>Ga0081606_1000077_pt1 | contig 80574 bp, 86 predicted proteins | sample EareggfetidaYelm_FD_71127 | JGI IMG/M metagenome (GOLD analysis project Ga0081606, IMG submission 71127) | Earthworm egg capsule microbial community from the University of Washington, USA - E. fetida Yelm (SPADES assembly) (version 2) | ecosystem: Host-associated > Annelida > Reproductive system...
GGGGGCGGAAAAACAAGGGGGGGGGGCGGGGGGGGTGGGGGGGGGGGGGGGGGGGAAGGGGGCCCGAATTTTTTTCCCACCCCCCCCCCCCCCCCCTCACATATCTTCCAACCCCTTGATATTACTATAGATTTCCTTTTGAGGATTCGAGACATGGTTGGGTGTCCTGTCACTGACCCGAAGGGTAGCAACGCAGCCAGACCCACTCGTGTCGATGATGGAGGAGGGATGAGGCTGCTGGCGCTGCTGAGCGTCGCAATGATGGTTTGCGCCAGCTGCGGCCATGCGCGGCCGGCTCGGGACCTTAATGCCCAACCCTACGTCATTGATGAGGACGCGAGCGGAGTTGGCAGTGCCCTCGGAACAGGAGGCTCCGGATACGACTGCGACGACGAACTGAACCAGTGCTTCACCCAATGCTGGGAGTCCACGAAACAGCCCTACCCACACGTCGAACACAACGAGTGGTACTACGAACACTGCACGAGGGAGTGCCGCAAACAGTACATGCAGTGTGTCGACGAAAAGGAGAAGGAGGCGGCGGAGCGAGTGAAGAGACGCCCTCCACTCGAGTTCTCAACTTTCGACAAGGCACGAGACTGGATTCGGACCCACAAGACCGAAGTAGCACTCGGGACTGTCGTCATTGTCGCAGGCTCCGCCTTCATCCTAGCCACCGGCGGAAGTGGCGCGCTGATTCTCGCCCCCCTTGCACTCTAAGCCCTCTCCCATAACACAATGACATACAACAAGAATTTTGATGCCAATGTCGTCCTCCGAACCATGGAGGACATAAGCAGACACCATGTCCAGAAGACGCCCGAGGACGAGGCGCTTCGAATTTGTGCGACCGCGCTGCTTTATATCCGGGATGACCTCAAGAAACTCGAAGAGTTTCGCGAATTTTTTCGCAAAATAACGACCCCTGCGATCGAAGGAGTCCAGGTCACACACACATTCGCCACGCGCGAAGAAGCAGATGCGTGGCTCGCAGGCGGAACAGCGAAGGATGGCCAACTCGTCAGGGTCGCCGGCCAGGGATTCACTGTCATTGACCACGGACCCAAAGGCCTGAAGCTCGTCCGGATACCACTGCCGGAAGAACTGCCCCCTCACAAGCCTAAGCGCACCTGACATATCGATAAGGGCTTGCCGCAGGGCATCGGCGTCCTCATCCGTCCAGCGCCGGGCACGGGTGGCGTTGTCGAGCACTTGGTGGCCCTCCTGGAGCGCGGCAAGACTCCGAGGCGGCGGCTCGTGAGGCTCTGCTCTTGGCAGCCAAGCCGATGGTCAGCCCGAACGGGATTGCGAGAGTTCCTCCAGGGCCGCGCGTCCGCCGCGGAACACCGGCCAACCATCGCCCACCAGCACCGCGTCGATGCGCGACCCTCGTGCAAGCAGCTCGTGCACCGAGGCTCGGGCCTGGACGAAGTCCTTCAGCTTCGCCTCCGGCAGGAGGTTGAGCCGTCCACCCATGTGGCCGCGAATCAGGTCCCCCGTCACCAGCGTCGTGTCCTCGAGCAGCAGGGCCAGCTCGCCGGGCGTCTTGGAGCCGTGCAGCTCCACCGCCACCAGCCCGGGGACGAGCTCCTCGCCCGTGGAGAGCCACCGGTCGCACCCGAGAGGAAAGGTCTCCGCCTCGGCGCGAGGGCCGGCCACCTTCGCGCCGAAGGCGGAGACCAACTCGCGGGTGGTGCGGACGTGGTCCGAGTTGGTCACCACCACCCAGGCCACACCTCCGAGCGAGCGCAGGTGCGCGGCATCGTGCGTGGACAGCGGGAGCGGGTCGATGACCACGTTGCCCTCGGGGCGTACCCACAGGACGCTGTGGAAGTCCAGGTTGCGCGCCTCGTCGAAGACGGACCAGCCATAGAGCTCTTTGCGATGCAGGGCTTTCATGACGCCCGAGTCTACTCGTATACGAGCACCACGCCGCTGGCCGGATGCGCCACCCAACCGGGGCAGGCTCACTGACCCAGTTGCCCCCTCTGGCCTTGGTTCAATTTTGACCCCGTGTGTGGGTACGCATGGCGCGCGTGGGGATTGGCGTTGTGCTGGCAGGAGGGATGTCGATGACGGCATTCTTTCTTGATTGCCGGAGAATCAACGTTGATTCGTGATGACTGTGATTTCTTTGAAACCGTGAGTTGAATGCGAAAGGGGCGGCGTAGCCCCGCTGCTGCGCGCTATCCGCGAGAATGTGGTACGAGAGGCGTGTTCTAGGAGTTGGAGGCTCGCGGTGACATTTTTTCGGGTGTGTCTAGCTTCGTTGCTGGCCTTGGTGGTCGCCTGCGGCGGTTCGAGTTCAGAGGAATCGCGTGATCCCGGACAGCATCAGCCGGACGCGGGAGCCGGCGAGGAGACGCCGGACGCGGGAGCGGGGCTGCCGGACGCAGGCGAAGAGACGCCCGACGCAGGCGGAGAGACGCCGGATGCAGGCGAGGAGACGCCCGACGCAGGCGGAGAGACGCCGGATGCAGGCGAGGAGACGCCTGACGCAGGCGAAGAGACGCCCGACGCAGGCGGAGAGACGCCGGATGCAGGCGAAGAGACGCCCGACGCGGGCGGAGAAACGCCCGACGCGGGCGAAGAGACGCCCGACGCGGGCGAAGAGACGCCCGACGCGGGCGGAGACGCGGGCGTGCCGTTGGAGGTGAACGTCATCGGCAACTGGGGCTTTGAAGAATGGCCCGGATCGCTCCCGGTGCTGTGGTTCGGGAGCAAGTCGAACATCTCCAGCGATGGGGTTCAGAAAGAGACCACGCGTGCCTTCGAAGGGGTGAACGCGGTTCGCCTCGTCAACACGTCGAGTTCGCACAGGCGCTTCACGACCCAGGCGAAGTCGATGCCCGCTGGCCATTACTCATGCACGTTCCAGGCGCGGGGCAACGGAGACATTCGCAACGCCTTCTTCAGCGACGATTACTCCAGCTACTCGGGGTATACCTCGCTCAATACCCAGTCGTGGACCCGTCTAACGTACAGCTTCAATCTCGCCAGCGACGTCTTCGACACCTTTGAACTCGTTTTCAGCATCCGAAATACCAGCGGGGATCACCTGCTCCTTGATGATGTGCGCTGCGTGCGGGCCCCGGAGCCGTGCGACGTGGTCAGTTGCGAGTCCTGGGAGCGTTGTGTGAACAGCACCGCGACCTGCGAGCCGCTTGCCAATCGCTGTAACTCCGCCGCCGACTGCAGCGAGTGGCAGGCGTGCGATGAGGGCAATACGTGCGTGGTGGCGGAGAATCGCTGCGTCCGTCACGCAGACTGCGCGGACACGCCAGAGACGCCGGTCTGCGAGGTCTCCACGCATCTCTGCATTGAAGGCGACCCGTGCGCGGGCGTCACGTGCGGCCACCCCGCGACGAGTTGTAACCCCAGGACGGGCGTGTGTGAGTTGGCCGAGGGGGCTTGCTTCACAACGTACGATTGCCTGGGTGATTCGCCGGCCTGTGATCCGGCGACCAAACGCTGTGTTTCCGCTGGCCACTCCGCGAACATCATCCGCAATGGCGGGTTCGAGAGCTGGAATACTTATTCCATTCCCTATCAGGGGGAGCATTTCATCCCTGTCTATTGGTATGGCATCGACAACGGCCTCGCGGACCCCGGCACGCAGATAAAGCCCTCGCGGCTTGTGCCGTACACGACGGCGGTGCATGGCGGCTCGATCGCACTGCAGTTCGTTACCCCCATCCAGGTGGCCGAGCGTTTCACGACCGAGAAGTTCAACGTCCCGAGCGGTAGCTACTCCTGTTCATACCGAGTGCGGGGGCATGGCACCATTCGCCACCGCAGCTATTCGAGCGGTGGGTGGAGTCCTCAAACGGACTTCCTCGTCGTCGACAGCGATGAGTGGCAGCCGATTTTCTTCCGCTTCACCGGTAACGTGCGCGACTGGCGCTTGTTCTTCTATCCAAGCCGCAGCGAGGCCGACCGCGACCACCTCCAGGTTGACGACGTCGTCTGCACCAAGGACTAGCGCGGACGTCCTTGGAAGAAAGGGCGGCAGGCGCTGGCCTGCCCCCTCTCCGTGGGGAGCTTCTGTCGTACCCGTGAGTTTCCCTCGGCGGAGGGGGGTTCACGAGACAAGGCGCGCGCTACGGCCGCCGCAAGTGACTCGTTGCGAGATCCGGCCGGAACGGTGTAGGGCGGGGTATGGATTCCACGAGTTGGCGTTCGGAGAGCGGAGAGCCCGCCCCGTCGAAGTTGTCCCCGGTCGATGACCGCCTCACGGCGGACGCGGCGCTGCGGCGGGTCCGGCGCGGCGAGTACCTGCTCTACACGGGCGACTTCCACAACGCGAAACAGCTCGTGGGCGCCATGGCCCGCCGCCTGCCCCACCCTCCGGCGGCGCGCTCACCTCTAGAGGCCTTCCGCGCCGAGCGCCGTGCCCGCCAGCAGGAGCACGAGACCTTGTCGCGCATCGTGGTGGCGCTCGACCGGGAGTACCGGCTGGAGGTGAAGCGCGCGCCCGACGTCGCCGAGGCCTGCCTCCAGGTGTGGGGCGAGCCCGAGACCGACCGGACCCTCGTGCCCCTCAAGACGCTCCTGGGCATGCTCGGCGCGGCGGAATGGCGGCGCAAGGGGCTCGCGGTCCCTGGCCTCGAGGGCAAGCTCCATCCCCACTACGGCGTCTATCTCCCCACGCGCACCGACTACGTGGAGCTGCTGCTCTCCGTCACCGACGTCAAAGGCAAACAGGTATTCGACGTGGGCACGGGGACCGGGGTGTTGTCCTTCATCCTGTTGCAGCGAGGGGCGGCGGCGGTGACGGCGACGGATTGTGATTCGCGCGCCGTGGTCTGCGCCCGGGAGAACGCCGAACGCCTGCGTTTGTCCAAACGCTTCCAGGTGCTCGAAACCGACCTCTTCCCGCCGGGCAAGGCGGACCTCATCGTGAGCAATCCCCCGTGGATTCCCGAGCCGCCCAAGAACCGCGTGGACCGCGCGGTGTTCGACGAGGACAACCGCTTCCTGCTCGGTTTCCTGGATGGACTCGCCGCGCACTTGAACCCCGGCGGCCAGGGCCTGCTCCTCCTGTCGGATCTCGCGGTGCTGCTCGGATTGCGCTCGGCGGAGTGGTTGGACGAGCAGCTCGCCCAGCGGGGTCTCGTGGTGAAGTGGAAGCGCTCCGCCACGGCGCGCCACTCCAAGGCGAAGGACAAGAGCGATCCGCTCCACGCCGCCCGTTCCCGGGAGATCACGACGCTCTATGGCATCGAGCCCGGGGCTCCGGCGGCCAGGTAATCCGCCCGGTGGGGGATGGACAGCCTCTGGGTGGAACGCTCACAATGTCTGTCTTCCCCGCAGTGCCTCCGTAGGAGCAACCCATGAAGAAGCTCATCGCCCTGGCCGCCGTTGGTTTCGCCCTCGCCGCATGTGGCGGTCCCGTGGTGGAGGACACCCAGGAGCCTGGCCAGACGGAACAGGGGCTCAATCCGACCTGTCCCGCCGGCTACACGTCGACCCGCATCTGGGAGTGCGAGAAGGTCTGCGGCGCCAACTACGGCAACATCCAGCACCTGTACTGCGACAACGCCTCCACGGGCGACTCCTACGACGCCGGGCCCATCGGCGCCGTGCGCTGCGGCGCCTGCTACTGAGAGGCCTCACCTGACGCCCCGAGCACGAGGCCCGGGGCGTCGGGAGTCCGTGCCTCAGAGGTCCGCGAGGGCCCCACGCACGGCGTCCAGATTCGCGGGCAGGTCCACGATGCGCTGGGCACGGGCGGCACGCCGCTGTTTCTGGAAGGAGTGGGCGCGCTGCGCCCAGGGGCCTTCAACTCCGTGGGCCTGGGAGTAGACAATGCGCGCTGACTTGTCCCGGGCCCGTTGGGAGGGCCTTTTGCTCGCCCTGGCCCTGCTATCCACCGGCTGCGTGTCGCTGACGCCACCACCTGGCAGGGGAACAAGCCTGCGCTACACTCCCAGCGAGGCCACGAGGCCTGCATCGGCTCAGAGGAAGGGTGTCGAGTCTCCCCGCCTCCTCGTCGCAACGCCTGAGACCGAAACACCTGAGCGGCTGCACCGGCGTCGGGTCTCCCGTGGGGAGGTGACGGCGGCGGGACCGGACAGCGCGGAAAGGGAGGCGCGGCAGAAAGCCCTCGCGGCCCAATGGGCGTTTCGTGGTGCCATTCGCGAAGTGTCAGGCTCCACCCGCCGCATTTCCGTCGAGCTCGCCCGGCTCAAGGCGAGTAGCCGGGGTCTCGCCAGCGGAAACGGTGTCTTCCTCCGTTACACCGACTACGTCGCCGCGCAACTGCGGTGGATGGACGCCCAGCTCGCCGCCGCAACCCGGCTGGCCAACGCCGCTTCTGAGATGGAGGATCCGGACATGCGGCTCGCCCTGCTGCGCGTGGCCGGCCCACCGCTGGAAGCCACCATGGTGGGCTCGCTCCTACTCGCCGTCTGGCTCGACTTCCTCAACCTCGCCGACGTCGCGCTCAGACAGCACCTCTACCCCGTGGAGACGCTGTTCGCGGACATGTGGCGCAGGCAGGAGATGCTCGAGCCCGTGATGGCGGCGCTCTCCTCCTGGGAGCACGGGCAGGTGGAGGCCGCGGCACAAGACGTGCCCCCACTGGTAAGTCACCTCACGGACGAATTCGCGGCCACTGAAGAGAGAATGCGCATCGCGGCGGAGAACCTCCGGAAGGCGCTGGTGCTCAAGGAAGCCATCGAGACTGTCACGATGCTCTCGACGATGAGGTTCTCGCTGCCCTCGGCGCCACCGTCCGCTCCCATCCTGGTCGGCATTGGCCTCTCGGTTGGAGGCAACGGTGTGATGATGGGCACGCGGATGATCGTGTCCGCTGAGTGGGTGGAGCTGGTGCGCCAGTTGGTGCGCGCGGGCATCCTCTCCCTGCCCGTCGTCAGCGCCGCCGTGCGGATTCAAGTGGGCCAGGTGATGCTGACTCAGGCGCATGGCGAGCTGCCGCAGGGCGTGCGCGACGCGCTGGGCGATGGGCCCGAGGTGGGGACCATGCACGTGACGGGCAAAGCGAGGGCTGGCATGGCCGAGTCACCGCAGCACCACGTCATGCCCAAGGAGTTTCGCGAGTGGTTTGAGAAGCGCGGATTCACCGGCGAGCTAGACATCGACGAGTTCTGCGTCAAGCTGGAGCAGGCGCACCACGAGGCCGTCCATGGCGGTGGCGACTGGAGGCTGGGACGCACATGGCCGGGTGAATGGAACCGGATGATCATGGAGGCGCTGTACGAGGCCGAGACCGAAGCTGGCCGGATGTTGACGCGGAACGAGATCCTAAAGAACGTCGCGAAGCGGATGAGGGACTATCAGCTCCCAATGAGCTTCTCCCGCTGGAGGGGGCGATGAGCAACGGACCCGCGTGGCAAGGCAACGTGAAGGTGCGCCTGTACGAGCGGGTTCGCGAACGGGGTTACGACTCCCTCACCGCCTTCGCCGAGGCACGCCCTGCTGTCCCGTTGCACCTGCTGGCCGAAGAGCTTGGAAAGGACGACGTCGCGGCAGTGCAGGTGTTGAGCGGATTGCTCGCCGAGGCCGAGCAGCGCAAGCAGGTCACGCGATTTGTTCGCGACGTGCTTGTGCGCGAATTGTCCGAGAGTCTCCCCAACGGCTGGCCAACCGAGCTGGACGATGCAAGCCGTGGAGAGGTTGCCATGGCGCTCGGCACGTGGACCGCATACACGCCAGAAACGCATAAGGAGCGCGTCAGGCAAGCCCGAGCAACGCTCCGCGCCACACCGCCCCAAGCCGGCTGGCGCCCGCTCGGCCCTGATGACGAACTGCTGCGCACGCTCCTGCCCGACGAGGAAGCCTGACCTACCCGCACCTCACTCGGGTTCAGAGGTCCGCGAGGGCCCCACGCACGGCGTCCAGATTCGCGGGCAGATCCACGGGGGGATTCGCCAGACGGCTCGTCACGTCCGCCAGCGCGCCCTTGTGGTAGCCCACCTTGAAGTCCGGGAACTTGAGCCCGTGCGCCGTGGACACCACCGCCACCTTCGAGCCCCGGGCAATCACTCCCTGGGCCACCAGCTTCTCCAGCGCCGCGAGCGCCACGCCCGTGTGCGGACAGGTGAAGGTGCCTTCGCGATCCGCGCGCGCCGCCGCGTTGGCCAGCTCGGACTCCGTCGCGTCCTCCACCACGCCGTCGAAGGCCTTGAGGATGCGCACCGCGCGCCGGAAGGACACCGGATTGCCAATCTGGATGGCCGAGGCCAGCGTGCGCTCGGCCTGCATGGGCACCAGCTCCGCGAAGCCGCCCCGGAAGGAGCGCAGGAGAGGATTGGCGCGCTCGGCCTGGGCCACCGCGATCCGCGGCCGATTGGAGATGACCCCCAGGGCGTGCATCAGCTCGAAGCCCTTGCCCAGCGCGCTCGCGTTGCCCAGGTTTCCGCCCGGAATCACCACCCAGTCCGGCGGCTCCCAGTCCAAGTCCTGGCACAGCTCGATGGCCACCACCTTCTGGCCCTCGATGCGCAGCGAGTTCATGGAGTTGGCCAGGTACAGGCCCGCGTCCTGCGTCACCTGCTGCACCAGCTTCATGCACCCGTCGAAGTCCGTGTCGAGCGACAACACCCGCGCGCCATTGGCCACCGGCTGCACGAGCTGCGACAGGGACACCTTGTCCTTGGGCAGGAACACCACCGAGGGGATGCCCGCCGCCGCGCAATACGCCGACAGCGCCGCCGAGGTGTCTCCCGTGGACGCGCACGCCACCGCCCGGATGGGCACGCCCTGCTCGCGCATGTGCTTCACCGCGGACACGAGCACCGTCATGCCCCAGTCCTTGAAGCTGCCCGTCGGAGAGACGCCGCACTCCTTCAAGTCCAGGCTCGCCAGGCCCAACTCCTCCGCCATGCGCGGCAGCGGCTTGAGCGGCACCCGCCCCTCTCCCAGCGAGACGATGTCCCGTGCAGGAAGCTGGGGGTACACCCACTCGTGCTTGCCCCAGACGCCCGAGGCATACGGCAGACGCGAGGCGCCGAAGCGCTGGGCGAAGCGGCGCTTCCACTCCTCCGCGGGCACTGTCTTCAGCGCCTCCACGTCGTGCGCCACCTCCAGCAAGCCCTGGCACTTGGGACAGCGGTAGATGATCTCCAACAGCGAGGCCCGGAAACCACACCCCTCGCTGCAGGCATACGCGGCTTGAAAGTCAGATGCGCTCATGAGGCTTACCCGGCCGCCGGAACAGGCGTTCCGCAAGACACGCAGGCCCGGCCCGCGCGCGCGTTGGTATGGCACTTCGTGCACTTCGTCCACTCGCCCGCGGCCACCAGCCCCTCCCCGGCCCGAGCCTGAGGCGGCGGCGTGCGCAGCTTGATGAGGCGCATGCCACAGCGATCACAGACGAGTCCCGACTCCTGCGGCGTGCGGCAATAACGGCAGATGGCGGGTCCCGTGGGCGCCGCCGTCCTGTGGCCATCCGAGAGCGCCCGGCCCGAGTCCAGATCCTGCACGGGCGCGGACACGATGTTGCCCACCGGAGCGGAGCGTCCCGTGTCCAGGTCCGACACCGGCTGCACGGCAACGGCCCCCACGGCCTGCTGGCGCGTCAGTTCCAGGTCCGCGATGGCCGCGACGGGCACCGGGGCACGGCCTCCCGGCAACTGGGTCAACTCCATTTCTGGCAATGGCACCACCGCGACGGCGACGGGCGCGGCCACGGAGAGCTTCTTTCCACAGACTTCGCACTCGATGCCCTGAGCCTGCTGGTGCTCACACATGGGGCAGATGATCATGGGCCGGGAGGTTAGCCGGTCCCGCTCCACCCATTCAATGCGGCAGAGACACCGGCGGTGTGCTCGTCATGGGAACGAAGCGTACCGCCAGCAACTTCTCCACCTGGGGTGCCTCGCCTCCGCGGAGCGGCCGGGTCACGCGGACCAGCTCCTGATTTCCCTTCGGAGGGCCCACCGGAACGAGCAACCGGCCTCCCGGGCGGAGCTGCTGGTAGAGCGCGGGAGGCAGTTGCTCGGGGGCCGCGGTGCCGAGGATGGCGTCGAACGGCGCGGCCTCCGGCCAGCCAGCCGTGCCATCCCCTACCCGGAAGTGGATGTTCCCGAGGCCCAGGCGCTCCAGCCGCTCCCGGGCCGGCCCGGCGAGCTCCGGGAGGACTTCCACCGTGTACACCTCGGCGCCCATCCTCGCGAGCACGGCCGACTGGTAGCCCGAGCCGGTTCCAATCTCCAGCACGCGTTCTCCGGGTTGGGGCGCCAGGACCTGCGTCATGTACGCCACGATGTAGGGCTGGCTGATGGTCTGCCCATGCCCGATGGGCAGCGGGGAATCCAGGGTCGCCGAGGCCCGAAGTGAATCGGGAACGAAGTCCGCCCGGCTCAGCCCCCGGATCGCGTCCAGGACACGTTGATCGGAAATCCCATCCTGGCGCAGGGTCTCCGCGAGTTCCAAGTCACTCATGGCCGGAGCCTAACCACCCCCGACGGCAACCGCAGCCATCCTGTCGCTCCTTCGTGCACCGGACGGCCCTCTTCGGCAACTGTCCCCTCCCGTACTGGAATGAGCGGGCCCTTGCTCTCGCGCGAAAGACATGTTGGGAATCCCCCCCTCCACCGAGGAGGCTTCATGGACGCCGATACCAACGAATTGCTCCGCCTCGCCTTCGCTCAGGCCCCGGCCAACCAGGCCAACGTGGCCATCACCCGCATGCGCGCGGAGGTGGGCGGCGAGTCCTCGGAGGCCATCAGCTACGAACTCCTCCTGCCCGACGGCAACGTGCGGGCCTGGCTGCTCAACACCGTATTGCCTCGCCTCGTGGACTACCTCGAATCCATTGGCGCGAAGCTGCCCCGGTGCGGCGGCGTGTTCCTCTCCGTGTTCTCCGGCGACACGCTCCACTTCATCCACGCCCGGGACGTCATCGCCCTGCTCTCTGGCTGGAGCGGTCTGTCCTCCGACGAGCTCAAGCGGCGCCATGGACCGCGTTAGTCCTCTCCAACCTCCTCCGCCATGACGACACCCACCGAGCGTCTCTACTTCGCCGACCCCTTCCTCACCCGCTTCACCGGACATGTCGTCGCCCACGGCACCTGGAATGGCCTGGCCTCCGTGGTGCTCGATCGCACCGCCTTCTACCCGGAGGCCGGCGGGCAGATGGCCGACCGAGGGGTGCTCGGGGGCCACGCCGTGCGGGATGTCCAGGTGGATGACGCGGGGCTCGTCCACCACCTGCTGGAGCTCGCCGAGGGTGCCCCCCTGCCCGCCCCGGGTACCGAGCTGTCCGGCGACATCGAGCCCGTACGCCGCCGCATCCACATGGCGCTGCACACCGGCCAGCACATGCTGTCCAGCGCACTGGTGAACGTGGCCCAGGCCCACACCGTGTCCTCGCGGCTGGGCGAAACGGTGTGCACGATCGACGTGGACCTGGATGCGCTCGACGAACGGCTCGTCGCCGAGGCCGAGGCCCAGGTCAACGCCCTCATCGACGCGGACGTGCCCATCCGCGCCTTCTTCCCCACGCCCGAGGAGCTGGCCGCCCTCCCCCTGCGCCGCGCCCCCAAGGTCACGGACAACATCCGCGTGGTGCAGATCACCGGCTTCGACGTGTCGCCCTGTGGCGGCACGCACTGCACGCGCTCGGGCCAGGTGGGCCTCATGCGAGTGCTCGGCGTGGAGCGCTACAAGGGCAAGGGCCGCGTCCTCTTCTCCGCGGGGGGCCGCGCCCGGAGCGAACTCTGGCAGGAGGCCGGCGTGCTGCGCGCGATGAGCCGGGCGTTCTCCTGCGCGCCGCTCGACGTGCCCACGTCCGTGGACAAGCTGCGCCGCGACCTCACCGACGCACGCGAGGCCCTGGGCGCGGCCCGGGCGAAGCTCGCCGAGGCCACCGCCGCCGAACTGGCCGCACAGTTGGAGCGCTCGCCCGAGCAGCGCGTGGTGGCCGTGCTGGAAGGCGCCTCGCCCGAGGAGTTGCGCTCCGTCGCCGCGCGGCTGACGAACCGGCCCGGCGCCGTGGTGCTGCTCGCGGGCCGTTCTCCCGAGGGCCTGGCCGTCCTCATCGCCCGGGGCGCGGGCTCCCCTTTCGGGTGTGGGGCCTTCCTCAAGCGCGCCGCCGAGGCGGCCGGGGGACGTGGCGGCGGCCGTCCCGAGCACGCCGAGGGCCGGCTTCCGCCCCAGACGGACTGGCCCGCGCTGGTGGCGTCGCTGTGGGCGTGATCCGAACCTGATGTGGGCCGCCGAACGCTGCCGCTATCGGCCCACGAGAATCAGGGCCGTGCCCGTTCACTTCCTGGCGCCCGTCCTGGGGGACGACGGCGGCGGCGCGGCCAACCTGCCACGATTTCGCGCATGGTCTCCCTGACGGAAGCGCACGGCGCCGTGCCGCCTCGGCTCGAGCAGTTCCTCGAGGTCGTCACGGATGGAGTGCTCGCCCTCGATTCCGAAGCCCGGCCTCTCCATGTCAACTCCGGCGCCGAGCGCATCCTCGGCCGCGCCCGGACGGAGCTCCTGGGTGAGGTGCTCTGGAAGCGGATGCCCGAGCTGGAGCACACGGAGTTCGGCCGGGCCTGCCGCCGCGCGAGGGAATGCCACGTGCCCACCACGGTGGAGGAGTACTTCGACTCCCTCGGCGCCTGGGTGGAGGCGCGGGTGTTTCCCACCTCCGAGGGGCAGCTCATCCTCCTCCGGGACGTGACACCGCTCAACCAGGTGGCCACGGAGTACGCGAGCCTGCATTCGCTGGTGGCGAGTGCTCCCGCGGTGGCATTCGTGACGCGAGGGCCCCAGCACGTCTTCGTGATCTCCAACAGCCGCCACCGGCAACTGCACGGAGGACGCGAGGTGATCGGCCGTGGCGCGAGCGAAACCCCGCCCGTGAATCAGCGCCTGTTGGAGGTGTTGGACCGGGTGTACGGCACGGGCGAGGCCCTGGTGCTGGAGCAGGTTCCGCTCGCGGTGGAGAAACCGGGGGGAGCCCGTGAGGAGCGCCTCTTCCATCTCACCTGTCAGCCCCTGCCAGGCGCGGGAGGCCGGGTGGACGGCGTGACGGTGTTCGCCTTCGACGTGACGGAGGTGGTGCGCGGGCGCTGGCGGGCGGAGCGGCTGGCCGAGGAGTTGAGTCTGAGCGAGGTCCGCTTCCGCTCGCTCGTGCTGGCCACGTCCACGCTCCTGTGGACGACGGATGCCATGGGCTGCTTCCGCGAGGACTCGCCCACGTGGTGCGCCTTCACCGGACAGAGCTACGAGCACTGGCGCGATGGCTCGGGGTGGTGGGAAGCCATCCATCCCGAGGATCGGGCACGCGCCTCGGCGGCGTGGCAGCTCGCCTTCTCCACCCGGGGACTCTTCGAGGCGGAGTACCGCCTGCGGCGCGCGGACGGGAGCTACACCCCGGTGGTGTCGCGGGGCGTGCCGGTGCTGGAGCTGGATGGTTCCGTGCGCGAATGGGTGGGCTCCGTCACCGACATCACCGCCCAGCGACGCGCGCGCCAGACCCTGGAGCTGCTCACCGAGGCGAGCACGGCGCTGTCCTCCAGTTGGGAGCTGAACCAGGCGCTCGAGAGTCTCACGCGCTGTCTCGTGCCCCGGCTGGCCGAGTGGTGTGGCGTCTACCTGTGCGAGGACGAGGGCCCGTGCGAGCGCGTGGCCTTCACGGATGTGAATCCCCCGCGAGCCCCGCACCCGCGCGAGGCGGACCGCTGGGAGGAGCTGCCCCACGCGGTGCGCGGCGTGCTGGAGCACGGCCGGGTGGCATCCTTGCCCGCGCTCACCGAGGAAGAACTCGCCACGGAGCCGGACGGGGCCCGGCGCGAGGCACGGCGGGCCTTGCTGGGCATGAGGGCGCTCGCGGTGCCCATCACCGTGAAGGGCCGCCACCGGGGCGTCCTGCTGCTGCTCGCGGGCGAGGGCTACCGGCCCTACGATGGCGACGACATCCGGCTGGCCGAGGAGCTGGCGCACCGCGCCGCCATCAGCCTGGAGCACGTGCGCCTCTTCGAGCTGGCGCGCCAGGAGCGGGACCGGGCCGAGGAGGCCAACCGCGCCAAGGACGCGTTCCTCGCCACCGTCAGCCATGAGCTGCGCACGCCGCTCACCGCCATCCTCGGGTGGACGAGCATCCTGCGCACCACGCCCCTGCCCCCGGAGAAGCAGGCGCGCGCCCTGGAGACGGTGGAGCGCAGCGCCCGGGCCCAGGCGCAGATCGTGGATGACCTGCTGGACATCTCGCGCATCGTCGCCGGGAGGATGCGCCTGGAAGTCACACCGGTGGAGCTGGCCACGGTGGTGGAGGCGGTGCTGGACGTGGTGCGTCCGGCGGCGGCCGCGCGCGACATCCGGCTGGAGGCGCGGGTGGAGGGCGGCGGACTCGTGCTGGGCGACGCGCAGCGGCTGCAACAGGTGGCGTGGAACCTGCTCACCAACGCCATCAAGTTCACGCCCCAGGGGGGCCATGTGCGAGTGCGGCTCGCCCGGGTCCAGACGCTGGTGGAGCTGGAGGTGAGCGATTCGGGCCAGGGCATCCCGCCCGCGTTCCTCCCGCATGTCTTCGAGCGCTTCCAGCAAGCCGATGGCAGCACCACCCGCCGCTACGGGGGCCTCGGCCTGGGCTTGTCCATCGTGCGTCACCTGGTGGAATCACAGGGTGGCACCGTCCAGGCCCACAGCGAAGGCGTGGGCCAGGGAGCCCGCTTCACGGTGCGGCTGCCGCTCATCCACGCGCGAGCCACCACGCAGCCCCGCCTCCTGCTCGCGCCAGGCCTCGGCACGCGCCCCGAGCACCCCGACCTGTCCGGCGTGCGCGTCCTGGTGGTGGACGACGAGCACGACGCGCGGGAAATCCTCCGCACCCTCCTGGAGGCGAGCCGCGCGCACGTGACGACCGCGGCCAGCTCCGCCGAGGCGCTGGAGCTGCTGCTGCGGGCACCTCCGGATCTGCTCGTCTCGGACATCGGCATGCCGGAGGAGGATGGCTACAGCTTCATCCGCCGCGTGCGCGCCCTGCCCCCCGAGCGCGGAGGCCAGATTCCCGCCGCCGCCGTCACCGCGTATACGCACCCGGAGGATCGCGCCCACGCGCTGGGCGCCGGCTTCCAGGTCCATGTGTCCAAGCCCGTCGATCCCACGCAGCTCATGAAGACCCTCGCGTCCATGATTGCCGCGAATGACTGAATGACAGGGATTGCTGGAATCTCGCGGTAAACCTCACGTCGAGACCCTGTGAGGGGACCCGGTGGGTTCATTTCAACTTTCCAGTTGTGTATAGTCACCGACCTCCGCGCAGGCGGAATGTCCAGGGGAAAGCAGTCCGCTGTAGCCCATTGGACGTTCGCGTGGCGCGGTAAGCCCCGTGTTTTCCGGCCCTGGCGCTCGTCGATGGAAGCCAGCCCGCCGGCAGTCTCCCTCGACGCAGTCTGGTGGAGTGTCTCCATGTCCATGCCGTGGCCTCATTGGCCCCTGCTCCTCGCCTCGCTCATGACGGCGGGACCAGCCCTGGCGGCGGGCGAAAAACTCGCCCCCGTGTCCCCCAACGCGCTCCAGCAGTTGCGTGCCCGCGAGAGCGCGCGCGTGACGGCGTCGCTCTCCGCCCTGCGGTTGCAGAAGGCCGAGTTCGGACTGAACGAGCGGGATGATTTCCGTCCGTCCGGCGCGCTGACGGACGCCTTCGGCCTCACGCACGCCCACTTCCAGCAGATGCACCAGGGCGTGCCGGTGTGGGGCGCCATGGCCATCACCCACGTGGATCCTTCCGGCAAGAGCCTGCCGGTGACGCGCGAGGGATTGCGTCCGGGCATCCGCCTGTCCACGTCGCCCACGGTGGACGCCGCGAGCGCGACGTCGCTCGCGCTGCTGGAGCTGGCCCCCAATGGCCTGGCCGGCGCTCCGCCCACGGCCGAGCTCGTCATCTATCCGGAGACGAACCGGGTGAACCGCGCCCCCGGCAAGCCCTTCGCGCAGCGCAACGCGGCGGACTTCGAGGACGAGGTGGTGGGCTACCGGCTCGCCTGGCACGTGCACACCGAGCTGGACAACCCCAAGGACGGGGTAGCCCACACGGACTTCCTGCTCGACGCGCGCACCGGCGCGCTCCTCAAGCGCTGGAACTCGCTGGAGACGGCGGCGGCGGTGGGCAAGGGCCTGTCGCAGTACAGCGGCGAGGTGCAGCTCAACGTCTTCCAGAACACGGCGGGCCTCTACGAGCTGCGCGACACGACGCGCGCGCTCGGCGAGGGTCTGCGCACCTACGACGTGAACCACGCCGACGTGCAGAACGGCGCTCCGGCCACGCCCGTGCTCTACACGGACGCGGACAACACCTGGGGTGACGGGCAGAACTACATCGTGGGCAGCTCCACGACGAGCGACAACGGCCAGACGGCGGCGGTGGACGCGCACTTCGGCCTGCAGGCCACGTGGGACTACTACCAGAAGATCCACAACCGCTTTGGCATCGACGGCGTGGGCTCGCCCACCTACAACCGCGTGCACGTCAGCAACCTGTACAACAACGCCTTCTGGAGCAATGGCTGCTTCTGCATGAGCTACGGCGACGGCTCCTATCCGGCGCCCGGGGGCTTCAAGTCCCTGGAAGCGCTGGACGTGACGGGCCACGAGCTGAGCCACGGCGTCATGTCGCAGACGGCGCAGCTCATCTACGCGGGTGAGTCCGGCGGCCTCAACGAGGCCAACTCCGACATCTTCGGCGCCATGACGGAGTTCTGGGTGCGCAATGGCCGGGGCACCACCATTGGCGACACGGGCGGCAACTGGACGATTGGAGAGGACCTCAATCCGGACCCGCTGCGCTTCATGTACAAGCCGAGCCTGGACGGCCTCAGCCCGAACCACTGGTACCCGGGCATCGAGAACGTCGACGTCCACTACAGCAGTGGCCCGATGAACCGCGCCTTCTACTTCCTGTCGGCGGGCGCGCAGTCGACGGCGACGGTGAACGACTACTCCAGCAGCTACCTGCCCGGCGGCATGACGGGCATCGGCAACGACAAGGCGGCGGCCATCTGGTACCGCGCCATCACCGTCTACCTGGTGCCCTCGAGCAACTACGTGGCGGCCCGCACGGCCTCGCTGCAGTCGGCGGCGGACCTCTACGGCGCCAAATCGGCCGAGTACGCCGCGGTGGAGAAGGCGTTCACCGCCATCAACGTGGGCTACACGGCTGGCATCCATGACGACCGCACACCTCCCACGGTGAGCGCGAGCCTGTCGGGCAGCGCGCCCTTCCTGCTGCTCAACGCGGTGGCCGCGGACAACGTGGGCGTGGCGCGCGTGGAATTCAACGTGGACGGCGCCACCGTGGGCACCGACTCCAGCCTGCCCTTCCAGGTGCCGCTGGACGTCACCCAGTTGCTCAACGGCACGCACCAGTTGATGGCGCGGGCCTTCGACGCGGCGGGAAACAAGACCGACTCGGCGCCCGTCACCTTCAACGTGGCCAACAGCTTCACGCAGCTGCTCAGCGACCCGGGCTTCGAGCAGGGCGGCGTGGGCTGGGAGGCCAACCCCCGCGGCAACATCAACTATCCCGTCTCCGGGGCGCGCACTGGCCAGGGCTACGTATGGCTCAACGGCTACGGCTCCGTCAGCAACGACAACCTGTACCAGGACGTCACCATCCCGGCGGCCGCCACCACGGCCTCGCTGAGCTTCTACCTCAACCTCACCACCAGCGAGACCAGCACCACCGCGGCCAATGACACCCTCGTGCTCCAGGTGCGTGACACCTCGGGCACGGTCCTCTCCACGCTCGCCACCTGGTCCAACCTGAATGCCACGCTCGGCTGGGTGCAGCGCAGCCTGGACCTGAGCGCCTACGCGGGCCAGACGGTGCGCATCTACCTGGAGGGCACCGAGAACGCCTCGCTGGCCACCAACTTCAAGCTGGATGACTTCCAGTTGCGCGTCATCACCGCCGCCGACACCGAGACGCCGTCCGTTCGCAGCTCCGTCCTCTTCGACGCCTCCGGCACGCGGCTGGGCTTCTTCGCGGACGTGTCGGACAACGGCCATGTCGGCCAGGTGGAGTTCCTGGTGGACGGCACGCCCCAGGGCACGGTGCCCACGTCGTTCGCGAAGATCGTGAACGTGTCCACCCTGGCCAACGGCGCGCACACGCTGGTGACCCGGGCCACGGACGCGGCCGGCAACGTGGGTCAGTCCGCCCCGGTCTCCTTCTTCGTCGACGCCAACCGCTCGCAGAAGGTGATCAACCCGAGCTTCGAGCTGGCCGGCTCCTGGACCGCCGCCACGACGCTCAGCGGCTCGGCCGGCATCCTCAACAACCCCTCCTTCGCGCACACGGGCTCGCGCTTCTTCATCGTCTACACCAACCCCGGGCCCAACAAGTCCAACGTGCGTCAGGCCCTCACCATCCCCGCGGACGCCCAGTCGGCCATCTACAGCTTCTGGCTGCGCATCTACGACAGCGCCTTCACGGATGGACAGGTGCACCACACGTACACCGCGAAGGTGCGCGACGCGGCGGGCGTGGATCTCCAGACGCTGGCGACGTTCAGCAACCTGGATAACACCAGCGGCAAGTACTTCGAGCACCGCTACGATCTGAGCGCCTACAAGGGCCAGACGATCCAGCTCTTCTTCGAGGCGGATCTGCTGGAGCCCGCGGCGGTGCCGGGTGGCGTCACGCAGTGGTTCCTCGACGACGTCACCCTCACCACCACGACCACTCCCGACACGCTGGCCCCCACGCTCACCGCGAGCGTCAACGGCACCTACGGCACCGTGCAGCTCAACGCCAGCGTGAGCGACAACGTGTGGACGAAGAAGCTCGAGTTCTTCGTGGACGACGTCCTGGTGGACACGAAGAACGACCCCAGCGGCAGCTACACGGTGCCGTACAACACGGCCTCGCTCACCAACGGCTCGCACCAGTTCAAGGTGAAGGGCACGGACACCGCGGGCAACGAGGGCACGGCGACGGTGGACTTCACCACCTTCAACTCCACGGTGGTGGACACCACGGCGCCGAGCATCAACGCGATCCTGGACGGCGCGTTCGAGACGCTGACGCTGAGGGCGGACGCCAGCGACGACACGGGCGTCACCCAGGTGGAGTTCTACGTGGATGGCGCGTTCCTGGGCAGCGTCGTGACGCCGCCCTTCCAGCTCGCCGTCAACGCCCTGCCGCTGTCGTATGGTCCGCACCTCGCGACGCTGATCGCCTACGACGCCTATGGACACTCCAAGTCGGCCCAGGTCGCCTTCACGAACGAACCCGTGTCCGTGACGATCGCCCCCCCGCTCGTCGTGGTTCCGGTGGGTGGCTCGGCGGCCTTCACCGCGAGCGTCGCCAAGGCGGTGAACACCAGCGTCCTGTGGACCTTGCGTGAAGGCAACATCTGCGGAGCCATCACCGCGGCGGGTCTCTACTCCGCGCCCCAGGCTCCCGGCCTCTGCCATGTCACCGCCACCAGCGTCGCGGACACGCGCGCGAGCGACACGGCGACCGTGCAGGTCTACACCGCGGACATCAACGGTGATCGCCTCGTGGACGGAGAGGATCTGGGACGGCTCGCCCAGGCCTACGGCTCCACGACCAGTGACGCGGCCTACAGCGAGGATTCCGACCTCGATGTGAGCGGCGCCGTGGACGACACCGACGTCACCCTCTTCGTCAGCCAGTTCGGACGGTAACCCATGAAAACGTTGACCAAGCTCATTGTTCCGTTGCTGCTCGGCGTGCTCGCCGCGTGCGGCGACGAGCCCACGCCCGGCTCGGGGCCAGTGACGGTCGCTCCGAAGTCCGTCACCGTGAAGGCCGGAGACTCCGCGACCTTCACCGCCTCCGTCGAGGGCACCCGGGATCCGAAGATCCTCTGGAGCGTGGAGGGAGAGGCCTCGGGCACCATCACCAGCACGGGCGTCTACACCGCGCCCGCGCAGGCCGGCTCGTACACGGTGGTGGCCACCAACGCGCTGGACGGCACCAAGAAGGACACGGCCTCGGTGACCGTCACCCCGGCCGTCGTCGTCACCATCACCCCGGCCTCGCCCACGGTGGGCACCGCGGGCAGCATCGCCTTCACCGCCCAGGTGACGGGCGCGAGTGACACGTCGGTCACCTGGTCGCTCAAGGAAGGTGACGCGGCGGGCTCCCTCACCGCCGCGGGCGTCTACACGGCGCCCGGAACGCCCGGCACCTTCACCGTGGTCGCCACCAGCGTGGCGGATCCGAGCCGCTCGGCCTCCACGCAGGTCAAGGTCGAGGCCGTGGCCGTCAGCGTGAAGCCCAATGGCACCACGGTGGACCAGGGCGCGGTCGTGGAGTTCTCCGCGGATGTCACCGGAGCGTCCAATACCGGGGTGACCTGGAGCGTGGAGGGCGGTGGCACCATCACCTCCTCGGGCATCTACACGGCGCCCACGCAGGCGGGCACCGTCACGGTCACCGCCACCAGCCTGGCGGATTCGACGAAGAAGGGCAGCGCCACCCTCTCCGTGCGTGAGCTGGCCGTCACCATCAGCCCGGCCTCGCAGACCATTCCCGCGTCCGGCACGGCGGCCTTCTACGCCACCGTGACGGGCACCACCGCCAGCACCGCGGTGACCTGGAGCGTCGAGGGTGGTTCCACCAACGGCACCATCACCTCCTCGGGCGTCTACACGGCGCCCTCCAAGGCGGGCACCTACACCGTGTTCGCCACCAGCGTGGCCAATCCCGCGAAGAAGGCCACCGCCCAGGTGACCGTGGGCGCGGTGTCCGTGACGATCTCCCCGGCCACGGTGACGATCGCCGAGGGCACCACCACCACCTTCACGGCGGAGGTGACCGGGGCGTCCAACCAGGCGGTGCTCTGGAGCGTGGAGGGCGGTGACGGCAACGGCACCATCACCTCCTCGGGTGTCTACACGGCCCCCGCCCGTCCGGGCACCTTCACCGTGGTCGCCACCAGCGCGGTGAACCCCGACAAGAAGGCCACGGCCATTGTCACGGTGACGGCCTCCTCGGACGTCGTCGTCACCATCACCCCGGCCTCGCAAACCATCCCCGTGTCCGGCACGGCGGCCTTCTACGCCACCGTGACGGGCACCACCAACACCGCGGTGACCTGGAGCGTGGAGGGCGATGCCACCCACGGCACCATCACCTCCTCGGGCGTCTACACGGCACCCAGCACGCCCGGCACCTTCACCGTGGTCGCCACCAGCGTGGCCAATCCCACGAAGAAGGCCACCGCCCAGGTGACCGTGGAGCCGGTGTCCGTGACGATCACCCCCGCCACGATAACGCTCGCCCAGGGCGCCACCGCCACCTTCACGGCGGAGGTGACCGGGACGTCCAACCAGGCGGTGCTCTGGAGCGTGGAGGGCGGTGTCGGCAACGGCATCATCACCTCCTCCGGCATCTACACGGCCCCCGCCCGTCCAGGCACCTTCACCGTGGTCGCCACCAGCGCGGTGAACCCCGACAAGAAGGCCACGGCCACCGTCACGGTGCCGGTCGCCCAGGGCGGCGACTACACGGATCCCACCGGCAGCGGCTGGAAGCTCGTGAAGAACACGTCCGCGTCCTCGGGCAACCACCTGGTGCTGGACCTGGTGGGCCCCGCGGGTGGCTCCGGCCGTGGCGTGGACCTGACGCTGTCGGTCAACCCGGAGCACGCGACGTGGGCCAAGGTGGCCCCGTCCGACACCGAGTACGTGACCAACCGCCTGTTCGAGCTCGGCGCCGCGCCCCGGTTGATCAAGGGCGGCGCCAAGGCGGGCACGCTGAGCGTCGGCGTGTTCCAGAAGGGCACGACCGTCCCGGCGACCTCGTACAGCGGCGCGCTCGTCTCCGTGGCGCTGGATGTGAAGCTCGATCCGTCGACCCCGGCGGGCACGCGCATCCCCCTCTCCGTCATCAAGGCGCATGCGCTGCCCGAGACGGGCGACCTGAGCACCATCGACGTGGCCGTGGGGACGATCGTCACCCAGTGAGGTGACACACGGCGCGGTCCAGACGGCGGTCTCCCATCCCGGGAGGCCGCCGTCGCCGTTTCCACCTACCCCACGCGGGCGAGCGCGAGCCGGCCTTCCCAGCGCTCCTCGAGCGCCTTGACCAGGCCCTGGTGCTCGGCGGACTCCAGCCGGGGATCCGCGGCGAGGATGCGCCGCGCCTCCTGCTGGGCCAGGGAGATCAAGTCCCCGTCCCGCGCGAGGTTGGCCACCGCCAGTTCCGGCAGGCCGCTCTGCCGCGTGCCGAGGAACTCGCCGGGGCCGCGGATCTCCAGATCCTTCTCCGCGATGACGAAGCCGTCACTGCTGTGCTCCATCACGCCCAGCCGCTCCGAGGACTCCATGGACGAGCGCGCCAGGTTGGCCACCAGGTAGCAGTAGCTCACCGCCGCGCCCCGGCCCACGCGTCCGCGGAGCTGGTGCAACTGGGACAGGCCGAAGCGCTCCGCGGACTCGATCGCCATCACCGACGCGTTCGGCACGTCCACGCCCACCTCCACCACCGTGGTGCACACGAGGACCTGGATGCTCCCCGCGCGGAAGGCGTCCATCACCCCATCCTTCTCCTCGGGCTTCATCCGGCCGTGCAGCAACCCCACCTCGACGCCCGGAAACACCTCGCGCAGCTTGTCCACCCCGCGCGTGGCGTCTTCCAGGTCCAGCTTCTCCGACTCCTCCACGAGCGGATACACCACATAGGCCTGATGGCCCTTGGCCACCTCGCTGGCCACCGCCTCGTAGACGCGCGCGCGCTGCTTGTCGTTGAAGACACGCGTCTTGACGGGCGTGCGCCCGGGAGGCAGCTCGTCGATGACGGACACGTCCAGGTCCCCGTAGAGCGTCATCGCCAGCGTGCGCGGAATGGGCGTGGCCGTCATCACCAGCACGTCCGGGAACACGCCCTTGCTCATCAGCGTGTGCCGCTGCAACACACCGAAGCGGTGCTGCTCGTCGATGACCACGAAGCCCAGCTTCTGGAAGGCCACGCCCTCCTGGATGAGCGCGTGCGTGCCCACCGCGAGGTGGATGTCCCCGCGAGCCACCGCGTCGCGCACCTCGCGCTTCTTCTTCGCCGTGCCCGCCGCGCTCACCAGGCCCACCTTGTAGCCCAGGGGCTCCAGGAGCTTGCGGAAGGTGCGCTCGTGCTGCTCGGCGAGGATCTCCGTGGGCGCCATCACCGCCACCTGGTAGCCATCCTGCAACGCCAGGAGCGCCGCCACCGCCGCCACCGCCGTCTTGCCCGAGCCCACGTCGCCCTGCACCAGCCGGTTCATCGGCTCGTCATGGCCCATGTCCCGGGCGATCTCCTCGAGCACCCGCTTCTGCGCACCCGTGAGCGCGAAGGGCAGCGCGCCTCGCGCCTTCTCCTGGCGGGGCGCCGACACGTCGAAGCGAATGCCCTGCTCGCGCTTCACGTCCTGGCGCTTGAGCCCCATGCCCAGTTGCAGGAAGAAGAGCTCGTCGAACGCGAGCCGCCGGTGCGCCGGGCTCAGGTGCTTGTCCAACAACTCCGGATCCGCGTTGCCCGCGGGGAAGTGGATGGCGCGCAGGGCCTCCGGCAGCGTCATCAACTTCAACCTGCCGCGCAGCGCTTCCGGCAACGGCTCCTCCAGGTGGCTCGCGTAGGACTCACTGACCACCGAGGCGAGCTCGCGGAACGAGCGTTGATCCCCCCGCTCGAAGCCCGGGTACACCGGGACGATGCGGTTGAAGTGCACCGAGGAGCCCTCGATGTCATCCGCGGATTCAATCTCCGGGTGGGACATCTCCCGTCCCGACAGGGAGGCGCGCACCTCGCCGGAGAGCACCAGCTTCTTGCCCACGGGAAAGCGCGCCTTGAGCCAGGGGCCGGCGTTGAAATACGTGGCGGCGATGCTTCCGGAGCGGTCCGCCACCACGGCGCGGAACATGCGCTTGCCCGTGCGGCCCGGCACGAAGTCCGCCATCTTCACCTCGCCCACCGTCACGCCGCGCTCTCCCGGCATCAGCTCGGAGATGGTGTGCAGCGTGCGCCGGTCCTCGTAGCAGCGCGGCAGCAGGAAGAGGATGTCCCCCACCCGCCGCAGGCCCTTCTTGTTGAGCGCCGCGAGCAACCGGGGACCCAGCTTCTTGCCCATCGTCTTGAGCGGAATCGCCAGGGGGCCCGAGCGCGGCGCGATGGACAGCAGCTTCGCCTCCGCCCGCGATTCCTCCTGCCCCTTGGCCACCCGCTTCTTCTTGCGCCGGGCGGGCGCCGGGTCCTCGACGGGCGCCGGAGCCGGAGGAGTCCGGGGGGGCGCGGCCACGGGAGGCCGGGCGGCGGGAGGCGGCGGACGCAGGGGCTCGTTGGACTTCCACGCGGGGACGAGCCCCGAGGGCGCCGCGTTCCGAGCGGGCGGCCGGAAGACGGGCGCGGGGGCCGCCGCGGCGACCTGGGCCAGGTCCTCGGGCAGGGGCACACCGCTCATGCGCAGCCCGGCCACCACGCCCCGCAGCGCCGCCTTGCGCCGCTCCACGGTGACGTCGTCCACGTGCGGCAGCGCCGCGCGCAGGTGCTCGAGCGCCTTCGCGTCCACGCCCGTGGCGCCGGCCAGGGTGCGCTCCAGCAGGCCGCGCAAATCCTTCACCGTCGACAGCCGGGCGAAGTCACTTCGGCAGGCGTACCTCAGGGGCCCCACGAGGCTGGCGAGCGGATGGTTCACGGTCGGGTCCAAACGTTCATCCTAAAAAGCCGCGTCCACGCCGCCCACCCAAACGACACAGGGGAGCGGGCTCACGCGCGCTCCCCTGCTCGACGGCTCATCGCGGGAGGTTTCAGCCTTCCGAGGAGGCCTCGTCCTGGGGGTCCTCGAAGCGGATCTCCTGGACATCGTACTCGCGCGTCCCACCGGGGCTCAGCACCGTCACGGTGTCGCCCTTCTTCTTGCCGATGAGGGCCTGCGCCACCGGCGACGTCACGGCGATCCACCGCTTCTTGAGGTCCGCCTCCAGCTCGCCCACCAGGCGGTAGGACACGGCCTTGTCCGATTCCAGGTCCAGCAAATCCACCGTGGCGCCGAAGACGACCTTGTCCCCGCCGAGCTTGGACGGATCGATCACCTCGGCCCGGGCAATCCAATCATTGAGGTTCAGGATGCGGCCCTCGATGTGGGACTGCTTCTCCTTGGCCGCGTGGTACTCGGCGTTCTCACGCAGGTCTCCGTGGGCGCGCGCGACCTCGATCTCCCGGGAGATCTTGCCGCGCTCGACGGATTGAAGGTGCTTCAGCTCATCCTTCAGCTTCCGCAACCCCGAGGGCGTCATCGGAATGTTCCCGCTGCCGCTCATCACAGCTCCTTCACTGCACTCGTTAAGAGGTGAACGCCCAGGCTCGCCCCCTCCCCCAGATGGGACCGGCGGCCCGGGCCGAAAGGGCAACTGTAGGAAGGAGCCTCCGCCCGGTCAACGAAACCCGCCCACACCCGGGAACATCTGTCATGCTGACGCACCGTGCTGTCCATCCAGGAACTGCGCGCGCTCGGCGCGTCACTGACCTCTGGGGCGTTTCGCCGTCAACTCGGCCCCTTCGTGCTTGTCCAACGCCCGCCGGGCAGGCCCTCGTCCGCCGTCCTCGATCCCACGCGCGTGGCCTCGGCCGGCGTCATCGAGAAGGGCATGCTGACACTGCTCTTCGAGTTCGAGGATTTGCTCATCACCACCCTGCCACCGCTCGCGCGCGTGGAGGAGTTGAGCGTGGGCCGGCTGCCGGACTGTGACGTGTTCATCGACGATCCGTCGGTGTCCAAGCGCCACGCGGTGCTCAACTGGAGTGACTCCCCCGCCCGCTGCGCGGTGCGCGACCTGGGCTCCACCAACGGCACGTTCCTCAACGCGAACTCGCTGAGCACGCGCGAGGCGGTGCTCAAGGACGGAGACATCCTGAGCTTCGGCAACGTGCAGTTCTGGTACCTGATGACGGACACGCTGCACGCGCGGCTGCGCTCGCCGCGGCGCTGAGGCTCAGGGCAGCGTGCCCGCGGCGGGATTCTTGCGCGCGGAGGCGAAGGCGGCCTGGAGCGCGTCCACCGAGCCGCCCACCTCGCCCGCGTACTGCACGGCGTGGATGGTGTAGAGGTTGAGGACGTCCTCCAGGCGGCGGTACACCTGCTTGAGGCTCACGTTGCCGCGCGAGTCGAGCGCGCACCGGGCCTCGCGCTCGCGCAGGCGCGTGAGCCACTGGGTGCGGAAGTCCATCCACCGCTTGTCCACCGAACGGGCCTCGGTGGAGGCGCGCACCAACTTCTCGCGCTCGGACTCCAGCTCGGTCCACAGGGACTGGGCCGCGTCCAGGCACTCGCGGTAGTTGAGCACCGGATCCACCGGCACCTGATGCGGAGGCGACATCGCCACCACCGAGCGCGTCACGCTGATGGCGATCGCCAGACAGAAGGCGACCACCCCGGCGAAGTAGACACCGTAGGAGGCGACACGGAAGGGACGGTAGCGGGGATCGGGGGCGGGCACGCAGGTGCCGTCTTAGCCACCGGAAGACCCCCTGGCAACGCCAGAGTCATCCGCTTCCCCGGGGAAGCCCCGGGGAAGTCCGGGAACGATCAGGGGGCCGGAGCGGGCGCGGCGGGAACCGGGACCGGCACCAGCGCGGGCCTGGCGGCGGGCGCCGCGGCGGCCTCGGTGGCCCCCGCCTTCTGCCGGCGCACCGATGACTGGCGGCTGCGCATCATCGGCGCGAACTCGCTGTTCGGGTAGGTGCCCAGGGCCTCCTGCACCGTGGACAGCGCCTTCTCCAGCTGGTTCGTCTCCTGGTAGGACTGGGCGAGCAGCAGCATGGCGTAGTCACGCGTCTTGGACTTCTTGTCGCCCTCGACGAAGCGCGCCAGCAGCGGCACCGCCTGGTCGTGCTTGCGCTCGTTGTTGTAGGCCACGCCCAGGAAGAAGGACGCGTCCAGCAACTGCTCGGGAGGCGGGTTCATCGCCACGAAGCGCGTCATCTCCTCGATGGTCGACCTCATCTCGTTGCGGCGGAAGGCGGCCTTGCCCCGCTCGAAGGCCGAGTCGCCGATCTCGCGCCGCAACTGGGCCGCCTTGTCATTGAGGGCGGAGCGCTCGAGCTGCGTCAGGCGCGACGTCTCCAGCTTCACCAGCTCGTCCACGCCCTTGAGCCGCTCGTCCCCGGGCAGGTTCGTCATCAACCGGTAGACCTCGTTCGCCGCGCGCTGGGAGGTCTGGATGGCCGTCTGATCCGCGCGCTGCTTGTCCATCTGTCCGGTGAGCTCGGCCACCGTCTTCTCCAGCCGCTCGCGCTCGGCGCTCGCGCTGGAGCCCCGCGCGGAGCCCACGAGCACCGCCCCGCCAATGCACAGCGCCGCGAAAAGCACGTACGCCACACCCGAGGAAATCCACTGCCGCTTCTGGAGATCCTCGTGACGCTTGCCAATCGCCTTCACCTCCGCGTGGAGGTTCTTGAGCAGATTGTCCGTCTTGATCACGAGGTTGCGAGCCTCGATGACCTCCTTGCGGATCTCACTCAGTTCCTTGGAGTCGTGCTCGGACTTCGCTTCAGCAGCAGCCATGGACATCTTCCTGTTGGGCCCGGCGGTGATCTCGGCCTCTTCGCGCATCGTTAAGGGCTCCCGCGGACGGCCTTCCCGGCCGCCCGGTCGTGTGACATCGGCCCGGGAAACAGGCCGTGCACCCCGAGGAATTTCCATCTCCCCCAAGGAGCCCGGGAACCAGGGAGACGAGCGCCCGTTTCAAAGGGAGCTGAATGGCCGGATGGGATCCGGCGGGAACATGTAGGTGATGCCCACGGCGAACCAGTTGCCGCCGGCGTTGTAGGACGCCAGGCCCTTGTAGGCGTTCGCGTCCACGCCGTCAGGTGGTTTCCGCTCGTTATAGGGACTCTGTCCCCGGGCGAACGCCAGGCGGTACTCCGCGGTGACGCCCCAGCGGGGTGACAGGCGGAAGGTCGCTCCCACGGTGCCCACCCAGGGCTGCTGGAGGAGTTCCTTGCGCCCCACGTCCTTGGCCTCGGAGAACACCAGCGTGGGCCCGGTCTCGAGGCCCACGAAGGGAACGACGCCCTGGGGGGTGAGGACTTCCAGCAGCGTCTGGAAGCGCAGGCCCACCAGCGCGCCGTAGGTGTAGTTGGAGAGCGTGGCGGCGTTGGTCAACTTCAACTGCTCGCCGGTGGCGAACAGGTCGATCGACAGCTCGATGTTTTCCATGAAGGAATAGCCAAACGAGCCCGCGAGGAACGGTCCCCCCGGCGAGCCGCGCGCGCAGTCCTGGGAGCACAGGTAGCCCGGCAGCGCGTAGAAGCTGTCGTAGAAGGTCTGGTTGGACGACAACCGCCACCCTCCCTCGACGGAGATGCGGCCCACCCCATTGAGCGGGACGATGCCTTCTTCCTGGGCGGACACCTCCCCGGCGGTGAACAGGAGGGCGAGGAGAGCGAGGCGGCGCGGCATCGTTCAGGATTCCTTCAGGCGCAGGGCGACTTCGAGAAACGTGGTCCGGCGGCGGGACAACGCGGCGAGCAGGCACCACACCACGCCTCGCGGGCCGAGTTCCCGACGGATGAGGCCCAGGTGCTCCAGCACGTCCCTCAGGGTGATGACACCGAGCATCCCGCGTCTCCTCGCGCCAGCGCGCCCCGGTGCTACAGGGGCGTGGCGCACCGTAGCAGGGGACCCCCGATCGTCAACTTCTCGGAGACCCCGCGGGACGGAGCGCTCGCCGTTCCAGCTCCAACAAGGGCACCTCCAGCACCACCACCGTTCCGTGGATGCAGGGAGGATGGAAGTCCGCCGCGTCCAGCTCGCCCAGGAGCGCCCGGAGCTTGCCGTCGGTGAGCTGCCCCTCGGCGTGGCGCGCGGCATGACAGGCGAGCACGCGCAGGGGCTCGGCGAGCGCCACGGCATCCAGCGCCGAGCCGGGAGGGGGCAGCGCGCGCGCCAGCGCCTCGAGCAGGGCCCGGGCATCCGCGCCCACCAGCGCGGGCGGCACCGCCTTGAGCGCGAGCGTGGTGCCCCCGAAGGGCTCCACCTCCAGCCCGAGCCGGGCCAATGCCTCCTGACCCTCCACCAGCGTGCGCGCCAGCGGCACCGTCATCTCCACCGTGGCGCCGAAGAGCGTGGGCGTCGGCGCCGACTCCCGCTTGAGGGCCTTGTGGAAGTCCATGAGCCGCGCCCGCTCCAGGGCCGCGTGCGCGTCCAACACCACCAGCGTGCCTCCGGGCCCCTCGCAGACCTGGAAGCGCTCACCGAGCACACCCATGGGCCTGAGGGCGCCGAAGTAGCCCGGCGGGGGCGCCTCGTTGAGCTGCGGCTGGGCCTGACCGAAGGCGGGCGCGCGGCCGGGCGGCCATTCGGACGGGGCCTGGGGCGCGAAGAGCGGGTCCGTCGAGCGGGGTGGGAGCGAGGCGTCCTGGGTGCCCGGCAAGGGCATGGGCGAGCCCCACGCCGCGTCCTGGGCCCGGGTGAGGAAGCGCTCCACCGCCATGGCGTAGTGCGCGGCCTGCCGGGGCTGCTCCGTCATGCCGCCCTCCCCCGTCGGAGGGCCGAGCCAGGGCGCCGCCCGGAGCGCCCGGGAAATGGCCGCGTTCACCGCGTCCCCCACGCCCTTGCCGTCCGCGAAGCGCACCTCCTGCTTCTGCGGGTGCACGTTCACGTCCACCGCGCGGGGATCCATGTCGATGAACAGCACCACCACGGGCTGGCGCCCGGCGGCGAGGAACTCCTGGAAGGCGCGCTGGATGGCGCTGTTGAGGCCCCGGTCGCGGATGTAGCGGCGGTTGACGAAGGTGTAGATGCCGCGCGCGTTGGGCAGTGTGTACTCGGGCGAGGCGATGTAGCCCGTGACGTTGACCCCCAGGCGCCGCTCCTCCACCGCCACCAGGTGGGGGTGCACCCCCGGCCCCAGCGCCGCGGCGATGCGCTCGCGCGGATCCGCGGGGCTCGCGGGGCTGGTGAAGAGCGCCTGGCCCCCGTGCTCCACGAAGAAGGACACGTCCGGGTGCGCGAGCGCCAGCCGGATGACGGCCTCCTCCGCGTGCTGGAGTTCCGTGGACTCGCGCCGCATGAACTTGCGCCGCGCCGGCGTGTTGTAGAACAGGTCCTCCACCGAGATGGCCGTGCCCACCCGCGGCGGCGCCTCCTCCACGAGGGGCTCGCCTCCCCCCTCCACCGTGATGCGCGTGCCCACATAGGACTCGCGCTCGGCCGTGTTCAGGGTGAAGCGCGACACGGACGCGATGGCCGGCAGGGCCTCGCCCCGGAAGCCCTTGGTGTTCAAGGTGAACAAGTCGTCCAGCTCGCGCAGCTTGCTCGTGGCGTGGCGCTCCAGGCTCAGCCGCGCGTCCTCGGGGCTCATGCCCTGTCCGTCATCCGAGATGGTGATGCGCCCGAGCCCCCCTCGCTCCAGCACCACGCGCACCGTGCGCGCGCCCGCGTCGATGGAGTTTTCCACCAATTCCTTCACGACGGACGCGGGGCGCTCCACCACCTCGCCCGCGGCGATCTTGTTGATGAGAACATCACTGAGACGGGCGACACGTGCCATGGGAGGTCATATCCTGCGCGGGACTCGGTACGTTGGCCAGTAATCCCGACGCATCGCGGCTGACAAGCAAGGTCCTTCTGCGCTATCACGCCCACTCCCGTATGGATGCAACTCAAGCGAGCAAGGGCGGCCTGCGCGTCGCGGTGACGGGGGCGGCGGGCGATCTGGGCCAGCTGCTGCTGCCACTGTTGGAGCAGGATGCGGACGTGGAGAGCATCCTGGTGCTGGACGTGGCCAAGCCCGCCGGCGACAAGGTGGAGTTCCACCGCGTGGACCTCACGCGCCACGACGCGGAAGGAGAGCTGTCCGAGGCGCTCGCCGAGCACCCCGTGGACGTCTTCTACCACCTGGCGTTCCTCCACGGCCCGGTGCGCGACGGCTCGCTCGCCCACGAGCTGGAAGTGATTGGCACCATGAACGTGCTGAGCGCCGTGGGCCGCGCCCGGGTGCCCCGGCTCATCGTGCCCTCGCTCACCGCCCTCTACGGCGCGCGCGGCGAGCACCCCGCCCTGCTCTCCGAGGAGACGCCGCTCGCGGGCTGCCCCGGCAGCCGCTACATCACCGACAAGGTCGAGGTGGAGAAGCAGGTGCGCTCCTTCAGGGACCGGCACCCGGAGACGCGCGTCATCGTCCTGCGCTTCGCGCCCCTGTTCGGCCCGCGCATGAACAACCCCGCCACGCGCATGCTCGCCTACGGCGTGGTGCCCACGCTGCTCGGGTTCGATCCCCTCTGGCAGGCCCTGCACGAGGAGGACGCCGCCCGCGCCCTCTCCCAGGCGCTGAGCGCCAACGCCGAGGGCGAGTTCAACATCGTCGGCCGGGGCGTGCTGCCCCTCTCCACCCTCATCCGTCAGGCGGGCGGACGGCCCCTGCCCCTGCCCGGGCCCCTGTACCGCACCGTCCTCCAGACGATGACGACGCTCGGCGGCCCTGGCTTCCCCTCCGCCCTGCTCGATTACATGCACTTCGGCTGGGTCGCCAACGGCGAGCGCGCGGAAGAAGAACTCGGCTTCGTTCCCATGTTCCACGCCCGGGATGCCGTGGCGGCGATACGGAGGAGTTGATCATGGCCAAGGGTGTGCTCGGAAATGATCCCTTCCAGCGAGGCGCCGCGCAGCGGGCGTCGGAGCCCGCGAAGGACCGGGCCAAGGACCCGGCCCCGGTGAAGAAGAAGAAATCGCCCGCGCCCAAGCCCGCCGCCCAGGCCGCGCCGCCTCCGGCGAAGTCCAAGCCCGCCCAGAAGAAGGCCGCCGCGCCCAAGGGCAAGTCCACCGCGAAGTCCGTGAAGGCCCCCCCGCCGGAGCAGCGCGCCCGGAAGGCAGCGCCGCCTCCTCCAGCCAAAGCACCCCCTCCCCCCGAGGCGATCCTCGCCGCCGGAGCCGAGGCGGGCATTCCCGTCCCGTCGCCCGTCGTGGAGACCCCGGCGCCAGAGACGCGTGAGACCTCCGCCATCGTGGCCGAGAACCCCCACGCCGAGACCGCCGCGATCACCGAGGAACTCAGCGAGCAAGCCGCGCTGCTGGACGAGGCCTCGGGAGCGGGCGTGGCGGAGGAGGCCCTGCGGGAGCTGGAAGCGGCCCTGGGCGAGCCCATTTCCGCCCCCGAGACCGTGGACGTGCCGGGCTTCGAGGAGCCGCACGAGGAAGGCGCCCCGCTGGTCCCCGCGCCCACCCACAGTGCCTCCGACATCTTCTTCACCTCGGACTCACCGGGCGCCGAGCCGCCCCGCGTGGGCGACCAGGTCTCGGGTCTGTTGTCGCTCGCCAGGGACGTGGCGTTCCAGACGTTCACGAGCGAGTGGCTGAGCCGGACGGTGGGCTCGGTGCAAGGGCTGCTGGGCGCGGCGTTCACCAGCATCGGCATGGGCACCGGCAGCACGGCCATCGACGAGTACGGCAAGGACGCGACGCTCTCCAACGTCCTGCAGCCGGTGCTGGACTTCCTCTACGAGCGCTACTGGCGGGTGTCGGTACAGGGCGCCAGCCACGTGCCCTCGGGCCCGGTGCTGCTCGTGGCCAACCACTCGGGAGCGCTGCCCTTCGACGGGCCCATGCTGCAACAGGCGCTCTCGCGCGAGCGGCCGGACCTCCAGGAGGCGCGCTGGCTCGCGGAGGACCAGGTGTTCCACTCGCCCATGGTGGGCACGTTGATGAACCGGCTGGGCGCGGTGCGCGCCTGCCCGGAGAACGCGCTGCGGCTGCTGGACGAATTGCGCCCGGTCATCGTCTTCCCCGAGGGCATCCACGGTCTGGGCAAGCCCTTCGCCCAGCGCTACCAGCTCAAGCGCTTCGGCCGGGGCGGCTTCGTGAAGCTGGCGCTGCGCACGGGCGCGCCCATCGTGCCGGTGGCCATCGTGGGGGCCGAGGAGACGGCACCGCTGCTCGGCAAGATTCCCGCGGGCTTCCTCGGCATTCCCTACCTGCCGGTGACGCCGCCGCCGCTGCCCGCGCGGTGGATGATCCGCTTCGGCGAGCCCATTGGCATGGGTGAGTTGCCGCCCGAGGCCGCCGACGACATGTCCCAGGTGCAGCGGCTCACCGAGCGCACCCGCGAGTCCATCCAGGGCATGCTCCAAGCCCTGCTCAAGGAGCGCCGCTCCGTCTTCGCGGGGTAAAGGGTTCGCCATCGGTGACGCGGGTTCTCCTGATAACCCGCCATCACCACCAAGGGCCATCAATCCGATGCGTGGCTGGTCGGGAGATACGCCGTACCGCGAGGCGGGTGCGCCCATGGTCCCCGCCAATCAAGATGTGAGCATCAAGATATTGAGCCTTTGCGGTCTTGCCTATACGGCACGGATCAATGCTCCCGCGACACCTACGCGGCGCGTCTCTCGTGGGATGTCAGTGGATTCAGGGAGGCCAGAGATCAATGAAACGTCGCTACGTCCTGGCCATGTTGGGGGCATTCCTCTTCGTGCTGTTGGATTTGGTCGCCTACCCCTTTATCTTCAGCGGCGCGAGTAGTGTCATCCAATACGTCTTTTTCGCCCCCGCGTTATTCGGCGAGCGCCTCCTGCTCTTCGCGAAGGACACATGGGGCTGGGCCGTAGCTTCCGGATTCATGACCTCCTTGAGCGATGAGTGGAGCCTGGCTCTGCTTTTCTTCAACGTGTTCTGTTACGCGGCACTCGGGTTCCTCGCCGGATTGAAGCTGGGAAGACTGCTCTGGAAGGCCCAATAAGAAGCAGGATTGAGTCCACTCATGCCCGCGCGATGGATGATCCGCTTCGGCGAGGCCCATTGGCATGGGCGAATTGCCGCCCGAGGCCGCCGACGACATGTCCCAGGTGCAGCGGCTCACCGAGCGCACCCGCGAATCCATCCAGGGCATGCTCCAAGCCCTGTTCAAGGAGCGCCGCTCCGCCTTCGCGGGGTAAAGGGTTCGCCTTCACCTCGCCTCCACGAATCGACCTTTCCCATTTTTTCCGCAGCTCGAGTGCGCATGCCTCGGCCATGGACGGAGTCCTAGATTGATGGCTTTTCGGCACTTCAAACACGCCGCCCATCAGGAAATTGCTTGTTTTCCACCATCTCGAAAGAACCTCGCCATGGATTGAGTTGAGTGCCCACCAACGGTGCCTCTCCGAGTACGGCAACGTTGCTCATAAACCTGGCTCGGATGGGACTGCTTTCTACTTCTTGGTTCAGTAGCAACGAATAAAGAAACAGCCTGAAGGATCGTTAAATACTTCGGCAAGTCGCTTGGGGGGCTCTCCGGCAAGGTTATGTCGAAGTTGCAGAAACCTGCCACCGCAACCATCACACAACTAGTTGCGAGCCTTGGACGCATTCCTGGGTTGCAGGAAGACATGGGGCGCGTCCTGTCCTCGCTGGAGTCCCAGGCTCGCGCCTTCGCCGCGCGGCGGTTGGAGAGCGTGTGCTCCGACCTCGCGCGCATCGAGTCTCCCACGCGGGGAGCGCGGCCGGTGATCCGGGTGGGTCCGCTCGACGTGCCTTGGGAGCATCCGGCGGTGCGCCCATGAAACGTCAGGGCCCTCTGCGGTTTAGGGTCGGCAACAAGTAGTTTCTGCTACGGTCGACCCTGGAGGTATCCACCCTGGCCCGACTTCTACCGTTGCTCTCGCTTGTTCTCCTCCTGGCAGGAAGAGCGGCAGCAGCGCAGCCTCAGTCCCTTGTCCGCGAGCGCCAGGAGCGCCAAGTGGTGGCCCCCGGCGGCCCCAGTGAGCCGGTGCCGGAAGTGCGGGTGGCCGCCAACATCGGCACCTACCTCGTCTTCAACGCCCCCATCGACAGGGGCTCGGTGGAGGTAGAGGGGCGGGCGACGCGCTTCCGGCTCGTGGACGTGGGTGAGCGAATCGTCTTCCTCGAGCCGCTCGTGCCCCCAGGGGAAGGAGAGCGGCTGGGCCTGCGGGTGCGCTACAAGGACGGCGCGTCTCCGGCGGCCGCCACCTTCGCGCTTGTCTCCCACCCCACGGCGGTGGACACCCGGGTGGATGTGGTGCGCAGCCACCGCTCGCCGGAGGTGCTGGAGGCGGCGCTGGCCCAGTGCGAGGCGGGCGGCCCCGCCAACCTCGTGCTGTCCGGCCGGCTCGGCTTGAACGGTGTCAGAACCTTGCGCATCCAAATTGTCGAGGGTATCCAGGCGGGCATGCGGCTGCAGGAAGGCACCGGGTTTCGGGCGGGCTCGTGGGCGCTGGTGTCCGTCCGCGTACACAACCTCCCCGGTCAGCAGCCCTGGACGGCGGGCGAAGCGCGGCTTACCCGGGCGGACGGCACGCCGGTGAAGGTGCACTCCGTCCGCATGGACAGGGCGCAGCTCGCCGCGGGTGAAACGGGGTTGGTGGTGGTGGAAACGGAGTCTCCCTTCTGGGCCAACGGCGAGGTGTTCCGCGTCGAGTTGGGCGAGAAGGGCGGCGAGCGGCGCCTTGTCATTGGTAGAGCGGTCCTCTAGGTATGCGCCCCACGACGGACGCCCTGCACCCGGACCACCTCCAGCCCGGCGATAGGGTGGGGCCCTGGCACATCCTCCAGGTGCTGGGCCAGGGGGGTTCGGCCCGCGTCTTCAAGGTGGAGCGCGACGGCCACCCCTACTCCATGAAGATGGCGCTGCGCCCCCTCTCTGACGCCCCGGAGGAGCTCTCCGACGAGGAGCACGTGGAGGCGGAGCACACCTACCGGAGGCTGGCGCGCGAGGCGGCGGCCCTCTTCACCTACGCCACGCACCCCAACCTGCTGCGCGTGCACGCGGTGGACTTCTGGCCCAACCCCACCAGGGGCTACTCCTTCCTCATCACCGACTTCATCGACGGGGACAACTGGCACCAGTGGCGCTGGCGCAAACCGGCCCATGCGGGCCGGCTGGTGGACACCTTCTCGGGCGTGGTGCGCACTGTACGCGCGCTGCATGAGCGCGGCGTGTATCACCGGGACTTGAAGGCGGAAAACATCCTCATCCGCCGCGCGGACGGCCGGCCCTTCCTCATCGACTTCGGCACCGTGCGCCTGCCCGGTGCGCTCACCCAGACGTTGGGCCTGCCCGAGGGGGTGCTGCACCTGGTGCCACCCGAGCTCGTGGCCTACACGCGCTCGGAGGCGTGGAAGCGAGGTGTCCCATTCCAGGGCGGCGCGTCCGCCGACTTGTACGCGCTGGGGGTGCTGCTCTACCAGGCCCTCACGGACTTGCACCCCTTCAGCCCGGAGCTACCGGACAAGGAGTTGCTGACCGCTATCGCCGACACGCCTCCCACGCCCCCCCACCTCCTCAACTCCCTGGCGCCGCGCTCCCTGAGTGACATCGCCATGCGCCTGCTGGAGAAGCAGCCCGAAGCGCGCTACCCCGACACCGAGGCGTTGCTCCAGGCACTGGAGGAGGCCGCCGACAAGGAGCGGCACACCCCGGCCTGGAAGAAGCCCCTGACGGAGCCCGACCCCGTAGCTTTCGAGGCTTCGACGGAGCAGGCCGTCTCGCCAACCCAGGGCACGACGTCCGAAGAGGAGGTGTCCCCTTCGGGGAGTGCTCCCTCGACGAAGGGCGGCTCGCGGGAGCCGACGCCCCGCCTGGCGCGCGGCAGGTGGCTCATCGCCATGTTGGCGGTACTCCTTCTTCTCGTCGCCTTCTGGCAGCTCTTTCGAGTTCCGTCCCTGTCCTCCCCCGTGGCGGAGCCTGGCGCTTCCGCCCCCACCTCACGAGGAAACCCGCCCGTGCACCTCACCCAGTCCCCGGACTCCGCTTCCTCCTCTCGCGGCACCTCGCGCTTGAGCGTCCTCGCCGCCTGGCTCTGCGCCGCCACCACCCTGGGCTGCCCGGCGGCGCAGGTGCGTCCCGCTCCGGCGCTGTGCCCCACGGAAGCCACCGAAGCCATGTTCAAGGAGCTGAAGCTCACCACGGACAGTCCCTTGCGCACCCTCGTGGACGTTGAGCAGCCGGGGACTCAGTGGGAGGTGGGGCTCTATCGGGAAGGCGCCGTCGTCGGCCGCGTCACGGTGGGTGAGGGGCTGTTGACGGAGGGGACGCTGTTGTACGGCGAGTTGTGGACGGGCCCTGGGCTGACAGATGAATTCGGCGGGGCCGCCGTCACCGGCCGATACACGCGGGCCCTCCTGACGGACGGCAGGAAATACCCGGTGTGCATCGCCCTGGGCGGCCCGGACGGGCGCATGCCACGTCAGCCAGGCGCCAAGTCCGGCACCGTCCAGCTCCCGCGAGACTCTCCGATAAATGCCGTCTGGCGCTGGCGGTAGCTCAGTTCTCGGCCCAATCCTTCCTGGTCGCTGCCTCAAGCGCCACGCTCGCATCCTCCGCACCTGCTTGGGGAGCGGCAGGATCCGCGCGGTGGGCAGGTCGGGGCCCTGTCGTTTACGCCGTAACGGGGCGCGCGGTGCACTAGCTGAAGCGCCCACTGCCGGACGGCACGACGCGACGCACCTGCTCTTCACCGGGCTGGAGCTTTTACGGCAGCAAAGGCAGACGCGAAGAAGGAGCGGACGCCGCGACAGGATTGGGCTGGGCTGCGGCACAGGAGGTTCGCGCTGGACGTCTTCGCCTGTTCCCGATTCAGATTCATCACCCGGTCCTGCATGTGCGACATGAGCATCGCGACCTGAAGTCTGTAATGGAGAAAGACTTCTTCGGACCAGGTCGATTGGACCAGGCGGATTGAATCAGCCAACTGTGCTCCAATGGCCGACATGAGGTCTGAAATCACTTTTCCCGTTGATTCAGTCATCTTCAATGCCTCCATGCTCGGCGCTCAGGGCAGAGCGGAAGGAGTTCTCGTCCGCGAAGTGCGGTGGTTCAACCCCCATTTCATTGGGACTCGTGGGTACGATGCCGCTGATGGTCAAGCGAGTACGCCCGAGACAGACCGAAGAGAACTCCCAGGACCCCGGCATGGACGCCTTCCTCCGGTACGTGTTGCTGCGCCGCGAGGAGGTGCCCGACTTCAAGAAGTACCCGTTCTCCATCCCCGCAATCCGGGACCTGGAGCGGCTGGACTTCCATCCGCGCGTCACCTTCTTCGTCGGCGAGAACGGCAGCGGAAAGTCCACCCTCATCGAGGCCATCGCCGTGGCCGCCGGCTTCAACGCCGAGGGCGGCAGCCGGAACTTCAACTTCGCCACCCGGCGCAGCGAGTCCGACCTGCATCAGTACCTCCGCCTGGTCAAAGGCATCCGCCGGCCTAAAACGGGGTACTTCCTCCGGGCCGAGAGCTTCTTCAACGTGGCCACGGAGATCGAGAACAACCCAGACGCCATGGCCGGGCACGGAGGCGTCTCCCACCACGAGATGTCTCACGGAGAGGCCTTCCTCTCCCTGGTCCAGCACCGCTTCTGGGCCAATGGCCTCTACCTGCTCGATGAGCCCGAGGCCGCGCTCTCACCTCAACGACAACTGGCGTTGCTGAAGTTGATTCACGAACTCGCGGAGAAGCAGTGCCAGTTCGTCATCTCCACGCACTCGCCCATGCTGCTCGCCTACCCCGAGGCGCGCATCTACCACCTCTCCGAGAAGGGCATCGCCGAGGTCCGCTACGAGGAGACCGAGCACTACGCCCTCACCCGGGACTTCCTCATGAACCACGAGCGCTACCTGGAGCGCCTGCTGCGCCCCGAGCCCGAGTGAGATGAGGCCCGGAGCCGTCAAGAACAGACGCGGTTACGGCCGGTGGCCTTCGCCTCGTACAGCTTGCCGTCCGCCGCGCGCTTGAGATCCACCAGATCCCGATGCGAGGGCTCCAGCACCGCCACGCCCAGCGAGATGGTCACCGGAATCACGTTCTTGTCGAACTCGAAGCGCTGCTTGTCCACGAGCCGACGCGCCTTGTCCGCCAAGGTCACCGCGCCGGACAAGTCGACCTCCGGCAGCAACATGCCGAATTCCTCGCCGCCGTAGCGGGCGAACACGTCCTCGCGGCGGATGCGCGTGCGCAGCGTGGACGCGAGCTGCTTGAGCACGTAGTCCCCCGCCAGGTGCCCGTGCCGGTCGTTCACCAGCTTGAAGTGGTCCACGTCGAACATCACCAGCGCCAGGCTGCGCTCGTAACGGCGCGAGCGGGACACCTCGCGCTCCAGCGCTTCCTCGAAGTAGCGCCGGTTGTAGATCTGCGTCAGCCCGTCCATCGTCGTGAGCCGGTAGATCTCATCGTGGTACGCCGTCTCGATGTTCCCCCCGGCGATGAACTTGAAGATCGTCCGGCCGATCTTCACCAGGTCGCCATTGCGCAGCGCCGTCTCGCCATTCACCAGCTCGTCGTTCACGAACGTGCCGTTCGTCGACCCCAGGTCCTTGATGAACACGCCCCGGCCCGAGGTGGTGATGCACGCGTGGTTGCGGCTGATGGACTCCTGGTCCACCTGGATCTCCGCCTTGGCGGAGCGGCCAATCAGCGTCTCCTCGGTGCGCAAGTCATACTTGCGGCCCAGCTCCAGGCCGTAGATGACCACCAACGCCGCGTCCAAATCGACGGGCCGTTCGGAGATCTTCGAGATGACCGTGACGACGGTGTCGTTCTGAGCCATACCGGACAAGACCCTACCATCTGGAAAAGCCCGTAAGCCAGTCGGCGGCGTTCAGGGCCCGATGAAGAGGAGCCGAGCGCTCTCCGTGGGAGGAGACAGGGCCGCGCCACCCGGGTCCACCAGCGCGGCGGTGAGCCGCACCTCCGAGCCAGAACACGCCTCGGGCAAGGCCAGTTCCACTTCACCCCGGCCCTGCGCGTCCAGGGTGCTCCCGAGTACCACCTGCCCCTCGCACCCCTGGCCTCCTTCGAAGGTCAGCCGCACGGCCCCCTCGGCCAGCGCGTCCTGGCCCACCCGGAAGGAGGACACGCGCACCTTCACCCGGGCCCCTCGCGCCACGCGCTGCCCGTCCTCGGCGGGCTCCACCCAGTCCACCCGAGGCCACACCGAGTTCAGCGCCGACCAGGCCACCACCACCTCGTCCAGCCGCGCGAAATCCACGCTCCGCGCCGTCATCACCTCCTCCAGCCGCAACACCTCCCCCTCCGACGAGCCCGACTGGCGCAGGTCCAACGCCTGCATCGACAGCGCGGCGCGCGAGCCCAGGTGATCCCCCAGGTACGTGCGATCCTCGAAGGGCGCGGGGGGCACGGGCAGCCGCACGCCCTCCAGGGCCCTCGCCGCGTCCAGCAGCACGCTCCAGCGCCGCTGCGCCCCGTCGGAGAACACCGCGCGCAACACCACCCCCGCGGGCAGCTCCGGCGCCGAGACGAAGCGCAGCCGACGCTTCTCGGCCCCCCCCGGCTCGTAGCGCGCGCCCTCGGGCACGGCCAGGAAGGGACCGCTCACGCCCACCGGGGCGTTTCCCCGGGGATCGAAGGGCAGCGTCTCCGGGCCCCGGTGGACGAGCACGCTCGAGGCCTCCGCCCCGCCCGCCTCCGACGTGGGATAGGCGGACAGGAGGAGCGTGTAGGGACTGCCCTCGAGCCCATGGTGGGTGGGCGCCATCCGCACGCTCACCAACCCAGGCGAGCTCAAGCCCGGCTGCGTGTCCGTGTTCTGATCCGCCGGCGTCGTGTTCACCCCGAAGCCCAGGCCGAGCGGCACCAGTCCCCGTCCCGGCACTCGCGCCACGCCCAGCACCGCCACGCTGTCCAGGAACACCCCGCGGTAGCGCGGCAGGGCGGGCACTCGCAGGGCGAACGCGAAGCCCAGGGACAGGCCGCGCTCCGGCTGGAAGCCGTGCTCCACGGGAACGAAGCGCTCCGAGCCCGGTGCCTCCAGGGAGAAGCGCACGTCCCTCACCACCGAGGAGCTGAAGGTGCGCAGCTGGGGCACGGTGCGCGCCAGGAGCGGCCCCACGTCCACCACGCCGCCCGCGCCCCGGGGAAGCACGCTGGGGGCGATGTCCCCGCCCAAGGCCCACGCCGTGCGCACGCCGCACGTTCCCCGTCGCGTCGCTTCCTCCGGGGACGAGTCCTCCGGCCACGACGCGTCGCACACCCCCGCGAGCCCCCGCGCCTGGACGTCCGTCTCCCGCAGGGTGCTGTCCGGAAGCACCGCGTAGCCGCCCGCGGGCAGCGCCACCACCCGCGACTGTCCCTCCACCCAGAACGTGTGCCGGCGCACCGGAGCGAGCAGCGGCGGCGCCGTCAGGTCCGTCACCGCGTCCGGCGCGCTCAGTCCCGCGAGTCCCGCGTGCAGCTCCGGCCCCGTCGCCACCTGGGCGAAGGAGCTGAGCGCCCCGCCAATCCGGTCCGCGGGGTTGCGCCGCAGCGGCAGTACCAGGTCCGTGGGGCCCTCGGCCCCTGCATGCGCCACCGTGAGGTAGCCAAAGTCCGCGTGGAAGACGGACACGCTGCCCGCCTCGGTCAACGCCCCCAGCAACACCTCGCCTTCCTCGTCCGTGGCCCCTGTCTCCCGTGTGTCCCCGAGGGCATCCGCCACCACCACCACCGCACCCGGGAGCGGGCGGCCCGTCAGCTCGTCCGTCACCACCGCGCGCAACCGCCCCGGCGGCACTTGTGCCTCCAGCACCCGCACCCGCGCCGTGCACGTGGCCTCGCCCACCCGCGCCCGCACCGACTCCAGCGCCTCGGCCGTGGGCGCCTCCAAGACGAAGGAGGCGCGTCCGCCCTCCCGCCGCACGCTCGTGTCCAGCGCCGTCCATTCCTCGCCCGAGGGCACCACCAGCGCCCCGCCCGAGCCATCCCGCACCAGGACCGAGAAGCCCACCGTGGCGCCCACCCGCCCCACCACGTAGTCCGGCATCACCTCACAGGAGCGGGCCCGGGCCGCGATGGGCTCCGGCGCGCATCGTCCGTCGCGGCATACCTGCCCCGACCCCGCGCACTCCGCATCCGCCGAGCACAGCGCCTCCACGCACTGGCTGTTGTCACACCGACAGCCCAGGGGATTGGCATCGCACGCGGCGATCCGGAACGCACCCCGCCGGGCCGCCGTGCAGTCTTCCTGCGTCCGGCACGCCGCCTGGCACCGCGCCCTCGCCGTGTCACAGAAGAAGAGATTGGGATCCAGACAGTCTTGATCCACCTGACAGGTGCCTGGCGGCTCCTCCGTGGGCAGAGAGGGATCCGGCACGTCCACGTCCAATCCTCCGGCGCAGGCGACGAGCCCCACCACGGCGCAACACACCAACATGGCGCAGCGCGCCAGAAGACGGGGGGAGTTCATCAGCGGCTCCAATCAGGACTCCAGGCAAACGGTACCCCCCGGGGATTGTCAAGCCGAAGCCGGGACGCCAGGTCCCCCCGGTGACGCCCCTCCCGCCGGGCGGGATACTCCCGCGGAAAAGGAGGCACACGCATGCGCGGGTCACCGTTCGCACGATTGATGCCAGTCCTCGCCCTGGTGAGCTGTGAGCCCCCCGACGCTCGGATCGCCCCCGCGCCGGATGCCGCCGTCCCGGAAGTGCCCACCGCGGACCCGCGCTGGGCCGACCACGCCGCGGACGATCCCCGGTTCCAATTCATCGGACGCATGGATCCCAGCACGCGCGGAGGCCCGACGTATGCCTTTCCGGGCGGCACCGTGCGCCTGCGCTGCCTGTGTACGGACGTGGACGTGCGCTTCGAGGACCTGGGCGTGGGCGGCGAGGAGCACACCAACTTCATCGACATCCTCGTGGATGGCGAATCGAAAGGCGCGCTCCAGCTCCAGCCTGGCGCGCCCCTGCTCCAGGGCGTGCGGGGTCTGTCCCGAGGCGAGCACACCATCGAATTCGTCAAACGTACCGAGGCGCACGCGGGCGGGGTGCGCTTCCTGGGAGTCCGGCTCCTGGGCGTCCTCCTGGAGCCACCGCCCCGGCCCGCGCGGCGCATGGAATTCATCGGAGACTCCATCACCTGCGGCTACGGCAACGAGGCGAGCATCGCCGCGCCCACCTACACCGAGCCCAATACCGGCTACCACGCGAGGAACCAGGACATCCTCAAGGCCTTCGGTCCCCTCACCGCGCGCCGGCTGGGCGCCGAGTGGGTGACCACCTGCGTCTCGGGCCGCGGCGTCTACCGCAGCAACGACGGCTCGCGCGATGGCGTGTTGCCCCTCGTGTATGGCCGCACCCTGCCCGGCCAGGCCGAGCCCCGGTGGAATCCCTCGCGCTACGTGCCCGAGGTGATCGTCATCAACCTGGGCACCAATGACTTCGCCGTGGCCGACGGCTCGGGCCTGCCCACCGCCCCTCCCGCCGAGCCCTTCAAGCAGGCCTATGCCGCCTTCGTGCGCGAGCTGCGCGCCACCTACCCCGAGGCCCACATCGTGTGCGCGGTGGGGCCCATGACCAACGACAACTACCCGCCCCAGCGCCAGCTATGGAGCACCCTGCGCCGCTACGTGTCGGACATGGTGTCCAGCGTGCGCGCCACGGGAGACACCCGCGTGCACTCCTTCGCCTTCACCCCCATCCCAGGCGACCCGTACGGAGAGGACTGGCACCCCACCGCCACGTTCCATACCCGGATGGCGGACGAACTCGTCCCCTTCCTCCAGGGCCTGGGCGACTGAGCCGTCCGAGGAGGCCCCCACTGCCGCGTTGGCATTCCCCGCGCGCCGGTCGATGATGGGCCCATGGCCCGGCGCGAACCGCAGACCCTCGACCAGCTCCTCCCCAGAGTCCTCGCGCGTCTGGCGGAGCAATCCGGACGGGGACGCGCGCTCGGACCGGTCTGGAACGCCACGGTGGGGGCGAACATCTCCAAGCACTCGCGGCCCCACTCGCTCGAGGCGGGCACGCTCGTCATCACCGTGGCCAGCGCCGAGTGGGCGCATACCCTGTCCCGGCAGGAGGCGTCCTTGCGCGAACAGCTCAACACACGGCTGGGTCCTGGCTCCGTGTCCTCGCTCGTCTTCCGGCTGGAGTAGCTCCCCGCGATGATCGCCCTCGTCCTCGGCGTCTTGCTGGCCGCCACGCCCGCCACGCCCACCCCCCTGGAGCGGCGGGCGATGAACCACGTCCACCAGGAGTTCGAGCGCGTGGGCCGGCGCTCTCCCCATCCGGACCCCGCCCTCACCGAGGCCGCGCGGAGGCTCGCCCAGGAAGCGCTCGACAGCGGCGTGTCCGGCGCGGTGGAGCTGCTCACCGTCACCGAGGCCGTCAGTGACGCGGGGGGCGCGGACCCGAGCCCCCGCTCCTATGTCATCCGCGCCGGGGATGGCGACATGGCCGTGCAGACGCTGCTCGCGCGCAAGGACTTGAGCCAGGAGCCCGCCAGTCACGTGGGCGTGGGCATGGCGAGGCGGGGCGTGTACACCACCCTCGTGGTGCTGCTCGCCGAGCGCAAGGCCACGCTCCAGCCCTATCCCCGCGTGCTCGACACCCCGGGCCTGGGACAGACGCTGTGCGGCCAGCTCGTGGCACCCCTGCGCTCCGCCGAGGTGTATGTCACCCTGCCCGATGGGCGCGTGGAGCGTCCCACCCTCACGCGCGACACGCAGGAGGCCGTCTGCACCCGGCTGCTCTTTCCCTTCCCGGGCCGCTACACGGTGGAGATCGTCGGCCGGGCGGAGCGGGGCCCGGAAGTGGCGGCGCTGTTCCTCGTGGACGTGGCCACGTCCCGCAAGCGCGGCGAGCGCGAGCGCGTGGTGGAGCCCACGAGTGTCGAGGAAGCCCGCGCGGAGGTGCTCGAGCGCATCAACGCCATGCGCCGTGCCCACAAGCTCCAGCCGCTCAAGGCCGATGACGCCCTCACGGCGGTGGCCCAGGCCTACAGCGAGCGCATGGCCCGCGAGGGCTTCTTCTCCCACGTGGCCCCGGATGGCTCGGACCTGCGCGGCCGGCTGAGCGCCGCGGGCGTGCGCTTCCGCTCCTCGGGGGAGAACCTGGGCATGGCGTCCGGACCCATCGCCGCGCACTTCGGCATCGAGTTGAGCCCCGGCCATCGCGGCAACCTGCTGAGCGGCCAGTTCAACCTGGCGGGCATCGGCGTGGTCTTCCACACCGTGGACGGCCGCCCCCAGGTGCTGCTCACCGAGCTCTTCTCCTCGGGCGGAGAGGCGCCATCCACGCTGGAGCCACGCGAGGAGATGCACCAGGTGCTCGCCACCCACCGCGCTGGGCATGCCCTGAGCCCGCTGCGGCGCCTGCCGGTGCTCGACCAGCTCGCCCAGGAGCAGGCCCAGCGCGCCCTCGCGTTGAATCTTCCTCCCGCGGAGCTCCCGGGAGTTCCCGTGCACGAGCGCATCTTCGATACCGTCGAAGGCGCCCGAAGCGCGTCGGTGGATTTCTACGTGACGGACAGTCCCTCGGCGCTGCCGGACTCCAAGAATCTGGGAGAGCGCAAGAACACCGTGATGGGCGTGGGCACCGTGAAGGGAGACTCACCAACGCTCGGCAAGGGACGCTACTGGGTGGTGGTCATCTACGCCGCCACCCGTTGAGTCAGGCTTCCGAGTCGGGTCACCGGAAGCCTCGGGGCGAATGGACAACGGTGAAGCGAGGCGAGGCGCGCGGCTCAGATGGCGCGGCGCTGGGTGGCGTAGGCCTCGATGCCCATCTGGGGAGGGGCCACCTGCTGGTTGAGCTGGCACTTCACGCAGGTGAAGGACTGCCAGCCCCGGCGCACCGCCTCGTCGAGGCAGTTGTCGTAATAATTGCAGTTGAGGTTGCGATGCGTCTCGACGCCAGCCCGCTTGGGCCCGGCCTCGGGGTTGATGGTCTGCGGCAAGTCAGTCGGACACGGCTTGAACATGGAACGGAGCCCTCCCAATCAATCGGTTATCTCCCCCCGTACTCAATAGAGCCGCGAACGGCCCGCGACGTGAAGCTGCCTGGGACAACCTCAGAGGTCATGCGCCTGGACCGGCCGCCCACCTCTTAGAGGTCCGTTCCCGTAGACACAACGGGTCTGGACCCCTGACGCCCACTAGTTCCCATTTGGATGTACCCGCGGCCGATTGACCGCCCGCCCGCCAACACTTGGCACCTTGCGTCGCGGGGGCCGATCTAGGACTTGTCGGCCCGTCTGTCAAACCGCCCCCGGAGCGACTAGCCATTCGTGGGGAGAACGAGACAGGTGGGAATGTGTACGCCACACTTCGAGTTGTCCTCCCTTCGTTCGCACGGCGAGGAGAAACAAGGAGATGCGCATGAGGTGGTGGACCGGATGGGGGCTCCTCGCGGTGATGACGTCGGGTGCGGGTGCCTGGGCACAGTCCGCGCCCACCCTGGAGTCGGTCCGACTACACCGCGCCGATGCGCGCACACTGGCGCAGAAGGATTTCCGGGAGTGTGAGGCGAAGCGCTGCGCGGACGCGGGCCGCATGGCCCTGCTCGCCGGCACGCTCGCCCTGGCCGATGGCGATGTGAACGAAGCGCGCACGCTGCTCACCGGCGCGAAAGTGGCCGAACCGCTCCAGCCCTATCTCGCCTACTACCAGGGACAGGCGCACTTCTACGCGGGAGACGCGGCGGCGGCCGCCGCGGCCTTCGCGCGGGCACTCGAGAAGGCTCCGCCCGCCCTGGCCTCGCGGGCCCGGGCCCGCCGGGGCGAGGCCCTGCTCGCCGCGGGCAAGGCGAAGGAGGCCGCCCCGCTGCTGGAGACCGCCGCGACCGCGGAGCCCTCGGTGGAGCTGCTCTTCCAACGGGCCGAGGCCCGGGGCGCGGTGGGCAATGCCGTGGGCCAGCGCGCGGACCTGCGCGCCGTGGCGCTGCGCTTCCCCGCCCACCCGTACGCGGACGAGGCCCTGGCGGCGCTCAACGCCCTCAAGCCCCCTCCCCGGCTGACGCTGCCCGAGCACCTGCAACGGGCGCGGGGACTGCTGGACGCCGGTGCCGCCGCGCGCGCGCTGGACGAGTTGGAGCAGCTCACGGCCGCGAAGCTCGCGCGCACGAAGGTGGACCTGGCGCGGGTGGCCCTGGTGCGCGCGCAGGCGCTGTACGCCACCGGCAAGAAGAAGGAGGCCCAGGAGGCACTGGCCGTGGCGCGCAAGGGGCCGCCTGGCGTGGCCGCCGAGGCCGCCTTCGTCACCGCGCGCCGGGCCCTCAAGGAAGACAACGCCACGGCGCGCAAGCTGATGGTGGCCCTGGAGAAGGAATTCCCCAAGGAAGGCCCGGCCGACGAGGCGGGCTTCTTCGTGGGCTGGCTGGACTTGCAGATGGGGCACTTCGAGGACGCGGTGAAGTCCTTCACCGCCTTCGACCAGCGGCACGCGCGCTCGCGGCGCCGGGACGAGGCGCTGTGGTACCGCGCGTTCTCCCACCTGCGCCTGGACCAGTACGCCCAGGCCCGCGAGGTGTTGGACACCCTGGTGAGCACCTTCCCGAAGAGCAGCCTCGTGCCCCAGGCGCGCTACTGGAAGGCCCGGAGCCACGCCCTGGAAGGCGCCCCGGCGGACGTCATCGCGCCCGGCTACGCGACCGTCATCACCGGCGCGCCCAACTCGTACTACGCCCTGCTCGCCACCGAGCGGCTGCGGGAGCTGGGCCAGGAACCCCCCACGGGCTTCCCCGAGGCCCCCCGGCCTCCCACGGGCGAGGGCGTGCCCCCGGAGCTCCAGCGCGTGGTGGCCCTCACCCAGGCCGGACTGTTCCGCGACGCCGCCGAGGAGGTGCAGTCGCACACCGCGCGCATCCGGGATTCGGAGCAGGCGCTCGCCTTCGCGGGGGCCCTGTTGCGGCTGGGCGAGTTCGGCAGCGCGCACGCCGTGGCCGCGCGTCACCTCTGGGGCCGGGCCTTCGGCGCCCGCGTCCCCGAGGCGCTCGCCGCCTTCTACCCCCGCGCCTTCGAGAGCGCGGTGCAGAGCGAGGCCTCGCGCTACGAGGTCAGCCCCTTCCTCGTCTGGGCCATCATGCGCCGCGAGAGCGCCTTCCGCCCCGAGGTGGCCAGCGCCGCCGACGCGCGGGGGCTCATGCAGGTGATTCCGCCCACGGCGCGCGCCATCGCCAAGAAGCTCGCCGAGCCGGAGCCCGCCCCCGCCGAGCTCTTCTCCCCCTCGCTCAGCATCCGCTACGGCTCCTGGTACCTGTCCCAGCTCATGAAGCGCTTCGCCCACCCGGCGCTCGCCGCCGCCGCCTACAACGCGGGGCCGGACTCGGCCATCAAATGGGTGAAGGACAAGGGCACGCTGCCGCTCGACCTGTTCGTCGAGGAGATCCCCTTCCGCGAGACGCGCGGCTACGTGAAGCAGGTGCTCGCGGACCTGTATCTCTACCAGTCCTTCTACGGGGCGAAGGAAGCCGCGCCCCAGCGTCTGTCATTGACCCTCCCCACCCCCGCCACCGACGGCGTGGGCTTCTGACGGCCCCACCGCTCACAGCGCGTTGATGTAGTGGCTCAACGCGCTGCTCGCGTTGAGCAGGTGCGCGCGCATGCACCGGGCGGCTTCCTCGCCATCCCCTCGGGCCATCGCCCTCATGAGCTCATCGTGCTCGGAGCGGGAGCGGTTCATCCGGTCGCCCTGCCGCAACTGCGTCCGGCGGAACGCCCCCATGCGCGTGCGCAACGCCATCGCCTGCTCCACCATGAACTGGTTGTGGGTGGCCCGGTAGAGGGCCTCGTGGAAGCGCCGGTTGAAGTCGTCGTAGGCGTCCAGGTTCCCCGCGCGCACCATCTCCGCCGAGCCGTCGTGCAACTGCTGCAACTGGCTGCGCTCGAGCGGCGTCATGCGCCAGGTCGCCAGCCGCACGCACATGGCCTCGATCTCCGCCGTCATCTCGAACATGTCCATGATGCGCTCGGGCGTCAGCGGCGTCACGACGACGCCCCGGCGTGGGCGGATCTCCACCATCCCCGTCACCGACAACTGCCGCAGCGCCTCGCGCACCGGCGTGCGCGACGCCCCGAAGCGCGTGGCGAGCTGCTGCTCGTCCAACGCCGCCCCCGGCTTCAACGCCCCCGTGGTGATCTCCTCCGCCAGCGCCGAGCGGATCCGCTCGGACAGGAGCGCTCGTTGCTCCTCCAGCGGCTCCTCCTCGGCGGAGGCCTCGTCCTTCGTCTGTTCGTTCAGGCTCATGGGTCTCCCCGCCCCATCGTCTCAGGCCGGGCTGAAGACGAAAAGATGGTATACATCAAGTCGATTTAGCACGACTCCGGCATACGTTTGCTCGAAATCCAAGGCGCGCGTATACAAGAACCTCGTCATCACACCGGCCAGCCCAGGGGGCGGCCCTCCAGGCACGGGGACGAAGCATGCGCGACTGGAACCAACAGGCTCGCAACCGGGACGCACGGCTGGCGCGAGCCGCGGGCCTGGCTCGAGGGAAGATCGTGGAGGCCAGCCAGGCGCGTGCCCTCCTGGAGCGGGTGCTCGAGCCCGGAGACCGCGTCTGCCTCGAGGGCAACAACCAGAAGCAGGCGGACTTCCTGGCCCGGACCCTCGCCTCGCTCGACCCGAAGCAGGTGCACGGACTGCACATGGTGCAATCCGTGCTCGCGCTCCCCGAGCACCTGGATGTCTTCGACAAGGGCGTGGCGAGCCGGCTCGACTTCTCCTTCTCCGGACCCCAGAGCGCCCGGCTCGCGAGCCTCGTGAGCGCCGGGCGCATCTCCATTGGCGCCATCCACACCTACCTGGAGCTGTTCGGGCGCTACTTCGTGGACCTCACGCCGCGGGTGAGCCTGGTGGCGGCCCAGTCCGCGGACGCGGCGGGCAACCTCTATACGGGGCCCAACACCGAGGACACGCCCGTCATCGTCGAGGCCACCGCCTTCAAACGCGGCATCGTCATCGCCCAGGTGAATGAGCTGGTCGACGCCGTCCCCCGGGTGGACATCCCCGGCGGCTGGGTGGACTTCGTGATTCCCAGCCCCTCGCCCCACTCCATCGAGCCCCTGTTCACGCGAGACCCCGCGCAGATCTCCGAGATTCAAGTGCTCATGGCCATGATGGCCATCCGGGGCATCTACGCCGAATACGAGGTCAACCGGCTCAACCACGGCATCGGCTTCGACACCGCCGCCATCGAGCTGCTCTTGCCCACGTACGCCGAATCGCTCGGCCTCAAGGGGAAGATCTGCCGGCACTGGGCGCTCAACCCCCACCCGGCGCTCATCCCCGCCATCGAGGCGGGCTTCGTCGAGTCGGTGCACGCCTTCGGCTCGGAGCTGGGCATGGAGGACTACATCCGCGCGCGCTCGGACATCTTCTTCACCGGCCCGGATGGCTCGCTGCGCTCCAACCGTGCGTACAGCCAGGCGGCGGGCCACTACGCGTGTGACTTGTTCATCGGCTCGACCTTGCAGATCGACCTGGAGGGCAACAGCTCCACGGCGACCCGGGGCCGCATCGCGGGCTTCGGAGGCGCGCCGAACATGGGCGCGGACGCACGAGGCCGCCGCCATGCGAGCCCCACCTGGCTCAAGGCCGGACGCGAGGCGAGCACCTCGGCCATGCCCCGGGGCCGCAAGCTCGTGGTGCAGATGGTGGAGACCTTCCGCGAGCACATGCACCCCGCCTTCGTGGAGAAGCTGGACGCGTGGGAGCTGGCCGAGAGCGCGGGCATGGCCCTGCCCCCGGTGATGATCTACGCGGACGACGTGAGCCACATCCTCACCGAGGAGGGCATCGCCAACCTGCTGCTGTGCCGGAACCAGGAGGAGCGCGAGCAGGCCATCCGAGGCGTCGCCGGCTACACGCCCGTGGGACTCGCCCGGGACAAGCGCGCCGTGGAGAACCTGCGCGACCGGGGAATCATCCGGCGGCCCGAGGACCTGGGCATCGACAAGCGGCAGGCGAGCCGAGACCTGCTCGCCGCGAAGTCCATCAAGGATCTGGTTCGCGCCTCGGGAGGCCTCTACGCCCCCCCCAAGCGCTTCCGCAACTGGTGAGGAGGAGCGAGGCCCCCATGGAAACCCTGCGATTCACCTATGAAGGCGGGCGCCCCGCTCCGGGCAAGGCCCCGGAGATTTCCGGCGTGCTCGGCTCGGGCAACCTCGAAGTGCTGATCGAACCCGCGGAGCTGGGCGGCGCCCTCCACATCGAGGTCACCACCGCCGCCGTGGGCTTCGGCCGCATCTGGCAAGCGGTGCTGGATGACTTCTTCGCGCGCTGGCCCCTCGCCAACGTGCGCATCTCCATCAACGACGCGGGAGCGACGCCCGCGGTGGTCAGCCTGAGACTCGATCAGGCCCTCGAGGCATACACGGGAGGCACCCCATGAGCCGGAGCTACTACGAAGCGAGCGCGCGTGAGCGCGTGGCCCTGCTGCTGGATGCGGGGAGCTTCCAGGAGCTGCTGCCGCCCTCGGCGCGGATGATGAGCCCTCATTTGAAGGAGCTCGACACGCCCGCCGCCTTCGATGACGGGATCATCGTGGGCCGGGGACGGTTGGAGGGCCGGGCCGTGCTGGTGGCCGCGCAGGAAGGCGGTTTCATCGGCGGCGCGGTGGGCGAGGTGCACGGCGCCAAGTTGAAGGGCCTGCTGGAGCGCGCGCTCGACGAGCGTCCCGCGGGAGTGCTGCTCCTGGTGGAGTCGGGAGGCGTGCGCCTGCACGAGGCCAACGCGGGCCTCATCGCCGTCTCGGAGATCATGCGCGCGGTGCTCCGGGTGCGCGGCGAGGGCATTCCGGTGCTCGTGCTCGATGGCGGCAAGTACGGCTGCTTCGGCGGCATGGGGATCGTCTCGCGGCTGTGCGACGCGGTCATCATGAGCGAGGAGGGACGGCTCGCGCTCTCCGGCCCCGAGGTCATCGAGACCACGAAGGGCGTGGAGGAGTTCGACGCCCGGGACCGCGCGCTGGTGTGGCGCACCATGGGGGGCAAGCACCGCTACCTGCTGGGCGAGGCCACCTCCCTGGTGGAAGATGACGTGGACGCGTTCCGAGCCGAGGCGCTGGCGCTGCTCGGCCACGCGCCCGACCTGAGCCTGGAGGCCATCGAGGCGGAGCATGCGTTCCTCGGCGAGCGGCTGCGGCGCTTCGGTGAGTGTCCCGACGCGCTCGACATCTGGGCGGGTCTGGGAATCGAGCAACCCGAGCGGCTGCCCGTGCTCGACACGCCCACCTTCCTGGCCACCGTGCGTGGCAAGAGAGCCTGACCATGGACGTGCGCACGTTGTTCGACCGTCTGTTCCCCCAGGGCCATGACATCGCCTTCGAGGGAGCGTTCTTCTCCGGCATGGGACGCGGCCCTGGAGACGCCCCGCTCGCGGTGCTCGGCACCATCGACAAGGCGCCCATCAGCGCGGCGCTGGCCCACCGGATGGCCACCGAGGTGCTTCGCGTCGTGAGGGAGCACCCGGGCCGGCCCTTCCTGCTGTTGGTCGACACCTCGGGGCAGGCGCTGAGTCGCCGGGATGAGCTGCTGGGCATCAACGGGTACATGGCGCACCTGGCCAAGTGCCTGGAGGTGGCGCGGCGCCGGGGGCATCGCATCCTCGGGCTCGTCTACGCCGAGGCGGTCAGTGGGGGCTTCCTGGCCAGCAGCCTCTTGTCCGACGCCTGCTATGCCCTGCCCGAGGCGGAGATCCGGGTGATGAACCTGCCGGCCATGTCGCGCGTGACGAAGATTCCCCTCGCGCGGCTCGAGGCACTGAGCGCCCAATCCCCCGTGTTCGCGCCCGGCGTGGAGAACTACCGGCGCATGGGAGCCATCACGGAGGTGTGGGACGGGGACCTGGCGCACCACCTGGCCCAGGCGCTCGCCGCGCCCATTCAGGGCGACCCGCGCGCGGCCCTCGGCGAGGCCCGGGGCGGCCGCCAGCTCGCGCACCTCGTGGCCAACAGGGTCCGTCGCGATGCGATCTGAGCGCCCCACACGACACCACTGGGTGCGACTGGACGCGGGTTGGGAGCGTCACCTGCGCTCGCCGCTCGAGCCCGAGGCACGGGAGCGGATCTCCGACTGGTGCGCCCAGGGCCGGCCGTTCGTCGTCGCGCGGGAAGACCTGGCGGACACGGACGAGGATCTGCGCTTGGGGCTCGCCCTGCCCGACAAGCGGCGTGTCTGTCTTCATGTGGGACGCGGGGCCGCCCTCTCCTGGAGACCTCCGCCCGCGCTCCGCGACGTGCTGCGCACCGCGCCCGAGGTCTGGCGGTCCACGCTGCGGCGCATCCATTTCCTGGGAGAAACGATCGGAGTGCCGGTGGGCGTGTTTGGCTCCCTGGCCTGGGAGTATCTGTCCGGAGTGAGGTACGTCCGGCCGGACTCGGATGTGGACCTGCTGTTCTCCCCGTCCCGGTGGACGGATGTGGAACGGCTCCTGTCCGAGCTGGAGGCCACGTCTCGCGCCTCCTCGGGCGTTCGTCTGGATGGAGAGGTGCTCCTGCCCGACGGTGGCGCGGTGGCGTGGAGGGAGCTGGCCTCGCGGCCCCACCGGTTGCTGATCAAGGGTCCCCGAGGCGCGGGCCTGCGCGGATGGAAGGAAATCCCGGCACTGTTCGGGGAGGCCTCACCATGACGACGTCCGCCCTTCGCCATCCAATGGTGTCCTCGCCCGACACCGCCGGGATTGGCCGGGACGCGATCCGCGCCCTGTACGCCGAACTGGCCCTGCACCCCAAACCCGGCCTCGTCAGTCCGCTCGACAATGGCAGCCATGACGACATGGACATGGCCACCTTCATGCGCAGCCTGTTCGCGCTGCGGGGCTACTTCCGTGACATCGCCACCGCGGGCGCCGAGGGGGCGGACTTCGGCGTGCTGCGAGGGCTCGGCATCCAGGCGGAGCGGAGGATGCTGGTGGCGACCGGCGGCATCAACACCCACCGGGGCGCCATCTTCAGTCTGGGATTGCTGGCCGCCGCCTCGGGCGCGTTGAAGCGCGAGGGTCAGTCCCTGGCGGGTCCGGCCCTGGGTGAGGCGGTATCCCGGCGCTGGGGACAGGCGCTCGTCGCAACGGGCTTCCAGGCACGCACCAGCGACAGCCATGGCGCCCGAGCGGTCCGCCGCTACCAGGTCCGAGGCGCCCGCGAGGAGGCCGCCGAGGGATTTCCTCTCGTGTTCGGCACGGCGTTGCCCGCGTTCGAGGAGGTGCTCGTGCGAACGGGCTGCATCGAACGAGCCCTGGTGCAGACCCTGTTCACGTTGATGTCGGTGCTCGAGGACACCAACCTGCTGCACCGGGGAGGCATGGAGGGATTGGGCTTCGTGCGCAAGGGCTCCCGGCGATTCCTCGACACGGGAGGTGTCCTGATGCCGGGTTGGAGGGAAGAAGCCCTCGCGCTGCACCGGGGCTGCGTCGCGCGTCATCTGTCACCCGGAGGCTCGGCGGATCTCCTGGCCGCCACCTGGTTCGTGTACCACCAGCGACTCGGCGCGCGACGGACATGAGCCTCGGCATTCTCTGCCCGGGCCAGGGCGCCCAGAACCTGGCGATGCTCGACCTGCTGATCGGAACACCCGAGGCGCGCGCGGTGCTCGACGCCGCGAACCCGGTGCTGGGAGACAGTCCCTGGAATCTCATGAAGGGGCCCGTCGAGGCCCTGTACGTCAACACCCTGGCCCAACCGCTGCTGTGTGCCGTGCAACTCGCGACGTGGACGGCGCTGCGCTCCCGGCTGCCCGCGCCGCGTGTCTTCGCCGGGTACAGCGTGGGAGAGCTCGCGGCGTATGGCTGCGCGGGGGCGCTCGACGCGGGGGAACTGCTCACCCTCGCTCATGAACGCGCCCGGGCCATGGACAGCGCCGGTCCGAGCGACAGCGGCATGCGGGCGGTCCGGGGCGTGGATCGTCAGCGATTGAAGGCCCTGTGTGATGCGCACGACGTGCACATCGCCATCGTCAACGACGCGGACCGCTTCGTCATCGGAGGTCGGGAAGAAGCCTTGCGGAGGATCGAACCGGAGATCTCCGCCCGGGGTGGCGCGGTGACGGTGCTTCCCGTGCACGTGGCGTCCCATACCCCGCTGCTGGCCTCGGCGGCGCGAGCGTTCGGCGAGCGGCTGGCGCGAAGCGGACTCCGGGCACCGTCCACGCCCATCCTGGCGGGCCTCGATGGCGCGCCCGTGCACACGCGCGAGAGGGCCCTCACCACGCTGACGCGGCAGGTGGCCGAGACCGTGGATTGGGCGGCGTGTCTGGAGGGACTGGCGGAGGAGGGCTGTACGGTGCTGCTCGAACTGGGCCCGGGCGCCGACCTCAGCCGGATGGCGAGGGACTGGCTGCCCTCCGTCTCCGCGCGCTCCGTGTCCGACTTCAAGACCCTGGAAGGCGTGTGCACCTGGGTGACACGCCAACTGGAGTGAGAGATAGGGGCTTCAGCGCCCCGAGCCCTGGGCGTAGGCCACCGCGAGCTGTCCGGCGAAGCGGGCGTTGTTCACGAGCAGGGCGTGGTTGGCGCGCAGGCTCTTGCCGCTGGTGCGCTTGGCCAGATCCGACAACAGGAAGGGCGTCACCGCCTTGCCCCGGATGCCCTGGCGCTCGGCCTCGGCCAGCGTGGTGGCGATGTGCAGCTCCACCTCGGCGCGCGGCAGGGACGTCTCCTCGGGAGGAGGCACGGTGAAGAGGACACCGCCCTGCCCCAACGTCTCGAAGCGGGCCCGGAGGATGGCGGCGGCGCTCGCGGCGTCGTCCACGCGGTGCTCCAGCGGCAGGCCGGAGCTCCGGCTGTAGAAGGACGGCAGCTCGTCGGTGCCCACGCCGAGCACGGGCACGGACGCGGTCTCCAGCGCCTCGAGCGTCTTGGGCAGATCCAGCACCGACTTGGCCCCGGCGCACACCACGGCCACGGGGAAGCGCGACAGCGCCCAGATGTCGTAGGAGATGTCGAGGTGCTCGGAGACGCCCCGGTGCACGCCGCCGATGCCGCCGGTGGAGAAGACGCGAATGCCGGCCGCGGCGGCCAGCTCGCAGGTGGCGCTCACGGTGGTGCCGCCGGTGGCCTTCGTGCCAATCGCCACGGAGAGATCCCGCGAGGCGAGCTTGAGCAGGCGCTCCTTGCCCTCGGCGAGCCGGCGCATGTGCGCCTCCTCGAGGCCAATCCACACTTCTCCGTCCACCACGGCGATGGGAGCGGGCACGGCGCCCGCGCGACGAATGGCCTCCTCGCAGGCGCGCGCCGCCGCGAGGTTTTCCGGGTAGGGCAGCCCCTGCGCCACCACGCTCGTCTCCAGTGCCACCAACGGCACGCCCTGCTCCTTCGCGCGCCGGACCTCTTCGGAGTAACGCAAGTCCATGGGCGCATATAGGTACGGGCGCGCGGGCGAAACAAGCACGGAGACAGCTCGGGGCACCGCTCCGTCCAGTTGCCAGCGTCCCCCGCGAGCGCTATTCCGCCATCCGCCTTGAGTTCCGCCAGCATCGTCTCTCCCGCGCCTCGCGCCCTCTCCCTGTCGGACCTGGCCCTCCTCCTCACGGTCATCATTTGGGGGACCAACTACACGGTGGTGAAGGAGGCCCTGGGCTCGATCCCGCCCGAGGCCTTCATGTCGCTGCGCTTCGCGCTCGCGGCGACGGCCATGGCCGGGGTGCTCCACGTGCGCGAGGGCTGGCAGCCCCTGCCCCGCGCCACCTGGCTCAAGCTGGTGGGGCTCGGGCTGGTGGGCCATACGCTCTACCAGTACTGCTTCGTCATGGGTGTGGCGAAGACGACCGCCGCCAACAGCGGACTGCTCACCTCGGGCACGCCCGTGCTCACGGCGGTGCTGGGCGCCGCGCTGGGCGTGGACAAGCTCCGGCGGCCGATCCTGCTGGGCCTGGTGCTCGCGGTGCCGGGCGTGGTGCTCATCGTCAGCGCCCGGGGGCCGGGCCTGGACGCCTCGACACGCGAGGGGGATCTGCTCATTCTCGGCTGCTCGCTGTGCTGGGCGCTCTACACCGTGGGCTTGCGCTGGCTCGGCCCGGGGTTGTCCGCGCTGCGCATCACCGCGCTCTCCATGCTCACGGGCGCGCCGGGTGTCGTGCTGCTCGGCCTGCCCTCGGTGTGGGAGTTGAAGCCGGAGACATTGGGCCCGGGCGTCTGGACGGGAATGGTGTACTCGGCGCTGGTGCCCCTGGTGCTCGCCTATTTCATCTGGAGCCGCAGCGTGCAGGCGGTGGGCAGCAGCCGCACGGCGCTCTACAGCAGCGGAACGCCCGTGGTGGCGGCGCTCACCGCGTGGCTCGTCCGGGGCGAGCGTCCGGGGGTCTGGCAGGCCGTGGGCGCGGCGCTGGTCATCGCGGGAGTGCTCATCAGCCGCAAGCGCTGAGGCCCCCCTTACGCGCGCCGGCGTTCCACGGTGAGGCCGTAGTCCTCGATCTTCTTGTCGAGCGTGGGCCGGCTGATGCCCAACAACTTCGCGGCCGCGATCTTCCGCCCGCCCGCCGCCCGCAGGGCCTCCGCGATGGTGTCGCGCTCCAGCCGGGCCACGCGCTCCTGCAAGGTCAGCGGCTCGGAGGACACGCCTCCCGACTGCAACTCGGGGGGCAGGAGCGCCGCGGCGAGCTCCGAGCCGGCGTGCAACCGCGCGAGCCGTTCGCCCAGCAGCTCGAGCTCCCGCACGTTGTGGGGCCACGCGTACTCCATGAGGAGCCGGCGGGCCTCGGGCGTGGGCTCGGGAGGAGGACGCTGGGCCGCGCGAGCACCTCGGGCGGCGAAGCGCTCGAAGAGCACGGGGATGTCGGCGCGCCGCTCGCGCAACGGAAGCAGCTCCAGCTCGAGCCCCGCCAGCCGTGACGCCAGGGCGTCCTCCATGTCGGCCCGCTGGACGAGCACACGGGGCGGCGCGGTCGCGGTGGCCAGCAGACGGACGTCGACGGGCTCCTCGCCCCCCTCTCGCCCCGGAGCCCGCTTGCGCGAGAGCAGTCGGGCGAGCCGTTCCGACAGCGCGCGAGGCATGCGCTCCACATGGAGCAGCAGCAGCGAGCCCCCATCGGCGCGCAACAGGGCCGAGGGAAGGGGCGGCATGCCGGGGCGGCTGGAGCGGCCGAAGAGGGACTCCTCCAGGAGCGCTTCCTCGCGGCAGTCCACGCGCACCAACGGCCCGAGCGAGCGGGGCGAGCGGGTGTGGACGTAATGAGCGCACAGGCTCTTGCCCGTGCCGGGCTCGCCGAAGAACACCGCGGGGGCATCGCTCGCGGCGGCGCGGCGGGCCTGCTCCACGAGTTTGCGGAAGGGCCGGGAGCCACCCACCATCTCCACGCGCTCGGGCTGGGCGCCGGAGAGCGAGCGCACCGCCGCGTAGGCCTCGCCGCCGAGCCGGCCGAGCATGATGGCGAGCTGCCCCTCCGCCTCGGAGAAGGGAGACTGGGCGCGCTCCACGTACAGCAGACCGAAGGGAGGCCCACCGGAGGCGACCAGGGGGGAGCACAGCACGGAGTCCGAGCGGCCCTGCTCGGCGCGCTCCAGGGCGGCGTTGGCCATGTCGCGGGGGACTTCCACGGAGGGAGCGCCCACGACGGAGGCGGTGAGCAGACCCTTGACGCTGCCGAGGAGCGCCGCCGCCGCGTCCGCGTGGAGCGCGAGCAGGGCCTGCTCGGAGAGGTAGCGCAGCACGCGGGCTTCGCTCGTGGCGCCCAGGAGCGCGGCGCCCGCCGAGTACAGGGCGGCCTCCATGCCCACGTGCGGCAGCACTTCCTGGATGGGCAGGTGGCTCGTACCGGACTGGGGAGGACCCACGCGCACGGCGGCGCCGGGAGGAGCCACGAGCACCGTCGTCTGGCCCACCTGCACGCGATCTCCGGGGAGCAGCAACACCTCGCCGGTGATGCGCTCGCCATTGACGGCGGTGCCATTGCGCGAGCCGAGGTCCTCCAGGAGCACCTGTCCATCGCGCACGAAGAAGCGCGCGTGACGGCGCGACATCCGGTCATCCGCGGGCAGGGGCAGCTCACACGACGGGCTGCGACCGATCGTCGCCTCCGTCTGGAGCTCGTGGCGAAGGCCGGCCGAGGGGCCGGAGAGGAGCAACAGGGCGGGCATGTGCGCGCGTGACGTCACATCGGGCGTTCAGCGTCGAGCAGCGCGCGCACCTCGTCGTCCTCGAGGGTGCGGCCCTCGCGGCTGAGCGCCAGGGCGTTGACGTCCGTCTCGGGCACTTCCACATGGGCGCCCTTGCGCCACTCGGTGGTGTGCACGGCGCCATCCACCAGACGGCCCACGATGATGGCGTCGTCCCAGGAGAGCACTTCCAGCCAGAGCTGCTCGGTCGTCGAGCGGCCCTCCGGATGGGTCTCGAAGGGGGCTCGCACCAGGAAGGTGAGCGGCTCCATGAGGCCACGGCGCAAGAGGCGCGACTTGAAGGCGGGCAGCAGGGCCTGGGACTCGCGGTGCATCGTCTCGGTGCGCTCGGTCGGCTCCTGGACGAAGCGCTCGCGGAAGGGGCGCAGCAGCTCCGCGGTGTTGTGCCGTCCCTGGGGGGACACCACCGTGAGGAACAGGCCCTCATGCCCCTCGAAGGCGTCCAGTGGCACACCGAGCAGGTTGTTGCGCGCCTCCTCGGAGGGAACCAGCATGAAGGCTTGGCCCTCGCTCGTGCCCATCTGGGTGCGCAGGGGCGGAGCCTGTCCGAAGGCCAGGTCCGTGCAGAGCTCATGCAGGAAGGCCTCGGCGGGCAGGAGATCCTGCTCGCCCAGGTGGAAGATCTCCAGGTCGCGCGCGCCGAACTTCTCCATGCCGTGCGAGTGCACCCACAGGGGGGTTTCCCCCTCGATGACCTCCACGGCGTGCAGGTTGACGTGATCGCGGATGTCGAAGTCCAGCTCGGTGATTTCCACCACGTCGTCGGACTCGTGGACCTTGGACGAGGTGATGTCCACGAGCACGCCGGTCGAGTGCGCGAGCAGCACTCGGGCGCACACGAGCGCGGCGAAGACGGGCACGGTGGGCTGCACCGGGCTCATCTCGAACGCCAGGCGGTAGAAAGAGCGGGCGCGGCCGAGCGCTTCCAGGGCGGGCTCGCTGCCGGAGAACAGGTCCGAGGTCCACTCCGGGGGGGCGGTCCGCGACTCGAAGACGACCTCCACGTGCGCGTCCTCGGCCTCCACCGTGAAGCCGGGCCCATCGGGACTGGGAGTGAAGGCCAGCTCCTCGATCTCGAAGGCGGCGGCCAGCGAGTCGGCGGGTACGGGCGCGTCGCTCTCGAGGCCGACGAGGTAGACCTCCTTCACAGGTGCTTCTCGATCTGTCGGAAGAGGTCCACGCGGTCCACCAGGTTCGTCAGATAGTCCAGCTTGTCCGTGGGGAGAACCAGGACGGGGGACAATTTGTAGCCACTGAACCATTCCTCGTACAGGCCGTTCAACCGCTTGAGGTAGGCGGGGGGGATGTCCTGCTCCATCTCGCGGCCGCGCAGGCGGATGCGCTGGCGCAGGGTGCGCACGGGGCAGCGCAGGTAGATCATCAAATCTGGCGGGGCGAGCGTCTGGGAGAACGTCTCGTAGAGATCGCGGTACATGCCCCAGTCGCGCTTGTCGATGAAGCGCTGGCGGTGGAGGTTCTTGGCGAAGATCTCCGCGTCCTCGTAGAGGGTGCGATCCTGCAGGGCGGTGCCCGGCGAGCGCTCCATCTGGCGCTGGAGGCGGAACTTGGCGGTGAGGAAGAAGAGCTGGGAGCGGAAGGCCCAGGTCTTCATGTCCCGGTAGAAGTCGGCGAGGTAGGGATTCTCGTCGTTGGGCTCGAAGAAAGGAGTGAGGTCGTACTTCCGGCAGAGGAAGGACGTGAGTTCCGTCTTTCCCGCTCCGATGTTTCCCGCGATCGCGATGAACTTCTTCCGGGCCAAGGCCCCGAGCTTCTACCCCCACCGGGCAGCACACACCAGCGGCAAGGTGGTGATAGATACGGCCCCGATGCAGCCCTTCTCCGCGCCGCGCCCCTGGACCGGGCCGGTGGCTCCCCTTGTCCAGCAAGAGGCATGGGGCTTCGGGTGGAGGGCTCCCCTTCGGACGAAGTCGAGGTCGCCTGGATGCTACGCAACCTGTTGTGCATGGTGGTCGCCGTGGTGGCCACCGCCGTTTTCTTCCCCGTGACGTTGGTGGCGGCGCTCTTCACTTTCAACATGGGCTCCACGGTGTGGGTGGCGCGTCGGCTGTGGTCCCCCATCCTCATCGCGACGGGTGGCGCGCGGCTGGTGGTGACGGGCCAGGAGAACGTGGATCCCAAGCGCCCCACCATCTACGTCTCCAACCACCAGTCCACCCTGGACATCCCCATCCACTTCGTGACGGTGCCGGTGAACTTCCGCTACGTGGCCAAGCACCAGCTCAAGTACGTGCCGCTCATCGGCTGGTACCTGTGGCTGGCGGGCCATATCTTCATCAACCGGAGTCGGCGGGAAAAGGCCATCGCCTCACTGGATGCCGCGGCGCGCAAGGTGCGTGCGGGCACGAGCGTGTTCCTCTACCCGGAGGGCACTCGCTCGGACGACGGCAAGGTGCTGCCCTTCAAGAAGGGTCCGTTCGCGCTGGCGCTCAAGGCGCGCGTGCCCGTGGTGCCCATCACCATCGAGGGCTCGGGCACGGTGATGCCGAAGAATTCCTGGAACATCGTTCCGGGCCCCGTGTACGTGAAGATTGGCAAACCCATCGACACCACCGCCTTCGCCGAGAACGACCGCGAGGGCCTGGCCCGGGTGGTGCGCGATGTCATCATCGCGCAGAGCCTCGAGCTGGGCGGCAAGGGCGGCGACGCCGAGGATGCCATCGCCGACGCGGGCGTCGAGGGAAAGAAGACCCGCTCCCGCCGCAACCAGGCCTCTTGAGGAGAACCGTGTGACCCTGCCTCCCCCTGCCTTCTTTCATCCTCGCATGCGGCTGAGCACCTGGGTCGGAGTGGCCGTGCTCGGCCTGGGCCTGGCCACGGGATGCCGGCACGCCGCCGCTGGAGCGCCCCTGGATGCCCGAGCCCAGGCGCGGGAATATCTCGCGAGGAACGAGCCCGAGCGCGCCCTGCCCCTCCTGGAGGCCGAGGCCACCCGGAATCCGGAGGACCTGGACGTGGCGCGTACGCTCACCTCGGCGCAGGTGAAGGCGGGGCACGCGGACGCGTGGATCGCGGAGCTGCGCCGCCGCAACACGCAGAGCGAGCGAGCGGTGAACCACTACATGCTGGGGCTGGCGTACTTCTCGCGGGCGTCGGACGCGGGGGCGCCGGCGGTGGCCGCCTTCGAGCGGGCGCGGGAGATGAAACCGGACGAGCCCGAGTTCCACTACCGCCTGGGCGTGGCCCTGCTGGAGTCCGAGCAGTACGCGGCGGCGGTGGGTCCGTTGCGCCGCGCGGTCGAGCTCGCCCCGGAGCGGGCGGGGTTCCAGTTGCCACTGGCCAAGGCCCTGCATCGCACGGGGGACGCTCCGGGAGCGGTGAGGGCCCTGGCGGTGCTGGTGAGCAAGGAGCCGAGCCCCGCGGAAGTGGCGACGGCACGGGCGTTGATGGATCAAATCGCGGATCCGTTCGCGCGCTTCCCCAAGGCGGCCGAGTCCAAGCTCGAGGAGGGCATGCGCTATCTCCAGGAGCTGGACGCGCCCCACCCGGCCATCATCGCCTTCGAGGAGATTCTGCGGGACTACCCGGACCTGGCGGTGGTGCACGCGCTGATGGGCCTGGCGTGGCAGCGGGTGGACGACGCGGGCCGGGCGGTCGAGGAGTTCAAGAGGGCGATCGAACTGGCGCCCTCGGACGGAAAGAATCAGTTCTACCTGGGGGAGCTGTACTTGGCGAGGCAGCGGCCAGAGGCGGCACGGCCGTACCTGGAGAAGGCGGTGGAGCTCAACCCGCTGCTGGATCTGGCGTGGTTCCGGTTGGGGGACCTGCATCTGGAGCGCAAGGACCTGAAAGCCGCGGACGAGGCCTTCCGGATCCTCACGTACCTGCAACCGGACGCGGTGCCTCCACGAGGAAAGCGGGCCCTGGTCCTCCAGCTGCAGGGCGACTGGGCGGGCGCCGAGCGCGAGCTGATGCGGGTGGTGGACAAGGATCCGGAGAACATCGAGTTCACCCTGCGCCTGGGCATCCTGTTCACCGAGCAGGCACGCCAGTCGTCACGACCAGAGACGCGGCGAGAGGCGGCGGAGAAGGCGGAGCGTTGGCTGCGCAAGGTGTTGGAGGCACAGCCGGAGAACGCGGTGGCATCGAGGGCCCTGCAGCAGCTCAAGACGCCGTGAAGCCTAGCCAGGGGTGGGCCGGGGCCTCTACACTGGAGACCTGATGAGTGATGGTGCCAACCACCCGCAGCCGCCCCCCAAAGGGACGCCGTCGTCCACGAATCTGCCCCGCGCGTCGTCCACGACGAACCCGCGAGTGATGTCCGCCTCGCGAGCGGCGCCCCTGCCCAAGGAGCAGCCGCAGGGAGCGGTGGGCAAGCGGCTCCAGGCCGAGTCCGCCAACGCCGTGTTGAACGCCCTGTCCATCGCGAAGGAGATGGTCCAGGACTTCCGGCAGCAGGACCGCTTCTTCAAATACAAGGCCTTCATCGTGGGGGGATGGCTGCTGCTGTCCATCGCCACGGTGGGGGTGACCTGCTCGCGGGGTGTGAAGGAAACGGGTGAGTTCGGGGCGAAGCTCACGCATGTCCCCAGCCGCTCCTCGTTGACGATCGTCAACAAGAGCCGGGACAGCTGGCTCGACGTCATCATCGTCGTCAAGGACAGCCAGGGACAGGAGTGGCGGGCCTCCGTCGCGCGTGTGGACCCGACCAATCCGCTCACCGTCACGCCCAAGCAACTGCTGGGCGGACAGGGCCAGGCGGCGCCCAACGACATCAACATCCGAGGGGTGGAGATGCGCACGTCCGACGGCCGGGCCAGCCTCATGGAGGACGGAAGGAACCTCACGGAGGATTCGCACTGACGAGGTTGCCCCCCAAAAAGCACGGGAGCGCCCTTCCCCGAGAGGAAGGACGCTCCCATGAACGACATTCACCGAGACGGCCGACTACTCCGTCTTGGCCTCCGGGGCCGCGGCGGCCTCGGTGTCCGGAACCTCGGCCGGGGTGGCCTTGGCGGGACGATCCACCAGCTCCAGCAGGGCCATTTCGGCGCCGTCACCGCGACGGAAACCGAGACGCACGATGCGGGTGTAGCCGCCCGGACGGGTGGCGTAGCGCGTCTTGTACTCGCTGAACACCTTCTGGAGGATGGCACGGTTGCGAACCGTCCGCTCCGCGAGGCGCACGTTGGACAACCCACCGCGCTTGCCGAGGGTGATGATGCGCTCGGCGAGGGCCCGGGCCTCCTTGGCCTTGGGCAGCGTGGTGCGGATGGCCTCGTGCTCGAGCAGCGAGGTGACCATGTTGTGGAGCATCGCGAGCCGGTGGCTCGTGGTGCGGTGGAGCTTCCTCTGTCCGACCTTGTGGCGCATGGGTACTGACTCCGGGCCCTTGCGAGAGCCCACCACTCCGGCCGTATGAGGTACCGGGTGGGAAGGATGGAGACCGGCACGGGCTCCACCATCAATGTATTGGACCGGTGAGGGTCCCCCGTCCATCCGGGGCATGCGGCCGTGCCGCCCCGGACGCGCGGGTTAAAGCACGAAACGCTAGGCCTTGGGAGCCGCCGCGGGAGCCGCCGGGGGAGGCGCCGCCGGGGGCGTCTTCGGAGGCCAGTTCTCCAGCTTCATGCCGAGCGACAGGCCCATCTCCGCGAGGATCTCCTTGATTTCCTTCAAGGACTTGCGGCCGAAGTTCTTGGTCTTGAGCATCTCGGCCTCGGTGCGCTGCACCAGGTCACCGATGCTCTTGATGTTGGCCTGCTGCAGGCAGTTGGCCGAGCGAACCGACAGCTCCAGCTCGTCCACGGAGCGGAAGAGGTTCTCGTTGAGCTTGGCCTCCTCCTTGGGCGCCTCGACGGCGACGGGCTCCTCGGTCTCGTCGAAGTTCACGAAGACCGTGAGCTGCTCCTTGACGATCTTCGCCGCGTAGGCAACGGCGTCCTGGGGCGTGACGGAACCATCCGTCCACACCTCGAGGGTGAGCTTGTCGTAGTCGGTGACCTGACCGACGCGCGCGTTGGTGACCTGGTAGTTCACCTTGCGGGTGGGCGAGAAGAGCGAGTCGATCGGGATGGTGCCGATGGGCGAGCCCACCACCTTGTTGGCGGACGCGGGCACGTAGCCACGGCCCCGGCGGCACGTGAGCTCCATGCGGACCTTGCCACCTTCGGAGATGGTGCAGATGTGGTGACCCGGGTTGAGGATCTCCACGTCCTGGTCGGCGATGATGTCACCGGCCTTGACCTCCTTGGGGCCCTCCGCCTCGATGCGCAGCGTCTTGGGCTCGTTCGTGTGCATCCGGAGGAGGACCTCCTTCAGGTTCAACACGACGTCCGTGACGTCCTCGGCCACCTCGGGGATGGTCTGGAACTCGTGGTCCACGCTATCGATCTTCACCGTGGTGACCGCGCCACCCTGGAGGCTCGACAGGAGCACCCGGCGCAGCGAGTTGCCCAGCGTGGTGCCAAAGCCCCGCTCCAGCGGCTCGGCCACGAACTTGCCATAGGTGGGGGTCAGCGAGTCCTGATCGACCTCGAGCCGACGCGGCTTGATGAGGTCCCGCCAGTTCTTCGCGATGAAAGTGTCAGCCATGTGCTTCTGCTCCTCGGGGCGTGCCGCACCACCGACGTCCCCGCCAGGGTGGCGGGAGGATGGGCACGAAGGGGGTTGTCTGGATAACGGCCGGGCCGTGAGGGAACAAGGCACCGGCAGAAGCACGACGCCCCGGCGGTGAGGCCAGGGCGCGTGCGGAAGCATCCTCGGTTCGCCTGGAGGCCAGGCAAGCCAGGGGAATTACTTCGAGTACAGTTCGACGATGAGCTGCTCCTGGATCGGCATGGTGAGGTCCTCGCGGTTCGGCGGGCTCTTCACCGTGGCCTTGAAGGACTTCTTGTCCAGGTCGATCCACTGCGGCACGCCACGGCGGTCCACGGTCTCCAGGGCCTCCGCGATGCGCAGCATCTTGCGGCTCTTCTCGGCCACCTCGACGGTGGTCCCCGGCTTGACCGCGAAGGACGGGATGTTGACCCGCTTACCATTCACGGTGAAGTGGCCGTGGCGCACGAGCTGGCGCGCCTCGTTGCGCGTGTCCGCGAAGCCCATGCGGAACACCACGTTGTCCAGGCGGAGCTCCAGCTGCTGCAGGAGGTTCTCACCCGTCTTGCCCTTGGCGGCCGAGGCGCGGTGGTAGTAGCCGCGGAACTGGCTCTCGAGCAGGCCGTACATGCGCTTGACCTTCTGCTTCTCGCGCAACTGCACGCCGTAGCCAGAGAACTTCACACGACCCTGGCCGTGCTGGCCGGGGGGATAGGGACGCCGCTCGATTGCACACTTGTCGGTGTAGCAGCGGTCACCCTTGAGGTACATCTTCAGGTTCTCCCGCCGGCAGATGCGGCAGGAGGAGGCGGTATAACGGGCCACGATGCTTCTCCGTGTCGAAAGATGGTCTAGGGCCGCTCCCCGGGAAGGAAGCGGCCCGGAATGGAACTAGACGCGGCGGCGCTTGGGCTGACGGCAGCCGTTGTGCGGGATGGGCGTCACATCGCGGATGAGGGCGATCTTCAGGCCGGCGGCGGCGAGTGCGCGCAGGGCGGATTCACGACCCGCGCCAGGACCCTTCACCAACACCGTCACGTTCTTCAGACCGTGCTCCATGGCCTTGGCCGCGGCGTCACCGGCGGCCACCTGGGCGGCGAACGGCGTCGACTTGCGGCTGCCGCGGAAGCCGCGGGCACCAGCGGAGGACCAGGAGATCACGTTCCCGGACACGTCCGTGATCGTGATGATGGTGTTGTTGAACGTGGACTGGATGTGGACCACGCCGTTGAGGATGTTCTTCTTGCCCTTCTTGCTCTTCTTGCGCGCTGCGGCCTCGCCGCCCGCCGCGGGGGCCGTGGCGGCCGGCGTCGCGTTGGTCTCTTCAGCCATGGAACTCGTTGCTCCTGGAAGTAGGTGATCGACGCCGACCCCTCACGGAGCCGGCGCAGGTGAAAGAACTAGCGAGCAGCCGTCGCCGGCTTGGCGCGCACGATGCCACGCTTGGGACCCTTGCGGGTACGCGCGTTGGTGTGCGTCCGCTGACCGCGCACCGGCAGACCCTTGCGGTGACGCAGACCCCGGTAGCAGCCCAGGTCCATCAACCGCTTGATGTTCATGGTCACCTCGCGGCGCAGGTCACCTTCGACCTTGTAGTTCGCCTCGATGAGCTCGCGGATCTTCCGCGTCTGCTCCTCGGTGAGGTCCTTGGTGCGGGTGGCGAGGTCGATCCCCGCACCCTCGATGATGTCGTGAGCGGTCTTGCTGCCGATCCCGTAGATATACTGCAACGAGATCACCGCACGCTTGTTGGGCGGGAGGTCGATGCCGGCGATACGAGCCATCTTCGTCGTTCCTTCTGGGTGGAGTTGGTCTGGAGCTAAGAGTCCCTGAGGGACTCTAGCCCTGGCGCTGCTTGTGCCGGGGGTTGGAGGCGCAAATGATGCGCACGATACCCTTGCGACGAACAACCTTGCACTTGTCGCAGATCTTCTTGACGGACGCCCGAACCTTCATGGCGGTACTTCCCTTCCTTCGCTTTTAGAAGAAAAAAAGCCCTGAAGGCCTGGCCGCCATTCCGCGGAACCAGGCCTTTGCTACTTCGCTCGGTAGGTGATCCGGCCCCGGGTCAAATCGTACGGGGACAGCTCCACCTTCACCTTGTCGCCCGGGAGGATTCGGATGAAGTGCATCCGCATCTTTCCCGAAATGTGCGCGAGCACCTTGTGGCCATTGTCCAGCACCACGCGGAACATCGCGTTCGGGAGGGGCTCCATGACCGTCCCCTCGACTTCGATGGAATCATCCTTCGGCAATCAGATAACCCTCTGGACCACCTGAACTCGGAAAGCGCGGCGGGATAACACTTTGGTCCAGAAGTGGCAAGCATCCTCGCGCTGGAAAACCACGAAACTCGTACAACCCTCGGGTACTCCCTCGTATTCCACTGTCCTACCCGGACCTGCGCCGAGTCAGGATTTCTGGCGCTCCCTCGGTGATCAGCACCGTGTGCTCGAAGTGAGCGGAGAGCTTGTTGTCGAGGGTGATGGCTGTCCAGTCATCGTCCAGCAGGGCGACTTCATACGTGCCCTGGTTCACCATGGGTTCGACCGCGAGGACCATTCCTGGACGAAGCTTTATCCCACTGCCCGGCTGCCCGTAGTTGGGCACCTCGGGCTTTTCATGCAGGCGTCGGCCGATTCCATGTCCGGTGAAATCCCGTACCACGGAAAAGCCCCGGGTTTCCACGTAGCCTTGCACGGCGTGGCCGATATCGCCAATCCGGTTGCCAGCCACCATGGCCTGGATTCCCTTGTTCAGGGCCTCCCGGGTGGCATCGATCAGGGTCTGAGCCTCGCGGCTCACCTTCCCCACGGGAACCGTCCGGGCCGAGTCGCCGAAGAACCCCCGGTACACCACCCCGAAGTCCAGTTTCATCAGATCGCCTTCCTGGAGCTTGCGCTTCTTGGAAGGGATGCCGTGAACGACCTCATGGTTCACGGAAGCGCACAAACAGGCGGGGAAGCCGTGGTAGCCCTTGAACGCTGGCCTGGCCCCCTTCTGGTAGATGAGCTTCTCGGACAGCTCATCGAGTTCCCAAGTGGTCACTCCTGGTGCGACCGCCTTCTCCAGCTCGTCCAGGATCTCGCTGACGATGCGCCCCGCCTCCCGCATGAGGGCGATCTCATCCTTGTTCTTGATCTCGACCCGGCTCATGGCGGCTTCTTGAAGGCGGCGAAAGGGGACTCGCGCCCCGGCGGTCAAACCCGCCCGGAACGCGAGCTGCGGAGGCTCAGGCCTTGCCCAGGGCCTTCTTGAGTTCCTCGTAGATACCCTCTGGAGGACCCACGCCATCGATGCTCTTGAGGAGCCCCCGCTTCGCGTAGAACTGCTTCAAGGGAGAGGTCTCCGTGTCGTACTTCTTCAGCCGCCGCTCGATGACCTCGGGCGTGTCGTCCTCTCGTTGGATGATGGGCGTATCGTCCTTGTCACAAAGGCCAGCCTTCTTCGGAGGGTTCTGGGTGACATGGTAGATGGAGCCACAGGCAGGACACGATCGCCGCCCCGAACCTCGCTCGATGAGCGTCTCGTGAGGCACCTCGAGCGACACCACGGCGCCGAGCCCCTTACCCACCTTGGCGAGCATTCGCTCGAGGGCTTCGGCCTGCGGCGTGGTGCGCGGAAAGCCGTCCAGGATGAATCCCTTGGCACAATCGGCTTCCTTGAGGCGCTCCTCGACGATGCCGATGACGAGTTCGTCCGGCACGTAGGAGCCCGCGGCCATGAGCGGCCCGGCCAGCTTTCCCAACTCGGTGCCTTCCCGCACCGCCTTGCGGAGGATGTCTCCAGTGGAGATTTGGGGAATCGAGAAATCCGCGTACAGCTTCTTTGCCTGGGTCCCCTTCCCGGCGTTAGGCGGACCCAACAGGATGAGGTTCATGTGTTCTCTCTCAGCGCGTCAGGAAGGAGCGCGGGAAGCGGATGGCGGCATCCGCCCGCGGCTCGTACACCCCCGGAACGACGAGGCGCCCCTCCCCGGGGTGAGGGGGAGGAGCGCCCGCGAAGCGGCAGCCTGGACTAGGCCGCTACGCGAACCCGGCCGCGGATGCGAGGACCGCGGGGACCCGCGAATCCCTCGTAGTTGCGGCTGATCAGATGGCCTTCGATCTGCTGCACCGTGTCCAGAGCCACGCCCACGACGATCAGCAGCGCGGTACCACCGAAGGTAAAGCGCACGCCCAGCATGTTGGTGACGATGGACGGAATCACGCAGATGGCCGCCAGGTAGAGCGCACCACCGAAGGTGATGCGGTTGAGCACGCCCTCGATGAAGTCCGCCGTCTGCCGACCCGGACGAATGCCCGGAATGTAGCCACCCTGCTTCTTGATGTTATCCGCCACGTCGTCTGGCCGGAAGGTCAGCGCCGTGTAGAAGAAGGAGAAGAAGACGATCAGCAACACGAAGATCCCGTTGTACACCCAGGGGCTGGCTTCGATGCTGCGCTGCACGCCCTGGAGGAACGGGAACCAGGTGCCCAGCGTTGCAGGGAAGGACAGCAGCGCGCCAGCGAAGATGGGCGGAATGACGCCCGCCGTGTTGACCTTCATCGGAAAGTAGGTGGCCTGACCCGCGAACATGCGCCGTCCAGCCATCCGCTTGGCGTACTGAACCGGAATGCGTCGCATCCCGCGCTCGACGTAGACCACCGCCGCCACCACCGCCACCATGAAGGCCAGCAGCGCGAGCACAGCGGCCATGCTGACCACCTCTTGCTGCACCAGGTCCAACAGCGACTTACCGCTCGGCAGAAGGCCGGCCACGATTCCCGCGAAGATGATGAGCGAGATGCCGTTGCCAATGCCGCGCTCGGTGATGCGCTCGCCCAACCACATGATGAAGGCGGTGCCCGCCGTCAGGCTGATGACGGTCATGAAGGTGAACCAGGCGTTGTCGTTGGGGACCACCACCTGATTGAAGCCATTCTGACCCGCGTCGGAACGGCCCAGGGAGGCAAGCCAACGCGAGATGCCGATGCCCTGGATCGTCGACAGCAGGATGGTGCCATAGCGCGTGTACTGATTGATCTTCTGGCGACCGCCAGCGCCTTCCTTCTGCAGCCGCTCCAGACTGGGTACCACGACCGCCAGGAGCTGGATGATGATGGAGGCGGACACGTACGGCATGATGCCCAATCCGAAGATGGACATCTGGTTCAAGGCACCGCCGGAAAAAAGATTGAAGAGCGAGAACAGGCCGCCCGACTGGCGCTGGGCGTCCATGAACGCGTTCATCGCCGCCCGATCCACCCCAGGCGTGTTGATGAAGATGCCGATGCGATACACCGCGAGCAGCATCAGCGTATAGATGAGCCGGCTACGCAACTCCGCGATGCGGAAGACGTTGGCGAAGGCGTTCAGAGCCACGTGGGATCCATCCCCTAAAAAGGTTTAGGCGAGAACAACAGCGCCCCAATCCGCATTCGGAGAGGGGCGCGAAATCCTACACCGGTGGAAAGGCGAGCACCACTAAGAGTGTGGCTCGCCCTCCCCTCACTTCCGGGCCTGCTTCACGCCCTTGCCAGAGTGCGCCTTCGCGGCGGACTCGGGCTTGTGGGCGACCAGGGGAAGCTCCTCCGCGGAACCGCCCGCCTTCTCGACGGCCTCGCGGGCCGAAGCAGAGAGCTTGTGGACGCGCACGGTCAGCTTCTTGGTCAGCGAGCCACTGGCGAGCACCTTCACGCCGTCGTAGCGGCCCTTCACGAGCCCCTGCTTCTCCAGGGCGGCCACGTCCACCGTGGCACCCGCGTCGAAGCCCTCGAGGTCCGAGAGGTTCACCACCGCGTAGATGGTCCGGTTGGGCGAGTTGAACCCGAACTTCGGCAGCCGACGCTGCAGCGGGCTCTGACCGCCCTCGAAGCCCTCGAACCGCATGTTACCGGAACGAGCCTTCTGGCCCTTGCCACCGCGACCGGCCGTCTTGCCCAGGCCGCTGCCCTGGCCACGGCCCACGCGCTTCTTACGGTGCCAGGAGCCCTCGGGCCGCTTCAGGTTGTTGAGCGTAGTCGACATTGTCTGAGTCCTCTTACCCTAGGCCTTCGAGGCCTGGGCCTGACGGGCGCGCGCGGCGTCCCGGGCCCGGATCTTCCGAGGCTTGCGACGGGCGACCTTGGGAGCATCGCCCTGCACCGTCTCGGCCGTCACCAGGTGACGGACCTTGTTCACCAGACCACGCACGGTCGGCGTGTCCTGAAGGATTCGCTCGGAGCCGAACTTCTTCAGCCCGAGGCTCGCGATCGTCGCGAGCTGGTCCACGGAGGAACCCGCGGAGCTCTTCGTCAGCTTGACCTTCAGCGCCATGATTAGCCCCTCGCCTCTTCGGACTTCGTGGGACCCACGTCCTTGCCACGCAGGCGCGACACCTGCTCCGGGGAGCGCAGCGTCTTGAGACCAGCGACGGTCGCCTTCAGCACGTTGTGGGGGTTTCGCGAGCCCTGGCTCTTGGTCAGGATGTTGCGGATGCCCGCCGCCTCGAGGACAGCACGCACCGCACCACCGGCGATGACGCCCGTACCTTCACCGGCCGGCTTGAGGAGCACCCAGCCCGCGCCGAAGTGCCCGAGCACCTCGTGAGGGATGGTGTGACCCTGCAACGGAACGCGGAAGAGATTCTTCTTGGCGTTCTCGCCGCCCTTGCGGATGGCCTCGGGAACCTCGTTGGCCTTGCCCAGGCCCACGCCAACATGACCGGCGCCGTCGCCCACCACCACCAGCGCGGCGAACGAGAACCGCCGGCCGCCCTTCACCACCTTGGCGACGCGGTTGATGTTCACCACCCGGTCGGTGAGGTCGAGATCGTTCGGATTGATCGGAGTTGCCACTTGGGAACTTCCTTCTTCGAAAGGTGTCTAGAACTTCAGCCCGGCCTCGCGCGCGGCATCGGCCACGGCGGCAATCCGACCATGGTACGGGAAGCCGTTGCGGTCGAACACCACCGCCCCGACATTGGCCGCCTTGCACTTCTCCGCGATCAGCGTACCCACGCGCTTGGCGTCGGCCTTCTTGTCGCCCTCGTCCTTGCCCTTGAGATCCTTGGACAGCGAGGAAGCGTAGGCCAGGGTACGACCCGTGGTGTCGTCCACCACCTGGGCGTAGATGTGCTTGAGGCTCTTGTAGACCGTGAGCCGCGGACGCTCCGTGGTACCCGAGAGCTTCTTGCGGATGCGGTTCTTCCTCTTGATGCGCGGATCGACCTTGTTCGACATGGCTGATTCCTTCTCCGTCCGGCGGCGATGGGGATTTCCACCCCCGGATGATCGCATGGCCCTTCTTGGGGCCATGCGGTTGGGTGTTCACTCCGACTAGGCGGTACCGGTCTTGCCTTCCTTACGGCGGATCTTCTCGGTCGCGTACTTGATGCCCTTGCCCTTGTACGGCTCAGGCGGACGCAGCGCACGGATGTTCACCGCGGCGGCCCCGAGAACTTCCTTATCCGCGGAACGCAGCGTCAGACCCAAGGTGGGCAGACCATCCTCGGTGCGGGCGGTCTTGTCGACCTCGGCCGTCACGCCCTCGGGCAGGTTGAACACCACCGGGTGCGAATAACCCAGCGAGAAGTTGATCGCCTTGCCCTTGACCTCGGCGCGGAAACCGACGCCGCGGATGTCCAGGCGGCGTTCGAAGCCCGACGACACACCCTTGGCCGCATTGGCCAGCAGCGTGCGCGTCAGACCATGCAGGCTGCGGGACTCACGCGACTCATCCTCGCGCTCCACCCGCACCTCGTTGCCCGCGACCGTCACCTTCACGCCCTTGGCGGGAAGCTGAACGACCATCTTGCCCTTGGGGCCCTCGAAACTGACCTGGCGGCCCACGACCGTGGCCTTCGTCTTGTCCGCCAGCTTGACCGGAAGCTTTCCAATCCGACTCATGATTCCCTCGTGCAGGACCAGGTCGCGGCCGAAGCCGCGGCACCCGGGCCGCTGGCTAGTAGACCGTGCAGAGCAGCTCGCCGCCGACCTTCTGCTTGCGAGCCTCGGAGTCCACCAGCACGCCCTTGGAGGTGGACAGGATCGAGATGCCGAGTCCCCCGAGAACCTGGGGGATTTCACGCACGTTGACGTAACGGCGCAGGCCGGGCTTGGAGATGCGGCGGATGCCCGTGATGGCCGGAGCGCGATCCGGGCCGTACTTCAGCTGCACGGAGATCTCATTCTGCGGCGCGCGCTCGTGGACCGTGTAGTCCCCGATGAAGCCCTCGGCCTTGAGAACCTTGATGATCTCGACCTTGAGGTTCGAGTGGGGCATGACGACCTTGTCGTGCCGCGCACGCGAACCGTTGCGCAGACGGGTCAGCATGTCGCCGATGGGATCGTTGACGACCGACATGAATGGCTACCTTCCCTGCGGAGCGGCCAGGCCGACTCCGCGCTCGCAATCGCCGCGCCTGCTGGGCCCATCCCAGGGGTTCGCCACGATTGCACTGCATCTACCACGAATGCCTGCCCTCTTCAGGGCAGGCAAAGTCTCCAGACCCCATCCAGGAGTCCAGAGACTCGCGTCCTGCTACCAGGACGACTTGGTGACGCCGGTGACCTCACCGCGCAGCGCGCGGTTGCGGAAACAGATGCGGCACATGTTGAACTTCCGCAGGAACGCGCGCGGACGGCCGCACAGCGGGCAACGGTTGTAGGCGCGAACGGAGAACTTCGGCTTGCGCTTCGCCTGAGCGATCTTCGAGAGCTTGGCCATGGGTGCGGATCCTCGTTACTGGCGGAACGGCATACCGAAGTGACGCATCAGCGCCAGCCCCTGCTCGTCGTTTTCCGCAGTGGTGACGAAGCTGATGTTCAGCCCCTTCACCTTCTCGATCTGGTCGTAGTTGATTTCCGGGAAGATGATCTGCTCGCGCACGCCCAGCGTGTAGTTGCCCTTTCCGTCGAACGCCTTGGGCGAAACGCCCTTGAAGTCGCGCACGCGGGGCAACGCCACGGTGATGAGACGGTCGAGGAACTCGTACATCCGGTCGCCGCGCAGCGTGACGGCGGCACCGATGGCCTGGCCCTGACGCAGCTTGAAGTTCGCGATCGACTTGCGAGCACGGGTCACCACGGGCTTCTGGCCGGTGATGGCACCCAGCTGGTCCACGGCCGACTCGAGGATCTTGGCGTTGGCGAGCGCCTCGCCGAGGCCCATGTTGACAACGATCTTCTCGAGACGAGGAACCTGCATGGGGTTCTTGAGCCCCAGTTCCTTCATCAGCGCGGACACGCCTTCCTTGCGGAAGCGCAGCTTGAGCCGCGCCGGCTTGGCCTCGAGACCCTCCTCGATGTTCGCCGCGAATCCGGCCTTCTTGACTTCGTCCTTCTTGCGGCCCTTCTTTTCCTTCTTCGCCGCGTCCTTCTTCTCTTCAGCCATCGTCTTGTCCCCTGCTTCGGAGCGCGGCTATGGACCCAGCGCGCCGATCAGTACTTCATGAAAAGTGAAAACACCGGAGCCCTACGGGTCCTTCGGAGCCCCGGCAGCACCTACTCGCCTGCCCTCCCCTCACCCGGTCTGGGCAAAGGGCGCGCATACATGCCTGAACCAACGACCCTAGTCAATCAGGCCGTTGCAATCCTTGCGCTTGCAGAAACGCTTCTTCTTGTCCCCATCCAGCCTGATACCCACGCGGGTCGGCTTGCCGCACTTGGCGCAGACCAGCTGGACGTCCGAGATGTGGATCGTGCCCGGCTTCTCGACGATGCCACCCTCGGGCTGCTGCTGCGTCTTGCGCAGGTGCCGCTTGACCAGGCGCAGACCTTCCACGGTCACACGCTGGGCCTCGCGGTCGATCTTCAGGATCTTCCCGCGCTTGGTTGCTTCGGTCTTCTCCGAGCGCTCCGCGCCCGCGATGACCTGCACGGTGTCTCCAACCTTGAGCTTCTCCATGGTTCCTCTCCCTCCTCGCGGACCGCCTGACGCCCTACTAGAGGACCTCGGGAGCGAGCGAGATGATCTTCATGAACTTACGGGCGCGGAGCTCACGGGCCACCGGCCCAAAGATGCGCGTCCCAATGGGCTCCAGGTCCTTGTTGATGAGGACGGCGGAGTTGCCATCAAACTTGATGTAGCTGCCATCCGGACGGCCCACCTCGCGCGCCGTGCGCACGATGACCGCCTTGGCTACGTCACCCTTCTTCACCTTGGAGTTCGGCAGCGCCTCGCGGATCGACACGACGATCACATCGCCGATGGACGCGTACTTGCGCTTGGAGCCACCCAACACCTTGATGCAAAACACCTTCTTGGCGCCCGAGTTGTCGGCCACGTCGAGCACGCTCGTCATCTGAATCATCTGGAATTCCCTCTCTCAGCTTGCTGCAGGCCCTTCCGGTCAGGAGGGGCACCGCGCGGCTCGAGCCACGGTCCCCGCGCGCCAAGTGGCGGCGGGCTCGGACGGCTCAGACGTTCTTGCTCTTCTCCAACACCTCGACCACACGCCAGCGCTTGTCCTTCGAGGCGGGCCGGGTCTCGGCGATGCGCACCCGATCACCCTCGTTGATGGTGATCTTGGCCGGGTAGTCGTGGTCCTCGACGTGCGCCTTGTACTTCTCGCGCGCATTCAGGATCTTCCCATACTTGGGGTGAGCCGAGCGGCGCGAGACGGTGACCACCACCGTCTTCTGCATCTTGTTGGAGGTCACGATGCCCACGCGCGTCTTGGGACGGCCGCGGGAGGGGGTCGTGGCGGGAGTGGATTGAGTCGCTTCAGCCATGAGAAAAGCTCCTAAGCCTTCTTCTCCGTCCGGGTCTTCTCTCCCAGGACGGTCAGGATGCGCGCCAGATCGCGCTTGTGCTGGGTCCGCTCGGACGGGTTATCCAGCGAGCCAGTCGCCCGCTTCAGCTGATCCTGGAACAGCGTGTCGCGCAATTCCGCCGCGCGCCGCTTCAGGTCGTCCGCCGAGAGCTCCTTGAGTTCTTTCGCAGTCGCCATCTTCAAATCTCCTCAGAGCCAGCGGGCGGCCCTCATATCAAAGAGCCGCCCCCGGCGAAACTAGAGCGCCAGCTCGCTGCGGGTGACGATCTTCGTCAGCATCGGCAACTTGGCCTGGGCCAACTTCAGGGCGCTGGTGGCGACCTCGGGCGTCGTTCCCTCCATCTCATAGAGGATGCGACCCGGCTTGACCACCGCCACGTAGTACTCCACGCCACCCTTACCGGTACCCATACGGGTTTCGGCGGGCTTCTTCGTGATGGGCTTGTCCGGGAAAACACGAATCCAGATCTTGCCACCACGCTTGATGTGGCGCGTCATCGCGATACGGGCCGCCTCGATCTGCCGCGAGGTGAGCCACCCCGGCTGCAGGGACATGAGGCCGTACTCACCGTAGGTGAGATCGCTGCCACGGTGAGCCAGGCCCGGCATGCGGCCCTTGTGCATCTTGCGGAACTTCGTACGAGCAGGCTGAAGCATCGTCGGTGTCCTTCAATCCCAACGGAGCCGCTCCTCTCGGAGCGGCTCCTGGAGAGGTTAGCGGGTGGAAGCCGGCGCGGCGCCCTGGCCACCCTTGGTGGGGAGGACCTCGCCGCGGCAGATCCACACCTTGCAGCCGATCTTGCCGTAGGTGGTCTTCGCCTCGGCGAAACCGTAGTCGATGTCCGCACGGAGGGTGTGCAGGGGCACGCGGCCCTCGCGATACCACTCGTAGCGGGCCATCTCCGCGCCACCGAGACGACCGGAGCACGAGACCCGGATACCCTTCGCTCCGAACTTCATCGCCGTCTGCAGCGCCTTCTTCATGGCGCGGCGGAAGGCGATGCGGCGCTCGAGCTGGGTGGCGATGTTCTCGGCCACCAGCTGCGCGTCGGTCTCGGCCTTGCGGACCTCGACGATGTTGAGGAAGACCTCGTTCTTCGTGAACTGCTGGAGGTCCTTCTTCACCGTCTCGATGCCCGCGCCGCGCTTGCCGATAACGATACCGGGGCGCGCGGTGTGCACGTTGACCTTCACCTTGTTCGCCGCGCGCTCGATCTCCACCTTGGAGACACCCGCGTGGTTGAGCGACTTCTTCACGAACTCGCGGATGCGGATGTCTTCATGCAGCCACTGCGCGTAGTTCTTATGCTCGAACCACTTGGAGTCCCAGGTCTTGATGACCCCGAGGCGGAACCCAATGGGATGGACTTTCTGGCCCAACGTGCGTCTCCTTCAATCGGTTGCGTGGTGCGCCAGGCGGGCGGCCTACTTCTTGGCCGCCTCGGCCAGGACCACGTGAATGTGGCTGGTCTTCTTGTTGATGCGCGAGGCGCGACCCATGGCGCGCGGCATGTAGCGGCGCTGGGTCGGACCCTGATCCACCGAGATCGTCTTCACGACGAGCTTATCCACGTCGACCTGCCCCTTGGACAGGTCGGTCGCGTTGGCCACGGCGCTCTTGATGAGCTTGGCCACCGGGAGCGCCGCAGCGCGGCTGGTGAAGCGCAGGATGTTCAGGGCCTGCCCTACCGACTTGCCCCGGATAAGCGCCGCCACGGTGGAAACCTTCCGGGGCGACATGCTCAGAAACCTCAGATGTGCCTTCGACTCCATGTCATCTCCTCTGGCGGACGCCGCCTGTCAGCGGGGCCGACTACTTGCCCTTGGCGACCTTCTTCTCCGCCGAGTGACCGCCGAACGTACGCGTCGGGGCGAACTCGCCGAGCTTGTGGCCCACCATGTTCTCGGTCACGAAGACGGGGATGAACTTGCGGCCGTTGTGCACCGCGAAGGTATGACCCACGAACTCCGGAAGGATGGTCGAACGGCGGGACCACGTCTTCACGACACTCTTCTTGTTCGTCTTGATCATGTCCTCGACCTTCTTGACGAGGTACCCATCGACGAACGGACCCTTCTTAATCGAACGCGCCATTGTTTGAACCCTCGACTACTGGCTGCGCGCGCCCGGGCGGCGGACGCTCACGATGAACTTGTCAGTGCGCTTGTTCTTGCGCGTGCTCAGACCCTTGGTCTTCTGGCCCCACGGCGACACCGGGTGCGGATTACCCTGGCCGGACTTACCCTCACCACCACCGTGCGGGTGGTCGACCGGGTTCATCGCCAGACCGCGGACGGTGGGACGAATGCCCAGCCAACGGCTGCGGCCCGCCTTGCCGATGCGGATGATCTCGTGCTCCAGGTTACCGACCTGGCCCACGGTGGCGCGGCACTCGATGAGCACCATGCGCACGGCGCCGGAGGGCAGACGCACCTGGGCGTAGCGGCCTTCCTTCGCCATCAGCTGGCCGGAAGAACCCGCCGAGCGGATGATCTGCGCGCCACGGCCGGGCTTGAGCTCCACGTTGTGGATGATCGTACCCACCGGGATGTTGATGAGCGGCAGGCTGTTGCCCGGACGGATGTCCGCGTTCTCACCCGCCATCACCGTGTCGCCCACCTTCAGGTCGACGGGAGCGATGATGTAGCGCTTCTCGCCGTCCGCGTAGTGCAGGAGAGCGATGTTGGCGGAACGGTTCGGATCGTACTCCACCGCCGCGACCTTGGCCGGCACGCCGTCCTTGTCACGACGCTTGAAGTCGATGATGCGGTAGCGCCGCTTGTGTCCACCACCCTGGTGACGACGGGTGATGTGACCGTGAGAGTTGCGGCCACCGGACTTCGACAGAGACTCGGTGAGCTTCTTCTCCGGCGTCCCCTTGGTGATGTCCGCGAAGTCGGACACCGTCATGAGGCGGCGGGCGGCGGAGGTCGGCTTGTACTTCTTGATGCCCATAGTGGTCCTCTACGTCGGTCAGCGCTGTGCGCTAGACCGCGCCTCCCTCGAAGAGTTCGATCTTGTCCCCCTCCTTGAGGGTGACGACCGCCTTCTTGAAGTTCGGCCGCTTGCCGATCGAGCGCCCCACGCGCTTGGTCTTGCCGCGGACGATGTTGGTCCGGACGCCCTCGACGCTCACCTTGAAGAGCTTCTCGACGGCGTGGGCCACGTCATACTTGGTGGCCTTCTTGTCGACGATGAACGAGTACTGCCGGAACTTCTCGCGGGCCTGGTCCAGCTTCTCGGTGATGAGAGGCCCCTTGATGACGTCATTGGCGTTCACGAGAGCGCCCCCTCGATGGCCTTGATGGCCGCGGAAGTGACCACCAGGTGCTTGTGGCGCAGGACGGACTCGAGGTTGAGACCCTCGGGCGGAAGCACGTCGAACTTCGCCAGGTTGCGCACGCTGCGGTGCAGGTTGATGTTGTCCTTGGCGTCGATGACCAACGCGCCGGCCAGCTTCAGCCGCTTGGTCAGGGCATCGAAAGCCTGCTTGCTCTTCGGCGCATCCAGCTTGAAGCCGTCAAGGATGATGAGCGTCTTCTCGCGAGCGCGCAGCGACAGAACCGCCTTGAGCGCACCGCGCCGGACCTTCTTGGGCGGCCGGTAGAAGTAGTCACGCGGCTTGGGACCCATCGCCTTACCGCCACCCACCCAGTGGGAAGCGCGGATGGAACCCTGACGAGCGCGGCCAGTACCCTTCTGCTTCCAGGGCTTCTTGCCGCCACCGCTCACCAGCGAGGTGTTCTTCACCGCCACCGTACCGCGGCGACGATTCACCTGCTGCATCTTCGCGACCTCGTAAAAGAGGTGCGCGTTCGGCTCGGCGCCGAAGACCTCGTCGGAGAGCTCAAGCTCCGACACCTTCTTCAAATCCAGATCGACTACGTCGAACTTTGCCATGGCTATTTCCTCTGGGGAATGGAGTGGACCCGGTCGGGTTCTACCCCGTCCCTCAGGACTTGATCTCCACGTCAACGCCGGCCGACAGATCCAGCTTCATGAGCGCGTCCAGCGTCTGCTGGGTCGGCTCGAGGATGTCGAGCAAGCGCTTGTGCGTGCGGATCTCGAACTGCTCGCGGCTCTTCTTGTCCACGTGCGGCGAACGCAACACCGTGAACTTGTTGATGCGCGTGGGCAGGGGGATCGGACCGGCAACCTTGGCGCCCGTGCGCCGAGCCGTCTCAACGATCTCCCCAGCGCTCTGATCCAGGAGCTTGGAGTCGTAGGCCTTCAGCCGGATGCGGATCTTCTGTGTCGCCATTCGCAAAAACCTCTTTGTACGGCCTCTGTTGGAGGCGCTACGCCCAACGTCCCCTGGATGTCACAGAGCCGTCTCTTCGAAGGGGCGCGGCATGTACCACCGCAGCCCCGGTGTATGCAACCTAATTCACACTGCCCTGGCTTTTCGCTGTTTTGGTCCGCCAGAGCAAGCGGAAACTTCTGGTGACTAGGCGATGATCTCGGCGACGACGCCGGCGCCCACGGTGCGACCGCCCTCACGCACGGCGAACCGCAGCTCCTTCTCCATCGCCACCGGGGTGATCAGCTCCACCTCGATCGCGATGTTGTCGCCC
>Ga0081606_1000078_pt1 | contig 77616 bp, 67 predicted proteins | sample EareggfetidaYelm_FD_71127 | JGI IMG/M metagenome (GOLD analysis project Ga0081606, IMG submission 71127) | Earthworm egg capsule microbial community from the University of Washington, USA - E. fetida Yelm (SPADES assembly) (version 2) | ecosystem: Host-associated > Annelida > Reproductive system...
GCCCGTCCCCCGGCCCCCCCCCCCCCCCCCCCCCCCCGGCCCCCCCCCCCCGCCCCGCCCGGGAGCCGCACGCCCCGGACCCGGGGGCGCTCGCCGCCCTCCTCTCGCGTCACCGACACCACCCGCGCCGACAGCACCCGCTCCACCCCGGCCGCGTCCGCCACCGCGGTCAGTCCGCTCACCAGCTCGCCCCAGCCGCCATCGAGGTAGCGCACGCCCCCCGCCAGGGTCATCTGGAGCTGCGCCACCGCCGCATCCGCGCCCATCAACTCCGTGTCCGCGCAGTACGTCGCCACCCGGAAGAGCATCGCCACCAGCTCGCGCACCTCCGCCCGCGACACGTGCGCGCGCAACCACTGCTCCAGGCTGAGGCCCCGCAGCGTCGAGGCGTCCACGCGATTCAAGCCCGCCAGCACCCGGGCGAACTCCAGCTTGCCCACCGCGCCCAGCAGGTCCGTCGTCAGCAGCGACACGACCCCCGCGGGAAGCGTGTGCAGTCGGCCGCCCCGTAGCGCGAAGCCGCCCTCCCCGCGCGGCCCGTTCCCCTTCAGCGGCAGTCCCAACCGCCCCAGCACCCCCGCCGCCGCCCCTCCCAGGTAGAGCGCGTGCGGCCCCAGGTTGAGGTGATAGCCCTCCTGATGCGTGGTGTGCGCCCGGCCGCCCAAGTGTCTGGCCTTCTCGAACAGCACCACTTTTCGGCCCCCCCGCGCCAGCAGCGCCGCCACCGCCAGTCCGCCCAGCCCTCCGCCCACCACCGCCACGTCCGTCGTCTTCATGGTCTCGAATCCTTCCAGGCCCTGTGCATCGGGCTCGGCGGGACCACGAAATGGGCTTTGAAAAGGTTACACGCCGCCTTGGCCCAGCCTGACGGTAGAGGGTCGAGCCCTTCTTCACGGGACTGGGCATCTCTTTCGACGAGGTGGATGGAGACGGTCTCTCCGACATCGTGACCATCGTTTCCTCCATGTCGGGAGTGGGTGCCACGGCGGCGGTCCCCTTCAATGTCGCGGCGGTGTGGTTTCAGACCGCGGACGGCAAGTTCGTGTCCGACCCGAAAGCGGAAGCCACCCTGGAAGAGGTGAGCAAGCCCGCGGTGAAATCGGCCGTCGCGGCGCTGAAGAAGGCCCGCGTGCGGATGAAGTGAGGCCCCGCGAATGTCCGGCGTGGAGGGAGCACGACATGGTCCTTCAAAAGGAATCGGGGAGGAGCCACCCCCGCGGCTCCCCCCCGATTCACTTTGTCGCTCCACTTCCCCCGAAGTGTCTCTCCCCTGAAACCGCTCCCCTCCCCAACCCCGACCCGTCCGTCCTGCCCCGACTTCGTGACAGAGGGCTATAGCAGTCCGTGTGCCAATGGAGACCCGGGGGCGAAACGCCGTGATTCCCATGGGTTACGGCGAAGGAGAAGTGGGGCCTCCCTCCGGAAGCGGTAAGACTTACCGGGCGGTCAGAACACCCCATCGAAGAGCCGCCAGCTCCCCACCCCACTGCCCACCGCCACCTTGGACGGGAAGGAGGCCTGACGGTAGAGGGTCGAGCCCTTCTTCACGTTGGAGAAGAGCAGCTTCACCTTCCCGCTGCCGTGAGAACTGGCCGCCAGACCCTGGTGGCCCAGCAATCCGGAGAAGCACCTGCTGCCGATCAGCTTCCACGTCGACGCGTTCTGCGAGCCATACCCCGACGCACATGTCTGCGCCCCGTCGTACTGCACCGTGAGGCGCAGGAACGTGACGCTCTCCTGGTCGACGGTATCTCCCGCGACGATGTCCACCTCGGCCGAGGAGGTGGAGCCGCCCGTGCTCGTGCGGTACTGGAGCCTCGGCTTGTTCTTGTCCGCCGGGCGGCACACCGCGAAGTAGCGCGCGTTGGACGCCGTGCTCTCGCGCACCATCAAGCAGCCCTTGGCCCACTCGTCCACGTGGCTGTTGGGCGTGTCCACCGCCGCCGTCCAGGTGCTCGTCGTCACCGCGCCGTTGTACTCGGAGGCGAACAGGAAGCTGTCACTGCTCCCCCAGATGTCATCGGAGGTCACCTCGGCGCCGATGACGTCCACGGCCTCCTGGTAGCCGCCGCACGACGAGGACTCGATGCACCCGAAGGGCCAGCCCAGGGCGTTGTGCGTCACCGCCCATCCGTCCTGGTGGAAGCTCACCTTGTCCGTGCCGATATGATTCGCCGCCGCCGACACCGCCCGGCTCCAGGAGGCCGAGTCGTTCGCGCCCCACACCCGGCTGATGAAGCCCGCCTGGTACACGCTGGAGGCCAGGGAGGAGTCGGAGTTTTGCAGGTTGAAGAACACCCCGTAGTTCTTCGCGCCAATCGCCGAGGCGCTGGTGAGGTCGGGCGCGATGAAGCCCACGCGGCTGGTGGCCGTGGAGCCGTTGGACACGTAGGTGTTGAGCTTGCTGGAGGACGAGGACACGTCCCCGCCCGTGAGCGCGATGATGAACCGGCCCTTGAGCGCCGCGGTGGAGGGCCAGCCACAGGCGCCCGTCACCGCCGCCTGAAGGCTGGTGGCACCCGGGCAGGCCGCCATCACGTCCGAGGGCTTGAAGAGCCAGGACGCGGGCAGGTGCGCGGTGACGCGGGTGTCCAGGTCCTGGGGCATGCGCCCGGACTCGAAGTTGTCCTTGAGGTCCACCCAGACCGTCACCACCTCATGGTTCGGATGGGCGAGGTGGAAGGCGCGCAGCTCGTCCAGACAGTCGGAGAGCCGGTGGCACGTGGTGCCGTTGTCGACGATGTCCGCATGGTAGACGAACCAGTTGCCCGCCACCTTGGACCAGCCGCTCTTGCCATTGTGGATGTCGAACTCGAGCGAGCGGACGCGGTGATACACGAGCTGATCGAGCAGGGCCTCGTCGCGCTGGTAGGAGTTGTGCGAGGACTTCTGCCGCACCTCGTTGTACGCGGGCTGGGCCACCGCGGCCTGACCGATCGCGAGCAGCAGGGCTGGGAGGACGAAGAAGGTACCTGTCTTCATGTGTTCTCTCTTCCATCCGCGGCGAACGACTCGCCTCGAGCGGCCAAGGCCTCTTGCATGTGACGCCCTTCTTCACCGGCCGCCGAGACGCCGGCGGTTCAGTCCCACGGCGAGCACGCCCAGGGAGAGCCACAGGAGCGACGTGTCCCGGCCCGGGGCCGAGCAACCGATTCCATCTCCGATCAGGGCGCGATCCGCGACCGCGACGATGAAGGGCCAGGAGACGGGGCTGTCGTCCTCGTTGCCCGCGCGGTCCCGGGCACGCACCCGCACCGTGTGCGGACCATCGGGCAGGTCCGTGAAGACGCCCGAGGGTGGGCAGGGGCCGAACTCCGCCCCATCCAGGCTGCACGTATAGGTCACCCCTTCCTCGTTCGACCCGAACTCGAAACGCGGGTTGCGATCCTGGATGGGCCCCTTGGGTCCGGAGAGGACGAGGGTCTCCGGGGGGGTGATGTCCACGAGGAGGGTATTGGGCGCGCTGTCGAGGCTCTGCACGGCATCCACCACCGTGGCGGCCCGCACCGTGTGATTGCCCTCGGCGAGGTCCTGGGGCAGGTCGAAGGCGTAATCGCCCGCGGCATCCGACATCACCCGGCCCACCTCCTCTCCGTCGATGTAGAGGATGACTTCGGTGTTGGGCTCTGTCCTCTGTGGGTAGAGGGTAGAGGTGCCCGTGATGGGGGGACGAACGTTGTTGGTGATGGTCCCGTCGGGCGGCGTGGTCACGGTGGGGGGTGTGGGGATGATGAAGCCGTAGGCCAGTTGGGAAGGCGTGCTGGACTGGCCCGCCTGGGCGCCGTAGGCCCCATCCGCGGGGATCAACTGACCACCGGAGGCGGCCCCCTGGGAGATGAGGTCGCATCGTGAGCCCGGGGTGGCCTGGAAGAGCACCTGTCCCCCGCCTCCGCCTCCGCCAGGACCCACTCGCGCGGAGGACGTCGTGCTGCCAATGCCACCACTCACGGAGGCGGCGCCACACCCGGCCGACCGGACGATGCGCACGTAGAGCGCGCCGCCCGCGCCCCCTCCACTGCCGCCCTCCGTGACCGTGCCGATCGAGCCGCCCGAAGCACCGAGGGTGCCCGAGCCCGAGAGCTGGCTGGCGCGCAGGAAGACGGCCCCGCCTCCAGCCCCACCGCCCGAACCAGACACGGAAGTACCATGGCCCGCTCCGCCGCCACCGCCGAACAAGAGGTGGGTCAGCGAGGGAGCGGAGACCGCCGCCCCGCCCAGTCCGCCCACGTCCCGGCCACTGTCGGACGCCGCATCCGAGCGCCCGCCCTGACCGCCACTGCCTCCGTTGCCTCCGCCTCCGCCTCCGGACCGGAAGCAGATGGCGCCGCCCGCGCCGTTGGCCACGTTGCCCCGCCCGTTCTGGGTGGCCCCGTAGCGGACCGCCCCCGCGAGGCCCTCGCCCTTTTGAGCGCCCCGGGGAGCATTCTCATCCAGGTCCAGACAGCCCCGGGCCGTCGCGTCATTGGCGACGTACTGGCCGCCCCGGAAGCCCGCGCCGTCCGCGGAGATGGCTCCCTCGTTGTTCACCTCGCCGTTGGCCAGGAACGCGACGACACCGCCCGCGCTCCCGTTCCAGGGCGCGGCCGTGAGGCTCTGTCCCACGGGAATGGTGACGGTGGTGTATTCCGGCACCCGGATGACCTGGGTCCCGTCCGCCTCGTAGTCCTGGACGAGCGGCGCGGTCAGGCGCAGCACCGAGGGCGTCACCTCGGCCAGCCGAGCGAACTCCCAGCGTCCCACCTGGCTGTTGCGCAGGTCGAGGGGCGCCGGGTCTCCCGACACGGGCGCGGGCGACAGGCCCGTGCCCTGGTACACCAGCACCAGATCGCCCGCCGCGAAGCAGGTGCTTCCCAGGCAGGCGCCCACCTGCAACGACGTGGCCTTGCGCACCGCGGAGGCCGCCAAGGGCGCGTAGGCGTTGATGACCGTGCCGCTCGCGGACACGGCGAGCGCCCCGTCGCGTCCCGAGCCCAGTCCGAACGTGTCCGGCTCCGCCCGGGCCGACGCCGGGCCCAGGGCCAGCAGGCCCACGGCGGTGGGGAGCCACTTCCGCATGAATGGAGTCCTCATGACCTTGGGTTCCTTTGGCTACGGCGCGCGCTGGGTAGTGATGATGGTGAACTCCACGCGGCGGTTGGCCGCGCGGCCCTCCGCGGTCTCGTTGGAGGCAATGGGCCGATCGGGGCCATAGCCCTTGGCCTCCAGGCGCGACGCCTCCACGCCCTTGTTCACGAGGTACGTCTTCACCGACTGCGCCCGCGCGAGCGACAGCTTGCGGTTGGCCTCGGCGTTGCCCTGCGTGTCGGAGTGTCCCTCGACGACGATCTGCTTGATCTCCGGGTGCAGTTGGATGACCCGCGCGAGCTGGTCCAGCATGCCGAAGGAGCGCGACTGGATGACGGCCTCGTTGGTGGCGAAGAACACCGACTCCTTGATCTCGATCTTGTCCTTCGTGATGACCACGAACTGGGGCTCCTGCTCCGGGCAGCCCTGGTTGCTGGCGAGGCCCTTCTCGTTGGGGCAGTTGTCCAGGTCGTCCGCCACCTCGTCGCCATCCTGGTCCTTCACCGGGCAGCCGCCCCGTTCCGCCGGTCCCGCCAGTGCCGGGCAGGCATCCTTCGCGTCCTCCACGCCATCACCATCCTGGTCCTTCACCGGGCAGCCCTGGCGCGAGGCCGGGCCGGCCTCGTAGGGGCAGGCGTCCTCGCCATTCCTCACGCCATCGCCGTCGTCATCGAGGCGCGCGAGGTCGGAGGCCAGGTCGGTGCGCCCGAAGGCCACGCCGAGCAGCACCCGGAAGAGGGGGGTCCCCGACATCGAGCCAAAGCCGGGACCACCCAGGGCGTAGACCTCGGTGGACTCGCCCACGGGCATCCGCAGACCGGCGAGCAGTTCCACGGAGCTGCCCTGACGCGAGAGCGGCAGCGCGCCGCGCACGTTGAACTCTCCGCGCAGCTTGCGGCCCGTGGTGGCGACCCCCACGCCCAGGCGCAACTCGGAGCCCAGCTCGTCCTGAACGTTGCCGTCCTCGTTGAGGACAACGGAAGAGGAGCGCAGCACCGCGCCCGCCTCCACGCCCGCCCGCCACCGGCCGAAGCGGCGGCCCACCATCACCTTGGGCGAGAGGCGCAAGGGGGTGTCACGCGAAAGCGCCTCCGCGCTGCCCAGGGGAAGTCCCGCGCCCAGCTCCACCGCCAGGTCCACCGGCGCCTCCCGCACCTGCGCGAGCAACCCCACGCGCGCGGCCACCGAGGGCGTCCCCAGGCCCGTCGTGGCCGGAATGCCCAGCCGCTGGGCTCCGAGGTCATCGCCCCGCTGCCAGGCCACCAGGGGCAGGTGCGCGTTCAGTTCCAGCCAGCGCAGCGGAGCCCACGCCAGCAACAGGTGCGCCGTGGCGCGATCCGACACCAACGCGCCCACCCGGTTTCCATCCACGTAGAACACCAGGGGGTTGCGCTCGTAGTGGCCCGCGATCGAGAGGCGGAAGCCCCCCTGGGGCAACAAGTCACCCGTCCCCATCACCAGCGAGCCCTTGCCGCTGGGATTCAGTTCCAGGCGCTCCAGGTCGAAGACCGGAAGGCCGGCGGGTTGGGCGAACGAGGCCGAGGCGAACAACAACGCCGCCACGGTGGCCAGACGCACGGTTCCCGCCCGGCGCCTCGCGGGGCAGGGCTTCGCGTGACTCATGAATTCTCCATATCGGGGGAGGGGGTGCGACCTACGGCGACCCAGCCTCGCCTGTCATCAGCGCATCTCAAGTGCCCGGAAGCGTGGCATGAAGCCGCGGGGAGCACAGCGGAATTCCACGCCGCCCGTGCTCATTCGACACTCATCGAACCATTCTCCTCTCCCGGAAGGAGGGGGAACAAACGATTCAGACGCGATGGGGCCTGATGTCTCACGGTGCATACGAGAGGCCGTGTCCGACGGAGTAGAGCACCTCGGGGGCCGTTCCCGTCCGGGGGATGGCCACGGGCAGCCGGCCCGAGGGATTCACCTCGCCCACCAGCACCCGCGCCAGCGCCTTCATGGAGACGGACCGGTAGCCGTAGGTGGCCACGAAGGTGGACACTCCCGACAGGTGGGCGATGTCATACGGCTCGCGCACCGAGACGACCACCACCGGCTTCTTCGAGTCCTGGAGCGCGCTGACGAGCTCCCGCTGGGCCTGGGACGTCCAGACGCGGTTGACCAGCACCACGGTGACGTCCGCGCGCCCGGCCGAGGCCACCGCCTGCTCGATACCCGCCCGCTCCGGGGTGGTGCCCGTCTCCAGGGTCTCCACGGACAGGCCGCGCTGGGACAACTCCCGCGCCAGCGTGGCGGTCGCCGTGGCGCCCCATCCCGTCACCAGCACCTTGCCCACCTCCCGCTTCAACGGCAGAACACCGGCCTCGTTCTTCACCAGGGTGATTCCGCGCTCGGTGATGGCGTCGGCCACGGCCAGGTGCTCGGCGGAGCCCACCCGCTCGAGGAGGGCCAGATCCACCAGGGGACGGGCGAGCACCCCGCGCTTCTGCTTGAGCGTCAGGATGCGTCCCACCGCCTCGTCGAGCCGCTCCTGGCTGATCTCCCCGCTGTCCACCGCCTCGCGCACCGCGTGGTAGGCCACATCGATGCGGGGCGGCATGAGGAGCAGGTCCACACCGGCCTTGAGCGCCTCCACGGGGACACGCGCACCGCTGGCATCACCGAAAGGCTTCGCGCCCTGCATGGAGAGCGAGTCGCTGACCACCACGCCCTGGAAGCCGAGCTGGCCCCGCAGCAGGTCCGTCATGACGGAATGGCTCAGCGTCGCCGGAAGGCCCGAGCTCTCCAGGGCGGGGACCACGATGTGCGCGGACATGATGGCATCCACGTGGGCGTCGATGGCGGCCACGAAGGGCGGAAGGTCCGCCGCGTCGAACTGCTCCCGGCTCCGGTGGATGATGGGCAGCCCGTAGTGACTATCGACATCCGTGTCGCCGTGGCCGGGAAAGTGCTTCACGGTGGCCGACGTGCCCTCGCCCTGCATGGCGCTCACCTGCGCCTGCGTGAAGGACGACACCAGGGCGGGGTCCAGGCCAAAGGAGCGCACGCCGATGACGGGGTTGAACGGGTTGCTGTTCACGTCCGCGACCGTCCCGAAGTTCAGGTTGATGCCCAGGGCACTCAACTCCCGCGCGGTGATGGCCGCCGCCTGACGCGCGTCCTCCAGGTCGCGAGTGGCCCCCAGGGCCATGTTGCCCGGAAACTGGGTGGCGGGCTCGCTCACCCGGACCACCACGCCATGCTCCTGGTCCGTGGAGATCAACAGGGGGATGGGCCGCTCCTGGCGCATCGCCACCTCCTGCAGCCCATTGGACAGCCTGGCGATCTGCTCCGGGTCCCGCAGGTTGTTGGTCCAGGTGAAGTAGATGATGCCGCCCAGGTGGTAGCGCTCGACGAGCTGCTCCGCCGTGTCCAACCCATGGTCCGTGCGGTTGCCCGCCACCATCGTTGGATCCGCGTCCGCGACGGTCGCGCCATGGGCATGGACCATGAAGAGCTGACCCACCTTCTCCTCGAGGGTCATCACCTTCAAGCGGCAGGGCACCCAGTCCGGCGAGGAGACCTCTGGCGGGGTACGACAGTCCGGCGTGATGGGCTCCGGAGGATCCTCTTCGCAGCCAGCACTTCCGAGCATCAGTCCGCAAAACGCGATGGACGCGAGCCACCTTCCACGAGCCTTGACCATGGGAATCCGCCCCTCATGAAGAAATCAGTTTTCGCGGACTATACCCATTGAACCCATCCAGGGCCGAGGCGAAAGCCAGCGGCCAGCACGCGCTCATTCCCTGGACGAGGACGCCTACACCGAGGGGGCCTGGCTCGGGGCGTTCACGGCGCGGTGGCCGAGCCAGGCGATGGCGATCAACCCCAGCACCAGCACCACGCCGAGTTGCAGCAGGCCGTGCCACCCCATCAGCGACAGGAGCGCGCCGGACGTCAGCGACGCCACGCCGCTCGCCGAGAAAACACACAGGTCATTGACGCCCTGTGCACGAAAACGCTCGGGACCCGAGCGGCTGCGCATCACCAGGGTCGTGGCGGTCACGAACACGAAACACCACCCCACCCCGACCAGCCCCAGCCCGACCAGGTGACCGCCAAAGCCCTGGACCCAGCTGAGCAGATATCCCGCGAGCAACAGCAGCAACCCCAACCCCTGCAATTGAGCGATCGACACCCTCTTGAGCAGGGCGCCGATCGACAGCGCGGGCAGATACATGCACAGCAGGTGCACCTGAACGACCCAGCTCGCCTGACGAACCGCGAATTGCTCGATGCCGCACATCTGCAAGGGCGTTGGCACCATGAGCAGGCTCATCACCAGGAAGGCCCCGGCGCCCATGACCACCATCGGCCAATACAACGCGCGGGCGCGTGCGTCGGGCGTGAAGGACACCTGGGAGGCGACCGCGGCCTGAGGTTGGTACGCCACCAGCGCGAGCGCGGCCAGCGCCTGGAACATCGCCAGGCACAGCAGGACCCAAGGCACATAGTCGGACGTCCGTCCCTCCAAAAAGCCAAAGAGCGAGAGGCCGGGAAAGATGCCCGCGGCGCTGGCGAGCTGGACCCGGGTCAGCAGGCGCGGGGCCTTGCCGCTCTCCTGCCCCTCGAGGATGGCGAAACGGTACTGCTGCACGAAGGCCCCGTGGAGACCGAAGCCGAAAACCGCCGCGCAGAACAGCCAGAAATCCAGCCCGAGCACCGCGCGCGCCGCCAACGCCAGGCTCCCGGCGCCCAGCAACGCCGAGGCGATGAAGCAGGCCCTGCGTCCGAAGCGGCGCATCAGCTGACTGGCGGGCCAACCTCCCAGGGCCGAGGACATCACCTGCACGGCGACCGGCAGGGTCGCGAGCCGCATGTCCATCGCGAGCTGCTTGCCCATCAGGCTGCCGACGAACTGGATCGACACCATGCTGGCCGTACCAATGACCTGGCACAGCAGCAGGACCCACGTGTTGATGGTCGTGGCGGGTGCGGCCCGCGAAACTCGAAGGATCAACGAACGTGCTCCACGGGTTGTTCGGACGGGCCATCCGCTTCGAGCGCCGCGATGTCCTCCAGGGACAGGCGCATCTGCTGGTTGAGGAAGCGTACCATGGTCCAGTGGGCCAGCGCGCCCTCGTCGAAGGGGCCGAACTCCTCGCGATACAGGGGCAGCCAGCGCAGTGACTCCTCGAGCATCCGCTCCCGGCTGGGCTGGCTCTGCTGGTAGTCCTCGTACGGCAGGCTGCGGTGATGGATGAAGAAGCGTCCCGGCAGGCGCTCCTCGCACAACTCCCGATACTCCCGGGTCTGGAGAATCAAATAGTGCCAGACCTCATCGATCGCCTGCTCCACGGGCAGGAACAACCCGGCCAGCCGCTCCGGATAGCGAGAGATCAAATACAGGTACCGCATGCACTCGAGGACCTGACGCTCGACGTACGTGGGCTCCTCGCCCGTGGTCCGCACGAAATGCCGCACCACGCCGGAGTAGAGCGTGTCATCGAGCAATGCCTTCAGCGCGTCGGCCGTCACCTTGGATTGATTGGGCTTCACGACTCACCTTGTCCGGTCATTTCGAGTTCCCGCATCAGCCAGGCGTACTTCCCGGACTTGCCGATCGCGATGTGCTCGCGATGCTCGAGGTCACAGTCGAGCCCGGCGACCTCCAGGATCCTCTGTCGCAGCGCGCGCGCCACGGTGGGCTCGACGGGTCTGTTGTCGAAGGTGGTGTACAGCAGCCGCGCCCGCCCCGGCGCTGTCAGGTGGAGCTGATAGACGAAGATGGACGGCGTGGCGTCGGAGATCCAGTCGTCCAGGTCGGCCTGGGAGATCACGCCCCCGTGCTCGAGCCGCAGCAGCTCCTTCTCCCGCCCGCAGAAGCGACGAATCCGAAGCGGATCGGGAGAGCCGTCGACTGTCTCCGCGCAATCACCGGAGCGGTAGCGGATCAACGGCATGAAGGGGTTGCGCAAGCTCGAGACGATGATGCTGTAGATGCTGCTGCCCTTCTCGACCGGGATCAGCTCCAGGTGCATCTTGTCGAGGTAGGGCCAGTACCGTCCGTGACGGTCGCTGTAATACAGGTACCCCAGCTCGGTGCTGCCAAACAGGTCGATGATCGGGCACTCGAAGTGCTGTTGCAGGAACCGCCGTACGTTCCTGGGCGTGTACTCGTAGGCGTGGATGATGCTGGCCGGCATTGGAAAGCGCGGCCACGCGCCATGCTCCAGGGCCTTCCGCACCAGATGGGCGAGGTGGTAGCTGTCGCAGTCGAGGTGATACCCGCCCCGCGGATGCGCCCGCTGGACAACGGTCATTTCCTCGAGCATGCGCTCCACATCGCCGCGCTCCCAGAGCGCCGGGTCGAGCCGCAGGTTGAGATAGAGCGTGCGCGGGTCGAGTCGACGCTCCTCCAGGCTCGGAAGTTCCGGCACCTCGGCGCCGCGCTTCCTCGCGTTGAGCCGCGCCACGTGCTCGGTCGCCAGCACCGTGGTGATCGAGACCCGCTGACAGTTCTGCTGCCAGGTGACCGCGATATCGGGATGCTCGCTCCACAACTGGTAGTAGGACTTCAACAGGAAGAACGGCGGGCGGATGATCTGCATCCGCGCGTGATTGGTGCCGGTCGAGAGCACGAACTCCGCCCCACCCACCTTCAACGCCTCGGCCAGCGTCGGAGTCATCCAGTTGTCCGGGAAACCCCTGGCGATCTCCGGCTTCTCCAGGATGGGGAAGAACCCCTGCTCGACCGACTGGCGGTAGATGGGGATGTCCCTGACCTGATCGATCATCGCGGCAAACGTCTGTTCACGGGCGTCCATCGGTTGAGCTCGGAGAAGACAGTCGAACAAGTCATCGAGAAACGTTGCACCAACCAACCAATGCGGGCGCGAGCGGGGCGGGCTGCCACGAGAAAAGTTGTATTCCCGCCCCGCTCGCGGTCCTGAACGGCTCTATCAGCTGATACAACCGGCCTTGGAAATGCAACCGGCCTTGGAAATGCAGCCCGCCTTCACGGAGGCAGCACTCCGGGAGATACAACCGGCCTTCGCGGGGCCAGAGATGCAACCTGCATCACGGGCCGACTCTCCAGCCGAATTGGCCGAGACCCACTGACTCCAGAGATGATCCTGCGCCAGCTGGCTGATCAAGTGCTTCATTTGAGCCTCCGAGAGTGATTTGTGGATGATGCGTTGAGTCACCACACTTCAACGGCACGCACCCAATGAATAACCAGGTGCGTCACGGTCCGGCGGACCGACACAATGGTTGCCCAACCGTCTTTTGACTGTAGGGATTGAGCCGTCGGAAGTCAAAGCACATTCAGACATTTCCGCTTTAACTTGAATTTAAATATTTCTCAGAACTTGAGCTTCTCCCCCCGATGTCGACTCAAGCCCTTATCGTTGCACAGCGCAAGCATGACGCACCCCGACGGACAGCTCGGGGTGTTTGGGCGTCTGTCTTCTCCGCGAGGACAAAGCAAGACGGTCCACGGAGCAGCGGCCCACGCCACCCGGGTGGACACGCTCAGGGCTGGGGCGCCCGGGGCAGGCGGCTCATGCGCCGGGCGAGGTGGAAGCTCATCTCCAGGGCCTGGCGGTAGTTGAGCCGGGGGTCGCACAGGGTGGCGTAGTTGCGCTCCAGGTCCTGCTCGGTGATGCCCACGGCGCCGCCCACGCACTCGGTGACGTCCTCGCCGGTGAGCTCGAAGTGCACGCCCCCGAGGTAGGAGCCAAGCCGCTCGTGCACGTCGAAGCTCTGCTCCACCTCGCGCAGGACGTCATCGAAGCTGCGCGTCTTGATGCCGGTGGAGGTCGACACGGTGTTGCCATGCATCGGATCGCACACCCACAGCACGAGCCGGCCCGCCCGCCGCATGGCCTCCACCACCGGCGGGAGCGCTTCCGCCACCCGCTGGGCGCCCATGCGGGTGATGAGAACGAGCTTGCCCGGCTCGTTGTCCGGGTTGAGCTGCTCGGCCAGGCGCACGGCGCTCTCGGGAGACACGCTGGGGCCCAGCTTCACGCCCACCGGGTTGCGAATGCCGCGGAAGAACTCCAGGTGCGCCCCGTCCAGGGCCCGGGTGCGCTCACCAATCCACGGCAGGTGCGTCGTCAGATCGTACCAGCCCTGGCGCCACGGGACCTGGCGCGTCTGGGCGGACTCGTAGTGGAGGTTGAGACCCTCGTGGCTGGTGAAGGAGTCCACGCGCGTGAGCTCCGCCACCTTGCGCTCGCCCAGCGCCTCCATGAAGCGCAGGGCCTCGCCGAGCTTGCGGGTGGTCTGCTCGTACTCCTCGCGCAGCTCGGCCGACACAGTCGCATTGCGGAAGAAGCTCAGGTCCCAGTACTCGGGGTGGTGCACGTCCGCGAAGCCACCGTCGCTCAGCGAGCGCACGAAGTTGAGCGTCATCGCCGCGTGGTGGTAGCAGGCGAGCATCAGCCGGGGATCCGCCCGCCGCGCCTCGGGGGTGAACTCCGGCCGGTTGACCAGGTCCCCGAAGTAGCTGGGCAGTTCCACGCCTCCGCGCACCTCGGTGGGCTTGGAGCGCGGCTTGGCGTACTGGCCGGCGATGCGTCCCACCCGGATGACGGGACGATGCCCTCCGTGGATGAGCACCAGCGACATCTGCAGGATGATCTTCTGCCGGTTGGTGATGATGTCCGAGCGGCAGTCGGAGAGGGACTCGGCGCAGTCCCCGCCCTGCAACAGGAAGCGGTGGCCCTGCTGGGCCTCCGCCAGCAGCTCCCGCAGCCGCTCCACTTCCCAGGAAGTGACCAGCGGCGGCAGTCGGCTGAGTGCGGTGACGACGTCCTCGAGTTCCTTCGGATCCTCGTAGGAAACGTCTTGAGTGATGGGCTTCGTCTTCCAGGAGGTGGGGGACCAAGTGCTCATGCGGGGCTCAGGAGTATCACACCGGGGACACGCGCGAGATTCTTCCGGAGAAAACCCGGTTTCCAGGTTCGCGATCCAGGACGAGCATGGAGGCCCGCTCCTCGTCCGAGTCCGCCGTGTCGGTGGCGCGGAGGTGGTGCCCTACTCCGTCGAACAGTCCGCGCCCATGTTCATCCAAGGAGGCGCGGCCAATCCGCTCCGTGTCCGCCTCGACTCAGGAGACGCCCGATGCAGTCGACTCCAGATTTGATGACGCTCGAGCACCGCATGAATCCCTATCCCTTGTACGCGGAGTTGAGACGTGACCATCCGGTCTGCCGTGTCGAGCCCGGCGGACTCGTGGCCATCAGCCGGTACAAGGACGTGGAATACGTCCTCAAGCATCCGGAGATCTTCTCCTCCCACGGCTTCCAGGTTGCCTGGCAGCCGGAGTGGGTGGGCGACAACCCACTCGCCCAATCCATCGCTGCATCCGACGGAAAGGAACACACCCGTCTGCGCGCCCTGGTCAGCCGCGCCTTCACCCCCGTGGCCATCAACCGGCTCAGCGAGCGGGTCCGAGCGAACGCCTCCCGGCTCGCCGACGACCTGCTCGCCCGGGGCGAGGCCGATTTCATGGAGTCCTTCGCCGCTCCCCTGCCCGCGCGCGCCATCAGCGATCTGCTCGGCATCGACCCCTCCCTCGAGCGCCACTACAAGCGCTGGACGGAGGTGCTCGTCAGCATCACGCCCGTCCCCGAGAGCGCGGAGCACGTGAGCCGTACCCGCGACACCCTCGCCGAAATGAAACGCCACGTACAGCAGCTCATCGACGCGCGGCGCGCCCAGCCCTCGGACGACGTGCTGGGCCTCATCTTACGAGGAGGCCCCGATGGCCAGCGGCTCAGCGACTCGGAGATCATCGGACTGGTCTTCACCCTGCTCACCGCGGGACTCGAGACGACGAGCTTCCTCTTCACCCACGCGGTGCGGCTGTTGGCGGAGCGTCCCGACGTGCTCGGGCGGCTGCGCGCCGACCGCGAGCTGTTGCCGAAGTTCATCGAGGAGGTGCTGCGCTACAATGGACCGGTACAGGCGCTGCCGCGCATCGCCATGTCCGAGGTGGAACTGGCCGGCGTGCGCATCGAGCGCGGTGCATGCGTCTTGCCGCTCATCGCCTCCGCCAACCATGACGAGGCGAGGTTTCCCCACCCCGACCGCTTCGACCTGGACCGCGAGGAGTTGGGCATCCCCTTCGGGTATGGCACCCACTACTGCCTGGGGGCCTTCCTGGCCCGGCTCGAGGCCCGGGCGGGGCTCGACGCGCTGCTCGACCGGTTCAGCGGCTTCTCGCTCATCTCCGAGGGACTGGTGTGGAATCGGGGGCTCCTCACGAGCGGTCCGGTGAAGATGCCGGTCCGCTTCCTGACGAACTGAGGACCTCGTCCGGGAGCGGTCCGTCAGGAGGCCAGGCGAAGGGAGCGGAAGAAGGACCGCCCGCGTCCACGCTACGGCTGCCTTTTGTGTAAGGACAAAGCAAGACTGCCCAAGGAGGAGTACCGATGCGATTCCTGTTTCCCGCGCTGCTGCTGGTCTCATCATGTGCCCCGACCCTGGCCGGTCCGTCTGTCCCCCCGGCCTGTGCCGATGACGCGAAAGAGGACGACGATACGCTGGAACAAGGGCTGGCCTCCCCTCCCCTCTATCACGTCTTCAACCATGGACCGCTGAGGCTCGAGGGCAGAGTGGCGTGCCCCGGGGATGAGGACTGGATTCACGCCCATGCGGACTGCTGCGAGCAGGCTGGTGCCATCGTGCGCTGGGATGCCGCGCGGGGGCCCTTGGAGGTCGAACTCCTCGACGACAAGGGAGCCCCGATCCCCCTGAACGCACCGGGGGACATCGCCCAGCGCCTGGCCGGTGAGGTACGCCTCCTGCGAGCCCAGCATGGAGGCCCGTTCCTCGTCCGTGTCCGTGCGGGTGGTGAGGCGGCGGTGCCCTACTCCGTCGATCTGTTCGCGCCCGTGTTCGTCAGGTAGGCGGAGAGCATCGCCGCGCATGGCCATGACCGAGAACGCACAGCGGAGGTCAAGGTGAGGGCGAGGAGGGAAGATCGCCCGCGTCCACGCTCACGGGGACCGGTTGAGGCCTGGCGACGCGCACCAGACAGCGGCCTTCATGGGCCACGGTCTGTGGCGGGCATTTCGGTGGTTGGTGCTCAGTTGCCAGCCAACAGCCACCGTTGACTTCACGCTCCAGACCCGCCGTGCACGGGGCTCGCTTCTGGTTGGGTGAAAGGACAGGGGGCGCTCCCGGCCCCGCCACGGCCGCGCCGTCCTGGTTTGTCCAGGCCACCTCCCAAATGAGAGGCGATTCCAACTCCCATCCCCTCGCCCACCAACACATCATGCCCACGACCCCCAACCCCAGGGCGGCCAGGACCGGGAGGACTCGGCGCTCACGGTGGGGCTTCGCGGGAACCGCGGTGGGCCGACGGCCCCGCCTGGGCTTCTTGTCCTTCCACTTCGCCAGCCACGCCTCGGGGTCTATCGCCTCCCCCTCCGGAAGGAGGTCCTCGGTGGTGCGCTCCTCCTCCATCCAGCCGTAGCACAGGGGCCGCGCCCAGCCCGGCGCTTCCCGGGTTTCTTGAAGCAGCGACACCAGTTCCTCGCACACCGCCTCCGTGCCCGGCACGCGCTCTCCGGGCTCCCGCGCCAGCATCCTCAGACACAGTCGCGAGAGGGCCTCGGGGACGCGGGCATTGCGCTCGCGTGGTGGTGTGGGCGCTCCCGCCAGGATGCCTTCCACCAGTGCCGCATCCGGGCCCGTGAAGGGGTACACGTCCGTGAGGAGCATGTAGAGCATGACGCCCAACGCATACACCTCGTCCGTCTCCGCGTAGCGGTAGCGCGCTCCGGGTACGCGGCCCTCGCGACGGCTGAAGGCCAGGGACTCGGGGCTGCGGTAGTACAGGCTGGCCGGTGGCAGCGCCCCCTTCGTCACACGAGGCACCAGAGGACTCCAGCCCGCCCCGAAGTCCACCAGCACCGGTGCCCCGTCCGTCTCGCGCACCAGCACGTTGTCCCCCTTCAAGTCCCGGTGGAAAACCCCCTGGGCATGCAACACCCTCAAGGCCCGGACGAGGGGCAGCAGTTTCTCAACCACCTCCCGGGCACACGGGTTGTGCTCGCGAGCCCACCCGTAGAGCGTCACGCCCGGGATGTACTCCATGACGAGCACCAGGAACTCGGGCTGCTCCTCGGGCCATTTCAGGTGGCCTCTGAGCTTCACCACATGGGGGGACTGCTGGGGGAGCATGACGAACAGCTCCCGCCAGCCCCAGTCCGCCGTACTCTCGAGGTGGATGAACTTGAGCGCGCTCGGCCGCCCGTCGCGCCAGGCCAGGAACACCCCGCCAAAACCCCCCTGTCCCAGCTTCCTGTCGATGCGGTAGCCGCCCACCTCCATTCCCGGCTTCACCTTCTCGTCCAGCTCGAACTCCATTGCGACCCTCCTTGGACAGGCGCGGCCCCATGACTTCCGGGGTTCAGTGTCCTGGCGCCATCTCTCAAGTAGGAGGCTACCACGCTCCCGGAGAGGCCAGCGGGCGATTCGCGGTGTCCGTTCTGGGAGAACCTCTGGGTGGGGCGGGTTCACCTTCGTAGACGTATGCCTCCATGACCCGCGCCTTCCTGCGCTGAGGTTCACAGGCACCCCAGCAACACGAATCAAGAATCCAGGAAGCGGTTCCACCAGCCTCGTTCCTCCTGAAGATTTGGAGGGACAGGTTCCAGCCACGGCTCCAACACCTGGGCGAGTTCACGGTATGCGGGAAGGTCCTGTCCTCCACACAGGTCTCCCGCCTCCGGGCCTTCTCCGAGCGTGATGACCACTCGGTTATCGCCAAACTCCCGTACCGTCGTTCGGGGAGAATGCAGATAAGAGCGCAACTCCTCTGCCCCTCCGAGTTCCGCGAGCACGGGGTTCGCGAGGAAGTTGAGCCAGTGGACTCCATCGATACGAGACCCCATCTGCTCCCTGTGGGGCCACGCACCGCGGAAGTCGAAGCCCGGGTAGCGAGCGATTCCGGCGCGGAAGCGGTCATCCGTGAGCAGTCGACGGAGATAGAACTTCAATGCCAGACCGGCATGCCCCGAGGCAAAGGGCAACTGGGAAGCCATGTCCATGACCAATGCACGAACCTTCTCGACTCCATGCTGTTCGAGGTATTCCGTGGGAAGTGTCGCGGACAGCAAACTCACCGCGTTTGGTTCAGGAGGCCGCCAGGGAATTCGAGCACGGTACTCGAATTCGTACCCATTGTGATTCCCGAATCCTCCAGTGAAGAGGATATCCCGCTCGGCCCCGCGCTTCTCGATTTCCCTTCGATGGGCGGGCTCATAATCCCCGGGGAACGACCATTCTCGAGTGGAGAGGAGCAGGCGATAGACATGCTCCCATTTCTCTTCGGACAGAGGGGAATCCTCGTCGTAGGAGAGATAGACGGAATGGATGGTACCGGGCCCCTCTCCAACGGCTCGCATGTAAGCATCCAAGGCATGGCTTACTCCGGCAGACAGTTCGGGATGATCATGCGGCATGTAGAAAGCGAGCCGGATGACTTCTCGCACACGCAATTCCCGGCGCAGGTGTCGCGGCTGACCGTCATACCGATGCAAGCCACCAGGAGGAACACCGCGAACACGAATGCGAGGGAATCGTGTGCTCATGGCATGAATTCAAACTGGTGGAGTCCACTTGGGGTGATGAGCGCCGCGGGACATCTCCAGGAAAGTCGTTGGTACGAATCAAGCTGAGCAGTCACACCAGGAGAACCCAATGGGTTTAGCCGATGCTGCTCATGGCAGGGAAATTTGATTTCGTAAACGCATTGTACTTGCGTGGCATTCCGAGTCGCGTGCACGACGACGTCCGGCGAAAGGGAGCCCAATCCCCCATTCGTCAAAACGACTCCATTGGACTCTGGATTGCCTCTGTATCGCGGCTCCACGGAGAAGTTGCCGCGAAAGTCCTTGGCGAGCCGGGATTCCAGGCAGGCAAATGCCGCCGCGTGCTTAAGCGTTCCAAGCTCTTGCGCCAGCGTCAGGGTTTGTCCTTTCTCATTGAAGCGAACGGTCCGATCACATTCCGCATCGTTCGGAAACTTCCCGTTCTTGAATTCTCGCCCCTGCTCTTTTTGATAGGACTGGTTGACGTCCGCATGCGCCTGGGCGACGCACTCCTTCAGGGTTTTCTCGACCTGATCCAACTCGACGCCGGTCAGGACGCGCTCCAGGGCCGAGAACCCCTGGACCGCCTCCGCAGCCTCGATGGCTTTGCCCAACACCCGACCCGCCCGGGACGCGCCTGGGGCGAGCATTTCTCCCGTGCTCGGATTGAAAGCCCCACAAGCAGCACCGCATGACTGGTTGAACTGGGCGCGGCGATCGGTTGCAGCGCGGGGTGCGTAGGCAACAGGAGTGCAAGACAGGCAAAGGAGCACAACCAGAGCCATCCCGCGTCCACTCACGCCCGTATCGAGCGAGGACATCGGCACATCCCTTGAGGAAAGAAGCGAAACACGGCGTGCCCATGCGACGAGCGGCATGGGCACGCCTGGGTACTCCACCCGGAGCTAGTCCTCGTCGTTGCGCAGCGTGGCGAGCACGTTGAGGTCCTCGAGCGTCGTGGTGTCGCCCGTGGTCTGCTTGCCGCTGGCCACGTCGCGCAAGAGCCGGCGCATGATCTTCCCCGAGCGCGTCTTCGGCAGGCCTTCCGCGAAGCGGATTTCATCCGGCCTCGCGATGGCGCCGATCTCCTTGCCCACGTGCGTGGCCAGTTCCTTCTTGAGCTCCGGCGAGTGGCCCACGCCCTTCTTGAGCGTGACGAAGGCCACCAGGCCCGTGCCCTTGAGCTCGTCCGGGCGGCCCACCACGGCGGCCTCGGCCACGGACTTGTGCGACACGAGCGCGCTCTCCACTTCCGCGGTGCCCAGGCGGTGGCCCGCCACGTTCACCACGTCGTCCACGCGGCCCATCAGCCAGAAGTAGCCGTCCTCGTCGCGCCGCGCGCCGTCTCCGGTGAAGTACTTGCCGGGCAGCTCGCTGAAGTACGTGTTCACGTAGCGCTGCGGGTCTCCGTACACCGTGCGCAGCATGGACGGCCACGGCCGGGTGATGAAGAGCTGGCCGCCCTCGTTCGCCCCCACGGGATTGCCCTGCTTGTCGAGCACCTCCGTGTGGATGCCGGGCAGGGGCAGCGTGGCGCTTCCCGGCTTGGTGGGCGTGGCTCCCGGCAGCGGCGAGAGCATGATGCCGCCCGTCTCCGTCTGCCACCACGTGTCCACCACCGGGCAGCGCTCGCCGCCGATCACGTTGCGGTACCACATCCACGCTTCCGGGTTGATGGGCTCGCCCACCGAGCCGAGCAGCCGCAGCGAGGACATGTCGTGCTTGCGCGGCAGGTCATCCCCCAAGCGCATGAAGGCGCGAATGGCCGTGGGCGCCGTGTAGAGGATGGAGATCTTCTCGCGCGCGATGAGTTCCCAGCAGCGGTCCGCGTTCGGGTGCGTGAGCGCGCCCTCGAAGATGACCGAGGTGACGCCGTTCATCAGCGGTCCGTAGACGAGGTAGCTGTGCCCCGTCACCCAGCCCACGTCGGCGGTGCACCAGTAGACGTCCTCCTCCTTGAGGTCGAACACCCAGCGCGTGCTGAGCGAGGCGAAGACCGAGTAGCCGCCCGTCGTGTGCAGCACGCCCTTGGGCTTGCCCGTGCTGCCCGAGGTGTAGAGGATGAACAGCGGGTGCTCGCTCTCCACCCACTCGGGCTCGCAGGTGTCGCTCTGCGCGTCCACCAGCTCGCTCCACGAGCGCTCCTTGCCCTCCAGGCTCAGCGCGCCCTGGGTGGTGCGCTGGAGCACCACCGCGTACTCCACGCCCTTCATGTTCGGCATCGCCTTGCGCACGTTGGCCAGCAGCGGCACCACCGCGCCCTTGCGCCAGCCGCCGTCCGCCGTGAGCAGCACCTTGGCGCCCGCGTCGTTCATGCGCTCCTGCAGCGCCTCGGCCGAGAAGCCGCCGAACACCACCGAGTGCACCGCGCCAATGCGCGCGCACGCGAGCATGGCCACCGCGGCCTCGGGCACCATGGGCAGGTAGATGCCCACCCGGTCCCCCTTCTTCACGCCCAGCGAGCGCAGGCCGTTGGCCAGCCGGTTCACCTGGCGCGACAGCTCTCCGTACGTCACCTTGCGCCGGTCTCCCGGCTCGCCCTCGAAGATGATGGCCGTCTTGTCCTGGCGCTGGGGCAGGTGCCGGTCCAGGCAGTTGTAGGCGAGGTTGGTGCGCCCCTCGACGAACCACCGCGCGTGCGGCGGCTTCCAGTCGAGCACCGTCTGGAACGGCTCCTTCCAGTACAGCTCCTCACGGGCGCGGGCGCCCCAATAAGCCTCGGGATCCTTCTCGGCCTCGTCCCACAACCGGCGGTAGTCCTCCATGCTGCCGATGTGCGCGCGGCGCGAGAACTCCGCTGGCGGGGGGAAGACGCGGGTCTCGACAAGGACGGAATTCAGCGCTTCGGACGGACGAGGTGCATCGGCCATGGGGTTCCTCCAGTACGGCGCGTCGGAAACCCTGGTTCTAAGAGCCTGACCTCATTCATCTCAAGGAAAGGATGAAGCGGAAGAGGCGTTCTGTACGGCCTGGTACGTCACCCACAACTGGCAGGCACACCAGGGCTGTTGGACTCGCGGCTCGATGCGCACGCTCATCACGCCAACGAAGCGCGTGGCGCGCTGCGTCGTACCCTCCAGGTGCACGGAGATCTGATCCGCGATGCACTCGCCCGCCTCGAGGGTGATGGCGGCATTGGACTCGGTGCCGTCGAGCGAGAAGGAGACATCGGCGTCGGGGCCGCCCTGGAGGAAGGCGCCGATGAGCCGCAGGTGGCGCCAATCCGAGTCCAGGCGGACGACCTCTCCGGAGATGGAGAGCGAACCGTCCCACAGGGACTCGGGCGTGGAGATCAGGCCGCAGTCATCGCGCAGCACATCCACGGCGCTGAATTCGTAGCGCCCCTCGTTCTGCAGGTAGGCACGGGTGCAACCGCTCGTGAGGGAGAGGGCGAGGACGGACAGGGAGAAGGCGGGAAGGGATCGGGAGGAGGCCACGGGGTGCAAGCTAACGCAGCGCGAGGTCCCGGTCAGCGGATAGACTGGAGCCATGGCCTCGTACAAGAACCCCGTGCCCACGGTGGACTGCATCATCGAGCTGGCCGGAGAGCGCGTCGTGCTCATCCGCCGCCGGAATCCGCCCCTGGGCTGGGCCTTGCCCGGAGGCTTCGTGGACGAGGGCGAGCGTCTGGACGTGGCCGTCGTGCGAGAGGTGAAGGAAGAGACGGGGCTGGACGTGGAGTTGGTGGAGCAGTTCTTCACCTACTCGGACCCGGCGAGGGATCCCCGCCGGCACACGCTGTCCACGGTCTTCATCGGCCGGGCGCACGGCGAGCCCCGGGGCGCGGACGACGCGGCCGAGGCACGCGCCTTCCCGGTGGAGGCCCTGCCCACCGAGCTGTGCTTCGACCACGGCACCATCCTCGCCGACTACCTCACCTACAAACGCACCGGCCAGCGTCGCAAGCTCTGAGCCCGGTCCCCCTCGCGGATGCACTACCTCCCTCTTCTCCTCGCGCTCGGCCTGCTCGTGGCGCTGCACGAACTCGGGCACCTCGTGATGGCCCGGCTCCTGGGCATCCGGGTGGACCGGTACACGCTCGGCTTCGGGCCCTCCGTGTTCACCCTGCGGGTGGGCCGCACGGACTACGTGCTCGGCGCGGTGCCGCTGGGGGGCTCCGCGCGCATCCATGGGATGAACCCCCACTCGCCGGGCCTGGATCCCACGGATCCCACGAGCTTCGCGGCGCAGCGGCCCTGGAAGCGGCTGCTGGTGCTGCTCGGCGGGCCCCTGGCCAACGGGCTGTTCGCGCTCGGCGTGCTGTTCACGCTCTACACCACGGGCACGCATGTGGTGGTTCCGCTCACGGTGGGCACCGTGACGCCCGGCTCCGAGGCGGCGCGTGCCCAGTTGCTGCCCGGAGACCGGTTGGTGAGCGTGGATGGCGAGCCGCTGGAGAACTGGAGCGGCTTCGTGGAGCGCATCGGCCAGCGGCCCGGTCGGGATCTCCGCTTGGGCGTCGAGCGGGACGGCGAGCAGCGCGAGGTGACGGTGCGTCCCCGTCCGGACGAGCGGGGCACGGGCCGCATCGGGGTGAGCCAGCAGTATGTGTACCGCACCTATGACGCCGGCCAGGCGCTGTTGCAGGCGCTGGCGCATACGGTGAACCTGGTGACGGAGGCCACGCGGATGCTCGACCGGCTGCTGCTGGGCACGCCGGGCATCGTCCTGGCCAACCCGCTGGGCGTGGTGAAGCAGTCCTCGGGCTCGGCGGGCAGTGGCCTGGGCGCCTTCCTGCGCGTGCTGGTGAGCGTGTCCATGGCGCTCGCCTTGTTCCACATGCTGCCCCTGCCCTCCCTGGACGGAGGGCGGATACTCTTCGTGCTCATCGAGGCGGTGAGCCGCCGCAAGGTGCCCGCCCGCGTGGAGACGCTGATGCACGCGGTGGGCTTCCTCGCGCTGCTGGCCGTGGTGCTCACCGTGGCGCTGGCGGACCTGCGTCAACATCTGCGCCGCGCCGCGTTGGACGCGAACACGAGCGACGGAGACAGCCCCCTCTTCTTCTGGGAACGGGCCCGAGACGGCCGCGCGCCCTGAGCACCATCGTCGCGCACCTGACGGCGCCATGACATGGGTATGTGACAACGGCTCTCGCCATGGAACATGCCACTGCCTTGTCCGGTCGGGAGCTCATCTCCCGGACGCGCCGATTCGCCACACCCGACTCCGCTCGCGGGGGATGGCACATCGCCTCCACCTTCGCCGTGCTGGCCGCCGCTGTCGCGCTCGCGGCCGCCGCGCCCTGGTGGCCGCTGCGGCTCGTGGGAGGCGTCCTCGAGGCGCTCGTGCTCGTGCGCGCGTTCATCCTCTACCACGACTTCATGCACGGGGCCCTGCTGCCGGGCTCGCGCGTGGCGCGGGTGCTCTTCCATATCCAGGGCGTGCTGCTGCTGACCCCCGCTCGCGTCTGGAACGACACGCACAACCACCACCATGCCAATACCGCGCGGATCTCCGCGTCCGCGGCGGGGACGTTCACCACGTGGACGACCGACACGTGGCGCGCCGCCTCCCGGTGGCAGCGGCTCGCCTATGTCATCGAGCGGCACCCCGTCACCCTGCTGTTCGGCTACATCACGGCCTTCCTGGTGAGCCTGTGCCTGGTGCCCTTCCTGCGAAATCCCCGGCGCTACTGGGCCTCGGGCCTCGCGGTGCTGGTCCATGTGGCGCTGTCCATCGCCGTGGGGTGGGTGTTCGGCCCCGGCGTCTACCTCTTCGCGTTCGTCGGCCCGCTGTTCCTGGCCTACGCGCTGGGCGTCTACCTCTTCTACGCGCAGCACAACTTCCCCGACGTCGCGTTGCGCTCGGACGAGGAGTGGAACCACGCGGACTCGGCGCTCGAGGCGTCCAGCTACATGGCCTGTGGTCCGGTCATGGCCTGGTTCACCGGCAACATCGGCTACCACCACATCCACCACCTCAACCCGCGCATCCCCTTCTACCGGCTGCCCGAGGCGATGGCCGCCCTTCCCGAGCTCGCCAATCCCCGCGTCACCACGCTCAAGCCGCGAGACGTGGTGGCATGCCTGCGCCAGAACCTGTGGGATGCCCAGCGTCAGTGCATGGTGGGCTACCGCGAGGCGAACGCCCGGGGCTGAGCCCGTCCCGAGGACCGCCTGCCCCCCGAGCCGCCAGCGAGGCACGAGCGGACCCCCCACCCAGGTCCGAAAGTCCTATGCTCCCCGGCGACATGGGCACCAAGGCGAACCACGACGGCCTGTTCTGCGAACTGTACTGGGGCACCACCCGCAACGAGGCGTGGAGCTTCGGTCCGGAACTGGAGCGCGTGCTCGCCGCACCGGACGAGACGGTCCCCCTGCCCCTGTACGGCTTCACCCTGCCCGAGGAGCCCTTCCTCCTCGCCGAGCGCACGCCCCAGGGCTACCGCGTCTTCGTCCCTCCGGCGTCCCGCGTCGAGCGCAGCAAGCGCGGGGACGCCTTCCGCGCGGTGCCCGGCTCGGAGTTGCAGCGCACCGGAAACAACGCCTGGCTCGAAGTCACCGCGGAGGACCGGCTGCGCCTGACCCAGGGAGAGCTGTCGTTGCTCCTCTCGCCCTCGGTCGCGGGCAAGCACGCGGGCGGCCTCCAGGGGCGCGACCTGGGATTGCTGGTGATGCTCGGAGCGCTGCTGCTGAGCGTGCCAGTGGGGTTGGTGCTCGCGGGACACTCGCCCGAGTACATGGCCGAATCCAATGCCCGGGCGCTCGCCGCCGCGCGTGAGTTGGAGCAGGCCGAGCGCAAGCGGCTCGGCGTGGACACCCCGGCCCGGCCCATCGTCCGGGACACGCAAACCGATGGCGGGGTGAAGACGACGCTGCCCGGCAACCTCGGCGTCCACTGAGGCGGGCCGCGTCAGGGCCCCAGGCCCACCCACACCTCGCCATCCTCGAAGAATTCCTTCTTCCAGATGGGCACGTCCTGCTTGAGCCGCTCGATGGCGTGCTCGCACCCGCGGAACGCTTCCTTGCGATGGGGGGCCGCGGCGGCGATGACCACGGCCAGCTCGCCCGGGAGCAATGTCCCCACCCGGTGCACGATGGCCAGGCGAGTGCCGCTCCATTGAGCCGCCACCTCGGCGCCAATCTCCGCCAGCTTCTTCTCCGCCATGGGCGGATAGGCCTCGTACTCCAGCCGCACCACGCGCCGCCCCTTCGTCTGGTTGCGCACGGCGCCGGAGAAGGTGACGAGCCCGCCCAGGGCCTCGCTCGACACCGCCTCCACCACCTCTTCCAGCCGCAGGGGCCGGTCCACCACCCGGAACAGTCCGCCACTGCCACCCGCCACGGGCGGGATGAGGGCCACCTCGGCCCCCTCGGGGACCTCGGCATCCGCGGCGGAGAACTCCTGGTTCACGGCCACGCGCAGGTGGGGCAGGAGGGGCGCGAGGCCCGGGTGGCGAGCGGCCAGCAGGCGCAGCACCTCCGACACCCGGGTCCCCGGGGGCACGTCCAGTGACTCGCGCGAAGCACCCACGCGCTCACGCGCCGCGGCGAAATACAGGATGGAGAGGGAGTTGGACACGCGGGAGTCTCAGCGCGAGCGCAGGACGGTGCGCAACCGGAATCGTCCGCCCCCCTGCTCGGGCGCGAAGTCGAGGAAGACGCTGTCGACGGGGGGAAGCTGCTCGAGCAACGTGGCCGCCATGGCTTGGACCATGGACAATTGCTGGGGCGACACGCCAGGCACGGCCTTGGGCGCGTCCAGCTCGGTGAGCACCCGGCCCACGTCCACCATCGCGGACACGTGGCCGGGCTCGAAGCCACCCGCGCCGAAACGCTCGCGCAACGCCGCCCCCACGCCCCCCTGGGCACGGGCCTCCAGCGGCTCTCCCCCCAACATCGTCAACCGATCCGCCGTCAGCGAGAACTCCACGGGCTGCTCGAACACCCGCGTGGTCAGACGCGTGGTTCCCGCCTCCTTGAGCACCTGGAAGGGCTGCTTCCGGGACTTGAGCACCCCCGTGATCCACTCCAGCACCGGCTCCGAGCGCACGAGGCCCGCCTGGAAGAGCAGACTGCCGCGCGGCTCCGGTTTCTGCGAGCCCTTCAGGAAGTTGCGGTAGAAGGCCGCCGCGTCGAGGTAGGCCAGCAGGGACAGGTCTCCCCGCAGCACGCCGAGCAATCCCTCCACGCTCGCCGCGTCGAGCCCCTGCGCCTCCAGGTTCCGCGTCATCCGCGCGCGCTGCTCGGAACCGGGGGAGCCGAAGACGAGCTTGGACAACGTTTCCGGCGGCATGGAGATGGACAGCGCGGCGATGGGCCCCAGGGGCGCCTTGTCCAGCAACCGCGAGCCGGGCGCCGTCCCGTTTCCCAACAGGGACTTGTCCGACTCCACCCAGCCTTCCAGCTCCGCCTGCCCTTCCTGGAAGCGCAGCGCCGCCCAGGCGCCCTGGAAGCCCTCGGAAGCGCGCTCCTCCCCCACGGGACGCGCGAAGATGTGCAGGTTGCCCGCCGCCACCTTCGTGCGCAGGGACGTGAGGAGCGGCTGCTCGGACAGACCGGCGCCACTCATCCCCGTGACGCGCGCGCGAATGGGCTCCAGGGGCACGTCCTCGGGTGACACCGCCAGCGTCTTCTGGATCTCCCCCTCCTGGGAGGACTCCGTGCCGGGCGGGGCCGAGGGCGCGTCCGGCACCACCAGGTAGAGGTAGCCGCGATCCTCGAAGAGCAGCATCGCCACGCCGTTGTCCCGACGCAGGAGGACGGAGCCATCCGGCTCGCTCCGCTCGACCCTGGCGCCCCGCGACTTCAACTCCTTCACCACGGCGTCCCGCGCGGCCTGGGCGTCCGTCACGCCCAGCAGCACCACGGAGCCCTCGAAGCCGGGCAGGGAGAAGAAGCCCAGGCCCTCCTCCGGATCCACCACGCGGGCCTCGCCCGTCGCCTCTTGAAGCACGAGCGACAACAGGGGCAGCGCCTCCAGCGACCGCAGCAACTGGGACTCCCCCACCAGGCGGGACACGAAGCCCATCACCGGCTCCACGTTGCCGCGCAACTGGGGAAAGAAGAGGGCCACCTCGGCATCGTCGGGAATGGCGCGCAGGACGGGCCGGGGCACCACCGTCAACCGGGCGCTCGCCTGGACCGCGTCCTTCTCCAGCGCCCGCACCGTGTACGCGCCCTGGCGCGCGAAGGCATGGGACACGCGCGTGCCCTTCGCGGGCGGCGAGCCGTCCCCGAAGTCCCACGTCACCGCGGGCGCGTCGGAGGACTCGGAGCCGAAAACCACCGGCACCCCGGCCTCCACCGTGCGGTCCTCCCCCGCGTCGGGTTTCGCCCCCCTCCGGCAGCCGCCGCCCATCAGGGCCACGGTCACCAGGAGGAACGCCGTCAAGCAACGAGCGGAGGCACGCACGGGGAGTGTCATGTCCGGGCTAGTAATCCAGCGCCAGACCGAACATCCAGTACGTGTCGGAGAAGTTGAAACCCTTGCCGCCGAAGTTGTTCACTTTCGAGTACGTGTACTCGGCGAACAGGTAGCTGTGGTTGATGCCCAGATCCGAGTCGAAGTCGCGCGCCAGCCGCGGCTCCAGCACGTCCAGCAGCAGGGACAGGCCCAGGGACACATCCCAGCCCAGCTTGCCGCCCGAGCCCTTGGCCGTGGCGGTCTTCTCGGTCTCACCGCCCTTGGTCACCCACCACGGCACGTAGACGAGTCCGGGCTTGACGTAGGGCACCAGCGGAATGCCCCACTGGAACGCCGGATAGTCGAAGCGGTAGACGCCGCGCAGGTGCACGGGCAGCACGTGGAAGCCCGAGCGCTCCACGCTCTTGCTCCCATCCTCCAGCAGGGCGTAGCCGTACTTCTCCGCGTAGCCCACGCCCAGGCTCACGCCCGCCGAGCCGATGCCCTGGTAGAAGAAGCGCTGGAACTCCGCCTCGAACAGCAGCAGGTTGCCGCTGCCGAACACCTTGCTGAAGGGCGAGCCTTCGAGCCCCTCTTCCGCGTCCAACTGGGGCCGGTAGCCACCGAAGCGGAACTCCACGGAGCCCCGCCGGGGTGACTGGGTGGGCAAGTCCGACTGCACCTGGGCCTCGCCAGGGAGCGCGGCGAGGAACGCCGCCACACCGAGGGCTACTGCTCGCGCCATGAACGATTTCTCCTTGAGGACAACCAGAAACCCAGGACGGCCAGCACCGCGCCGCCCGCGACTCCACCGCCCACCGATCCGCAACCCCCCGTCTCCTGGCCCCCGCCCTTCCCATACAGTTCGAGGAAGCCGAAGGTCTTCGTGGGCGTGACATCCACGGTCTCGGACGCCTCGCTCACATTGCCCGCCTCATCGGTGGAGTAGGCCTGGAGCTGGTAGGTGACGTTGTTCTCCAGGCCATCCACCTGGATGGGGCCCTTGCCCACGGCCTGGTTCACCCGCCGCACTTCCGTCCCGCCAAGCGACACCACGAGCTCCTCGAACGTCGCATCGCTGGCCGAGGCGAGCGTGATGCGCACGGCGGAATCCAGTCCCGCCACAGCGGCGAACGAGGGAGGCGTGGGCGGCTTGCCGTCATAGACGACCTTGGCGGCCGTGGCCTTCTGCACCGTGCTGCTGCACGACAGGTAGTCCACCTGCGAGGTGGCGCCACACACGAGGAACGTCTTGTCCTCCTGGAGGCTGCCGCACCCCGCGCCCGCGTCCCCGGTGGGGAAAGGCAGGCTCGAGAGGTCGAAGGTGAAGCTCCCCGTCGTCGCCGCCGTGAAGACCGTCTGCGACACGTCGGCCAGCGACACGTCGCCCGCGCTGGAGTCCGGCTCGGTGCCGCAGGAGCTCTTCGAGCTGAGCCACACGGACAGGGCCCGGCAGGGCTGGAGGCTTCGCGTCCAGGTCACGGACACGGTTCCGCCTCCACAGCCGCTCTTGCCGAAGCGCAGCGTGTCCTTTTGGTTGTTCGTGAAGGTGAACTGCACCTGCGCGGATGCCGCGGACGACAGCAGCAGGGCGACGGTGAAGAGGAAGGTACGCATGGGTGGCCAGAAGGGTAGCAAGCCAGGGGCCAGGGCGAATCCTGCCCCGCTCCCTCCAGGTCCGGAAGGCGGAAGCCCCCCCCACCGTCAAATGGGCAGGAGTGGCCCCCCAGGGGCTTGCCAAATTGTCAGGCGGGCCGGTCCGCGAGCCGTGCCCCGGCCTCCACCAGGTTGAGCGCGGCGCCCCGGCCCGCGTTGTCCACGGTGGCGAAGAGGGTGAGCCACTCGGGGGCCTGGGGGAAGGAGCGCAGGCGGCCCACATGGACGGTGGGGTCCGCGGTGACGAGGCTGGGCATGGGGTAGACCTTCTCCCCGGGAGAATCCAGCACCTTGAGCGAGGGGGCCCCCTTGAGCGCGGCGCGGGCCTGTTCCACCGGTGCGGGCTTCTTGAGCCGCACCTGGAGGCTCAACCCATGGCCATGGAAGGTGGGCACCTGCACCGCCGTCCCGGCCACCACGGGCACCTCGCCCCGGGGCGCGAACAGGCGCGCGCACTCCAGCGTCCAACCCGCCTCCTCCTCCGTCCACGGGGAGTTGGCCAGGAAGGGGCCCACCTGGGGCACCAGGTTGAAGCCCACGCGCTGGGGGAAGAGCGCCGCCTCGGGCTCGCGGCCCGACAGGAGCGCCGCGGTCTGCTGCTCCAGTTCGCGCACCCCTCGCTGGCCCCCGGACGACACGCCCATCAGGGCCGTCACCTGCACCTGGGCCACGCCGAACGCCCGGCGCAGCGGCTCGAGCACACACGCGATCGCCGTCGTCACCGCCGAGGGCAACGCCACGATGCGGCCCTTGAGGGGCGCGTCCAGGAACTCGGAGTTGAAACCCGGCAGCACGAGCGGCACGGAGCCGTCGGAGCGAAAAGCGGAGCTCACGTCCACCACCCAGGCCCCGGCCGCCTGGGCCCCGGGCGCGAGCGTGCGCGACACCTCCGCCGGCGTGGCCAGCAGCACCAGTCCCTGGCCCTTGAGCGCCTCGGGCGTGGCCTGCTCCACCACCAGCGTCTCCTCGCCGTAATCCACCGCCTCGCCCACGGAGCGCTCCGAGGCCAGCACGGTCAACTGCTCGGCCTCCACGTTCCGGTCGAGCAGCGCCGACAGCACCTCGCGGCCCACCAGGCCCGTGGCGCCCACCACGGCGATTCGCAGGTTCTCTTTCATGGCGGACCCTTTACCTCAGGGCCCCCGCGAAGTGGACCTCGCTTCTCATCCCGTCTCCCGAGGAGTGTCACCCACTCCCACCCCCTCCGGGCTGCCCACGGTCAGCCCCGGCTTGGCCGTCTTGGACTCCTTGATGCCCTTGAGCAGCTCGATGGACCTGGCGCCACCGTTGGCCAACGTCGAGGCGACCCGATCGACGTTCGTGATGGCGGCGCTCGCGAGCAGCTCCGTCTCGGCGGGGTTGAGCTTCTCGGGATTGAGGATGTTGCGCACCTCCACCTTGTTGCCATCCCGGGTCTTGGTGGTGGAGATGGTGGCGTCCGGGTAGCCCTCGATGAACGTCTGGTTCTTGAGGGTGTTCTCCACGCCATCCTGGGTCGTGGCCTCGCCGTCCTTGCCCCGGGTGGCGACGGTGAACTCGCTCAGCTCGCCCTTGTCGTCCTCGCGGCGCAGCTCCACCATGAAATGCCCTGATTTCGCGGATTTGGCTGTTCCCCTACCTCCTGTCCGGCTGGTGACAACACTTCGTCCTGATGACCGCGCTCACCCGTGGGAGTCCCACGGACGATGTGGACGGACGAAGACCATGTGGGTGCACACGAGGGAAAACGTCGGCTCATGGATGGAAGGACCGTGAAGGCCTCTGGCGCGGCCCTTCGGCGAGCAACACCCCGCCAGGGATGTTACGAGGGTCCGCCTCGCACACATCGCCCCGGACCGCATGCTCACCCATCTGTTGTGCGCGACCCTCCTCGGAGCGGCCTCCGCCGCCCCGGCTGGCGCCGTCGCCCCCCCTTCCGAGGAGCCCGCGCCCCGCGCCTCCGTTCCCTCTCGAGCCCCGCTCGTGGCCGGCGTCGGCGCGAGTCTCGCGCTCACGGGCACGCTCATCTGGCTGGTGGGCAACGTGGGCGAGGGCGTGGTGGCGTCGGCCCCGCTGAGTCCGGCGGAGATCCAGGTGAAGCGCTGGAGCCTGCAGCAGACGCAGCTCGGCGGAGCGGGCCTGGCGCTCTTCGGGGTGTGCGCCGTGGGAATCGCCGCCGTGATGTGGAACTGGGACACCCCGCCCCCGGGCAAGGTCTCCGCGACGGCCTTGCTGGTACCGGGAGGAGGAGCCTTCGCGCTCTCGGGGACGTTCCCGTGAGCCGGAGCGTGCCGCTGGCCATCGTGCTGGCACTCTGGGCCACGCTCGCTCCCGCCGCCGAACCCCCGCTCGTGCCCGAGCCGGTGGCCGTCAAGAAGGCCCCGCCCGCGGACGCGCCCCTGCGGCGCGACTACGTGGTGCCCGCGCTCGAGGGCATCGCGGTGAACCTCGGCATCTTCACCTTCCACAACCTGCTCACGCTGGAGCCCTTCGCGCTCATCTCCTGGGACACGTTGACCAGCCACTTCGACGGCCGCAATGGCTGGACCTTCGACGTGGACAACTTCATCGTGAATCAGTTCGCGCACCCGTACCACGGCTCCATCGCCTTCGCGGCGGCGCGCTCGTCGGGCGTGCCCTTCTGGCAGTCGGGCCTGTACACCTTCGCGTCCAGTCTGATGTGGGAGTACTTCGCGGAGAACGAAGCACCCGCCATCAATGATCAGATCACCACGACGCTCGGCGGCATCTTCCTGGGCGAGGTGTTGCACCGCACGTACCGCGTGGTCGTCCCCGAGGGCGGCGGCCGGGTGAGCCCCCTGCGCCGGCTCACGGGCGTGCTGCTCAGTCCGGCCTCGTCCCTCAACGACTGGTTCTTCGGCGGCGAGGTATCTCCTGGGGACATCGATCCGGCGCCTCCCCTGTTCTTCACGCTCACGCCGGGAGTGAGCTTGATGACGCGGTTGAGGGAGCAGACGGACAACGGACCCATCCTCGTGCTCGATCAAGGCGCCCAGGTGTCCCTGTCGGGAGAACTCACCTACGGAGCGCTGGGAGATCCCCAGTGGCACTACCGCCGCCCCTTCTCCTATTTCGACGCGAGCGCGAGCGTCACCTTTCCCGGCACCCTCATGGGGGACCTCTACATCCGGGGCCTCATGGTGGGCGCCCAGTACGGCGGCGCGACGAGCCGGGTGCACGGACTGTGGGGCCTGTTCGGCCTCTATGACTTCGGCGCCAACAACATCGTCCGGGTGTCGTCGGTGGGAATGGGCCTGGGCACCACCCTGCAGGTGTACCTCGGCCATGGGGTGTTCCTGCAGGGCAGCGCCATCGTGGCGGGCCTGGGCTTCGCCGCGGCGGGCAGCCTGGGACTCGAATCGAAGCTCGTGCGCGACTACCACATCGGGCCCGGCGTGGAGGGCATCCTGGAGGCGAAGTTCATGCGCCGGGGCCTGGGGATGCTGCGGATGCGGGCCAGACAATGGCAGGTGAACGGCGTGTACACCGAGCCCCGGGGCTTCGAAGCCATCACCTACGTCACGTGGGACGGACGGGTGAGCGTCGGGCGGAACCTCGCGGTGGGGCTGGAGATCCCCGTGACGTTGCGCGCCTCCGACTTCGGCCCCGAGGCCACCCGGCTGATTGGTGGTGGCGGGCTGCGGCTCACGCTCAGCTACATGCCCGACGACAGCTTCGGCGTGACGGGGCCCTGACTCAGTCTTCCTTGAGACGAGCGGTGGGCGCGGGTCCGGGCAGCGGCGGGAACTTCGGGTTGCGCTCGGGCTCCGAGGCCCGCACGTAATGCGGCTCGAGGGCGAAGAGCTGCTCCAGCGACTGCGTCTCGGGCAGACGGATGAGCCGCGACAGCGCCACCGCCGACGGGAAGGACGGCGCGTCGAGCAATCTCGCGGGAGCCACGCCCAGGCGCTCCAGGGCCGCGCGGTACTCGGGCAAGGCCGGACCCAGGACGAGCGCCTCGGGCTCGGCGGCCAGACGCTCCGCCACCGCCTCCGGACTCATCGCTTCCTCGGGCCCCAGTGCCTCCACGCGCGAGCCCACCCGCCGGTAGGGGCCCAGGTAGAGGTCATCCTTGCGCGCCACCGCGAGCGTGAAGAGCGGAGGTCCCTCGGGTCCCTCCAGGGCCACGGCCGCGAGCGACGAGGCCCCGGCGACCTTGAGTCCCGCCGCGTACGCGAGCCCCTTCACACACGACAGGCCGATGCGCAGCCCGGTGAAGGAGCCCGGCCCCAGGCCGATGCCCAGCCCTTCCAGGGACGCGAGCGTCACGCCGTGCCGCGCGAGCAGCTCGCCCACCACGCCGGGTAGCGCCTCGCTCTGCTTGCGGGGCGGAGCCACCACCACGTGCTCGAGCACGCGAAGCCCCTCCCCGTCCCGCTCCACCAGGGCCAGGGACAACGTGAGGGTGGAGGAGTCGAGCGTGAGGAACATGGGGGAGGCTTCTACCCCGCCCGGGACTCAAAGGGGACGAAGGAGAGCGACGACGTGCGCGCCTCGCAGCGGTACAGGCGCACCCGCGCGAGCCCCTTCTTCACCAGATCGAGCCGTTCGGCTCCGACCTGCGACACGTCCACCACCCGTCCCTCCACGAAGGGACCGCGATCATTGACGCGCACTTCCACCGAGCGCCCATTCTCCATGTTCACCACCCGCAGGCACGTGCCGAAGGGCAGCGTGCGGTGCGCGGCGGTCAACTTCTTCGGATCCAGCTTCTCGCCGCTGGCGGTGGGCCGGCCGTTGTATTTCGCGCCGTAGTACGAGGCCAACCCCTCCTCCAGGTACCCCTTTGCGGAGGACGCGCTGTCCACTCCCCCCTCGCGCGCCGAGCGCGAGGCACAACCCGCCAACAGCCCCACCCCCACCGTCGCTGCCACGAACAACCGACGCATCCGAACCCCTCTAGCGAGTGATGTCGTTGAAGAAGGCCATTCCCATCAGGGCCATGAGCAGGATGAGGCCGACCACGTTGGCCATCTCGCGCACCCGGACCGGAATGGGCCGACGGCGGATCCCCTCCCAGAAGGCCGAGAGCAACTGGAAGCCATCGAGGATGGGGATGGGCAACAGGTTCATCACCCCGAGGTTGATGGAGATGATGGCCATGAGGTGCAGGAAGCTGTCCCGGCCCTGCTCGGCGCTCTTGGAGGCGAGCTGGTACATCATCACCGGTCCGCCGAGCGTCTTGGGCGACACGTTGCCGGTGATGAGTCCGCCGATGACCTTCACCATCTGCCCGACAATGCGGGGCACGACGACGACGGCATCACGCAGGGCCTCGCCCACCCCGACATTCACCGTCACCGTGTCCTCGGGAGACAGCTCCGCCACCGAGGGAATCCACGGCCGCAGCCCCAACTCCAGTCGCGACAGCTCCGTGCCGATCTCGTCCTTGCTCGTGCGCACGGACTGGGCGAGCGTCTGGGTGTGCTCCTGCCCATCCCCGGCCGAGCGCCAGGTGAGCGAGAAGGGCTTGTCCTTGAGCGTGCTCAGCTCGCCGGCCAGGACATTGAAGGAGCGCAGGGGCTCGCCGTTGAAGGACACGAGGCGGTCTCCCTCACGCAGTCCGGCCTTCTGCGCCGCGCTGTCGGGGAACACCGCGGCCACGTACATGTCCGAGGGCTCGGCGCCCAGGGCCGCGAAACCATCCGCGCCCGGCTGCTTCGGCACCTTCACCGTGATGACGGAGGGCACATGGCCCGTCACCGCGCCCACCTCCACCGGCAGCGCGCGCTGCACGGTGAGCGCCAGCAGCCCCTCGTGCTTCGCCGCTTCCTCGTGCAGCGCCGCCTCGTCCAGGATGCTCACGCCGTTGACGCTCAGGACGCGGTCGAAACTCCGGAGCCCCGCCTGCGCCGCCGGAGAACCCGGGGGCACGCCCACCACGGCGGGCCTGCGAATGGGCTGGACGCCAATGAGTCCCCGCTCCACCGAATCCACGGGGCTGGACTCGACGATCTTCCGCGGCGTCACGCTGACCGTCCGCGACTGGCCCTCGCGCTCGAGGGTGACGGCGATGGGCCGATCGAAGCGGCCGATGAACGCCTCGCGCATGTCCTCGAAAGTCCGGACCGGCTCGCCCTCCACCGAGGTGATGCGATCTCCCGCGCGGATGCCAGCGGCGGCCGCGGGCATCGCGGGATCCACGAACCCCACCTTGGTGGACGTGGCCTCGCGCGCTCCCACGAAGACGAAGAAGTAGATGAGCACGGGGAAGAGCAGGCTCGCGCCGGGTCCCGCCGCCACGATGAGCGCGCGCTTCCAGGGGGGAGCGTTGAGGAAACCCCGCTCCGCCTCCCCGGGCTCCAGCTCCTCGTGAGGCGAGTCCCCCGCCATCTTCACGTAGCCGCCCAGGGGCAGCAGCGCCACCTGGTACTCCGTCTCGCCCTTGGTGAAGCCGAAGAGCCTGGGGCCGAACCCCACGGAGAAGCGCAGAACCTTCACCCCGCAGGCCTTGGCCACGAGGAAGTGGCCCAGTTCGTGAACGGTGACGAGCACGCCGAGCAGGATGATGAAGAGGCCAAAACCTTGAAACATGGGCCCAACAGTAACCGTGGGGCCCTGACACGACAATGCGCTTTGACTCCCGCTGTCCGACCGACCGGACACTCGGCGGGCACTACGGCAGCAGGCCCCTCACGAAGGTGAGGTAGACGAAGACGAGGGGCGCGTTGAAGAGCAGCGCGTCGATGCGATCCAGGATGCCCCCGTGCCCCGGGATGACACGACCGGAATCCTTCACTCCATATGCGCGCTTGAGCATGGATTCGCACAGGTCGCCAATGGGCCCGAGGATGCCGCCGAAAACGCCCAGGATGAGACAATCCGCCGGGGTGAAAACGGGGAAGATGAGCCGGGCGATGAACATGCCGCCCACCGAACCCACGAGCCCTCCGGCGAAGCCCTCCCACGTCTTGTTGGGGCTGACGGCCGGGTAGAGCTTGTGCCGGCCCAGGAAGCGCCCGGCGAAGTAGGCGGCGGTGTCATTGGCCCAGGTGATGACGAGCGCGGCGATGACCCAGGCCATGCCATCCGGCAACAGGCGCACGGCGCACAGGGCCGTGAGCCCCACCGAGCCGTACAGGAACCCCGTCACCAGGTGGGCCACCCGCGTGGGCGCCTCCTGAAGCGGACCGCGAATGAGGTGGTAGGTGAAGGCGAAGAGCAGGTAGAAGGCCGTGACCCAGAAGGCCCCCTCCCCCGTGCGCTCGGGCGCCCTCACGGCCATGAAGGGCAGCAGCCCGGCGAGCACCATCCCCACCCAGGCCGCCGGCGACAGCGTCTTCTGGGTGATGAGGTAGTACTCACTCGCGCAGATGGCCGAGGCCAGGCCCAGCAGCGCCGCGGTGTACAGCCCACCCTTGAAGAGCAGGAAGAGGACGATCGGCAGCAGCACCAGCCCCGATACGATCCGGATGACGAGGTTCTTGTTCTTCTCGTTCACGCCTTGGCCCGTTGGGAGTCTTCCCGCTTGAGCTGCGAGGAAGTGAGACCGAAACGCCGCTCGCGCTGCTGGTACTGCGCCAGACAGCGCAGGAACGCCTCGGTGCGGAAGTCCGGCCAGAGCACGTCGCTGAAGCACAACTCCGCGTACGCCATCTGCCAGAGGAGGAAGTTGGACATGCGCTGCTCGCCGCTGGTGCGCACCACCAGGTCGACGGACGGCAGATCATGCGTCCAGAGATAGGACTCGAACCCCTGGGTGTCCAGGTCCGAGGGCGTCAATTCGCCCCGGCTCGCGGCCTCGGCCACCCGGCGCACCGCCTGGAGCAGTTCCTCGCGCCCCCCATAGGACAGCGCCAACGTCAGCACCATCCCCGTGTTGTGCGCCGTCTCCGCGCGCAACCGCTCCAGGGGCTCCTTCACGAAGCGCGGCAGCTTGTCCACCTCGCCGATCGCGTTGAGCCGGATGCCATTCTCCAGGATTTCCTCGCGCTCGCTCTCCAGGTACTCGCGCAGCAGATCCATGAGCGCGGCCACCTCCTCGGCCGGGCGCGACCAGTTCTGCGCGGAGAAGGCATAGAGGGTCAGGGCCTCGAGTCCCACGCGGCGCGCGCAGCGGGTCACCTCGCGCACGCTGGTGGAGCCCTCGCGGTGGCCGTCCATCCGCGGCAGGCCCCGAGTCTCCGCCCACCTCCCGTTGCCATCCATGATGATACCCACGTGACGCGGCAGGGGGCGTTCCCGCACGAGTCGCTCAAGAGCGGTCAGAGAAGGAGGTGCGGCGAGGCGGTCCATGAGGGTGCGCAAGATAGAGATACCACCGGGCCGCGTCCACGGGCGCGTGCAGGAGCGGTCGTCCAGGGCTCCCGAGCGGTCGCCCCGGCAATGGGAACGGTCCCTCCCCCAGGGGCCGGTTCCGGTTCTTCCCCATTTCCAGCCCGGCCGGGAGCCCCCCGGGCGGCCCGGGAGGTTTGACCCCGGCGTGACGGACTCTCTAGGATCTTCCGCCGGATGCTTCCCACGGTCATCGGCCCCTATCGTGTCCTCGAGACGCTCGGCAGCGGAGGCATTGGGACCGTCTACCGGGCCCTGGACGGACGGTCCAACGAGCTGGTCGCCCTCAAGCTGCTGTCGGGCGGCCCGACCATGGACTCCCGGGCGGCGAAACGGCTGCTGCGCGAATTCGAGACCCTGGTGGACCTGTCCCACCCCAACGTGGTGAAGGTCTACGACACCGGGTTCTTCAAGAACTCGCCCTACCTCGTCATGGAACTCATCGAGGGCCTGACCCTGCGCGATTACCTGGCGCTCCGGGGCGCGGACATGCCGTCTCCTCCGAGCGGCGCCCTTCCGGCCTCGGCGGACGCCTCGGTGAGTCGGGAGCCAGGGTCCGACGACTCGGGTTGCCTGCCGTTTAACCTGTCGGCGTTCGCCGAGGAAGCGCCCAGCGAGGAACTGGCGGCCCTGCGCCGGAGCCAGTCCGGCGCCGCGGCCCGGCGGCCCGTGGCGGCGAAATCCTCCTGGGAGGACTCGGACTCCTACTCGAACGACGCGGATCCGCTGGACTTCGACCCCCCCGACGACGGGGAAGACTCCGGCGATGCGCCGGGCAAGCGCGAAACGGCACAGCGGCTCGAGGAGCTCAACCGGCCCGAGCGCGTGGGCCGGCTCAAGGACTCCCTGCTCCAGGTCTGCGAGGCGCTCGCGTACATCCACGCCCACGGGCTGGTGCACCGCGACCTCAAGCCCTCCAACATCATGGTGGACGAGGACCGGCAGGTGCGGCTGATGGACTTCGGCCTGGCGAAGTTCCTCGCGGACGACGCGAGCATGACGCTGGAGGGCCGGCTGGTGGGCACGTTCCACTACATGCCGCCGGAGCAGATATTGGGCGAGCCCCTGGACGGACGGGCGGACCTCTACAGCCTGGGCGTCGTCCTCTACGAGCTGCTGACGGGCCGGCCTCCTTTTGACGCCAGATCCCCGGTGAACTTGTGGCACAAGGTGCTCGAAACCGAGCCCCCGCCCCTGCTGGCCCTCAATCAGAGGGGAGATCCCCAGTTGGCGCGAGTGGCCCATCGACTTCTCCGCAAGGAGCCGGACGACCGGTTCCAGACGGCGGAGGAAGTCTACGAGGCACTCTCCGAGTGAACGCGAGCGCGACGACACACACGCTGGTAGTGGAGCAGGACAAGGCGGGACAGCGGGTGGACCTCTTCATTGGAGAGGCGCTGGGGCTGTCGCGCGCGAAGCTCAAGAAGCTCTTCGACGCGGGCGCCGTGAAGGTGGACGGCCGGGCGGCGAAGAAGGGCCTGCTGGTCGCGGCCGGACAGCGCATCGGCGTGGTGGTGCCCGAGGAGCGGCGCGAGGTGGTGCCCGAGCCGGACGCGCCCCTCGCGGTGCTGCGCGAGGACGACACGCTCGTGTTCCTGGACAAGCCCGCGGGCACGCCCTCGCACCCGTTGCAGCCGGGAGAGACGGGCACGGTCGCCAACGCCCTGGTGGCGCGCCACCCCGAGTGCGCCGGGGCCTCGGAGGACGAGCGCGAGGGCGGGCTGTGCCACCGGCTGGACATCGAGACGTCCGGGGTGATGGTGGCCGCTCGCACGCGCGAGGCCTGGACGGCGGTGCGCGAGGCCTTCGGCGGGCGCTCCGTGGACAAGCACTACTGGGCGCTGGTGACGGGACCGCTCGCGGACGAGGGGGAAATCGACTTGCCCTTGCGCCACCACCCCCGGCATCCGGACCGGGTGGAGCCCGCGGTGGAGGGCGGCGAGGGCGCGCGGGAAGCACACTCGGAGTTCCGCGTGCTGGCGCGCGAGGGCGAGTACAGCCTGGTGGAAGTGCGCATCTCCACGGGCGTGCTGCATCAGGTGCGAGCGCACCTGGCGGCGGTGGGCGCACCCATCGTGGGCGACGCACTGTACGAGGGCCGGGAAGAGCCGGGCCTCGGCCGCTTCTTCCTCCATGCCCGGGCCCTGGGACTCACCCACCCGGTGACGAAGCAACCGGTGCGCGTGGAGAGTCCCCTGCCCCCGGAACTGCGCGCCGTGCTGGAACGGCACGCGCTGGCCGTAGCGGGGTGAGACCCATCAATCGACGCGCCGCGCACGCCCCTGCCAGTAGGGCCGCCGGAGCTGCTCCTTCAGGAGCTTGCCACCAGCGTTCCTCGGCAGTTGCGCCACGAGTTCGACCGACTTGGGAACATTGAATCCAGCGAGGCGGGCCCTCGCGTGCCGCATGATGTCCTCCACGCGAAGTGTGAAGCCGGGCCTGGGCATCACCAGGGCCTTCACCGCCTCGCCCCAGAGCGCGTCGGGGACACCGATGACCGCTACGTCCGCCACGCCCTCCTGGTCTCGGAGGACGTTCTCGATCCGCGCTGAAAAGACGTTCTCGCCAGCGCAGAGGATCAGATCATCGAGCCTGTCACAGACGTAGACGAAACCGTCTTCATCCCGGTACCCCACATCCCCGGTCAGCACCCAACCATCGACCATCGTCTTCGCGCTCGCTTCCGGCTGTTCCCAATAGCCCACCATCCGAGCCGGGGAGTTCAGCGCGATCTCCCCCACCCCGCCAGGCCCCAGCTCATTCCGGCGCTCGTCCAGGATGCGGACCTCCACCCCGGGCAGGGGTCTTCCGGCGGCGAGCCGCCTCTGGGGAGCGGCACCCAGATGGTCTTCCGGCCGCATGCAGATGGCCACGTTCCCGGTTTCCGTCATTCCATAGAACTGACAGAAGCCGCAGCCGAACAACGCCATGGCCCGCTCCAACAGGGACGGGGAAATGGACGAGCCTCCATACATCACGGTCTCCACGGAGGAGAGTTCCGCGTTCCGGATGCCCGGCTGCAGCAGGAGCGCATGGAGCATCGCCGGAACCGCGCAGAGCTTCGTGACACGGTACCGGGGGATGGCCTGGAGGATGGCCGGGGGATCGAACGTCCGGAGCACGATGCACGTGCTCCCGAGCGACAGCCCCCTGACCAGTGCCCAGAGTCCCCCGATGTGGAAGGTGGGGATGAACGACAGATAGACCGTGCGCTCCGTCCATCCCAACCATGGATCGCCCCGCGCATCCATCTCCTGGACCAGGGCGAAGAAGCTCCTGCTGGCGAGCCGGGCACCTTTTGGAAGGCCAGTGGTCCCACTCGTATAGACTTGAACCACCACTTCTTCCGGATCATACGCGAGCTCGGGAGCGGAGTCGGGTGCGTCACTGATCCACTGGCTCGCGGAAGGCCAGTCGGAATGAGGCGCGCGGAGGGCGAGGATCTCCGGCTGGAACGCCAGCCGAGCGAGGAGCCTGGGTACCAAGGACAGCAACTCCCCATCCACGAAGAGCAGCCTTGGACGCGCATCGTCGAGGATGGAGGCGATCTCCTCCGTCGGCAGCCGCCAGTTGATGCTCACGTAGACCGCCCGGGCCTTGGCCGTTCCGAACAGCAGGGCCAGCGAGTCCAGGGACTCCTTGCCCAGCACGGCGATCCTCTCTCCCGGGAGGATTCCCCGCTGGAGGAACGCTCGAGCCATCTTGTTGGACCGGCGCTCGAGGCCCTCGTAGTCCAGCGCCTCGTCATCGAGGATCAAGGCTGTCTTCTGGCCATGATGCCGGCTGACGCGGGAGGGAAGCTCCGCGAGTGTCGTGACTTCACGAATCAGGTGCATCTCTCTCTTCCTCCAGAGACAGTCACTCCCGAGAGGCGCCCGAGGCATGGAGGATGGCGAGAAGCACGTTGCCCGCGGCCTGCCCTCCCCGCCCATCGCTGAAGCCGCAACTCGTATGAATGAAGGTGGCCTTGCTTTTGGCTTTCACCTTGTCGAACGAAACCATTCCCTGAAAGCCGAGGGAGTCAATGGGCCTGCGGAAGGCACTGGAGAACTCGACGATCAGACAGTCCGAGAGCTGCCGCCGCAGATAGTCCGGGTACTCCATGTCGAGCGCGGGAGCCAGCAAGTGGCGATGAATGCACTCCGCCAGGAGATAGTAGGCGAGCTGGTTGTAGCAGATGTTGTACTCGACTGCGTTGAAGTGCCCGGTCGCCGCGATGTAACAGGAATCCGGTATCGAGAACTGTCCCCATGCCTTCAGCAGACCCGTTGACGACGCGCCGTCCGTCAAACTCGAGAGCGCATCGTCCGTGTATTCCAGGGATGCGCTCTTCAGGTACCGGCAGTCCGGCTTGTAGGGTTTCAGCACATCGTCCAGCAGCGACTGGGCGCCTTCGCCATGCCGCGTGGGTTCTACTTCATCATGCATGTGCATGGCATCCGGCCTCGGTGGGGAAAGCGGCTCCAGAGGTTGGGAGCCGTCAGTTCGCATTCGTGTAGAAGGGCAGGTCGTCGTAGACGCCGATCCGGTAGCTCATGCTGTGCTCGCCCTTCGGTGTATCGCCCGCCTTGTGCAGCAGCGCCCTGTTCTCCCAGAGCAGGATGTCTCCATGACGCCAGGTGTGAGTATGGATGTGCTCCTCTCTCTCGATGAAATCGAAGAGCTTCGTCATCACCACCGTGTTCTCTTCGTGAGACAAACCCTCGAGCCCCACGGTGAAGCCACTGCTGATGTAGAGGCTTTTCTTCCCGGTGAGGGGATGCCGGATGACCGCCGGATGCATGACGGAAGGCACGAGCTTGCCAACCTCGTCGAGAATGTCGATGAGGGCCCGGTCCATGTCCTCGGGGGTGATCTTGTAGCGCCACTTCCCGTCGTGGATGGCCCGCGTGTTCTCCACAGAGGTCCGAAGTTCGCTGGGGAGTTCTTCATAGACCCGCTGCATGTCGATGTAATAGGTCTCCCGCCGGGTGTTCGGGAGAACCTGCGGGTAGAGCATGACGAACGGGAGGGGCTCCTGGAAGAACTGGTAGTCCGTATGCCAGTACCGGCCTGTGCCCGCGACGCCAACCTTCTTGCCGTTCTCCGGCACGTTGGACGAAACGAATATCTCCGGATGTTCCGGGTGGTGATAGTTTTTCTGGAAGTAGACCTGGGGCCGGCCGAGCTTTCTCGCGAACTCGATGTACTCCTGCTTCGACAGTTTCTGATCCCGGATGATGATGAGCCGGTGTTCGTAGAGCTGCTGTTGGAGCTGGCTTGCTGTTTCCGGGGACAGGTGTCTGACATCGAGGTCGGTGAACTCCGCGCCGAGCTTTCCCGCGTCAGGAGGGGTGAGCTTCATGATGCTCTCCAAGGGGGAGCCTGAAAGACGTGCAGGCGCCTGCCTCCGAGATGGACTCGAGCCGAGAGAAACGTGACCGGAACCAGGCGCCACGGAGTGAAGGCTGGTCCCTCGCTCAGTGTACGCACAAGCCCGCGGGGCTCTCGGGTCGCGGTTCCAAAAACAAAGAAGACCAGGAGGTGGTACGCGCCTCCTCACGGCCTCCAGGCGGCGGAGATGCTCGTCCCCAGCGTGATCGTGGTAGCGGCGAGATTGTCATCGAACTGGGCCCGGGTGCGCGGTCCGATGACCGGAAGGACTCCCTTCGCGCTCACCCAGGCGATGGCGACCTGGCCCGCGTTGGCACCGAGTTCATCGACGATGGCGATGAGTTCGTCGATCACGAGCACATCGCGCCCCTGGTCCGCATGGAGGACGCGGCCCGTATCTCCCTTCCGATACTTGCCGGTGAGCAACCCCCCGCCCATCGGAGACCAGCCCATCACGCCCACGCCGAAGCCGTCCGCCATGGGCAGCAACTCGCGCTCGGTCGTGCGCTCGAGCAGGCTGTACTGGGTTTGAAGGGCGGCGATCGGCGCCCACCCGCGCAGGTCCGCCAGGGTGGCGGCGGTGGCGACCCGAAGTGAAGCCAGGAGGGGGCCGATGGGCCCGCCAGGCCCGCCTACTGCCGGGTGAGCGAGAAGTCGTCGAAGGCCGCCCAGTTGTTGGCCGCGGCGTTCGAATAGACACCCAGCGTGACCGTGCCGGACGTGACGTTGATGTTGTCGATCGTCAATTGCCTCCACGTGGACACCGACGCGGTGGAGCCAAGGTCCACGCTGTACAAGGTCGTGCCGCCACCGTGGTTGCTCGCCTCCAGGCGCAGGTTGGACTGCCCGCCACCCGAGCGCAGCCAGACGCTCGCGCGGTACGTGCCATTGGGCACGGAGACGTGCTGGTACGTCGTCTGCTGGTAGGCGCTGCTCGAGTAGTGCGTCAGCTTGTATGCGCCCGTGTGAGGCGTGTCCGTGTCCGCCTGGTGCACGTCGGTGGCCTGCGAGGCCGGGTGCCAGCCAGACCAACCGCTCAAGCCACCGGATTCGAAGCCGGGGTTGGGTACGAGGTTGGTGGAGACAGCGCCCGAGCCGAACTGCAGCCAGTTGAGGTTCGTGCTCCCCCGGAACACGACGAAGACATCGCGCACGCCGGAAGCGCCGGTGATGGACGCGCTGTTCGTCGTCCACGTCTGCCAGCCCCCCGTCACGTTGCCCTGGACCGTGCCGAGCAGCGGACCCGAGGCGCTGTCGGCGCGCAACTCGAGCGTGGTGGCCGAGCCCGCGTTGGCCAGACGGGCACTGACGGTGGTGATGTTCGTCAGGTCGACGTTCTTGAACACGAGATAGCTGCCAGCGGAAGTGAAGCCCACGTTCCTGCCGCCCCCCACATCCGTGGTGTTCTCGAGCCGCACGCCCTTGGACTCCTGGAAGGCCGAGGCATACAACCGGACGCTCGCGGGGATGCGGGTGCTGCCCGCCTGGGCTCCGGACCACTTGAACGTGGCGATGGAGGTGGCCGGCAGCGTGTAGGACAACGAGGAGTCACCCCACTTGACCGCGAACGTCGAGCTCGTGCCGTTCTGGTTGTACACGATGAGCGACTTGGAGCCGTCCGGGTTCTTGAACGCGACGTTGTGCAGACCTTGCGCGTAGCCCGTGGACGCGATGCGCCGGGCGCCCGGGGTGACGAACTTGCTGATGTGTCCCATCGCGTAATACGTGGGCGTGTAGGTCACCGTGCCGTTGGCCTGATTGACCGTCACCATCGCCGTGCACGTCGCGCAGCCGCCGTTGGTCGGGCCGCCCTGGGTGTCGAGCACCAGGTTCCAGTCCGTGTATGTCTTGGACCAGTTGCGGAAGATGGCGATCTCGTTGGTGATGTTCGCGTCGAAGATGTTGGACAACCACGTCCCGCTGGAGGCCTCGGTGAAATAGACGTCCTTGTCCGGGTACTGGTGGTGGATGTCATTCATCGCGGAGACATCACCGCCGTAGAAGTGCCAGGCGGAGCCAGCCAGATAGCGCGCGGACGAGGCATCGCTGTACAGCGTCTGCATATAGCCCGGTTGATCCCAGTTGTGGTCGTAACCGAGGATCTTCGTCTTGAGACCGTGGCTCTCGAGTGTCGGCCCGAGGTTGTACTTGATGAAGTTGGCCGCGTCCTCCGCGGGCAGGTACATGGTGGGGTAGCCCGGCACCTGATGCAGCGGCTCGTTCTGGACGGTCAGTGCATAGATGGGCACGCCGGCCGCCTCGTATGCCTGGATCGTCTTGGCGAAGTAGAGCGCGAACTGGCCGTAGGCGCTGGTGTTCAACGTCCCGCCGTTCATCGAGCCGCTGGACTTCATCCAGGCGGGGGCACTCCAAGGAGAGATCATCACCTTGAGGTTGGGATTCAGGCCGAGCGCCTGCTTGACCAGTGGGAGGATGTACGCCTCATCCGGGGCGATGGAGAAATGGGACAGGTTGGTATCATCCCGCTGTCCGGCGGGCATGTCGTCGTAGGAGTAGTTGCCGCGCGCCGAGAAGTCGGAGGCACCCATGGGCTGGCGCAACCAGGACACGCCGATTCCGTTGACGGGATCGAACAGCCGGGTCATCACCGATTCCTGCGTGGCGGCGTTCAGCTTGTATTTGATCAACCAGGCCGAGGAGTCAGTCAGCGAGGCGCCAATCCCCTCCATGGATTGATAGGTCACCGTCTCATCCACGTAGATGGTGTTCTTCCCGGCGCTCGAGTCCGCCGCGAAGGCCACATTGCCCTGCTGCTGCAAGGCCTGGGAGAGGTCCTTCCGGGTGATCCAGACGCTGGTGCTCTCTCCGGCGGCCAGCGCGGGCGTGCCGACGGCGAGGCCCACGAGAGGCACCGCCACCCGCGAGAACAGGGGGAACCGCGGAGAGCGCTTGATGCCTTGTGTCGTCATGAAGGTTCGTTCCTTCCGTATCCGGCCCGGCATCCAGCCCAAAGACAAAATTCCTCCGTGGACGTACCCGTGGAGGGAACAGGCGCCAGACAACTCATGACGGAAGGAACCAGGGCTCGCGGGGGCGAGGCGGCAGGACCTTCTCTAGCGCAATTCATCAATCCCGACTAGGCAGAAGAAGCGGCTTAATCACACTACACCGGCTTTGACGCGATTCGTCGTTTCTTCTCGCGGGTGCGAAAGGTAGACGAACAGGGACGGGTGTGGGTCAGTCACCCGCCTTGTCTGACTCGACGACCGAAGCAGAAGCAGGTCAGACAATGGGTGGGTGAAATCCCTATTGTTTCGCTCCATCAACGACACACCAGGCAGGGCGGCGCCCTCTGGAGAGCGTGTCGGAGGGAGCCTGTATCGTGAGTCCACCCATGCGAGCCATCATCCACGTGGACATGGACGCCTTCTATGCGTCGGTGGAGCAGCGGGATCACCCGGAGCTGCGCGGCAAGCCCGTCATCGTCGGGGGAGACGTGCGGCGAGGCGTGGTGGTGGCGGCCTCCTACGAGGTACGTCCCTACGGTGTGCGCAGCGCCCTGCCCATGGCGCGCGCCGTGAAGATGGCGCCCCAGGCCATCGTGGTGAAGCCGCGCTTCGGCGCCTACAGCGAGGCGAGTGAGCAGGTCTTCTCCATCTTCGAGCGCTACACGCCCCTCATCGAGCCGCTGTCCCTGGACGAAGCCTTCCTCGACGTGACGGCCTCGGTGGGGCTGTTCGGCTCCCCGGCGGACATGGCGCGGCGCATCCGCAAGGAGATCGCCGCCGAGACGGGCCTGCCCGCGTCGGCGGGCATCGCCTCGGTGAAGTTCGTGGCGAAGATCGCCTCGGACCTGGCCAAACCCAATGGCCAGCGCGAGGTGCGCGCGGAGGAGACGGTGGCCTTCCTCGCGGGGCTGCCCGTGAGCCGGCTGTGGGGCGTGGGACCCAAGACGGAAGAGGCCCTCAAGCGCTCGGGCCTGGAGACGATCGGCGACGTGGCGCGCCGGGACGTGGGGTGGATGGAGGCGAAGTGGGGCGCCAGCGGACGGCACCTCTGGGAGCTCGCGCAGGGCATCGACGCCCGGGAGGTGGTTCCGGACCGCGAGGCCAAGAGCGTGGGCGCCGAGGACACGTTCGACGAGGATGTCACGGGCCTGGACGCCTTGAGCCCCTACGTGCATGCCCAGGCCCTGCGGGTGGGCCGCCGGATGCGGCGCGCGGGCGTGAAGGGCCGGGTGGTACAGCTCAAGGTGAAGTTCTCGGACTTCACCGTCATCACCCGGAGGACCACCCTGCCCTCACCCACGGATGACGGCCAGACGTTCTACCGGGTGGCCCGGGAGCTGTTGGAGAAGGCCCATGACGACAAGCCGGTCCGGCTGACGGGCGTCTCGCTCCAGGAGCTGGGCGATGAGGAACCCCCGAGGCAGCTCGGCCTGTTCTCCGCGCCGGAAGTGCCCAAGCGCAGCGACAAGTTGAACGCGGCCTTGGACAAGATCGCCGAGCGCTTCGGCGCCAAGGCGGTGACGACCGCGGACGTGGCGGGAAGCGAAGAGGCGGATCCCGAGCGGCCCCGGAAGCCCAAGCGGACGCATTGAACCCAGTCGATGTCCCCAGGGCTCCTCGGCGCGCGGCGGGAGTCCTAGCCCTCGTCGGAGGCCGGGACGGCGTCCGGCTCGCCCTCGAGCGGGCCGTCTCCCTCGTCGGCGTCGGAGTCGGACTCGTCGTCCGTGTCCTCGGCGTCGGAGGCATCCTCTTCCTGGGATTCGGACGCATCCGCCGGGGTGGGCGACGAGCCCTCCACGGCGCCGGGCTTGCCGCGTCCGCCCCCACCCCGGCGGCGGCGGCGGCGGCGCTTGCGGGCCACCTCCGGCTCGGCCGCGGCCGCGCCCTCGGCGGGACGGGCGGCGGGCACGTCTCCCCGCTTCCAGGCCTCGAGCACGTCGCGGTAACGGCCCGTGGCCTCGACGGAGATCTCGAAGACGACGAGCGCGTCCGCGAAGAGCGGATGGCGGCGGAAGGCCCCCGTCTTCTTGCGGCGCTCGCCCGAGAGCGTGCGCTGGGCGATGAGCAGCAGCCGGCAGCGCTCGGCGATGCGGCGGGGCAGCCGCGCCGTCTGGACGAACTCGGCGAGCAGATCCTCGATGGCCTGGGCCACCGAGGGGCGCCCCGCCGAATCCAGGCTCTCCACGACGGGCGCCGCCTGGGCGATGGGCACGAGCAGCGCGGCGAGCAGGATGGCGTCATCCAGTGGCTCCCCGGCCGCGACGCGCCGGTCGAGCGCATCGGCGAACGAGTAGAAGGTCTGCTCGCCGCGGCGGCCTTGCTCCCGGAGGTAGGCGGCCACGGGCGGCAGGAGGATCTTCAGCGCGTCCAGGGCGGCGAGCAGCCGCAGGCTGGGCGCGGCCACGCTGCCGCGGATGAGGCGGAAGGTCTCCTCCAGGAGGCGCGCCGGGGCGCAGCGGGTCAGGTCCTCGACGGCGCCTTCCATGGCGGCGTACGTGCGCGACTCGATGTCCAGGCCCAGCTTGGAGGCGAAGCGCACGGCGCGCAGGATGCGCACGGGATCCTCGCGCATGCGCACTTCCGGATCGCCGATGGTGCGGATGTAGCGCTCGTCCAGATCGCGCCGCCCCCGCACGTAGTCAATCACCCGGCCCTCGGCCACGTCGTAGAAGAGGCCGTTGATGGTGAAGTCGCGGCGGCGCGCGTCCTGCTCGGCGGTGCCGAAGACGTTGTCGTGGGTGATGAGCAGATCCGGGTTCTGCTCCTCCGCCTCGCCCCCCTCCTCCTCGCCGGAGTCGGGCTGGGCCGCCTCCAGCTCCGTGGGGTTGGCGCGGAAGGTGGAGACCTCGATGATCTTCCCGCCCTTGAAGTAGATGTGGGCGAGCCGGAAGCGCCTGCCGATGAGCCGGCAGTTGCGGAAGATGGCGCGCACCTCGCCCGGGTGGGCGCTGGTGGCGATGTCGAAGTCCTTGGGCGTGCGCTCGAGCAGCAGGTCGCGCACGCAGCCTCCCACCAGGTAGACCTGATGGCCGTGGGAGTGCAGGCGGTGGATGACCTTGAGGGCGTCGGGATCGAGCTTGTCGGGATCGATCTCCGCGGGCTCACCCGAGGCCTCGGGCTCGGGCAGGAAATCCGTGTCCGGGAGGGTGTCCTCGGGCGGAGGCGCCGTGAATGCGGGCATGGGAGGGGAAATGTCTTCCTCGGGCTCGGGAACCGGCAGCGCCTCGAGCGGGTCCAGGGACCCGGACTCGAAAGCATCGGCCTCGCGCGCGTCATCGGGCGCAGGCTGGAGCGTCGGTTCACCGGCGGGCGGTGTCTCAGTGAAGTCTCGCGTCATCTCGCGGTTGACGCCCCAAGGGGGGGCGCATCTAAGGGGGACGACCTATACCGCATCCTCCCCGGGAGGGAGTAGCGCATGAAGACATTGTTGACGGGGGCAACAAGTCTGGATTGAGCTACGACACCGTGCTCGGCGCTCTCCTCGTCCCGGAATCGCCGACCAGGGCCCTGACAGGGGTGGAACAGGTCTACCACGTCGCGGGCCCCCTCCGAGGTACTCCCTGGAAGCGACCCGCACCGTGGGTGTGCGGCGGGTCGTGGTGGTGTCGGGCAGGGGGGCGGCTGGCCCGCTGAACGAGGCGGTGCCGCGGGTGTTGCCCTGCACGAAGAAGGCATGATTCCGAGGGGCCAGCCCCTGACCCCTCGTGGCATGGTGGGCTGAATCATGTCCTTTCTCATCGTGGTCGGCTCGACCAATCCCGCCAAGACCGATGCCGTGAAGCACATCTGTGAACAAGCCTTCCCGGGTTGCACCGTGGTGGGCGTCGACGTTCCCAGCGGCGTCCGGGAACAGCCCCTCGGCGAGGACGAGACGTCGACGGGAGCACGGAACCGGGCCCGGGCGGCCCTCGGTACCGTCGCGGAGGCGCGGATGGGACTGGGGCTCGAGGGAGGCGTGTCCCTGGACGGCAGCCTCATCAACTGCGTGTCCGTGGTGTCGCGAGAGGGACGGGAGAACCTGACCTGGGGCGTGCGCTTCCCCTTGCCTCCGAAGATCGCCGCCCGCGCGCTGCGGGGCGAGGAGCTGGGCTCGGTGATGGACGAGGTCTCCGGTCTCACGGGAAGCAAACGGAAGCTCGGGGCGGTGGGCATCCTGACGCACGGGCTCTTCACCCGCGCGGAGATGTGGCGCGGCCCCGTGGCCTGCGCCTTCATGCCCTTCCTCCACCCGGAGCTCTACGACGCACCCGTGCCTCCCATGTAGGTGTAGGAGCCCGGGTGCCCGCCTCAGTACGCCACGACCGAAGGCGGCAGGGTGCTGGTGAAGAAGTCCGGGAAGGTGGCGAGGTACTCCGAGCCCCCTCCCGTCTCGCCCGGAATGGTGCCGTGCTTGGAGCCCCGCACCTCCAGCGTGGTGCCATCCGAGAGCAGGGCGGGCTCTCCGCTGTAGACATAGCCCGCGTAGGACGGGTTCAGCGCGGCGAGGCTCGCGGCCCGCACCACGGACAGCGTCCGGGGATCCAGGTGCCGCAACTGGACGGAGATCGCCGCCGAACCGCTCGGCGAGCCCTTGGACGTGAAGCTGACCACGACGCCCTGCTCCGTGGCGAGCAGCGACAGCGAGGAGCCATTGTACGAGGTGCCGAGCACCACGACGCCACTCCCCTCCTCGCACGGGGAGAAGGCTTCGCGAGTGAGGAGGATTTCCGTCAGGGGGGGAAATCCTCCTGGTCGCATCCGGGACGAGAGGACGAAGGAACAGCCCTGGGACGTGCCCTGAACCAGCGCGGTGGCCTGGGTGACGACGGGCGGGGCCATCTCGGCCACGGTCCCGCCACAGGTCACGAGCACGACGGGGAGCAACAAGGGGGCGGTGAATCTCACGGTACGCATGCGGCCTCTCCAAGGTGGAAGGGAGGCCCGTACGCTAGGTGAAACTCCGTGTGCTCAAAATTCCGAGGCATGAGACGCCCCCCCACCGCTCAAGGTAGGGCACCCGGCCCGCCGACGGTATCGCGTCCCGGTGCCTCTGCTCACCGGTGGACCGCTCGAGCCCGTGTCCCGCCCTCAGGTCAGGTCTGGCAAACGCTTCTGGAGCGAGGGCAACATCACCCGGTCATCCATCATGCGTTGATCGAACACGAAGTGTCCGGTGGGTTCCACCCGCCAGGGCGCTCCCCTCCGCGCATTCAGTGCACGCACGATGTCGTAGAAGCTCCACCGCTCGTTGGCATCCAGCAGGTACAGCCCCGGCTCCGCCCACGCGAGCGCCTGCAACGCGCGCACGGTGTCATCCAGGAAGGAACAGGCGGGAAACCACCGGGTGCTCGCCTCCACCCAGCCCCGCTCACGCGCCTGCGCCTCCAGCGAGGCCAGCATGTTGTTGCCCGAGGGGTGCTCGTCGATCTGCCAGCCCAGCCGCACCACGCGCGCCTCGGGGTTCTGCTGGAACACGCGCTCCTCGGCGCGCCGCTTCTCGTATCCGTAGCCCTCGGACGCCTCCGGCACCGAGTCCACCGTGAAGGGCCCGGGCGCGTGGTCGGAGAACACCATGGCCGTGCTGGCGAACACGAAACGCACGCCCACCTGCCGGCAGATCCACGCGAGCTCGCTCGTCCACTCGTAGGTGATGAACCACGACTCGTTCGCCCGCCCCGTGGGCCGTGACGCCGTCGCCAGGTGGAAGAGCACGTCGGGGGCCACCGAGCGCACGAAGTGCTCCATGGCCCAGTAGTCGTCCACCGGGACGTGCTCGCGCGGCCAGCGCACCACCTCCACGCCCCACCGAGTCAGATCCTCGCACAACCGCGCGCCGACGGTGCCTCCGGCTCCCGTGACGAGGGCCTTCATGTCGGCGGCGCGGCCTTGCGCCCCTTGTGCGTGCGCGGGAGCGCGTGGTGGAGCAGGCCCAGGTAGTCCACCGCGCGCACCGCGGGGGGCGGAGGTTGCGTGCCCAGCGCGGCGAGCCGCTTGGTGAAGGCCGAGAGGATGTCCGGCATGGGCCGCAGCGCCTGGAGCAGCGCATTGGGCCCCTCCAACGCCTGCACGAGTGCCGCCGCCGCATGCTGCAGGGGCAGCCCCCGGCGCAACAAGTCCTGGAAGGAGTTGGACAGGGTGATGATGTTGTGGCCGGCCGTCTGCACCATCTCCACGGCGATCTTGATGACCTGAGGGGCCGTCAGGTGGCCATCCGCGAGCAGCACCAGGGCGGCCTGGAAATAATTGAAGATGGGCACCACGCGGGGGCCGTAATCGGAGAAGTGCGCCGGAGGCGTCAGCCTGTCCAGATGGATGAAGATGCGCCGGACGGGATCCGACACCGGAATCTTCTTCCAGGCGGTGAGGACGCGCTGGGCCTCGTCCGGGTACACCGCCGCCTGTTCGAGGATCTGCCCGAGCACCCGCTCGTCCACGCGTCCGGCGATCATGTCCGCGTAGAGCGAGTAGATGAAGGCGTCCGCCTCGGCGTCGTCCCCGAAGAGCACTTCCTCGGCTTCGAGGGGCGCCTGGGCGCGGCTCTCCAGGATGGCGGGCAGCTTGTAGCCCACCTGCCCGCGCAGCGCCCGGAAGCGGCCACGCATGAGGTTGCCCACGTTGTCCTTGAGGACGAACTCGTCCCACACCACGCCGTCCAGCTTGAGCTTCTCCTCCAGCACCGATCGCAACTGCCGGGGACTGCCGGAGACGATGCACAGCCGCGTGTCGCCGTTGCTCGCCAGCTCGCGGATGAGCGCGGACGCACCCGGCACGGCCTGCTTCTCGTGCGCTTTCTGGAAGGCCGTGCGCAACAGGTCCCGGAACGAGTCGAACTCGGTCTGCAGGTACGTCTTGTCCAGGTCCCAGCGGTAGATGCGCCGAGCGGGCCTGGGGTCGATGCGATCCGGAAGACTCACCTGGCCAGACCCTGCTGGATGGACTTGCCGAGCTCGTTGGCCGCCGCCTTGGCGGCCACCTTGCCCGCGTTGGCGATGGCGCGCGCCTGCGAGCGGCCATGCGCCTTGATGAAGATGCGATCGAAGCCGAGCACCGGCGCCCCGCCGTACTGCTCCCAGTCGGTGATGTCCTTGATGCGCTGGATTCCCCCGGAGAGCATGGCGAGCCCCGCGCGCCAGCGCAGGCTCTCCTTGTGGGCGTACTGGGCCAGCTCCACCACCGTCTCGTGCACGCCCTCGAGCATCTTGAGGCACACGTTGCCCACGTAGCCGTCCGTCACCACCACGTCCGCCGTGCCCTTGGGGATGTCCACGCCCTCCACGTTGCCGATGAAGCGCATGCCCGGCAGACCACCGAGCCGCGCATGCGCCTCCACCACATGGCGCGGACCCTTGGTGGGCTCGGTGCCATTGGACAGGAGCGCCACCTTGGGCTGCTCGTTGCGCGAGATGATGCGCGCGTAGGCGGCGCCCATCACCGCGAACGTCACCAGGTCATCCGCGGTGGCCTCCACCGTGGCCCCCACGTCGAGGATGAGCGAGAAGGGATCCTCCTTGTCGCCGCGGCGGATGCGCGTGGGGTACACCGCCGCGAGCGCCGCGCGCCGCACGCCGGGCAGCAGTTGGAAGTGCCGGGCACACGCGAGCACGCACGCCCCGGTGTTGCCCGCGGACACGAGCGCGTCCGCCTCGCCCTCGGCCACCAGCCGCGCCGCCACCGATACCGAGGCGTCCGGTTTGCGCGCCAGGGCCTCGCCGGGCTTCTCGTCCATGGCGATGAAGCTCGCGGCGTGCTGCACGGAGATGCGCTCGCCGTTGTGGCGGATCTGCGCGAGCGCGTCGTCGATGACGGCCCGGTCGCCCACCAACAGCGTGTGGATATGAGGTGACTCCAGCGAGAGCTGCGCGGCCCCTCGGACGACTTCCACGGGACCGTGATCGCTCCCCATCACGTCGAACGCAATGGTGACGGGTTTGAGGGTCATGAGCGCGCTATCTTACCGCTTTGGGGAAAACGAGGAGGGCCGGACCCGTGTGGATCCGGCCCTTGGGGAGGCGTTTAGTTCGCCTCGCTCGTCTGGACGTTCCGGTTGGCCGTATCGCGCTGGATGCAGCCCTTGGTCAGGGTGTACTGGTAGGTGCCCAGCTCGTCACGCCAGTACTCACCCTCGTAGGGCCAGTAGAGCTGATCGTCCGCCACGGCCACCGAGAAGCGGTACTTCTTGACGACGGAGACCTGGCCGCCCGCCTTGAGCTGCTCCTCCAGGAACTCCTTCTCCTTCGTCACCGTCTCGAACTTGATGCGCAGGCCGTTGGCGAGCAACTGCTTGAGGCCGCCCAGTTCCGTCTCCAGCTTGCCCTTGGCCATGGTGCCGGCCTTCTCGATGAGCGCCGAGCGCTGCACCTTGAGCCCCTCGAGCAGCTGCTTGGACAGCTCGGAGTAGGCGAACGTGTCCCCCTTCTCGCGGAAGGCGTCCATCTCCCCTTCCAGCTCGAGGATGGACTCGTTCGTCTTCTTGAGGTCCTGATCCGTGAGGGCCAGCCGCAGGATGCGCTCGAGGATGACGTCCGTCTCGCTCTTGTCCTTGCCCTCCTTGTTCTTCTTCTGCACGTCGGCGAGCACGCCGTAGTACTCGCTCGAGTCCATCTGCTTCTTGGTGATGAGCTCGAGTTGATCGTGCACGGGCAGGTAGGTGCGCTCGAACTCCTGGAGGATGACGCTCGACTCGCGGTAGCGGCAGTTCTCGTAATAGATGACCGCCTTGAGGATCATCGCTTCCGGGAAGTACTCCTCGCGGAAGAAGGGCGAGGAGAGCGTGATGAGGTTGCCGAGCGCCTGCTCGTACTGGCCCACGCGGTAGTTGGCCCAGCTGGACTCGAACATGGCCTCCAGCCACTGCGACGTGCCGCGCTCCACCTTGTTGAAGTAGAAGAGCGCGTAGCGGTTCTGCTGCATGCCGTAGTGCGTGCGGCCCAGCTGCATGAAGGCCAGCTCGCGCAGCTTCTGGTTCACCGCGGCCTGCTCGGCGTCCAGGCCGGCCGAGGAGCGGGTGACGCGGACGACCTCCTTCATGGAGTCGATGGCGCCCAGGGTGTTGAGGTCCGTGCGCCTGGCGGCGGCAGTGCCCGCCCGGTTGCCGAAGCGGAAGAAGGCCAGGCCCTCGAGGAACTTGGCGCGCGGGTAGAACGTGTCCGTCTTGGGGATGAGCAGCGTGAGGCGCTTGACCTCGTTGAAGCTCTTGTCCGCGTCCGCGTGGCGGCCCACGTCGTCCAGCGCCTTGCCACGCACGAAGTGGTAGCGGGCCAGCAGGTAGTGGAACTCGCTGCGGAAGCGCTCGGGGAACTCCACGTTCGCGTAGCGCGCGAGCTCATCCAGGATGACGGTCTCGTTCTTCGTCTTGCGGCTGATGAAGAAGAGCCACTCGAGGCTGGTGCGGAAGAATTTCGTGTCCGGCCCCACCGCGAGGATCTTCGAGAACTCGCCGAGCGACGAGTGGTAGAGCCCCATGCGGTAGAGGGCCTTGGCGAGCACGTAGCGCGCTTCCATGTGCAGGCCCGCGAGCTTCGCGTCCTCGATCATCTCGAAGGCGCTCATGGCGGCCCGGTCGTACTCCTCGTTCTTGAAGAGCGAGATGGCGACCTCCAGGCGCTGGCGGTCACCGCTCTTGCCGGACACGTCCACCGCGTCGAAGGACATGGTGGGCGCGGCCTGCGTGGGAGCGGGCGCGTCCGAGGTGAGATCCAGGCCCATGGAGGGCGCGGAACCCGTGTCGGAGGCAGGCGCCTGGGTGCCGGAGGTGTCCTCATCCGACGATGCGTCATTGCCCGAGGTGGGCTTCTTGCCGCGCGAGGGCTTCTTCACGGGCTTCTTCTTGGGCTGGGACAGGTCCAGGCCCTCGAAGCTCTGGGCGATGGAGGGAGCGGCCCACGTCAGCGTGAGCCCGAGGGAAGCGAGGCAGAGGGGCTTGAGCAGACGTTTCATGGCTGGGTCGGGGCGTTGGGGAAGAAGAAGGACATGCCCAGCTCGAAGAGGAGCTGATTGCGCAGCGTGGTGGTCGGGTTGACGGCCTTCTCCACGTAGATGAGGTCGCGGAACTCCGTGCGCACCGTCATCCAACGATTGACGAAGAAGCGCATTCCGACGCCGACGTTGCCACCCACGGTGAACTCATTGCCAGCCGGAGCGCGGTACTGCACCGCGCTCGCCCCGGCGATGCCGTACAGGTCGAAGTGGAGGAACTTCTCGGCCAGCAGCGACATCTTCCCGTAGATGGGCGCCCACTGCACATCCACGCCCCCCAGCAGGTTGATCTGCCCCGGAGCCTGCCCGTCCAGCTCGGCGAAGGAGGGCCGACGGCAACCCCGGGTGGTGCTCCCACCCTCGTCACTGAAGGTACAGATCTGCGCGGCACCGGCCACCGTGGGCAGCGAGTAGCCCGCGCGCAGGCTGAAGCCCAGCGTCTCCGTGGCGTGGTAGGTGACCACCGCGCCCAGGATGTACTTGGTGAAGAAGGCGTCCTTGACGGAGAAGGTCGCCGAGGGGCTGACTTCCAGGCGGCCCTGCTTGAGGAAGAGGTGGCCGGAGACGGGCTGCACGCGCTCGCGCAAGGGCCCCATGCGGTCCTTGTCCACCTCCGACACGTCGCCGGCCTCCTGCTCGGCCGAGCCACCCAGGGCGGCGTTGGTGGCCGCGGCGGGCGCGGGCTTGGGTGCCGCAGGCTTGGCGGGCGCCGGAGCGGCGGGCGCCGAAGCAGCCGGAGTGGCGGGCGCCGGAGCGGCGGGCGCCTGGGCCAGGACGGGCACGGGCCCGAGGACGAGTGCCAGCGCCAGACGAAGGGCGGTCTTCATTCGGCCTCCCGTCCGGTCGACTTGAGCGGGAAGAAGATGGAGATGCCGGCGTTGAGGGTCATGAGGTTCTGGGTGGCGCCCTTGTTGGAGCCCGCGGGCTGATCCACATAGGACGTATTGATGAGGGCCACGTTGACCGCGAAGAAGTCACGGACGACGAAGCGCATGCCGAGACCAAGGTCGGCCGCGGGGCTCAGGCCACGGTCCGTCGACACCTCGGTGTTCACCACGCCCAGGCCCGCGAGCAGGTAGGCGTCGAAGTGGAGGATGGAGTTGAGGAAGGCCACCTTGCCGTAGAGCGGGCTCCACTCGGCGTTACCCATGGCGGACCACTGGGGCACCGAATAGTAGATGCGGCTCTGGAAGGCGCGCTTGGCGATGCGCACGTCGTCCTCGGGCAGCACCTGCATGATCGACACGCGGGCGGCCAGCGCCAGCGTGTCCGCCAGGTAGTACGCCCCTCGCACCGCCGTACCCACCTTGGTGTAGTACGGGTCGTTCACCGACAAGGTGACGAAGGGCGCCAGCTCGAAGCGGTGCTTCTTGAGATACACCTTGCGCTGCACGCTCTTGACGCGGTCGTCGAGCGTCACGTCGCGCTCGGCGGGAGTCAGCGTGTCGGCGGGAGGCGCCTCCGTGACCGTGGAGGGCAGCGGGGGCGGCTCCTCCATGGGTGGCTCTTCCGCGGGCGGCTCCGCGGATTCGGTTTCTTCCTGGGGCTTCTTGTCACCGCTCAGATCGAGTCCGAGCCCCGCATCATTCTGGTTCTGGGCAAGTGCCGGTGCTGCTGGCGCGAGGCACAACGCGAGCAGGATGGCCTGGAGGCGATTCACTTCCGGGAGCTCCGTGTCATTGGGGCGTTTGCCCACCGATAGATTCGGAATCGGAGGCGGTTACAATCGCGCATCCTATCCGTCACGCTCGCGGCCCATCAACCGAACAAAGCACCCCGCCCCCCTGTCTCTATCCGCTGGTGGGCGCTCACCTCGGGCTTCGTCTGTCCCCTCGGTATTCTTTCAGAGGGGGCGTCCGTGATTCTCTCCCAGTGGACATCACCGCTCGCGCGGCACGGTTGGCGGTCCGGGCCGCTGTGCTACGGTGTCCGCTCACATTGCGACGGATGAGGTGCATGTCGATGTCTGCGCGTCTGGCTCTTCTGATGGGTGCCGCCCTGCTGTGCGGCGGGTGCGAGGTCCCTTCCGAGGTGGGCAAGCCCTGCTTGCTGGTCAAGAAATCCTCGTCGGCGGACCGGAAGTTCGACCCCGTCCTCCCGAGTGACATCCAGCTGGACCAGGACTTCGTTTCCTTCGGCTCCCAGGACTGCGAGGACCTGATCTGCGTGCGCACCGCGGGCCCCACGCTGGAGACCACGGACGAGGGTCGCGTGCTGGGCTACTGCAGCAAGGCGTGCACGGAAGGCAGCACGGCCACCTGTGCCATCAACCACCCGGACGCCACCGAGGAGACCAAGTCGACCATGAGCTGCCGCTCGCTATTGCTCGACCAGCAAGCCCTGGACGATTTCCGCAAGCAAGACCCCGCCGGGTACCGCGCGACGTTCGGTGAGAACGCCTCCCCGTACTTCTGCGCCGCCACGTCCACGGCCTCCACCGGCACGTAGACCTTTTTAGCGCGCCGTGCGTGCACAGCGGGGTTGTCGTCCTCCAGCAGGAGCCCCCTGTCATGAACAAGACGGTCACTTTCGTCTCGCTGGCCGCCGCGCTCACCGTCGCCGCCCTCCTCTGGGGCCTGCCCCGGGCGGCCCGCGTATCCCCTGAACACACCGCCGGCCCGGTGTCCTCGGGGGCTGGCGCGTTGACGATGACGAGCCGGCTGTCCCATCCCTACATCCCCCTGGGCACCTCGGAGCTCTTCGTCACGGTGGACGTCACCGGCGTGGAGGTCCCTGGCGCCCAGCGCTCCCCCGTCAACCTGGCGCTCGTCATCGACCGCTCCTCGTCCATGAGCGGCTACAAGCTGCAACAGGCCCGGCAGGCGGCACGCCACCTCGTGGGGCAGCTCGGCCCGGAGGACCGGCTCGCGCTCGTGCACTATGGCTCGGACGTGCAGAGCCTGCCGAGCCTCGCCGCCACGCCCGCCAACCGCGAGCGGATGCTCCAGTACATCGACGGCATCTGGGACGACGGCGGCACCAACATCGGCGCGGGGCTTCAAACGGGCCGCGCGCTCGTGACGGAGGCCCGGAGCCCCGGGTCCGTCGACCGGCTCATCCTCCTGAGCGACGGCCAGCCCACCGAGGGCATCGTCGAGACGGCGGACCTCACCCGGCTCGTGAAGGGCATCCGCGCCGAGGGCATCACCGTGAGCGCCATCGGCGTGGGCACGGACTTCAACGAGGACTTGATGCAGGGCTTCGCCGAGTACGGCGCGGGCGCCTATGGCTTCCTCGAGGACGCCGGGCAGCTCGCTTCCCTCTTCCAGAGGGACCTGCGGCAGGCGAGCACCAGCGTGGCGAGGGACGTGGTGCTCGGCTTCTCCCTGCCCGAGCGCGTGCGGCTCGAGGAGGTCCTCGGCTACCGCGCCCAGCAGGAAGGCCCGCGCGTGACGGTGCGGCTGCCGGACTTCTCCTCGGGACAGACGGAGCGCGTGGTGATGCGGCTCACCGTGACGGGCTCGACGCCAGGCGCTCCCGTGGACATCACCAGCGTGGCGCTCGCCTACCAGGATCTGCGCGCGAGCGCGGCGGGACGCCTCACCGCGGAGTTGAAGGCCCAGGTGACGGAGCGTCAGGAGGAGGTGGTCGCGCGGCAGGACAAGGACGCCACCGTGTACGCGACGCGGGCCCAGAGCGCGAAGAACCTCGTCCTCGCGGCCGAGGCCCTGCGCGAGGGCCGCAAGGAAGAGGCCAAGGAGTACGTGGCGCGCAACCAGGAGCTCTTCCAGCAGGCCGGCGCCGTGGCGAGCCCCGCGGCGGTGGCCGCGGATCTGGCCGAGCAGGAAGCCGTGCTGCGCGACTACGAGCAGGCGGACGACGACGAGGCCGTGGGCGCCGCCGTCAAGCGCTCGAAGGCGAAGAGCTTGAAGAGCTTCGGCAAGCTGGGCTCCACCTACTGAGCCCCGGCCTCCACTTCCGGGTTGACCGGCGCGGCCCCCCACCCTATCTCCGCGTGTTCCCCATACCTCCTGGACTCTCCCGGGGGCGCACAGGAGGCAAGCGCTTGAGCGCGGAATCACCGTGGGTGGGCGTCATCATGGGCGGCAAGAGCGACCTGGAGCATCTGCGTCCCGGCATCGACGTCCTCAAGGAGCTGGCCATCCCGCATGAGGTGCGCGTGGTGTCCGCCCACCGCACGCCGGACTGGATGATCCAGTACGCCCAGACGGCGGAGTCGCGCGGCCTGTCCGTCATCATCGCGGCGGCCGGGGGCGCGGCCCACCTGCCCGGCATGGTGGCGAGCAAGACGCTGCTGCCCGTGCTGGGCGTGCCCATCCCCGCCACGGTGCTCAATGGCTTCGACGCCCTCCTGTCCATCGTCCAGATGCCCAAGGGCGTACCCGTGGGCACCATGGCCATCGGCAAGCCGGGCGCCGTCAACGCCGCGCTGTACGCCGCCTCCATCCTGTCGCTCAAGTACCCGGAGCTGCGCTCCCGGCTCGGCGCCTGGCGGCAGGCCCGCACGGACGAGGTCCTCGCGGACCGGGAACTCTCATGAACACGCGCACGGTGCTGCCAGGCGGCACGATTGGAATCCTCGGAGGCGGTCAGCTCGGCCGGATGATGGCCCTGTCCGCGCGCACGCTCGGCTACCAGGTGCAGGCGTTGGATCCCGATCCCGCGTGCTCGGCCCGCTTCGTGGTGGACCAGTGCTACACGGCCGACTTCGGACTCGTGGACGAGGCGCGGCGGCTCGCGCGCGCGTGCGACGTGGTGACGCTGGAGATCGAGAAGATTCCCCTGGCCACCTTGAGGGCCGTGGCCGAGCACGCGCCCCTGCGGCCAGGCGCCCATGTCCTGGAAGTGGTGCAGAACCGGGGCCGGCAGCGCGCCTGGCTCGCGAAGCATGGCTTCCCCCAGGGGCCCTGGAAGCAGGCGGACTCGGAGGTGGAGCTGGCCTCCACGGCCGAGGCCCTGGGTGGCCGCTGCTTCGTGAAGGTGTGCGAGGGCGGCTATGACGGCCGGGGCCAGTTCCCGGTGAAGTCCAGCGCCGAGGCGCCCGAGGCCTGGCGAGAGCTGGGCGAGCGGCCCGTGGTGGTGGAAGCCGCCCTGGAGCTCAAGGCCGAGCTGTCCGTGCTGGTGGCGCGCTCCCCCCGAGGCGAGGTGGTTGTCTATCCGCCCGCGTACAACCACCATGAGGAGCGCATCCTGGACTGGTCGCTCCTGCCCGGACAGATTCCGCCCGAGGTGAGCGCCCGGGCGACGGAGCTGGCGCGCGCCATGGCCACCGCGCTCGAGGTCGAGGGGCTGCTGGTGGTGGAGCTCTTCCTGCTCGACAACGGCCAGTTGCTGGTGAACGAGCTGGCGCCCCGCCCCCACAACAGCTTCCACGCCACGGAGGTCGCGTGCCTCACCAGCCAGTTCGAGCAGGCGGTGCGCGCGGTGTGCAACCTGCCCCTGGGCTCGGTGGAAGTCGTGCGGCCCGCGGCCATCGTCAACCTGCTGGGGGACTTGTGGCTGCGCGAGGGCGGCCCCCGGTTCGAGTCCGTGCTCGCCATGCCCGGCGTGCGGCTGCACCTGTACGGCAAGCGCGAGGCGCGCAAGGGCCGCAAGATGGGGCACCTGTCCGCCGTGGGCGCCACTCCCGAGGAAGCCCTCGCCCGCATCAAGGCCGCCCGCGAGGCGATGGGAGCCTGAGTCCATGAAGACGAACGCGGCGCGCATCCTCGATTCGCTCGGCGTCGCCTACTCGCTGCGCGACTACGACGTGGACCTGGAGGACCTGTCCGCCGAGTCCGTGGCCGCCAAGGTGGGGATGCCGCCCGAGCAGGTCTTCAAGACGCTCGTGGCGCGGGGAGATCGCACCGGCGTGCTCATGGCCGTGGTCCCCGGCAACGGGGAGCTGGATCTCAAGGCGCTCGCGCGGCTGAGCGGCGACCGCAAGGTGGACACCGTGCCGCTCAAGGAATTGCAGCCACTCACGGGCTACATCCGCGGGGGCTGCACGGCCATCGGCGGCAAGAAGGACTACCCGGTGTTCGTGGACGAGACGATCGAGCTGTTCGACGCCATCGCCGTGTCCGCGGGCGTGCGCGGCACGCAGCTCGTCCTCGCGCCCGCCGACTACCTGCGCGTCACGAAGGCCAAGGTGGGGCCCATCTCGCGCGACAAGGCGTGAGGCGGCCCCGCGCTCAGCGCGCGGCGGTTTTCGGAGGCATGAGCCAGCCAGGGGCCACGGCCTCGGGGATTCCCGTCTCCCCATCCTGCTCCAGCCGGGCATTCACCTTCGGCGGAGCACCCACCACCACGTCCCGTCCGCGCTCGAACCGCTGCGCCTTCACCAGGGCCAGATAGGCCCGATCCAGTTGGAGCGCCCGGCACGGCGACGGGACGAGCAGCGTCGAGATGTCCCGCGTCAGCGCCTTCACCGCATCGGGCTTCAGTCCGCCGTCGCCCCGGAAGAAGCGCGCCTGGACCTCGTCGTTGCTCCCGTAGTCATCCCCGCCCCCCACCTGCTCCAGCCAATGGGCGTACTCCCCCCGGCCATCCGCGCGCCTCGGCTCGGGGATGCCCTTCAACCCGCGCTCGCCCCAGTGGTACCAGCCCTCCTGGTGGGCCGCGCCCGGCGCGAGCTTGCGCGCGAAGCTGAAGGTGCTGTCCGTGTTCGCGCCCACGCCGCCATGGCAGCCGATGCAGGCCGTGGTCTCCTCGACGTTCTGGGGACGCAACGCGCCGTCCTCCGCCTCGATGAAGCCCTGCATCAACCAGCCCGTCCCCGTGGTCACCCCCCGCTCCACGTCCGCGAGGACCGTCTTGAGCTTGTCCGGGTGCTTCACCTTCTCACGCACCTCCGCCTCGGCCGCGAGTTGCAGGTCGCTGTAGGTGCGCCAGTGGAGCTTGCGCATGTAGCGCAGCTCCTTCATCCGGGCCGCCATGCGCACCCGTCCTCCCGCCACGTCCAGGTAGCGCAGGCTGTGCAGGAACTCGGTGCCGCGAGGGAAGAGGCCCGCCGCGGGCCAGCCCTCCTTTGTCCGATCCAGCCGCGCCGCCTGACCCACGTAGCGTGAGGGACGCCCTGGCCTCGGAGGCCACACGAACGCCACGCGCGTGGCCGTCCCGAGCACCCCATCCCCGTCGAGATCCACGTCCAGTTCGCGCTCGTCCGTGGGCGGCAGGGGCACGTCCTCGCGGCGGATGTACGCCTCCACGATGGCGAGGTTGAGCCGGTAGAGGGCCTGGCTCTCGCGCCCGGCCCCGTCCCTCCGGAAGGCATCGGGTAGACGGATGAACACGTCGCCCGCGCTGCCATTGGTCGGCCAGAACATGCCCGGAAACGGGGCGTAGGCGAACGCGCGCCAGCCCGTCAGCGCCCCGTCCGGCGAGCGGTCGAAGCCCTCCGCGTCGGTGGAGAACCAGCAGTCCGGCGTGTAGCCAGCCCACCGGCCATCCCCATCGCCATCCCAGGCCGCGGGAGGATTCGCCAACGCCTCGGCGAGCCTCAGTCCTCCCCGCTCGTCGACGTAGTTGCTCGTGCGGACCCACGCCAATACCTCGGCCTCGGGCAGTTCGACGGGAGGCGGCGGCCGTAGCACGTTCGTCCAGTGGTTCTCCGTGGCGGCGCGAGCCACCGACAAGAGCGTCTGGACCTCGGCGTCGTCGACGGCGTTGGGCGAGCGCGGTGTCTGGTGGCACGCGAAGCAGCCATTGCGCGTGCGGCCTCCAGGCGTCTCCGTCGTGGCCGCGTAGCACTGCGCGGGCAGGTAGGCGGCCGGATTGAAGAGCGGAGGCCGCTCGCGGGAGTGCTTCGGAGAGGACACCTCGAGCGCCTCACGCATCCGGGCCATGGGCGAGGGTCCGGACACTGGAGGCGCGGCCGGAGTCTTCGCACGCAAGACCCCGGCGGCCCCGGCCAGGAGCAACCCGGCCACTCCCACGACGCCTGACACCCGACGAAGGCGCATGTCCCGATGCCCTCAGTTCATCGCCGGCAGCGGGCCGATGTAACCGGTGTAGGACTGCGTGACGCTGGTGTCCGCCCCCACCTTGTCCGTATCGGACTCGCCATAGGGGTGTTGGATCTGCGTCTTGATGTACGCGTGGCCGTTGATGTCCGGGTAGAAGTAGACGCCCGTCGTCTCCGAGCCGTAGGGCGTGGAGAAGATGCGGGTGAGCTCCCGCGTGACGACGTTGTAGGCCCACACCATGTCGTTCTGGTGCCCGTCCGTGGCGTCCTCGCCGATGAGCAGCGTGTCGTAGCCCTCGATGAAGCTCAGGTTGTCGGGATTGGCGATGCCGTTCACGCTGCACACGTTCACGGGCTTGAGCTCCGCCTTGCCGTTGACGGGAAGGGTGAAGTCCTTGTCGAAGTACTCGCTGTCCACCGGGTACGGCCGGGGGCCGAGCGGGTCCGCCAACCACACGCCCTCGACGAGAGATGACGCGGACTCGGCGACATAGTCGCTGCCCACCTTCACGTTGGGCGCGATGACCAGCTCGTAGACGGCTCCGCAGTAGTTCTCCGCGAGCTGCACGTGGTTGACCTTGACCAGGTCCTGCGGCGAGGCCCCCGCCGCGGCGTTGATCATCCCCTTGTTGACCTCGCTGAAGGAGATGTAGAGCCGGTGGGTGGCGGCGTTGTAGGTGATGCCCTCGGTCTTGCGGAACTCGGTGGTGGCCCCCTCGTAGGCCGCGTAACGACGGCTCTCCAAGCGGGAAGCCGCCAGTTCCTGACCGGGCTTGAGCTTCAGGCACTCGCGGCCCGTCTCGGTGAACACGGCCTTGAAGCCGGCCGTGGCGCAGTCGCCCTCGGCGGTCTGGGGCTCGGTCTCGAAGATGTCGGAGAAGCGGATGCCGCCGTCGATCAGCGCCTGGACCTGGGCATCCGTCGCACTGGGGCCCAGTGGCACCCAGGAGAGATCCGCCCGGCCATGGGGCTGACCCGAGAGGCTCGTCTGATACCACCGCGCCGCGTAGAGCTGGCCCTCGGACAGATCCCCCGGCCGCGTCGCCACGAACATGTAGAAGGCGTCATTGGTGCCGTCATCGGACAGGTAGACCGTGCGGCGATCCGGCATCACATGGGCGAGTTCCAACGCGCGCCGGCCCGCGGCGTAGTGTTTGCGCACGGTGGTAGTCCCCGCTCCATCGACGGCGACCTCGACCAGGAAGCCATAGCGGTAGGGCGAATAGACGGCCCGGACCGCGTCCATGGTGACCTGGGTGGGATCGTTGATGCCCCAGTAGCGCAGCATCGCCTTGTCCGCCGAGGGCAGGCCGCCCGGCGCGGTCGCGTTCTCGTAGGCGCGCGCGTCCGCCGGGTACTCCTCGCTGCTCAGGTTCGTGTTCCACGGGGACACGCTGCCGGCGCACGGCGTCCAGAAACCATCGACGCCCGAGAAGTCGATGGGACGGGTGGACGTGGCGGTGAGCTTGCCGTGGGCGTCCTGGCTCAGCTCGGACAGGTACATCGCCGCGGGCGTGGTCTCGAACTGGGTGAGCTCGAAGAGCTTGCCGTCCACCTGGAGGAGGGCCGAGAAGTCATTGCTCGGAGAGACGAAGTCCGAGCCATCCGTGTTCGTCAGCGGCGCGCCACGCTTGTCCGTCAGACGGCCGAAGACGTGCTCACCCAGCTTCTGGCCCGAGCGCAGCACGGTCTCGTACCCGATGGAGAACTCCTGGCCATTCACCGTCGCCTTCGGGCTGGCGTAGACGGAGCGCTTCTCCTGGGGAGTGATGGCGGCGTTGATGGGCGTGAAGCGCAGTGACTTGCCGTTGCCCGCCGGGCCCTCGGCGCCCGGGGCGCCCGCGTCACCGTCGCAGGCGGAAAGCGCGAGCGCACTCAGGGATGCCAGTACCCAGCGGCCTTCGCGGCGCGCCCACTTCCTCGACTGCACGGATTTCATCGTGTCCCTCGCTGTCGGAGGCCGGACCGGAGGCCCCGCTCCCACGAGAGATGGAGGCTAGACCGCCAATATGGCGCACGTGAGACAAGGACCTGAAGAGTTGATGACCGGACGACTCAAGGGGTCACCCGGATGTGCTCCAGGCCCTGGAACCGGGCGGTCCCCCCCCGCTTGATGCCCGTCTTCTGGGACCAACCGCCGGGGACCTCGAGCACGTACCGGCTGGGGATGCCCACCTGCCGCCGCACGAGCGTGCGCGGAGCGGCGTTCTCCACGATACCCACGACGCGCCCCGCCGCGTTGATGAAGAGCAGGTCGAGCGGGATGAGCGTGTTGCGCATCCAGAAGGCCTGGATCTCTTCCTCACCGGGGAAGATGAACAGCATGCCCTGGCCCTGGGGCAGTTCCTCGCGCCACATCAATCCGCGCGTGCGGGCATCGGAGGTGGCGGCCACTTCCACGTCCACGCCATGAACGACTCTGTCCGAGTCCTCGAGCAACACCCGTGCCCTGGGCAGCTTGGGCCCCACAGCATCCTCCGCCGTCACGTCCGTTACCGTCCGGGCCGGCGCGGCCACCGGCTTGTCCCGGGCCTCGGGCGATTGGAAGGACGCGAGTCCCACCACGACCCAGAGGGCTCGCGCCCACCCACGTCCGCTCATTCCATCTGGAGCTGCTTGTTGAGCAGCTTCTCGGTGAGCTGCGTGCCCAGGCTGTCCGCCATGAGCCGCTCCACCACGCCCTCGAACTCGCCGCGCTGACGCTCGTCGTTGTAGATGAAGCGGATGCCCATGCCGGGCTCCTCCGCGTCACCCTGGCTCCAGACCACCTCGCCCAGCAGCTCGAAGGGTCCCTCGCGCTGGGGCACGGTCAGCTTGAACAAGAAGCGCGTGCCGATGGGCAGCGGCTTCTTCGTCTTGATGAAGGTCCCCCCCTTGGAGATGTTCTTCGTGTAGTCGGCGAAGAACGAGTTGAGCTTCTTGTAGTCCACCTTCAGCTCGATGGGCGCGCGGTTGAATTGGCGGTGCTCCGCCCCTGTCTTCTGTTCGGCCATGCCCGGAGGAGTATAGGAGAAGGTCATGCGACAAGTCCTCATTCGTGCCAGGAACCTCCTGCGGCGCCCCGCCGCCGGGCTGTCGGCCGGGCTCGTCGCCCTGGGTGGCTCGGCGCTCGTCTTCCTCCCCCTCTTCGGCGTGCCCGGCCTGGAGCTGGGACTCGCCCTGAGCATCGGCGTGGGCGTGCTCGGAGGAGGCCTCGGCGTGGCCTCGGTGCACCAGGAGCGCCGCCTGCTGGCCGGGCAGGCCGCCAGCCCGGAGCCCACCGCCGGGATTCCCGAGGGGGCCTCGGCCCGCCTCGCCTGGAAGGCCCTGGCGCCCGCCCTGCTCCTGTCCCTGGCGGTGCTCGTGCCGCCCTTGCTCGCCGCCACCCTCTACGCCTGGCTGGGAACGAAGTGCGACCCCTTCGCCCTGGTGGCCTTCTACCCGCTGCTCACCGTGCCCTCGGCGGGGCTCGCTTCCGTGGTGGGCGTCTTCTGTGGCTTCGCCACCCGCCGCGCCGGCAGGGGCTTCCTGCTCTACCTCGGCATCGTCCTGTTGTCGCTGTGCGTCACCGTGTGGCCCATCGTCTTCGGGCCCCAGGTCTTCGCCTTCAACGCCTTCCTGGGCCACATGCCGGGGCCGCTCTATGACGAGGTGCTGTCCATCTCCCCGGCCCTGTTGTGGTTCCGCGCGGAGACGCTGCTGCTCACGCTCGGCGTCCACGCGCTCACCGTGCTGTGCCTCGACACCACCCAGGCCCGGCTCGGCCGGCCACGGCCGCGCTCCGGACCCCTCCTCGTCGCGGGGCTCGTGCTCGCCTCGGTGCTGCTCCTGGAGGTGAACGCGCCGGAGCTGGGCCTGAGGATGACGGACAGCGCCCTGCGCGAGCGGCTGGGCGGCGAGCGCGAGACGGAGCACTTCGAGTTCATCTATCCGCGCGGCATGCCCCGCGAGGACGTGGAGCGGCGGGCGAGGGATCTGGAGTTCCGCTACGATCAGCTCGCGCGCTTCCTCGGCGGCGCGCCCGAGGGCCGCATCCGCGTGTGGCTCTACCGCACGGACGCGGAGAAGCAGGCGCTGGTGGGCGCGGGCCGTACCCAGTACGCCAAGCCCTGGCGCCTGGAGCTGCACATCAACGGGCGCGACTTCCCCCACGCCACGCTCAAGCACGAGCTGGCGCACGTGATGGCGGCGCCCTGGGGCAGCGGCCCCTTCCGCGTCACCACCCGGCTGGGCCTCTGGCCGCTCATGGGCGTCATCGAGGGCATGGCGGTGGCGGCGGACAACCCCGTGCAGGGGGATCTCACGCTCGACGAGTGGGCCGCGGGCATGCGCCGGCAGAAGCTGGCGCCGGACCTGCGCAAGCTCGTGGGCCCCGAGGGCTTCTACCAGTCCGCCCCCGCGCGCGCGTACACCCTGGTGGGCTCCTTCCTGCGCTTCCTGGCCGACACCCACGGCCCGGAGAAGCTGCGCGCCCTCTATGCCCACGGGGACTTCGAGGCCGCGTACGGCCGGCCCCTGGACGCGCTCGCCACCGAGTGGGAGCGACACCTGGACGCGCTGCCGCTGGACGAGGCCACGGTGAACCGCGCCTTCCAGCGCTTCCGCACCGGGAGCCTCTTCTCGCGCGCGTGCGCTCGCGAGGTGGCGCGCCTGCAGGACGAGGCCCGGCAGTTGCTCGCCAGCGAGCCCGAGCGCGCGCTCACCGTGTACGAGCGCGCCGCCCTGCTCCAACCCCAGGAGCCCTCCTTCCTGCTCGGCCAGGCCACGGCCCTGGATCGGCTGGAGCGGCCCGACGAGGCGTCCGCGGTGCTGGCGCGGCTGGCCGGAGAGGTGAAGGGACAACCCGCCATGGAAGCCGAGGTGGCGCTCGCCCAGGCGGACGTGGCGTCCCGGAGTGGGCAGATGGCCCCGGCGCGCGCCTTCCTCGAACGAGTGCTCACGCTCGCGCCCAGCCCCGAGGTGACCCGCACCGCCCAGGTGAAGCTCGCCGCGCTGGACTCGCCCGTGCGCGCGGCCCTCCAGGGCTACTTCCAGGACGAGGCCGAGGAGCTGCGTCTCTTGCGGCTGTCCACCGCGCTCCAGACGGCGCCCCAGGACGTCTACCTCCACTATCTGCTCGGCCGGCGTCTGCTCCAGGTGGGCGCGCCCCGGCCCGCCCTGCGACACCTCACGCTCTCCCTCGAGGGCGCTCCACCCGACGCCATCCGCCGCGAGACCCGCCGGCTCCAGGTGCAGGCCGCCTACCTCGGCGGAGACTGCGGCGCCGTGCGGCACCTCGCGGGCAGCGCTCCCGGCGAGAGCACCGCCCTGCGCGCCCTGCGCGCCGAGTGGGCCGAGCGCTGTGACTTCGACGCACGACACTTCGGCGGCCCCCTGGTGCCCCGCGATGCTTTCCGCTAGACGCGCCGGGAGGACCGGCACGGGGAATGCACTTCCCCGCGCGCGGTTGCCCCCTTCCACGGAGACCCCATTCCCATGAACGTCCGTCCGTTGCTTGTCTGTGCCCTGCTGGTGCTCTCGGCCTGTGGTCCCCACTTCATCCCGGGCACGCAGATCGCCGACACCCGGGACACGCGCTCCATCCTGGAGGTGATGGAGCGCTTCCGCGCGGCGATCGAGGCGCGCGATGCCAAGGCCATCGAGGGGCTGGTGTCCAAGTCGTTCCGGGACAACTCCGGCACCGAGGATCCCCAGGACGATCTCACCGCCGCGAACCTCGCCCAGGTGCTCCCGGAGATGTTCTCCCGGCTGGACAACCCCCGGGTGGACCTGGACATCCGCCGGGTGGACGTGAAGCCCGATGGCGTGGCCACCGTCATCTATTACTGGAACTCGAGCTGGCGCGCGCCGAGCCTGCTCGACAAGGCCCAGCGTGACTCGGAGCTGGAGCAGATGGTGCTCCAGAAGGAAGACGGCACCTGGCGCATCGTCTCCGGCATCTGAGCCGGCCGGCGGCGCGCGCTCAGAGGCTCACGAGCGCGCGCAGGCCCTCGGGCCCCATCGCCGCCAGCAGGCGCGCCCGGGCCAGGTAGGTGCGGAAATCCTTGGGTGCCAATTTGTCAGGCGGCAGGCCGGACAGGTGGAAGTCCCGGATGCGGCTGGCGGTGTAGCGCACCGCCCCGAAGAGCGCGTGGCCGAAGAGGTTGTCGCGCTCCACGGGCATGAGGGTGCGCTCCACCTGATAGCCGCGCAGCAGGGCCCGGCACAGCTCCGGCTGGTAGGCCCCCGCGTCGAAGCACCACGCGTTGAGGGTGATGGCCACGTCCAGAGCCAGGGCGTCCTGGCACGCCATCTCGAAGTCGAAGACGGCGCTCACCCGGTCTCCCACCCACTTCACGTTGTCCAGGAAGATGTCCGCGTGGATGACGCCGCGCGGCTCCAGGCCTCCGCGCGAGGCACCCGCCCGCGCCAGGTAGCCCGTGAGCTCGCGGGCGATGGAGGACAACTCGGCGTCCGGGTGCCGCGCGAGCCCGTCCAGCCAGCCGGCCACCACCTCGGCGCCATAGGGATTGGAGCGCGTGCCCATATAGGAGGCACCCAGGCGATGCAGCTTGCCCAGCTCCAGGCCCAGGGCCTCCAGGTGCTCGGCGGTCAGCCCCTCGCGCGTGAGCTCCTCACCCACGAGCCACGCGAAGACGCACACCCGGCCGCCCTCCCACTCCAGGAAGGGAACGCCCTCGCGCGTGTGGACGAGCCGGGGCGAGGGGAAGTGGGACTCGTTGAGCAGCGAGAGCAGCCCCGCCTCGAAGCGCAGATCCTCCGCCGAGCGCACCGTGGTGTGGCGCACGAAGAAGCGGCCCGCGCTCGTCATCAACCGGTAGTTGGTGTTGATGGAGCCCTGGGGAATGCCCGCGAACTCGCGCACGGAACCCAGGCCGTAGGCCTCCGCCAGCCGGGTGAAGGCCGCCGCGTCGAGCGAGGTGTAGAGCGCCATCGAATGTCGTCTCCCCGGCACAAGGGCCGTCCAGGAGGCTTGCCCGCGTTGCCGACCCGCGAGGGCGTGCCTATCTACGAGCCGCCCATCGTGACATCCCCAACCCGCTGAAACCATTCATATTTTTTTGGAGGCCCCACCATGGCCGCGTCGAATGCGAACCCCGGCGGACCGCGGGATTGGCGCAAGCGGGAGAGCCTCGCCAGCGCGCTGGTACAGGTGGGACTGGTGGCGGTGCTCCTGGCGGGCGCGGTGTTCTACGTGGTGCACCGGGGCGGCGTGCGCCGGGAGGTGGACACCCGCTTCAAGGCGGCGCGCATGCTCGCCCAGCGCGACAACCCGGCGGACCTTCGTCAGGCCCTGGTGGAGTTGGACGCGCTGCTGAAGCTGGACACGGACGCGCGAGACGCCCTGGCGCTGGCGGCGGACGTGAACGCCCGTTTGTGGCTCGAACACCGTCAGCCCGAGGCGCAGGGTCCGGCCCAGGCGCACCTCGCGCGCGCCGAGGCGATGAACTCGCGCTCCGGGGAGCGCTACGCCACCCATGCCTGGCTGCTGCTCGCGGATGGAAAGTCCGCGGCGGCGGAGAAGTACCTGATGGATCTCCAGCACCAGGGCGCCAAGAGCCCCAAGCTGTCCCTCGTCGAGGCCCGGCTCCAACTGTCGCGCGGGAAGCTGTCCGAGGCACGGCAGGCCTTCTCCCGGGCACGCGAGGCGGCCTGGCGCGAGCCTCGCTACGCGGCGGCCCATGGCGAGGCCCTGCTCGACGAGGGGCTGTACACCCAGGCCACCGAGGCCCTCAAGAAGGCCATCACCGCCAACCCCGAGCATCTGCGCGCCCGCCTGTCCCTGGCGCTCGCCCGGCTCTATCTCGGCACGGGGCAGCACGAGGCCCATGAAATGGTGGAGGACGTGCTGCGGCACCCGGAAGCCCTCACCCCCACGCTGACGGCGCGAGCCCACGCCGTGCGGGCAGCACTGGCGCTGGCGGAAGGCAAGATGGACGCGGTCCTGACGGCCTCCGAGGCGGCGCTCGTGGCGTCCCCGGATGAGTTCCATGCCCTCTTCCTGCGCGCCCAGGCCCTGGCGCGAAACAAGAATCCCGGCGCCCGCGCCGCCTTCGAGGCCGCGGTGGCGAGGCGACGCACCGCGCCCCTGCCCTACCTGGACGGCGCGCGGGTGCTCCAGGAGACGGGCGATAACGAGGGCGCGCTGGCGATCCTGGATGCCTACGAAGCCACCTTCCGCGATGTCCGGGTCACCACCGCGCCGGGCAAGACGTCGAGCGCCCTGGAGCGGGATGATCGCTACTGGCTCACGCGGGGACAGGTGCTGGAAGCCATCGCCCACGGAGAGGAGGCCCTGGTGGCGTATGACCGGGCCCTGGCCGCCAAGGGCGTGAACCGGGCACGCGCGCAATACGCGAAGGCGGCACTGCTGCTCGCCCGCGGGGACTCCGCCACCGCCCGGCCCCTGCTCGTGGAGCTGGCGCCGGACGACGGCATGGGGACGATGCCCGAGGCGTACGAGGCCCTGGGCAGGTTGCTCTTCGCCCAGGGGGAGTTCTCCCAGGGCTGTCAGCGGCACTACCTCGGCCTGAGCCGCGCCCGGCAGCAGGGCGCGCCGCTGGAGGCGCTGCGGCGCCAGGCGCTGGACGTGGAGCAGAGGCTGACGGACGCACTCCAACCCGCCATGGCCAAGGCGTGGAAGAGCGAGACGGAGACGCTGCTGCGCTGAGGGCGCGCGTCAGAACAACTCGCTGGGACTCATGTTCCGGTGCCGGGCCTGGACCGCCCGCCACTCCCCGTCGTCCTCCTTCTGGAAGGAGCCCTCGATGAGGTAGGCGTTGAGCACACTGTCGCGCGCGAGGGTCTCCAGCGTGTCCGCCTGCGAGCGGCCGAAGATGATCTTCACCTGCACGTCACCCCGTGAAGGGTTCACCTCCGTCACCTGCAAGTCCTTCACGAAGACGCGCACCCAGTTGCCGCGCAGCACCTGACCGAGCAGCACGCTCTTGAGCTGCTGCTTGTTCCAGCCCTCGCCGGACTCGAAGGCGTCGGACACGCCGTCCATCAGCACGGCCATGTCCTTGCGCTCGGCGGCGTCGGTCATCTGAACGATCTTCTGGGTGATGGCGTCCTTCACCCCCGGCTCCTCGCGAGGCCAGAACGCCAGCACCGCGCCCGCGGCCACGAGCGCCACCACCACGCCCACCACCTGGCCTCGCGTCAAGGTCATGGCGCGGCCTGACCGTCCGTCTCCAAGAGCTCGTCCGCGTCGAGGATCTCCGCGGGACGCAGCGCCTCGCCGATCTGCTTGAGCCGGCGGTCGGACAACTGCTCCAGGTACTTCTGGATGTGCGGGTACGTCTTCACCAGCTCGTGGAAGGCCGCGCGCGCGAGGAAGGCCGTGGCCGTCTTGCGCGAGGACACCACCGTGGCCGTGGCGCGCAGGCCCGTGAGCAGGGAGATCTCCCCGGCCACCTCGCCCTCGCGCAGCACGCCCAGGCGCACGGCGCCTCCGGCCGGGTCCTCCTTCTGCACCACCAGCTCACCGGCCAGCACGAGGAACAGGCCCGGGGAGTGCTCGCCCTCCACCAGCACCTGCTCGCCGGGCTGCAGCGCCCGGAAGGAGAAGCGCTGGAAGAGCGCGGAGCGCTCGGACTCGGGCATGGGCTGGAACAGGGGCGAGGTGGCGGTGAGGTTGCGCTCCATGCGCTTGTGCGCGAACTGGGCGAGCACCTGCGGCACCGAGGGGAAACTCTTGGCCACCGCGTTGAGGTGCTCGCGGCGCAGCTCGAACACCTCCATGTCCACCACCGCCGTCACCGTGGCGGTGGGAGGCGCGCCCGTGAGCAGCGACAGCTCTCCGAAGATGGAACCGCCCCCGAGGAACCCCAGCGTGCGCTCCTCTCCGCCCACCTGGCGCGTCACCTCGGCCTTGCCCGCGACGATGACGTCCAGCCGGTCCGAGCTGTTTCCCTCGGCGCTCACCACCTCCTCGGACTTGAAGGAGCGGTAGCCCATGCGGATGACCAGGTCGATGAAGGCGTCCAACTCCAGCTCGGCGAAGAGCGGCAGGGGCGGCCGATCACTCGGGTTGGCGGAGCCGCCCGGGTCCGGCGCGGCGAGCACCTCGATGGCGCGGTCGCTCAGCTCCTCGCCCGACATGCCCATCAGGTCCGTCTCCACCTTGCCGTCATAGAGCGTCTCGGGGGGCAGCGGCGGCGGCACCGAGGCACGTCCCGCGGCGCTGCGCGAGGCGCGCGCGTGCAGCCGCACCAGCGTGTCGCGCAACCGCCGCTCCTGCGGGGCCAGCTCCAGGCCCAGCTTGCAGGCCGCCATCGCGGACAGCAGGTAGTCGCGCCGCAGCAGCCCCTCCGCGCAGGCGTGATAGACGGTGACGGCGCGCTCGCGCTCGCCCAGCTCCGACAGACACCGTGCCGCCAACATCCGGGAGCGGTGATCCGCGGGAAGCCGACGCACCGCCTCGGCGAACACCGCCAGGGCGCGCTCGAATTGACGGTCCTCCAGCAGATCCAGCCCCAGCTCCCGCAGCGACGACTCGTTCATCCCACTCCTCCTGGAATCCGAGCCACCACCCTACTCCACCCGGCTAGGGGGAGACCTCCTGAAGTTGCGCATCCGCCCGGCTCTTCACCTCGGAGCCCTCCGCGGCGAGCCGGGAGATCATCCGGAACGTCTCCAGGGAGCGCTCCGGATCCCGGTCTCGCTGCATGTAGGCCTGCCGGTACACCGTCTCCAGCCGCTCCTGCACGGCGTCCAGGCCATCCAGGGCCGCGGAATCACCCGGGTCCAGGCGCAGGGCCTCCTTGAAGAAGCCCGCGGCGCCCGCCAGGTCGTTGCGCGCCAGGGCGCCCTTGCCCGCCACCACGGACGTCTTCGCGAGCTGGCCGTTCATGGAGTCCCCGAGCGGACCCTTGAAGCCGATCCGCTGGTACAGGTCCGACGCCGAGCGCAGCGGGCGCGCCGCGGCCTCCAGCGAGTTCGCCTGCATCTTGCGCTGGGCGTCCTGGTAGTAGCGCGCGAACTCGGGGATGAGCTTCTTGAGCAGACGGGCCCGCTCGCGGATCTCCTTGTCGTCCGAGTGGGTGTCGATGACCCGGTCACACTCGAGCGCCGCGCGCGAGTAGTCGCCCGAGTCGAAGCGCGTCTGCACGGGGAGGAAGGCGGCGACGATGAAGGCCGCGCGCGCTTCCTGGGCCCTGCGAGCCGCGGCGGCCCGCCGGTTGCGCTCCTGGGCGGCCGAGTCCGTGGACTCCTGGGCGAGCTCCGCCTCCAATGCCGCCACCTTGCCCAGGTAGGTCACCTGCTGATCCACGGGCAACAGGGCGATGAGCGCCCGCGCCGCCTTGGGATCCCGGGCCTCCAGCGCGTCCTCCACCTGCTTCACCTGGTAGGCGAGCCGCGCCTCGGACAGCTCGGCCTCGAGCTTCGCGCGGGTCTCCTCGGTGCTCTGCGCGGTGCCATGCGGCGTGGCGTCCAGCAGGGTGCCCGCCTCGTCGAGCTGGCCCTCGCTCAGGAGCGTGCGCACCCGGGTGAACGCCTCCACGATGGACAGCTCCGCGCGCGCCGCCTGCAGGAAGCCATCCGTGCTCACGCCCGGAAAGAGCGAGTCCGCCTCGGTGGCCAGGTTCACCGCCTCGGCGTAGTCGCCGCGCCGGAAGGCGCTGCGCGCCTCCTGCAGCATGCGCACGGCCTTTTCCTTCTTCGCGCTGACGGGCGGCGGCGGCGGCGGGCCCCGCTTGACGAAGAGCACGCCTCCGCCAATCAGGGCGAGCACCAGCACGAGCACGCCCGCCACCGCCAGCCGCAGGGGATCGTTCTTGCGCGCCTCGCGGCGGGGAATGTCCCGGAGGGCGCGCACCTGCGTCTGCCCGTCACCACTCAGGGCGGGGGTGCCCATCTTCACGGTGGAGGGATCCTGCGCGGCGGAGGCATCGGCGGCGGCGGCCTTGGCGACGGCTTCCTCCTCCGCCTTGCGCGCGGCCTCGGCGGCCTCCTGGGCCTCGCGGTCCGCCTGCTCGTCCTCCTCCTTCTGCTTGCGCTCGGCCTCCTCCACCGCGAGCCGCTTGCGCTTGAGGCGCTCCATCTCGTCGATGAAGCGCAGCTTCGTGCGCCCAATGAAGATGACGTCATCGTGGTTGAGGAGCACGTCCTCCACGCGCTCGTCATTCACCCGGGTGCCGTTGCCACTGACCAGGTCGCGCAGCATCACCCCACTCGCGCCGCCGTACACCAGCTCCACGTGGCGACGCGACACGGACTGGTCCGAGAGCGTGAAGTCACAGTCCTGGCCCCGTCCGATGACCATGCGCACGCCCTGGAAGCGCTTGCGCCGGCCCTGGTCCGGCCCCTCGACGATCTCCAGCGTCAGGGGGGGCCCGGCCCGCGTGGATTCCGAATTGTCGTCATCCCCGGCCAGCTCCGACTCGTCGAACTCCTCGTCGCCAACGTCCCCGGAGTCCTCATACCCCCGCGCCTTCTCCTGCGAATCGCCGGACGACGTCCGGAGCTGGGAGCGGATGCGGGTGTTGTCCTGCGACTCGTGTCCCTGGGAATCAGACGAGGATCTACGGGAGGAGGGGCGGGTGGGGGGAGGCATGCGGTCGCGCATCTTACGATGGCTGACCCCCCTTGGGTGCAACCCCGCCGAACCTCGGGACTTCGTGTCGGGAACAGAGCGCCCGCCCGTCTGGTCATGGCCTCATGACGCATGGCATCATTCCCGTTTCCCCGACAACGAGGGGCCCGGTTGGCCACCAGTCCACACCTGAGGCCGGGTCCGCTCTTTCCGGAGCAACAAGGGGATGACTCCCAGCGCACGATGCGGAAGCATGCGGCGTTTGGACCCGGTCTTCCCGATCCCGCTCGAGCCCACCTTATGACCGCACCGTCCCCGTTGACCCTGGACTTCCAGGTCCTCTTCGAGGCGGTGCCCGCGTCCTACCTCGTCCTCACCCCTCGCTTCGACATCATCGCCGTCAGCGACGCCTACCTCCGGGACACGAAGACCCGGCGGCGGGACATCCTCGGACGGGGCATCTTCGAGGTGTTTCCGCACAATCCCGCCGACCCGGACGCCACCGGCCCGCGCAACCTGCGCGCCTCGCTCGAGCGCGTGCTCCAGACCCGCGCCCCGGACCCCATGGGCGTGCTGAAGTACGACATTCCCCGTCCGGCCGCCGAGGGTGGTGGCTTCGAGGAGCGCTACTGGTCCCCCGTCAACACGCCCGTGCTCGATGCCTCGGGCGAGGTCCTCTACGTGCTGCACAGGGCCGAGGACGTGACGGAGTTCATCCAGCGCCAGGGCGTGGAGCAACTGCAGCGCGACGAACAGCTCCAGGCGCGCACGGAAGAGATGGCGCTGGAGAACTTCCAGCGCACGCGCCAGCTCCAGAACACCCACCGGCAACTGCTCCAGGCCAACGAGAAGCTCCAACGAACCAACGAGCGCCAGTCCGAGTTCTTCGCCAACGTCAGCCACGAGCTGCGCACCCCCCTCGCACTGGTGCTCGGACCGGTGGAGGAGCTGCTCGCGGGCCGGGCGGGCGCCCTGGGGGGGCCGGTCCGGGAAGAACTG
>Ga0081606_1000079_pt1 | contig 77492 bp, 46 predicted proteins | sample EareggfetidaYelm_FD_71127 | JGI IMG/M metagenome (GOLD analysis project Ga0081606, IMG submission 71127) | Earthworm egg capsule microbial community from the University of Washington, USA - E. fetida Yelm (SPADES assembly) (version 2) | ecosystem: Host-associated > Annelida > Reproductive system...
CGATCGTGCGCATCATCCACGCCAGCCGGGAGGCGGGAGTGACGTGCTCCCTGTGTGGCCAGGCCCCCTCGAACCGGCCCGAGTTCGCCGAGCACCTGGTGCGGGCGGGAATCACGTCCATTTCGGTGGACCCGGGCGCGGTGGGGGCGGCGCGGCGGGTGGTGGCCTCGGCCGAGCGCCGTCTGCTGTTAGAATCCGCCCTGAAGGAAAGAAGGCTCTCATGACCCAGCCCAAAGGTGGCGGAGGTGCTCGTCGGCTGCTCGCCTCGAACGAGCTGGGACGGGCTCCGACTCTCGCAGCAAGAGGAGGTCCGCCGCCTCGCGCGCCACGTCCACCGCGCTGTCCACCGAGATGCCCACGTCCGCCGCGTGCAGCGAGGGCGCGTCGTTGATGCCATCGCCCAGGTAGCCCACCACGTGCCCGCGCTGGCGCCGTGCGCGGATGACGCGGCTCTTCCGACCCGGAGCGACACGGGCGAAGAGCGTGGTGCGCTCCGCGCGGCTCTGGAGCGCGAGGTCGTCCAACAGCCCTCAGACGTGGAGAGCCACCCGCTCGTTGTCGCCCGTCACGACCTTCACCCCCGCGCGCAGGCGCGTCTCCAGCGCCGGCCGCGCGCTGTCCTTGGGAGGATCCAGGAAGGAGGCGAAACCCGCGAACACCAGATGAGTCTCGTCCCCCAGGTGCGCCACCCGCATGTCCGGTGATTCCTCGCGCCAGGCCACGGGAGCACAAGAGTGGTGGCGAGCGACGGCGGTCCACCATCGAAGAGGGGTACGGGGATGTGAAGGACCCGCGCTTCAGCCTGGGATTGTCGGTGTACGAATTGCCAAGCCTGACAGGCGAGGCAGGCTGCTGTTGGGGGCCATGGCCTGTTCCTTGATTACGTTGATGATGCCCGAAGCCATGCCGCGGTCGGTCATACGATGAGTATGTTTGGATTGTGATTATACAGTATTTCCGGAAAGCGGCTAAAGGTTGTTTATCCCCTCTTGCGGAACTTCGCTAGTGGTCGTACGAAGCTGTCGGCTACTCCTACGTGGGGGATGACAGCCAATCCGATGAGGGGAGGACATCGTGACGGATCGCTCGGGTGCTAGGGGCGCTATATTGATGATTCATGGCGTGAATTGCACGGGCGAGGTGTGGAGCCGTATGGCCGGGCAGTTTCGGGACATCGGCTGGCGCGTGGAGATGCCGACGTTCCGTCCGCAACTCAGACGGAGGTCCGAGCCCCCCGCCGAACTTTTGAAATTGACGCTAGCGGACTACGTCGAGGACATGGAAGCGGAGGCGCGCCGGCTGACGGCCGAGACGGGCCAGCCCCCGGTTGTCTTCGGCCATTCCATGGGAGGGCTCATCGCGCAAAAGCTCGCGGAGCGAGGCGTGGCGCGAGCGGTCGTTCTCCTGACGCCGACCGCACCGTCCGGCTTGCAATCCAAGGGGTCGCTGGCGCCGCGTTTCACTTTCGCCAATATTTTATATGGCCCACGGATGGAGACCAGGGCGCAGAAGTTCTGGAGGACTGGCTTTGGTTGGGGGATTTTGAATTGCGTTCCCCGCTCGCGGCATGCCGAGATCTACGCGGCCACATGTTACGAATCAGGTCTTGTCTACCGCGATCTGTTCTACCGAAGCAAGGACACTCAGCGGATCGCTTATATCGATGAAGGATGTGTGACCGCGCCGATATTGACGATCGGTGCCGCCAAGGACCGGGCCATCCACATCGACACGCAGCGCAAGATTGCAGAGAAGTACAAGCGAGTCGGAGATTACCTGGAGTACGCCGACAACGCCCACTGGATTCTAGATGAGCCTGGAACCGAGCGAGTGATTGCGGACATCGCTGGTTGGCTGAATGCGAAGGTAGCCAAGTGAGGAGCACCTCGATGATGAACTCGAATATTCCCGCGGCCAGCTATTCGAAGATCGCCGACAAGTACGATACGCAGTCGAACGAAAGCTCGTTCTGGGGTGAGCTGGCCCGCGGTTCGTACGAGGCCATGCTCCTCAAGCCCCAATATCGTGTCATCGTTGACGTGGGGTGCGGGACTGGAGGTGCGCTGAACCATCTTCAGAGTCGAGCGCCTTCATCCACGCGGTTCATCGGGATCGAGCCATCCGAGCAGATGCGTCTCTTCGCTCAGCAGCACAACGCTGGGAGCGCGTCGGTCGAGCTTCGGGAGGGCCGGTTCGAGGCCCTTCCGCTCGAGGATGCCTCGGTGGACTATCTCTACAGCATCTGGGCGTTCCATTGGTCCAATGATCCCCAGCGCGCGAGTGCTGAAATCCGGCGTGTTTTGAAGCAAGACGGTGAACTCGACATGTGGTTCATCGGCATGAACACCGGACGGGAGTTCGCGCGGAAGACAGCCGAGGTCCTCTCCAGGTACGTCGATCTGGAGACGCGCTTGCGCGCGGCGTCGATGATGGCCGCTTTCGATCGCAATATCGTTGATGGCTTGTTCTCCAGTTTCGAGTCCACTGGGTTGACCATCACGGAGGAGACGACGGCGCATTACGACACATTGGAAGCGCATTGGGCCTGGCAGATTCGCTCGGAAGCGCACTACTCGGTCATCCCCCCGGAGAAGCGAGGGCAGTTCGATGCCGAGCTTCGGGTCGCGCTCGCCAGCCTCGGAGACGAGCGCGGTATTCCCTACACGCGCCATAGCTTCCACGTGCGCTATCGCCATGTCGAGCGTGCCTTCTTCGCGGTTCCCTCCTGGATCGGTGACCTCCGAACGGCTCCGGACTCCGGAGCCAGCCGCCCTGTTGCGCTTTGCACGCTCGCCGCGGAGAACGACGAGGAGCTTCGGCGTGGCGCGGAGCAGCTGGGCGGCTACCTCGAGAAGGAGTCTCGCGAGGAGTCGTCACTGGACGACATCCAGGCCGTCATGAACACCGGCCGGGCGGTCGGCTCGCATCGCCTCGCTCTTGTCGCGGCCGACGCTGATTCCCTGGCGCTCAGTCTCCGAATTGGAGCCGAGGGACGCGTTCCCGCGAGAGGCGCGCGGCGCGTCGTGGAGCGGAGACCCGTGGTGGCGTTCATGTTCACCGGCCAGGGATCCGCACGAACCGGCATGGGACGTGAGCTGTTCCAGACCAGCCCCGTCTTCCGCGCCGGCATCGAACAATGCGCACGGATTTCGGATGGGTTGATCGGGGGCTCGCTCGCCGATGTCCTGTGTCGGGATACGGATCAGCCGATCGAAGATGGTGTCGAGGCACAAGTTGCCCTTTTCGCGCTTCAGTATTCATTGTTTCATCTGTGGCGGTCGTGGGGCGTGCATCCGAACGTCGTCGTGGGGCACAGTCTTGGCGAATTCGCCGCTGCGTGTGTCGCGGGGGTTTTTTCGCTGAACGACGCCATTCGGCTGGTCGTGGGTCGCGCTCAGGCGATGCGGGAGCACTCCATCGCGGGCTCCATGTGCGCCGTGCGCGCGAGCGTCGATCAGCTCACTCCGCATCTCGCAAGCCGCGCCGGGCGAGTTGTCATCTCCGCCTTCAATGCGCCGGAGAGTCTGGTGCTTGCTGGCGACACACACGAGGTGGAGACCTTGTCTCGGGAACTCGCAGCCCAGGGGCTCCGGACTACGCCGCTTCAAACCGCCCATGCGTTCCACTCTCCGCTGATGTTGCCCGCCGAGGAGGCGTTCCGGGCAGTATGTGAGCAGGTTGGCTATTCGGCTCCGCGGATTCCTTTCGTCAGCACGGTCGAGGGAGGGAAAGAAGCGGAGGTGTCGAATCCGGAATACTGGGTGCGACACATGCTGGATCCAGTACGGTTCATGGCGGCCGTTGATACTCTCCAGAGCCGTGGTGTGTCTGCCTATGTGGAGATCGGTCCCGGTACGACACTGACGAACCTGGTGGTTCAGTATCTGGGTGAGGGTCCTGCCATGTGCGCACCGTCGCTGAACGGACTGCGCGACAACTGGCCATCGCTGCTCGCATGCGTCGGGGCGCTCTATGCGCAGGGCGTCGACATCGACTGGAAGGGGTTCGCGTTTCCTCGTTCGTATCGGACTGTGTGTCTCCTGGCGCAGCAAGGGCTCCCGGCTGGCGGCACGTCCTCGGGAGAGGGTCGCGACGGAAACCCGGATATTGCTCGACCGGCTGCTTCATCGAACAGCTCGGTGTGGGGGCGACGGCTGGCGGAGCTGCCCTCCGAGAAGCGGCTCTGGGAGGCGCGGCGGCTGGTCCGGGCAGAGGTCTCGGAACTACTGGGTAGGCAGATCGGCGAGGACGCGGATCGCAAGGGTCTGATGGAACTCGGGTTCGACTCGCTCTGTTCGGTGGCTCTGGCGCGTCAACTGGCGCACCGGATTCAACAACAGGTGTCGGACACGATTACCTTTTCGCGTCCCAATGTCGACGCGCTCGCGCGCTTCGTGCTCGATGCGCTCTCGTTGGAAGCGAAGGGAGAGGCGGGGCGGGTCATGGCGAACCGTCCCGTGGGGGACGCAGCCGAGGATCCGATCGCGATCGTGGGAGTGGGTTGTCGGCTGCCTGGTGGCGTGGTCGACCTGGATGGGCTTTGGACGCTCCTCGACGGTGCGCGGGACACCGTCGGAGAGTTCCCCTCCGACCGCTGGGACATATCGGGATGGCTCGATTCCGATCCCGATGCCCCGAGCAAGACATCTGTCACGCTCGGCTCGTACCTGAACGACGTGGCCGGCTTCGACCCGGCCTTCTTCGGCATCTCGCCCCGCGAAGCCTTGAGGATGGATCCCGCGCATCGGCTCTTGCTGGAGGTGTGCTGGGAGGCACTGGAGAACGCGGCGGTTCCTCCGAAGGCCCTTGTCGGGACCGAGACGGGGCTCTTCATCGGGATTGGCCCGTCCGAATATGAGGCCGCGCGGCCCCAGGCGATGGCATCCGTTGGGATCGACGCCTACACCGGCTTGGGAACGATGCCCAGCGTTGGAGTGGGTCGGATCTCGTACGTTCTGGGGTTACAAGGTCCGTGCTTCGCCGTGGATACGGCTTGCTCGTCCTCGCTCGTCGCCATTCATCAGGCCTGTCAGAGCTTGCGTTCCGGGGAGTGCACCATGGCCCTGGCCGGCGGGGTGTCGTTGATGCTGTCGCCGAGCACCTTCGTGTGGCTCTCGAAGAACCGCGCGTTGGCCGCGGATGGCCGCTGCAAGACGTTTTCGGCGGAGGCCGATGGCTACGGACGCGGGGAGGGGGGCGCTGTCGTTGTCCTCAAGCGACTCAGTCAGGCCCGCGCGGACGGAAATCGCGTATTGGCATTGATTCGCGGCTCGGCCATCAACCACGATGGTGCGAGCAGCGGTCTGACCGTGCCGAATGGGGGCGCTCAAGAAGTCGTGCTGCGGCGGACCTTGGAGGACGCGGGTTGTGCCCCGTCCTCGGTGGGTTATGTCGAAGCGCACGGCACGGGCACGCACCTGGGTGATCCGATCGAAGTCGAAGCCTTGAACGCGGTGTATGGCCAGGGGCGAGCCGCCACCGAGCCGTTACTGCTCGGGTCGGTGAAGACCAACATTGGCCATCTTGAGTATGCGGCGGGCGTTGCTGGGCTCCTGAAGGTCCTACTATGTCTTCGGGAAGGGCGGATTCCCTCGCACTTGCACGCGCAGACATTGAACCCCCGGATCTCGTGGGACGAGTTGCCGATGTCCGTGCCGCGTACCAGTACGCCATGGCCGGAGTGGAATGTGCCGCGGCGGGCAGGCGTGAGTTCGTTCGGGTTGAGCGGTACCAATGCCCACGTGGTGCTGGAAGAAGCGCCGAAGACGGTGCCCACGCCAGTGTCGCTCGCGCGTCCGTCCGAACTGGTGGTGCTATCAGCCAAGAGCCCGGCGGTGTTGGACGGAATGGCGGTGCGGCTTGGGGCGCATCTGGATGCGCACCCGGAGCTGGGGCTGGGGGACGTGGCGTTCAGCTTGGCGACCACGCGCAGCCCGATGGAGCACCGGCTCGCGCTGGGGGTGGGTTCTCGCGAGGGGTTGCGAGCGGCGCTCGAGGTGGTTGCGCAAGGACAGACCCCGCCGGGCGCCGTGCGTGGCCGCACCTCCGCTGACGGAGCGCCGAAGGTGGTCTTCGTGTTTCCTGGCCAGGGTTCCCAGTGGGTGGGGATGGGCCAGCAGCTCCTGGCCCAGGAGCCCGTCTTCCGCGGCGCGCTGGAGGCGTGCGATCGGGCCATCCAGGCCGAAGTGGGCTGGTCGCTCCTCGCGGAGCTTGCCGCCGATCCGTCTGTTTCGCGCCTCGACCACATCGACGTGGTGCAGCCGGTGCTATTCGCCCTGGAGGTGGCGCTTTCGGTGCTGTGGCGCTCCTGGGGGGTGGAGCCGGATGCCGTGGTGGGTCACAGCATGGGCGAGGTGGCGGCCGCGCACGTGGCCGGTGCGTTGTCGCTCGAGGATGCCGTGGCGATCATCTGCCGGCGCGGTCTGCTACTGCGGCGAATCAGTGGTCAGGGCGAGATGGCGCTCGTCGAGCTACCGCTGGCCGAGGCCGAGGCGGCGCTCCGGGGCTACGCGGATCGGCTGAGTGTGGCCGTGAGCAACAGTCCCCGCTCGACGGTGCTGTCGGGCAATCCAGCGGCGCTTGCGGAGGTGCTGTCGGCACTGGAGGCGAAGGGGGTGTTCTGCCGACGGGTGAAGGTGGACGTCGCCAGCCATAGTCCGCAGGTAGACCCGCTGCGCGAAGACCTTCTGGCTGCGCTTGGCGAGCTCAAGCCGGTAGCTGCGGCGGTGTCGATGCGCTCGACGGTGACGGGCGCGAGCGTAGCGGGTCCGGAGTTGGGGGCGCGCTACTGGGTGGACAACCTTCGACAGCCGGTGCGCTTCGCCGATGCGGTGCAATCGCTGCTGGAAGACGGTCATGGGCTCTTCGTGGAAATGAGCCCGCATCCAATCCTGACGATTTCCGTCGAGGAGATCCGGCAGGTGGTGGCGCGCGAGGGGGCCGCGGTGGGCTCGCTGCGGCGTGGACAGGACGAGCGCCTGGCGATGCTGGAGGCGCTGGGCGCGCTATGGGTACAGGGCTACCCGGTGGCCTGGGAGCGATTGTTCCCCGCTGTGGGTCGGAGGCTAGCGCTGCCGACCTATCCCTGGCAGCGGGAGCGGTACTGGCTTGATGTGCCGGTCGGCGGCGCGCCAGGCGCCAATCGTCGTGCTCATGCGGGTGGTCACCCGCTCCTGGGTGAAGCCCAGACCCTTTCGACCGAGACGAGCACCCGCCTGTGGGAGACGACGCTGGATCTCAAGCGGCTGCCGTGGCTCGGCGACCACCGGGTGCAGGGGGCGATCGTGTTTCCAGGAGCGGCGTACCTGGAGATGGCGCTGTCGTCCGGGGCCGCGGTCCTGGAGGATGGTTCGCTTCAGCTCACCGATGTGGTGCTGGAGCAGGCGCTGGCCTTCGCGGGCGATACGGCGGTGCCGGTGCAACTGGTGACGACCGAGGAGCAACCCGGACGGCTACACTTCCAGGTCGCCAGCCGCGTGGCGGATTCCGGCCGTGCGTCCTGGCGGGTCCACGCCCGTGGCACGTTGCGCCGGGCGGAGCACGCCGAGGCTCCGCCAAGGCTGGAGCTGGCGGCGTTGCGCACCCGGTTCGGGGCCAGCGTACCCTCCGTGAATGTCTACGCGGCGTTGACCGAGATGGGGCTTGAGTACGGGCCGGCGTTCCAGGGGCTCGTCGAGCTGTGGCGGGGGGCGGGCGAGGCGCTGGGACGGGTGCGGCTGCCCGAGGCAGCCGGCTCCTCGACGGCGTATCAGCTGCACCCGGCGCTGCTGGATGCGTGCTTCCACGTGATGGCCAGCGCGCTCGCCGAGGGCGGAGAGGTGACACCGTGGGTACCCGTGAAACTGGGCTCGCTGCGGCTGTTCCAGCGGCCTTCTGGGGAACTGTGGTGCCATGTGCGGAGCACGAGCCCCGGGCCACAATCACCCGAGCGGCGGAGTGCCGACTTCTGGCTGGTCGACAGCACGGGCGCGCGGGTCGCCGAGATTTCCGGACTCGTGGTGCAGCGACTGGCGAGCGGGGCGCGCCGGAGTGAAGAAGACGACTGGTTCCTGGAGTTGTCCTGGGAGCCCGCGGCGATGGCCACCGCCAAGGCCAAGGCGGGCCGATGGCTGCTGCTCAGTGAAGGCGGTGCGCTTGGCCACTCGTTGAGCTCGGCGCTGGAGGCGGCTGGCCATGCCGTCTTCCATGCGATCGGGAACGATACGAGCGTCGCCAGCGTGCGAGCTGTCCTGGCCGATGCCTTCGGCGGACAGGCTCCGACGGCGGTGGTGCATCTCGGCAGCCTCGATGGGGGGAGCGAACTCGATCCCGAAGCCATCGAGGCGGCGCTGGTGCGCGGCTGCGACAACGTGCTCTACACGGTGCAAGCCCTGGCCGGTATGGGTTGGAGAGATGCGCCGCGTTTGTGGCTGTTGACCCGCGGTGCCCAGGCTGTCGGCGCTGGTGATGTGTCCGTGGGGCAGTCAGCGCTCCTGGGACTGGGTCGCGTTATCGCCCTGGAGCACGCGGAGTTGCGTTGTGGCCGCATCGACCTGGATCCGGCCCGTCCGGAAGGCGAGGTCGGGGCCCTGGTGGCCGAACTGCTCGGAGACGATGCCGAAGAGGAGGTCGCGCTTCGTGGTGGCGAGCGGCTGGTGGCTCGGCTCGTCCGCAGGACACCCGAGGCTGAGCGCCGGGAGAAGCTCGAGCCCGCGGGTGGCCGGCCCTTCCGGCTGGAGATCGACGCGCCTGGCGTGCTGGACCGCTTGGTGCTCCGGACCATGGAGCGGCGTGCTCCGGGCCCGGCCGAGGTGCAGATTGCCGTCGAGGCCGCGGGACTCAACTTCCTCGACGTCCTGTTGGCGCTGGGCGCGATGCCCAACGACCAGGCGGAGCAGCCCAACTCACCGCTGGTTCTGGGGAGCGAGTGCTCCGGGCGCATCGTCGCCATAGGCGAGGGCGTGGAAGGTCTCGTGGTGGGCCAACCGGTCATTGCCCTGGCGGGGGGAGGCGCCTTCGCTTCCCATCTCACCACGCCGGCCTCGCTGGTCCTGCCGCGGCCTCCGGGGCTTTCCGCGACCGAGGCGGCTGCGATGCCGATCGTGTATCTGACGGCTTGGTACGCCCTCGACAAGGTGGCCCGCCTGCAGCCGGGGGAGCGGGTGCTGATTCACGCTGCGACCGGCGGTGTCGGCCTGGCGGCGGTGCGGTGGGCGCAGCACGTAGGGGCCGAGGTCTATGCGACGGCTGGTACCCCCGAGAAGCGTGCCTACCTGGAGTCGCTCGGCGTGCGGTACGTGAGCGATTCCCGCTCGAACCGGTTTGTCTCCGACGTGCGCGCGTGGACGGGCGGCGAGGGGGTGGATGTCGTGCTCAATTCGCTTTCGGGCGAGTTCATCAGCAAGAGTTTCAATCTCCTGCGTGACCACGGTCGCTTCGTGGAACTGGGCAAGCGCGACTACTACGCCAACAACCGGCTGGGTCTGCATCCGTTCTTGCGGAATCTGTCGTTCTCGCTGGTTGACCTGCGGGGGATGATGCTCAAGCAGCCGGCACGGGTCCGCGCGCTCTTCGAGGAACTGCTCGGCCTGGTCGCGACCGGCGTGTTCTCCCCTCCACCCATCGGGACCCTGCCCGTCTCCCAGGTCGCCGATGCGTTCCGGAAGATGGCGCAGGCGCAGCATATCGGGAAGCTCGTGCTCACTCTGGACGACCCGGAGGTACGGGTCCACGTGCCAGCGGAGTCCCGCGCCACTGTTCGCCGCGACAGTACCTACATCGTGACCGGCGGACTGGGCGGGCTCGGTCTGCGCGTGGCCGGGTGGCTGGCGGAGCAGGGGGCCGGTCACCTCGTACTGGTGGGCCGGTCGGGCGGGGCCAGTCCGGAGCGGCAGGTAGAGGTCGACGCGCTCGCAGCCAAGGGCGTGCGCGTGACGGTGGCGAAAGCCGATGTCGCCGATCGGGAGCAACTCGCGCGAGTGCTCGACGAGGTGGCCGCTTCGGGGATGCCGCTACGCGGGGTCGTCCACGCCGCGGGGGTGTTGGATGACGGAATGCTGCTGCAGCAGGAACCGGCGCGTTTGCGCAAGGTCATGGCGCCCAAGGTCCAGGGCTCCTTGCACCTGCACGCACTCACCCGCGAGGCGCCACTGGACTTCTTCGTGATGTACGCCTCGGTGGCGGGGCTCATGGGCTCGGCGGGCCAGGGCAATTACGCCGCCGCCAATGCCTTCATGGATGCCCTGGCTCACCACCGAAGGGCTCAGGGCCTGCCGGCGCTGAGCATCGATTGGAGCGTGTTCTCGGAGGTGGGTCTGGCCGCCGCGCAGGACAGCCGCGGGGCGCGTTTGGCCTCCCGCGGAATGCGGAGCCTCACTCCCGCCGAGGGCCTGTCTGCCCTGGCGCGCCTGCTCGATAGTGATCGTGTGCAGGTGGGAGTGGTACCGCTCAACCTGCGGCAGTGGGTGGGATTCAACCAGGCGGCGGCATCCTCTCGGATGTTGTCGCGGCTGATGGCCGAGCAGCGAACCGGACGGCCTGTCGGGGACAGGCACCTGCTCGAACGGGTTGCCGCTGCGGAGCCAGGCGCGCGGGCGTCGCTGTTCCAGGAGTTCCTCCGGCTGCAGGTCTCCCAAGTGTTGCGCATCCCCGAAGACAAACTCGAAGTGGGTGCCCCGCTCACCAGCCTGGGCATGGACTCGCTGATGGGTTTGGAGTTGCGCAACCGTATCGAGGCCGCGATCGGCATTCGCGCGTCGGCGACTCTTCTGTGGACCTACCCCACCGTGGTTGCACTGAGCGGGTACTTGGCTCGTGGAATACGCGAGGCGGCTCCCGCGGAGCCACCTCCTCCCACCACTGATTCCAACAATGAAGTCGAGGACATGTCGCAGGATGAAGTGGCGCGACTGATCGACGAGAAATTCGAGGTGCTCGCGTGAATAATCCTGGCCCTGGCGTACAGCAGGAACGGTTGAAGAAAGCCGCCATCATCATTCGGAGGCTGGAGGACAAGCTTGCATCCCTGGAGCAGGCGGATCAGGCCCTGAACGAGCCGCTCGCCATCGTAGGCATCGGTTGTCGCTTTCCTGGAGGAGCCGACAGTCCGCCAAGATTCTGGGAGTTGCTCGAGGCGGGCCAGGACGCCGTCCAATCTCTCGAGCAGCGCTGGACACTGGTGGGCACCCAGCCTCGTGGGGACGTGCCGCGCTGGGCGGGACTGCTCACCGAGGCCGTGGATCGCTTCGACGCCTCGTTCTTCGGCATTGCGCCCCGGGAGGCGCGGTCGCTCGACCCGCAGCACCGGCTACTGCTGGAGGTCGCCTGGGAAGCGCTCGAAGACGCCGGAATTCCGCCTGGGCTGCTCGAAGGTAGCCGCACAGGCGTATTCGTCGGCGCCTGCTCCAATGATTATGCTGATACCGTCGCGCGCCAGCCGCACGACGCGCAGGACGCGTACAGCACCACCGGCAACCTGCTCAGCATCGCCGCCGGGCGGCTGTCCTACACCCTGGGATTACAGGGGCCCTGCCTGACCGTCGACACGGCGTGCTCGTCGTCGTTGGTGGCCATTCACCTCGCCTGCCGCAGTCTGCGTGCCCGAGAGAGTGATTTGGCGCTGGCGGGAGGCGTGAACCTGATTCTCTCCCCTGACACGATGGAAGACTTGGCACATACCCAGGCCCTCTCGCCGGATGGTCGCTGCCGGACCTTCGATGCCACGGCCAATGGTTTCGTCCGCGGAGAAGGCTGCGGCTTGGTCGCGCTCAAGCGATTGAGCGACGCGCGGCGGGATGGGAATCGGATCTGGGCGCTGGTTCGAGGCTCGGCCATCAACCAGGACGGCCGGTCGACGGGACTGACTACGCCCAACGTGCTCGCCCAGGAGTCGCTGCTGCGTGAGGCGCTGCGGAGCGCTCGCGTCGAAGCCGGAGCCATTGGTTACGTCGAGACCCACGGGACAGGAACCTCGCTGGGAGATCCCATCGAGGTCGAGGCGCTCCGGGCGGTGTTGGGGACGGCGCGGCCCGATCGCACGAGTTGTGTGCTGGGGGCGGTGAAGACCAACATTGGCCATCTGGAGGCCGCCGCGGGTGTGGCGGGTTTGATCAAGGTGGCGCTTGCGCTCAAGCACGAGCGCATCCCGAAGAACCTCAACTTCCGCACGCTCAACGCGCACATCGAACTCGATGGGACCGCGCTCACCCTGGCGACAGAGCCGGTGGACTGGCCGCGGACGGAGCGGCCGCGCCTGGCGGCAGTGAGTTCCTTCGGGTTGAGTGGCACCAACGCGCATGTGGTGCTGGAGGAGGCTCCGGCGGCGGATGCCGCACCCGCTGAATTGGCGCGGCCAGCGGAGCTTCTGGTGCTGTCGGCCAAGAGCGCGGCGGCACTGGAGGCCAAGGCAGCGCGGCTGAGAGACCACGTGGACGCGCATCAGGAGCTGGGCCTCGGCGACGTGGCTTTCAGCCTGGCGCTCACGCGCGACCCGATGGAGCACCGGCTCGCGGTGGCGGCCACCTCGCGCGATGCGCTGCGAGCGGTGCTGGATGCAGCGGCCCAGGGGCGGACTCCACAGGGCGCGGTGCGCGGCACGGCCAGCTCCAAGCGCCGCAAGCTTGCCTTCCTATTCACGGGACAGGGCGCGCAGGTGCTGGACATGGGCCGCGAGCTTTACGCGGCGTGGCCCGCGTTCCGCGGGGCGCTCGACTCGTGTGTTGCGCTCTTCGAGCGGGAACTCGACCGGCCACTGCGCGAGGTGATTTGGGCCGGGCCGAGCAGCGCTGATGCCGCGCTGCTGGACCAGACGGCATACACGCAGCCAGCTCTGTTCACGCTGGAGTACGCGCTCGCCGCGCTGTGGCGCTCGTGGGGCGTGGAGCCAGAGCTGGTCGCGGGTCATAGCATTGGCGAGTTGGTGGCCGCCTGCGTGGCGGGCGTGTTCTCGCTCGAGGATGCGGTGCGGTTGGTGGCGGCTCGCGGCCGGTTGATGCAGGCGCTTCCGACCGGCGGGGCGATGGTCTCGATCGCCGCGCCGGAGGCCGAGGTTGCTGCTGCGGTGGCGCCGCATGAGGCATCGGTGTCGATTGCCGCTGTCAACGGGCCGGAGCAGGTGGTGATCGGAGGGGCCTCGGAGCCCGTGCTCGCGATCGCGGCGTCGTTTGCCACACGTGGGGTGCGTACCAAACAGTTGCGCGTGTCGCACGCATTCCACTCGCCGCTCATGGGGCCGATGCTGGACGCGTTCGGTCGCGTTGCCGAATCGATCACCTACCAGCGGCCCTCACTTCCGCTGATCAGCAACCTGAGCGGGAAGTTGGTTACCAACGAGGTGAGTACGCCGGGCTACTGGGTGCGTCACGTGCGTGAGGCGGTGCGTTTCGCGGACGGGGTGAAAGCACTGCACGAAGCCGGAGCGGGAACGTTTGTTGAAGTGGGCCCGGGCTCGACGCTGCTCGGCTTGGTGACAGCCTGCCTGCCGGACGTGGAGCCGACGTTGGTCGTATCGCTGCGCGTCGGGCGCGAGGAGCCGGTAAGCGTTCTCGAGGCGCTGGGCGGTCTCTGGTCCGCGGGTGCGCGGGTCGACTGGTCGGGTGTCTTCCCGGTGAGGGGAGCTCGGGTGGCGCTACCGACGTATCCCTGGCAGCGGGAGCGGTACTGGCTCGATGCACCCGCCATCAAAGACCCATCGCTCGTGCCATCGCTTCCGGCCAAGGACCCGGAGGTCCCGCAGCCCGCGGCACCGGCCGTCGCACGGCCTCCGCCCGCTGAGTCCAGCGGAGCCATGCCTTCGAGGGCGGCGGCGCGGGACCTCAGGATACTCGCCGAGCTTTGTGAAATGGTCGGTGGATTCACGGGTGACTCGCCCTCCGAACTCCCGGTCGACAGCGACCTGTTCCAGCTCGGAGTGGACTCGCTCGCGCTGTTCGGCCTTCGTAAGGTCATCGAGCAGCGCTTCGGAATCCTGATCCCCATCAACTCCTTCCACGAGGAGGTATCGACGGTCAGGAAGATCGCGTCGTTCCTGGACAAGGAACTGCCGCCCGAGCCGGCACCGGAACTGCCGCTCGTGCCGGAGGTGTCCGCGTCGGAGTCGGCGGGGAACGGCGTTGGCCCGCGGGGGACGCTCGAGCGTATTGTCGAGGAGCAGCTCGCGTTGCTGCGCTATTCCAGCGACGGGGTCGGCTCGCGGGAAGGTATCGAGCGGATCGTCACGGAGCAGCTCGCGCTGCTCCGGCGGCACGCGGGCGACGACGCCGCGAGGACTCGCGCGCCCACGCCCGCACTGCTGGCGAGGATGGAGCCCGCGGCGCGGCCTGTCCCGGTGCTCGCCATCCATGAGTTGATGCGCGCGCCCGCGGTTCGCGCCTCGGCGCCGACCGCCTTCGTTCCGTACCGAAGAATCAACACGAAGCGAGATCCAGCGCTGCAAGCTCGACAGGACGCGTTCCTGAAGACGCTCATCCGGGACTACACGGCCCGCACGCCGGGCTCGAAGCGCCTCACCGACGAGACCCGGGCGACGGTTGCGAACAACCGTGCAGTCGCCGGGTTCCGACCCTCCTGGAAGGAGATCACCTATCCGCTCCAGGTCGTCCGCGCCGAAGGATCGAAGGTCTGGGACGTTGATGGCAACTCCTACATCGATGTGTCGATGGGCTTCGGGGTAAACCTCTTCGGGCACCGCCCGGCGTTCGTTGCCGACGCGGTTGTCGATGAGCTGAGCCGCGGCGCACCGCTCGGGCCAATGACACCGCTGCCGGGCGAGGTGGCGAACATGATCGTCGATGCCACCGGAGTCGAGCGGGTCGCCTTCTACAACACCGGCACCGAGGCGGTGATGGTGGCGGTGCGCCTGGCTCGCTCCATCACTGGCCGCTCGAAGGTGGTGATATTCAGTGGTTCGTATCACGGGACCTTCGACGGGGTTCTCGCGGTGGCCGAAAGCGACAGCTCGCCGATGGGCGTCCCACTCGCACCAGGTACGACGCGAGGTATGGTTTCCGACATCATGGTGCTCGAGTACGGCGCTCCTGCCTCGCTCGAGGTGATCCGTGGGTGTGCTGGGGAACTCGCGGCGGTGCTGGTGGAGCCCGTGCAGAGCCGACGACCCGATCTCCAGCCCCGGAGTTTCCTCCACGAACTGCGCCGTATCACCGCCGAGGCGGGGGCGGCCTTGATCTTCGACGAGGTCATCACCGGCTTTCGCATCAGCTCGGGAGGTGCCCAAGCGCATTTCGGTGTCCGTGCCGATCTCGTCACCTACGGAAAGGTCATCGGCGGCGGGTTGCCGATCGGCATCGTGGCCGGTGTTCGGCGGTTCATGGATGCCGTTGACGGCGGCGCGTGGCGTTTTGGCGATGACTCGTATCCCAAGGTGCAGAACACCTTCGTCGCTGGAACCTTCTGCCACCATCCGCTCTCACTGGCCGCGGCCAGAGAGGTGCTGCAGCACCTCCGGCGAGAGGGCGCCGGGCTGCAGGAGCGGCTCAACGAGAAGACAGCCGAGATCGTGCAAGAGCTCAACGAGCACTGCGAGCGTGTCGGCTCCCCCGTGCGACTCGTGCATTTCGGCTCGCTGTTCCGTCTCGAACTCAAGGGCGACTGGGAGCTGATTTACTACCGACTCCTCTGCAAGGGGGTCTACGTGTGGGAGGGCCGAAACCTCTACCTCTCCACCGCCCATTCAGACGAAGACATCCGTTTGTTCATCACGGCGGTGAAGGAGTGCGTCGACGAGATGATCGCGGCTGGGTTCGCGCCATCGCTTTCTCCGCGGCTCAGCCCTGGCGACGTGGCCCCGATCGTCGTTGCTTCGGCGCCTGCGGTAGCGGTCGAGCCGAGCGCGGCGGTGGAATACCCGATGTCCTCCATCCAGCGGGGGCTCTACTTCCAGTGCCAGTTCCCGGACGGAGAGTTGGCCTACCACATCCATGGCGCCTGGGAGATCCATGGTGCGCTGGACGTCGCCCGCCTGGAGGCGTGCTTCCGCGAGATCATCCGGCGGCACGATGCTCTGCGCAGTTCGTTCGTGCTGTGTGATGACGGTCGGCTCGTCCAGCGCGTTCATCCGACGGTCCCGTTCGAGCTTGAGCGTTCCGAGGGCGGGAACGTAGAGGCGTGGCTTCGGCGATTCATCCGTCCCTTCACCCTGTCGAACGCTCCCCTCATCCGAGTGGGGCTGCTCCGGGTGGCGGAGGACCGGCACGTGATGGCCATCGACCTGCACCACATCACCGCCGATGGCACCACGGGAACGATCGTGGTCCGGGAGTTCATGGCGCTGTACAAGGGCGAGGCGATCCCGCCCGTGGTCAGGCAAGGCTGGGAGCACGCGACCTGGGAGCGGGAGTTCCTGCGCGGCGAGAGCTCCGCGTCCCAGGAGCGCTACTGGCGCGAGCGCCTCTCCCCTGAGATGCCGCGCCTCGAACTGGGGCTCGACTTCCCAAGGTCAGCGGTGCAACGCTTCGAGGGGGGGGAGGTCCGCCTGCGCCGCTCGGCACGGCTGCTGCGGAAGCGGGCGCGCGAGTACGGTGTATCGCTCTACATGCTCCTCTTCGCGGCCTGCCACACACTCCTGCTGCGGCTCACGGGCCAGCGCGACATCACCATTGGCACGGCGCAGAACGGGCGCCAGGGAGGTGGCTTCGAGGACGCGGTGGGGATGTTCGTCAACGCGCTCCCGGTGCGGGTCTCGGTCGCTGCCGGCGCCACGTTCGCCGAACTCCTCGCCGAGGTGAAGCGGCGTTGCCTCGAGGCGAACGAGCACCAGGATTTCCCATTGGGTGCCATTCTTCAGAAATTGAAGGGGGGCGGTCATGGGTACAACCCATTCTTCGACGTCATGTTTTCCTATGAGCAGGCCGAGGAGCGGGGGGCGATCCATCTGCCCGGGCTCACGTTGAACGAGCGCCCGATAGTACGCAGGGCCACGCCCTATGATCTCAACCTAGAGGTCATCGAGGCCGGTGGGGTATTGGACCTCCACTTCCTGTACTGTGGAGCGTTGTGGAAGGAAGAGAGCATCGAGCGATATGCGCGCTACTTCAGCGCGATTCTCGAGGCGATCGAGGGTGATCCGGCGCGTCCGCTCGTCGAGGCGCCCGAACTCCGGCTCTCGGAGATTTCGCTCTTGAGTGCCGAGGAACGGCAACAGCTCCTGGTGGATTGGAACGGCACCGCGGTGGAGTATGCGCGGGGCACGTGCGTTCATGAGCTGTTCGAGGCCCAGGTGGAGCGGACCCCGGACTCAGTGGCGGTGATCTTCCAGGAGGAGCAGCTCACCTACGCGCAACTCAATGCACGTGCGAACCAACTCGGCCGCCGCCTGAAATCCCTGGGGGTAGGGCCCCAGGTACTCGTCGCCATCTGTATCGAGCGTTCCATCGACATGATGGTGGGGCTGCTCGGCATCCTCAAGGCGGGTGGTGCGTACGTCCCGTTGGACCCAAGCTACCCCGAGGAGCGCTTGGCGTTCATGCTCGAAGATTCGGGCGCCAAGGTCCTTGTCACGGGGGAGGGGACCCCGCCGTGGCTGTTGAATGCACCCGTGAAGAGGATCTGCCTCAGCGCGGATCGGGCGTCGCTAGCGGGAGAGCCGATCGAGAACCCCACCTCGGGTGTCATCAGCAGCCAGCTCGCGTACATCCTGTACACCTCGGGCTCTACCGGGAAGCCGAAAGGCACCGAGATCTCCCATCGGAATGTCGTGAACTTCTTCGCCGGAATGACCGAGCGTCTCGGTGGCGACGTTGGAACATGGCTCGCCGTTACAAGCATCTCGTTTGACATCTCCGTGCTTGAACTCTTCTGGACGCTCGCCCGCGGATTCCGGGTGGTGATCCAGAACTCGAGGCAGCTCGTACCAGCGGTCTCGCGGCTCCGGGCACCGAAGGCCAGTGGACAGGGAAACAAGGGCATCGACTTCAGCCTGTTCTACTTCGCGAGTGCCACCGACGGAGGCAATGCCTATGAGCTCCTGATGGAGGGAGCCAAGTTCGCCGACCAGAACGACTTCGCGGCCGTGTGGACACCGGAGCGGCACTTCCACGACTTCGGTGCTCCGTATCCCAACCCGTCCGTTGTCAGCGCGGCGCTCGCCATGGCCACGAAGCGGATTCAGATCAGGGCCGGCAGCGTCGTCATGCCGCTGCACAGCCCCATCCGAGTGGCCGAGGAGTGGTCGATCGTCGACAACCTCTCGAACGGTCGGGTTGCGCTCTCCTTTGCGTCCGGCTGGCACGCGAACGACTTCGCGCTCATGCCGCAGAACTACGCTGAGCGGAGGCAGCTCATGCTGGAGGGAGTCGACACCGTGCGGAAGCTCTGGCGGGGGGAGACGCTCAACTTCCCGGGTGGTGCGGGCCAGGACGCGAAAGTCAGGAGCTTGCCCCGACCTGTTCAGGCGGAGCTGCCTTATTTCCTCACCGCCGCGGGCAATCCAGAGACCTACCGATTGGCGGGCCAGCGCGGCGCCGGGCTTCTGACTCACCTCCTCGGGCAGGACATCGAGGGGCTGGAGAAGAACCTGAAAATCTACCGCGAGGCCTGGGCTGCTGCGGGCCATCCGGGCAAGGGCCATATCGCGCTGATGATGCACACCTTCGTCGCACACGACGAGGAGTACGTGCGGCGCAAGGTCCCCGGTCCGCTCGCCGAGTACCTGAGGTGCTCCGCGGACCTCATGCGGGCCGCGCTAGGAGAACTCGCGAGTACGACGTCGTACGAAGGCCTGTCCAAGGATGATATGGATTTCCTGCTGTCCAAGGCCGTTGATCGCTTCTTCGGGAACATTGGCCTCTTCGGAACGCCCGAGTCCTGTCTCCCCATGATCGACCGGTTGAAGGCCATTGGCGTCGACGAGGTCGCCTGTCTGATCGATTTCGGCATCGAGGCCAGCGAGGTCCTGACCCAGCTCTCGTACTTGAATCGGCTACGGATTCTCAGCAATGAGTCGCGCGATGCGGGCGAGTCGATCGCCGGGCAGCTTCGGCGCCACCATGTGTCCCATCTCCAGTGCACCCCCTCGATGGCACGGATGCTGGCGATGGAATCCGAGACCTTCGAGGCGCTCCGCGGCCTGCGGGTGCTGATGTTGGGCGGCGAAGCGCTGCCGCCCTCCCTGGTGAAGGATCTCTCCTCGCTGCCGTGTGAGATCCACAACATGTACGGTCCGACGGAGACGACCATCTGGTCTTCCACCGCCCGCGTTGAGAGCGACACTGGGATCACGATCGGCAAGCCGATTGCCAACACGCAGTTCTATATCCTGGACTCGAACCTCCAGGTCGTGCCGGTTGGAATCACCGGTGAGCTCTACATCGGCGGTGAGGGAGTGGCCCGCGGCTATCACAACCGGGCGGCCTTGACCGCGGAGCGCTTCCTGCCGGACCCCTTCAATGGCTGTCCGGGCGCGCGCATGTACCGCACTGGAGATCAGGCGTGCTTCCTGCCGAATGGCGATGTCAAGTTCTTGGGGCGCGTCGATCAGCAACTGAAGATTCGCGGCCACCGGATCGAAGCCGAGGAGATCGAGCGAAATCTGGCCGAGCACGAAAGCGTTCAGGATGCTGTCGTGGTCGCCCGGGACGACGATTCGGGTGATAAGCGGCTCATCGCCTACATGACGCCCGTGCAGCCGGAAAAGGGGCGGCCTTCTTCCGAGGAGCTCGTGGCGTTCCTCAAGAAGAGACTCCCCGCCCACATGATTCCCTCGGCGTTCGTCGCGCTCGACGAGTTCCCGAGAACCGCGAATGGGAAGGTGAACCGGGGGGCTCTCCCGGCGCCAGAGAACATTCAGCGCGCGACATCGAAATATGTGGCGCCGCGTACTCCGCTCGAGCTGCGCTTGACGCAGCTCTGGGAGGAGTTGTTGCAAAAGCAGCCCATTGGTGTTCAGGACGGCTTCTTCGATCTCGGCGGCCACTCCTTGCTGGCGGTTCGGTTGATGGCGCGCATCCGCAAGGAGTTCTCGCAAGACTTCCACATATCGAGCCTCTTGACCGCGGATACGATCGAGAGCCTGGCGGTGGCCCTCGACAAGGGCCAGCCTCTCGCGGCGCCGCAGACTCCGCTCATCGTGCTCCGGGCGGGGGGCGACGCGACACCCCTGTTCTTGATGCATCCGACCGGCGGTGATGTGAACTGCTACGTCCCTCTGGCAAACCGTTTCGGGATCGGTCGTCCGATCTATGCGCTGCGCGCCGCGGACCTTGGAGATGGTGCCGAAACCATCGAGGAGCGGGCGGCAATGTACATCGAGCAGATCCGCTCCGTCCAGGAGCGGGGGCCCTACTTGCTCGGTGGTTGGTCCACGGGCGGAATCCTGGCGTACGAGATGGGTCGCCAGTTGATCGCGCGTGGGGAGCGTGTGGAACACCTGCTCCTGATCGATAGCTGGACGCCCTCTGCCTACCATCCTTGGTCCGATGACGTCGGCATCCTCTTGTGGTTCGCGATCGACGTGGGCGGTGCCGAGCTGGCGGTGCGCCTGGATCGAGCGCTCTTGGCGGAGATGACGCCAGAGGAGCGGCTGCGGCACGTTCACGAGCAGGCGAGCGCGGCGGGCGAGAAGGATCTCGATCTCACAGCATTCTCGCGGATGTTCGGCGATTTCGAGCGTAACGCGAGAGCCATCCTCGGCTACGCGCCAAAGCCGTGTTCCTTGAAGATGACCACGTTCCGGGCGCGCGAAAACCTCTTGTCCGGGCTCTCCGCGGCAGCCTTTCCTGTCGACGCACCGCAACCCGCGTGGGATCGGATCGTGCAGGGTCCATTCGAGATCATCGAGGTCTCGGGTTCCCACTCGACGATGCTGCGGGAGCCTCATTTGAGAGAGTTCGTGGAACGCTTGAAGGCGGTTCTGGACGGCGCCGGAGCCGTGAAGATGGGGTTGGAGCGGGCGAGCGGATAGGCAGATGAACCGTCTCGGTGGCGGGTGACGCCGCCCCGAGGTGGTCGTCGCCACCCTGTCTCCGGCTGGCTTTTGCGGTACGCCCGGGCTTTGTTGTCTCGCGAGTCATCGCGTTGGCCCCGGTCATGCCGGTGGGCTTGTGTAGGGTACCCGGTGAAATCCAGAGCGGGGTTGACGGCGTCAAGCGTCTCAGGGCGCTTGAACTGGAAATGGAGGAAACGGATGGTTGAAGTGTCTGAGCGGATAAACACGGCCATTTCCACGGCAGAGCTGGAGCGGCGCTGGTCGGCCGTGCGGGCGGCGATGGCCGAACACCGCATTGATGTGCTGCTGATGCAGGCGAACAACGATTTCATGGGGGGGTACGTCAAATATTTCACTGATGTGCCGGCGGCCAACGGCTACCCGGTAACCGTGATCTTCCCAAAGGATGAGCGGATGACGGTGATCGCGCAAGGCTCGTTTGGCCTGGTGCGGGAACTGCCGCCCGAGGGGGATGGCTTGCGTCGTGGCACGGCGCGGTTCATGGGTTCACCTTGCTTTGCCTCCGCGCATTACACCGCCGACTACGATGCGGCACTCGCCGAAGAGGCCCTCGGGCGTTTCGCCGGAGCGACGATTGGTCTTCTGGGAACAGCCGCCATGTCATTCGCTCTGGTGGACTATCTCAAGCGAGGCAAGCTCTCCAAGGCGAAGTTCGTGGATGCCTCCGACATGGTCGACCAGATCAAGTCGATCAAGAGCGAAGAGGAACTGGCACTCATCCGACGCACTGCTGCCATGCAGGATGTGGCAATGGATGCGGTGTTCAAGCAAATCAAGCCCGGCATGCGCGACTTGGAGGTGGCCGCCATCGCTGAGCAAGTCGGGCACGGTCTGGGCAGCGAGCAGGGATTGTTCCTGTGTTCGTCGGCGCCGGTTGGCGTGTCAGCGGTGATTGGCAGCCGCCACCTGCAGAACCGGGTGATTCAGCAGGGTGACCAATTCACCCTGCTGATAGAGAACAATGGGCCTGGTGGGCTCTACACCGAGTTGGGCCGGACCTGTGTACTGGGCAAGGCCTCGCGGGAAATGAAGGACGAATTCGCTTTCGTTCTAGAGGCACAGAAGGTCGTGCTTGAGATGCTCAAGCCAGGCGCTTCGTGCAAAGGTATTTTCGAGTCCTACAATGAGTTCATGCGCAAGAATGGCAGGCCCGAGGAAAAGCGGCTGCATTGTCACGGACAAGGCTATGACATGGTGGAACGGCCCCTCATCCGGTTCGATGAAACCATGCCCATCCAGAAAAACATGAACATCGTGGTCCATCCCACCTATGCCACGGCACGTACCTATACCTGGGTGTGCGACAATTTCCTGATTGGCGAGAAAGGGGTGGCGGAGAAGCTGCACAAGTTCCCGCAGAAGATATTTGAACTCGACTAGCGCTGCGCGGTAGTTCTGGCTGTGCGCAGGAGCTCGCCGCCGGAGGATTGGCTCCGACGGCAATGCATCACTTCAGAGACAACTTCTCCATGAGAGGCTTGTCAGAACTGCGCCCAGCCAGGCACGCGTGGGTATGGAATCGCGTCACGGATGTTCTGTAGGCCGCACATGTAGACCAAGAGGCGCTCGAATCCGAGGCCGAACCCCGTGTGCGGCACCGTACCGTAGCGCCGCAGGTCCCGGTACCACTGGTACTGCTCGGGATTGAGGCCGAATTCCGCCAAGCGCCTGTCGAAGACGTCCAGGCGCTCCTCGCGCTGGCTGCCTCCGATGATCTCCCCGATGCCCGGCGCCAGTACGTCCATCGCGGCCACCGTCTTCCCGTCCTCATTCAGACGCATGTAGAAGGACTTGATCTTCTCCGGGTAGTTCATCACCACCACGGGTCGGCCAATGTGCTCCTCCGTCAGGAAGCGCTCGTGCTCCGTCTGCAGATCGTTGCCCCACTCCGGGGCGTATTCGAACTTCTTCTTGGCCTTCTTCAGGATCTCAATTGCCTCGGTGTAGTCGAGCCGCTCGAAGTTCGAGTCGCTGAACTTCTCCATGCGCTCGATGACGCCCTTCTGCTGGCGTTCCTCGAAGAACTTCATATCGGGCCCGCACTCGGTGAGCACCGCCTTGAATATATACTTGAGGAACCGCTCGGCGAGCGTCGCGCCCTCGTTGAGATCGGCGAAGGCAATCTCCGGTTCGATCATCCAGAATTCGGCGAGATGTCGCGTGGTGTTCGAGTTCTCCGCGCGGAATGCGGGTCCGAACGTGTACACCTTCGACAGCGCGCAGCAGTACGTCTCCACATTGAGCTGACCGGAGACGGTGAGGTAGGCCTCCTTGCCGAAGAAGTCCTTGCTCCAGTCGATTTTCCCGGTGTCCGTGCGCGGCGGATTCATCACGTCCAGCGTGGACACGCGGAACATCTGCCCGGCGCCCTCGGTGTCGCTGGCGGTGATGAGCGGTGTGTTCACCCAGAAGAAGCCTTCTTCGTTGAAGAAGCGATGGACGGCCTGGGCTGCGCTGTGCCGCACGCGGCTGATCGCCCCAAAGGTATTGGTGCGCGGACGCAGGTGGGCCACCTCGCGCAGGAACTCCAGCGAATGTTGCTTGGGCTGGATGGGGTACGTGTCCGGATCTTCAACGAAGCCGACAACCTGCACCTCGTCGGCCTGGATTTCGTATGCCTGCCCCTTGCCCTGTGACCGCACGAGCGTGCCGCGACAGATGATTGAACTGCCCGCCGTGAGGTGCAGCACCTCTTTCTCGTAGTTGGGCAGCGAGTTCGGTGCGACCACCTGGATTGGATCGAGGCATGAGCCATCGCTGACGTTGATGAAGCTGAGCCCCGCCTTCGAGTCTCGCCGAGTGCGCACCCAGCCGCGAACTTCCACCTTCGAGTCCGGGGCGATCGATCCCCCCAGCGCCTTCTTGACACTGACCACCTGCATGACTCTCATCCTCGCTTCCTTTGCGAACGCACGGGGCAATTAGCCGCGCGCGAACCAGGGGGCAAGAGGCATCCGCGCGCCGCGGCAGGGCAATCCTCCTCCCTGGATGCTCTCTTGGACGCTTCGGTACCACTGCGGCACTCCTCGCGGGTGCGCGAGGAGGCGCGGTGCTCGCTCCAAGTGGCGAGCGGCAGGCCCAAGGACCCCAGGCCCATCCAGAGTGACCGGTTCTTGTCGTCGTGATCGCCGAGGAATCGAGTTCAAGCCCCTGGCGACGAAGCTGTACGTCAACCTGGCCCTGCCGGGGCAGGCGCGCGAGGCGGCCGCGCTCCCGGTGGATGGGGTGGGGCTCCTACGGGCGGAGTTCCTGCTCACCGACGCACTGGGCGGGGTCCACCCGCGCCGGTTGATCGCCCAGGGGCGCCAGCGCGAGTTCGTGGAGCGGATGGTGGGTCCTCTCCGGGAGATCGCCCAGGCGTTCCATCCTCGGCCGGTGGTGTACCGGACGACGGACTTCCGCACCAATGAGTTCCGGGGACTGGAGGGCGGCGCGGAGTACGAGCCGGTCGAGGCCAACCCGATGATCGGCTTCCGCGGCTGCTACCGCTACCTGCGCGAGCCGGAGGTGTTCCAACTGGAGTTGGAGGCGCTCGCGCGGGTGCGGGAGGAGTCACCCAACTTGCACGTGATGCTCCCCTTCGTGCGCACGCTCTGGGAGCTGGAGGCCTGCTTGAAGTTGCTGGACGCCAGCCCCCTGGGGCGGCAGCGCGGGTTGGAGCGGTGGGTGATGGCGGAGGTGCCCTCGGTGGTGTACCGCATTCCCGAGTACGCGCGGCTGGGCGTGACGGGGGTGTCGATCGGCTCGAACGACCTGACCCAGCTCATGCTCGGGGTGGACCGGGACTCGGAGATGTGCGCGGAGCTGTTCAACGAGTCGGACGCGGCGGTGCTGGATGCGATCGTGCGCATCATCCACGCCAGCCGGGAGGCGGGCGTGACGTGCTCCCTGTGTGGCCAGGCGCCCTCGAACCGGCCCGAGTTCGCCGAGCACCTGGTGCGGGCGGGAATCACCTCCATCTCGGTGGACCCGGGCGCGGTGGGGGCGGCGCGGCGGGTGGTGGCCTCGGCCGAGCGCCGTCTGCTGTTGGAATCCGCACTCCACGCTACGCGTGCCCTCGCTCGTAACGGCGGGAGAACCAGCGATTGAGGAACGCGGCCGACAACAGGTAGCTCACGACCAGCACCGCCAGCGCTCCCAGCAGCGCGGGGGGCGGGGGCTCGAAGCCGAACCAGGCGCCCAGGGACGTGAAGGGCATCACGTTGGCCACCAGCACCACCCCCAGCGAGCTGGCCACCAGCCAGGGTGAGGGGCGGCTGCGCAGGGGATTGCGGCGGGTGCGGATGACGAAGATGACCAGGACCTGCGTGGTGATCGACTCCATGAACCAGCCGGTCTGGAAGCGCGCCGCGCCCGCGTGGAAGAAGAACAGCAGCACGCCGAAGGTGGCCGCGTCGAACACCGAGCTGAGCGTGCCGAGCACCGCCATGAAGCGCCGCAGGCTGCGCAGGTCCCACCGGGTGGGCCGCTCCAGTTGCTCCACGTCCACCTCGTCCAGGGGGATGGCCAGCTCCGACACGTCGTAGAGGAGGTTGTTGAGCAGGATTTGAATGGGGAGCATGGGGAGGAAGGGCAGCAGCACCGAGGCCCCGGCCATGCTCAGCATGTTGCCGAAGTTGGAGCTGGACCCCATGCGGATGTATTTCATCACGTTGCCGAAGGTGCGCCTGCCCTCGAGCACTCCGTCGTACAGCACGGCCAGATCGTGGCGCAGCAGGAGGAGGTCCGCCGCCTCGCGCGCCACGTCCACCGCGCTGTCCACCGAGATGCCCACGTCCGCCGCGTGCAGCGAGGGCGCGTCGTTGATGCCATCGCCCATGTAGCCCACCACGTGCCCGCGCTGGCGCAGTGCGCGGATGACGCGGCTCTTCTGACCCGGAGCGACACGGGCGAAGAGCGTGGTGCGCTCCGCGCGGCTCTGGAGCGCGAGATCGTCCAACAGCCCTATCTCCGTGCCCGTGAGGACCCTCTCCACCTGCAGCCCGAGCTGGCGGCAGACGTGGAGCGCCACCCGCTCGTTGTCGCCCGTCACGACCTTCACCTTCACCCCCGCGCGCAGGAGCGCCTCCAGCGCCGGCCGCGCGCTGTCCTTGGGTGGATCCAGGAAGGAGGCGAAACCCGCGAACACCAGCTGAGTCTCGTCCCCCAGGCGCGCCACCCGCATGTCCGGTGATTCCTCGCGCCAGGCCACGGCGAGCACCCGGAAGCCCTCCTCGCTCAGTGCCTCGAAGCGCTCCCGAGCCCGAGCCCGCGCCCGCGCGTCCAGCTCGAGCGCGGCCCCGTCCTGCTCGTAATGGGTGCAGCAGGCCAGCACGTCCTCGGGCGCTCCCTTCACCACCAGCACCCGGCGGCCCTCGTGCTCCAGCAACACGGACACCCGCCGACGCTCGAAGTCGAAGGGCACTTCGTCCACCTTGTTCCAGCCCCGGGCGTCCACCTCCGTATGGGCGAGGATGGCCTCGTCCATGGGGCTGCGCAGCCCGGACTCGAAGTGGCTGTTGAGCCAGGCCCACCGCAGCACCTGCTCGCGCTCGCGTCCCGACACGTCCTCGTGCCGCTCCAGGCGGATGCGGGCCTCGGTGAGGGTGCCCGTCTTGTCCGTGCACAGCACGTCCATGCTGCCCAGGTCATGCACCGCGCTCAGCCGCTTGACGATGACCTGCCTCGCCGCCATCCGCAGCGCGCCGCGCGAGAGCGTCACCGAGAGGACCATGGGAAGCAGCTCGGGCGTCAGCCCCACCGCGAGCGCCACCGCGAAGAGGAAGGACTCCAGCAGCGGCCGGTGCGCGTAGACGGCCATCAGCAGCACGAAGAGCACCAGCAGCACCGTCAGTCGCATCAGCATCAGGCCAAAATGGCGCGTGTCCCGCTCGAAGGCGGTGGAGGGCGCGGGCTCGGTGAGGACATGGGCGATTTCTCCCACCGTGGTCCGCGCTCCCGTGGCGAAGACGAGCGCGCGCGCCGTGCCGCTGATGACGGAGGTGCCCATGAAGACGGCGTTGCGCGCCTCGGACGGCTGCGTCCCGGCGGGGGCGTCTTCCGGTTGCTTCTCCACCGGGTAGGGCTCGCCGGTGAGCAGGGACTGGTTGACGAACAGGTCGCGTGCCTCCAGCAGCCGTGCGTCCGCCGGCACCAGGCTCCCCGCCGACAGCAACACCACGTCGCCCGGGACGAGTTCCCGGGCCGGTACCTCCCGCTCCGCGCCATCCCGCGCCACGGTGGCTCTCAGGGTCACCGAGTTCAGCAACCGCTCCGCCGAGGTGCCAGCTCGCCGCTCCTGGATGAAGTCCAGCATCACACTGAGCAGCACGATCCCAATGATGATCGCGGAACTGGCCAGCTCATGCGTGAGGAACGACACCCCGCTGGCCACCAGCAGCACCAACACCAGCGGGTTGCCGAAGCGCGTGAGCAGTTCCACCCAGGCCGGGCGCCGGGTGTGCTGCTCCGGGGTATTGGGCCCGTGGCTCACGAGCCGCTCCGTGGCCTCGGCTCCTGACAGTCCCTCGGAAGAACATGCCAGCCGCGCGCACAGGGCTTCCCGTGTCCCGCACCAGGCCGGCGCTTCCCGCGGGTGTGTCGTGAGACTGCGAGGTTTCATGTCCAGCCCCAAAGGTACGGATGCTCCGGAGGGCGAGCAGCCCTGCCGTTCGTCTCGTACCCGGGTTTCATGGTTCCCACCGGACAGGCTGCGCATCTTCTGTGAGGATGAAACTCCCCTGGAGCAGGAGCGCGGGGCCCTTGGGCGTGTCCGCGGGCGGACTGTTGGTGGGTGGCCTCGCCTGGCTGCTGGGCTCCTTCCGGGTGGCGGACACCGCCTGGGCGGTGGGCACCGTGCCCGTGCTGCTCGTCGTGGCGGTGTCCATCGCCAATTCCCTGCGCCGGGGCGATATCGGCGTGGACATCATCGCCCTGCTGTCCATGGCGGGGGCGCTGGCACTCGGCCAGTACCTCGCGGGCATCCTCATCGCCCTCATGTTCTCCACGGGCAGGGCGTTGGAGGACCATGCCCGGGCCCGTGCGCGGCGCGAGTTGTCGGCCCTGCTCGGCCGGGCTCCGAAGATGGCCACCCGCTACGAGGAGGGTGGGCTCGCGCAGGTGCCGGTGGAGTCACTGCGGCCCGGGGAGCGCCTGCTCATCAAGGAGGGCGAGGTGATTCCGGTGGATGGGCTCGTGCTGTCCGCCGAGGCGGTGCTGGACGAGTCGGCGCTCACGGGAGAGTCGCTCCCGGTCTCGCACAAGAGGGGCGCGCGGGTGCGCAGCGGCCCCGTCAATGCCGGCCCTCCCTTCGAGTTGCGCGTCCTCGCCACCGTGGCCGAGAGCACCTACGCGGGGGTGGTGCGCCTGGTGCGGTCCGCCCAGGCCTCGAAGGCACCGTTCGTGCGCCTGGCCGATCGCTACGCGTTGATCTTCGTCCCCTTCACCCTCGCCCTGGCCACCCTGGCCTGGCTGTTGTCGGGCGAGCCGGTGCGCGCACTCGCCGTGCTGGTGGTGGCCACCCCCTGCCCGCTCCTCCTCGCCGCCCCGGTGGCCATCGTCTCGAGCCTCTCCCGAGCCGCCCGGCGCGGGGTCCTCATCAAGGACGGGGCGGCCCTGGAGACGCTCGCCCGTGCCCAGGTCCTGCTGTTCGACAAGACGGGCACCCTCACCACGGGACAGGCCCGGCTGACGGCCATCGAGACCCTCGGAGACGTGGAGCCCGGGGAACTGCTGCGGCTGAGCGCCTCGCTGGAGCAGGTCTCCCAGCACGTCATGGGCAATGCCATCGTCTGCGCCGCGCGTGAGCGGGGGCTGCCCCTGTCGCTGCCCACCGAGTCGGCCGAGAATCCAGGAGCCGGCATGAGCGGCGTGGTGGACGGCCATCCGCTGAAGCTCGGCTCACATTCCTGGGTGTGGGGAGAGGGGCCTCCCACGCCGTGGGCACGCACGGTGCTGCGGCGCATGGGCTACGAGGGGTGCTCGGGTGTCTTCGTCTCCATCGACGGGCGGCTGGCCGGTGCGCTGCTGCTCGCGGACGAGATCCGTCCCGAGACACCCCGAGCGCTGCGCCTGTTGCGCAAGGCCGGGGTGCATCGGCTCGTCATGGTGAGCGGGGACCGGACGGACGTGGCCGAGACCATCGCCGCGGCGCTGAATGTGGATGGGGTGCTCGCCGAGCGCAGTCCCCAGGAGAAGGTGCGGGCCGTGCTCACCGAGCGCACCGCGGGAGTCACCCTCATGGTGGGCGATGGCATCAACGACGCGCCCGCGCTGGCGGCGGCCGACGTGGGGGTGGCCATGGGAGCGCGGGGTTCCGGGGCCTCTTCCGAGGCCGCGGATGTGGTGGTGCTGGTCGACCGGCTGGATCGCCTCGTGGAGGCGCTGCTCGTGGCCCGCCGCGCGCGTGCCATCGCGTTGCAGAGCGTGCTGGTGGGGATGGGCCTGTCCTTGGTGGCCATGGGGTTCGCGGCCGTCGGCATGTTGGGCCCGGTGGCGGGAGCGTTCCTGCAGGAGGGCATCGACGTGGCGACCATCCTCAACGCCCTGCGGGCGCTGGGCGGTGGTGGTGGCCTGCTCCCGACGCGTCGTCTGCTCCCGGCCGAATCGGTGCGCGAGCTGCGAGCCGAGCACCAGGCGTTGCGCCCCGTGCTCGAGCGCATCCGAGCCCTGGCGGATCGACTGGATGGCTTGGAGCCACGGCAGCAGCGCTCCGAGCTGCTGGCGCTGGACGAGCTGCTGTGCCGGCGGTTGCTGCCACACGAGCACCGCGATGACACCGAACTCTATCCCATCCTGGCCCCCCTCCTGGGGGGAGAGGATCCGCTGGGCAGCATGAGCCGCACCCACCGGGAGATCGCCCATCTCGGGCGGCTCTACCACCGGCGGGTGTTGGACCTGTCCGAGGAGGGGCCGGAGCCCGCCGAGCAGCGGGAACTGCGCCGGCTTCTCTATGGGCTGGGAGCCATCCTGCAGCTTCATTTCGCCCAGGAGGAGGAACTCTTCGAGGCGGTCTCCTGAGCCTCGTCTGAGCCTCGTCCACCGGATGACACGGCTTCGTCCCGGTAGCACCGTTCTGGAGGCAGCGCGCGCCAAGAAGGAGAGGCTCATGGTCGAGCAGGACTGGCAGAGGCGGTACGCGGACAAGGTGTCGACGGCGGAGGAGGCCATCCAGCTGATCCGACCAGGGCGGCGCATCCTGATCGGCTCGGGAGCGGCCGAGCCTGTCACCCTGGTCAAGGCCATGGTGGAACGGGGCGAGCATCTGGCCGACAACGAAGTGGTGCACCTGATGACGCTGGGCCCGGCGCCTTATGTGGAACTCGAGCACCAACACCGCTTCCGGCACATCGCTTTCTTCATCGGCGTCAACACGCGGCAGGCAGTGCAGGAGGGCCGAGCGGACTTCATGCCCGTATTCCTCTCGGATATTCCCGAACTCATCCGTGGCAACCGCGTCCGGGTGGACGTGGTCCTGCTCCAGGTGAGCCCGCCGGACGCACATGGGTATGTGAGTCTGGGCGTATCGGTGGACGTGGTGCGCTCGGCGGTGGAGGCGGCCCCCCTGCTCATCGCCGAGGTCAACCCACGCATGCCACGCACGCACGGGGACTCGTTCGTCCACGTCAGCCGCCTGCATCGTCTGGTGCCCGTGGACCAACCGCTCCTGGAGTTGCCCCACGAGGAACAGGACGAGGTGTCGCTGGAGATTGGCGGCCATATCGCACGACTGATTCCCAATGGGGCCACGTTGCAGCTAGGCATCGGGAGGATTCCAGACGCGGTCCTGGCTCGGCTCACGCATCACGGGGATCTCGGGCTGCACACGGAGATGATGTCCGACGGGGTGATGCACCTGGTGGAAGCAGGGGTGATGACGGGGCACGGGAAGACCCTGCTGCCGGGCAAGCTGGTGACCTCCTTCATCATGGGGACCCGGAAGCTGTACGAGTGGGCGCACGACCACCCGGCCATCGAGATGCGGCCGAGCGACTTCACCAACGAGCCGGGTGTGATCGCGCAGAACGAACGGATGGTGGCCATCAACGGGGCGCTGGCGGTGGATCTCACCGGGCAGGTGGCGGCGGATACGCTGGGCGGGTGTTTCTTCTCGGGGATTGGTGGGCAGGTGGACTTCATTCGCGGCGCGGCGCACAGCCGGGGCGGCCGACCCATCATCGCATTGCCCTCGACGGCGAAGGGCGGCACGGTGAGCCGCATCCAGGTGGCGCTGGAGGGCGGTACGGGCGTGGTGACGAGCCGCGGCGACGTGCACTACGTGGTGACGGAGTACGGGGTGGCGGACCTGTGGGGGAAGAGTATCCGCGAGCGCGCCAAGGCGCTCATCCACATTACCCATCCAGACTTCCGCGCGGAGCTGATGGCGGCGGCCAAGGCGCGGCACTGGGCGCTGCCGGACCAGGTGGTGCCCAAGGCGCGCTACCCGTGGACGGAGGCGCGGGTGGAGCGCATCCTCTCCGGGCAGGAGTTGCTCATCCGGCCCGCCCGCATCACCGACGAGCGGATGTTGCAGGATCTCATGTATGGGCTGAGCGACGAGAGCACTTACCGGCGCTTCATGGGCTTCAAGAAGCAGCACCCGCATGAGGAAGTGCAGGAACTCGTCAACCCGGACTTCGAGCAGAACATGGCCCTCGTGGCGTGTGTGCCGGGCTCCGACGAGCTGGTGGCCGTGGTGCGCTACGATGTGGTGCCCTCCACGAGGCTGGGAGACGTGGCCTTCGTGGTGCGCGACGACTGGCAGGGCAAGGGGGTGGGCACGGCGCTGATGAAGCGCATCCGCGAGGCCGCCCAGGCACGGGGACTTCCGGGCTTCCAGGCGGACGTGCTGGTGACGAACAGGCCCATGCTCGACGTCTTCCACGAGAGCGGGCTCACCGTGCAGGCCCGCCTGGAGGACGGCAGCTATCACCTGGAGCTGCTCTTTCCTGGAAGAGACGCCGCTCGCCCGGTGGCCCCGTCCACTCGCGTGGAGCCAACCCCTCCTCGGGGGCTGTAGGCCACGCGACGGGAGGAGGGGGCCAGGGGCCCGGGCCGGACGGGATGGGACCGGGCAAGCGGCCTGGTGACAAAGGGCTTGCCGCGCCCGGAGTTTCACGGTACTTAGCCGCCCGAATCATGGTGGTTGTCGCCAGCGATGGCGGTCATAGCTCAACTGGTTAGAGCGCCGGACTGTGACTCCGGAGGTTGCCGGTTCGATCCCGGTTGACCGCCCACCTTTTTCTCCCCCCCTTTGCGCTCATAGCTCAACTGGATAGAGCATTGGCCTTCGAAGCCAAGGGTTGGGGGTTCAAGTCCCTCTGAGCGCGCAGTCCCCCCCCCCTTACAGTTGATTCATCCGCGCGCGCAGGCGCTTGGACAGGAGCTTCACCAGCTTCGTCACCGTCCGCGCGGCTTCCGTGTCGGCGGAGCCCAGGAGCCCCACGGCCTCGGCCAGGTCTCGAGTGCTCCGGCACAGCTCCGGCAGGGTCGCGCCCGGTGAAGGCGGTGCTCCCTCCGTGGAGGGCGGTTGCCGCGTCGCCGGTTTGACCTCGAGCGCGTTCACCCCGGGTGTGGGAGTGGGCTCGACCGGAGGGGGGGTTGGCGCGCGGACGCGCTGATCGCGCACGACGGCGAGCCAGGCGGCGCGCACGAGGGTGGGCGTCATGTAGAAGCCGGGCAGTTCGGCGCCGGTGATGGACGAGCGCCCTCCCGCGGAACGGCTGTACACGACCCAGGCGCGCGCCGCCGCGGAGAGCTCCTCCGGAGTGGCCTTGGCGAGTTGTTCCTCCGCGACCCGTAGCGACTCGGGCGTGGGGGTATAGCCGGCGAGGGGGGGCAGGTTGTTGGATGGGTTCGTCATGGAGATGCTCCAGTCCCGTGGCTCGCGGCTCTTCCAGGCATCAGCCCAGCAGCTTGCGCAGGGAGCCATCCTCCAGCGCCTTGCGCGTGTCGTTGAAGCCGCCCACGAGCACTCCGCGCACGTAGATCTGTGGAAAGGTGGGCCAGCCGCTCCACATCTTGATGGCGAGCCGCTCCTTCCACTTGCTCAGGTAGCTGCCGTACTCCAGGTAGGTGAAGGGGATGCCCGCGTCGGTGAGCGCCTGGCGCGCCTTCTTCACGAAGGGGTTCTGCGCCATGCCCACCACCACCACGGACTCGCGCTCGACGGTGGTGCGCACCTGGTCGACGACGTCTGGGTGGAAACGGGCCATGGCCTCGGCCACGGCGGGGGTGCGCTTGTCGGATGCATGCAGGGAACGTGGAGCGGTCATGGGACGCACACCCTAGTGAGCCTGGGCTCGGTCGTCGAGATGGTCCTCGCGTCACGGCAACGGGATGTGGGGCAGGGTGATGGTGTTGACGCCCGCGTCCTCGAGGCTCAGGCTCAGCGTGCCCAGGGTCGAGTCGCGGGCGAGGGTACCCTCGACGAAGATGCGCTGGGTGCCCTGGGGCGCGAGGGGGCCCGGTTGAACGAAGCCCACGTTCCTCAGGGGCTCGCCCTGGCTTCCCCTCAGCGACACCGCCGACAGCGTCCAGGGCTCGGTGCCGTTGTTTTGCAGCACCAGCGCCACGGCCACCTGATCGACGGCCCGGTAGCTCATGCCGCTCATGACGGAGATGGGGCCGTCGAGTCGCTCCTTGGTGGACTCGAGCAATGCCCGGACGTGGATGCCACCTATCTCCAGCGCGCCGCCCAGGAAGAGCTGGCGCAGGCCGCTGGGGTGTTGAAGCTGCTCGCGCAGGGCACGGTTCTCCTCCCGCAGCCGCTGGTTCTCCTCGTGCTCCTCCTCGATTTCCCGCACCAGGGCGTCGCGTGAGCGGCCGTCATGGAAGACATCCACCTGCCGGGTCACCCTGCCCGGATGGAACACCAGCAGGAACGTGGCGCTCGACGGGCCAGACTCCTGGGGGTAGCGCACGGTGAGCCGCAGCCGTTCTCCCGGGGCCAGATCCGGCGGCGGAATGAAGCTGATGCCCCGTCCGCCCCGGAGGATTTCCTCGAAGCGCACCTCGTCCTGCAGGTCCACCGACACGGGCACATCGAAGAGCAGACCCGTCAGGCTCCCCGGACGGATGCAGATTTCCCGGGTGCCTGGGGTGGACGGCCGCGACAGCTCGATGCGCTGGCGCTCCGTGCAGGTGGGGGCGGCGGGAGGATTCGCCAGCACAACTCCTTGCCGCAGCGCCAGCAGGAGCAAGGCGGAGGAGGAAGGCGTCAGGGCCATCGGGTCTCCATGTCCTCAACGGAACCGGGACACGACAGTCGCGAAGGTGAAGGGGTTGATGATGGCCTTCTCGGAGGTGCTTCCGGGCTTCATTTCGATGCCTTCGTAGAGGACGGCGCAGATGGGGAGGGTTTCTCCCGAGGGCAGGGTGAGCCGGGTATAGCGGCCGTGTACCCGATCCTGCGCGATATAGAACTCTCCGGAGAGCAGGGAGCGGTCCGGCAATGTCTCCCACTCCAGGAGTGTCTCGAGGGTGGAGGGGGCGCCGTTGATCACCGGGATGCGGCGGATGTCCGTGGGCTTGAGGAAGTTGTTCCGGGGCGCGAGGACCCCCATGTACCCCTTGAAGAATCTCAACCCGAAGCGCAAGCGGGTCTCCTCGCTTCCCGGCGGGCAATCGGCGGGAGGGGGAGGGGGGCGCGGGGTGCTCGCGCAGGCGGCGCTCAAGCACGCCGCGGCGGTGACCACGGTGGATGCAACGGGAGTGCGGCCAGGGTGGGGCTTGCGCATCGGCTTTTCCTCACGGTGCGTCGCTCGGGCGACGGGCACGGGGAGGGGTGACTTCATAAGTTCCGCGCCGGGGCCAACTTCCGCCGTCCGCGTGACAGGCGCTATTTCCTGACGGAATCCAGCCCGTGGGGAGGGGGAGGGAGGAGGTGACCCAGTACGTGGGGTATGGGGCTCCTCGTCCCGCGCGGGTCTCCGTGCGTCCGGTGTCAGGAGGAGCAGGACCGCCGCCCCACCGAGCGCCAGGAGCCAGGGCCAGCGCCTCCGGGGCGCGCGATGGGGAACCGCCTCGGGCTGGACGCGCACGGGCACGGGCTCCGCCTCGAAGAGCGGCACGCGCCAGGTGTCATCGGCCCCATGGAGCGCTTCTTCCAAGGCCTGGATGAGCGCCGGGGCATCGGCGTAGCGGGACTCGGGCGCCTTCTCCAGCATGCGCAGACACAACTCGCCCAGTGCCCGGGGCACCCGGGGGTTCCTCACGTGGGGCGGCTCGGGCGAGTGCTGGAGGATGTTCCGCACCAGGGGACCGTGCCGGTCTCCAAACGGCAGGGCGCGGGTCAGCAGGACGTAGAGCATGACCCCCAGGGCCCACCAGTCGTCCGAGGGCCGCGAGGTGTAGGGCTCGCCCTCCCACTCCCGGGCGAAGCGCAGCATCTCGGGGCTGCGGTATTCGGGCGTGCCCGGCGGCAGCCGCTTCGTCAGCCGGGGCGAGCCCTCGTACGCCGCCGAGCCGAAGTCCACCAGCACGGGCCGCCCGTCCACCTGACGCATGACGACGTTGGCTTCCTTCACGTCGCGGTGCACCACACCCGCCGCGTGCACCTCTCCCAGGGCTCGTGTCAGGGGCAGCAGGACCTGCTCCACCCACTGGGACGCGTCACGGGGTGCCTGTCTCGCCCAGACGTCCAGGGGGGCACCCTCCACCCACTCCATCTCCAGCACGAGGAAACGCGGCCGGGTCTCGGGCCACTGTCCGTAGCCGAGCAAGCCCACCACGGCGGCGTCGCGCACCCGGCGCAGCGCATCCACCTCGCGCTCACCCCACTGCCCCATGGGCACCAGCTTGAGGGCGAAGCGCCGGCCTCCGCGCTCGGCCAGATACACCCGGCCCGAGCCCCCGGTGTCCAGCCGCTCCCTCAAGGTGAAGCCCGCCACCTGTCTACCCGGAGCGAACTCCGGTCCCCACAGCTCCTCCCCGTCCTGCTCACCGTGTCCGTCGTGCATCCCACCTGCCTCCCGATCGAGGCGGAGACTACCAGTGGGATGACCGCGTGCCCTGGACGTATCAGGTGGGGTGAAACCCTCCCAACACGAAGGGCCCGCCCCCGCCATGGCTGGCGGACAGCGGGCCCTCGGGTGCGCTCGTTCCTACAACTCCTCGAGGAACTCGTCGTTGTAGGTGTAGCGGCTGAGCCGCTTGATGAGCGCCTCCATGGCCTCCACCGGCTTCACCGAGAAGAGCATCTGGCGCATCTTCTTCACCTTCTCGTACTCCTTGTGGGTGAAGAGCTTCTCTTCCTTGCGCGTGCCGGACTGGCCGATGTTGATGGCCGGGAAGATGCGCTTCTCCGAGAGGAACCGGTCCAACGTCACCTCGGAGTTACCGGTGCCCTTGAACTCCTCGAAGATGACCTCGTCCATGCGGCTGCCGGTGTCGATGAGCGCCGTGCCCACGATGGTGAGGCTGCCAGCCTCCTCGGTGGCGCGCGCCGCGCCGAAGATGCGCTTGGGGCGCTCGAGCGCGCGGCTGTCCACGCCGCCCGACAGCGTCCGGCCCGAGTTGTCCTGCTCCTTGTTGTACGCGCGCGCCAGCCGCGTGATGGAGTCCAGGAGGATCATCACGTCCTTGCCGCTCTCCACGAGGCGCCGCGCCCGCTCGATCGCCAGCTCGGCGATCTTCAGGTGGTCACCCGTGGGCCGGTCCGAGCTGGACGCCAGCACTTCCGCCTTGATGCTGCGGCGCATGTCCGTGACTTCCTCGGGGCGCTCGTCGATGAGCAGCACCATGAGGTGCATCTCCGGATGGTTGGCGAGCACCGCCTGGGCGATGCGCTGCAGCATGATCGTCTTGCCCGTCTTGGGCGGGGCCACGATGAGCGCGCGCTGGCCCTTGCCAATGGGCGAGATGAGATCCAACACCCGCGTCACCATTTCCCGGTGACCGTTCTCCAGCTTGATGCGCTCCACCGGGTCCACGGACGTGAGGTCCGCGAAGTGGGGCAGGCGGCTCATCTGCTCCAACGGGCGGCCATCCACCTGCTCCACGCGCTGGATGATGCCCTTCTGGCCCTTCATCTGCGCGAACGCGTTCAGGTACTGGCCCGGACGCAGCCGCAACTTCTGCACCAGGTTCTTGGGAATCTCCGCGTCGTCGGGCGAGGGCAGCAGGTTGCGTTTGATCTGCCGCAGGTAGGCATTGGGGCCCTTGGCCTCGGTATCGAGCACGCCCTCCACGGGGGCGAGCGAGGGCTGGGGGGCGGCGTGCGCGGCCCGCTGCTGACCACCACCATGGTGCCCGTGCGGATGCGGCGCATGCTGCTGGGCCTGCGGGGGCGCGCCCTGGGCGGGCTGTTGCTGCTGCTGCGCCTGACGCTGCTGGTACTGCTGCAATTCCTGCGGCGTGAGAAGCACCTGCTGCTGCTGGCCATCCGGACCGGCGACCAGACGGTAGGCCTGTCCCTCCGGGGTGAAGTGCACCTGGGCGCCCCGACGCCGGCGGCGGCGGCGGCGGCGGCGGCCACCCGGGCCCGTCTGGGCGCCCGAGGCCTGTCCCGGCGCTGCCGAGCCCTCGCCCTCGTCGGGGCCGTCATCGCCCTCGTCGTCGCCTTCGTCCAGGTCGGGTGCCTCGGGGCGGGCGGCCGCGGGGGAGGGGAGCTCTCGGGGATCGCGGTTGTCGGTTTCGCTCATGGTCTACAAGGGGGGCTGTGGCGCATCCCTTCGAGGGGAGTCCCCGGCGGGGCGCGCGAGGTTCTGCGGGCTGTGGGACAGGGGCCTGCCGCGGGGTGCTCGGAATGGTCTCGCGCGTATGGCACGAGCCTTGCGAGGACCGAACCGCCGGCCCCTGGAGCGTCCCGATGGCCTGAGGGCCGATCGGGAAGCGCGGGAGCTACACTACCAAAGGACAGATCGGAAGCCGGGAGAATTTCGCCTTCCGGTGTTTTCCTCTCGACTTCACCGGACGCGGAGTGAGAAGGGCTGCGCCGCCTTGAGGCCCGGCTCGAGCATCCAGGCGGACTCCAGGCCCGACTCCCGCACGAAGGCCTGGAGGGCGGGCGGGAGGAGGGGCGCGGGGCTCGACGCGGCGTCCACGCCGGGCTCTCCGCCCAGGGACGAGAAGAATCCCCGCGCCTCGCCCATCACCTTCAAGTCCAGTTCCTCCCACGCGGGCACGCCGGCCCGCTTGCGCGCCGACGCCACCGCCTCCACCAGGCCGCCCATCTCGTCCACCAACCCGCGCTCCCGGGCCGCCGTGCCCGTCCACACCCGGCCCCTCGCGAGCGAGTCCACCTTCTGCTTGTCCAGCTTCCGCGACAGCGCCACCTGGGTGATGAAGTCGTCGTAGGCCGCGTCCACCCAGCCCTGCATCGCCTTCTGCTCCGGCTCCGTCCAGGGCCGCCACAGGTTCACCAGGTCGGGCATGGGCGCGCGGCTGATGGTCTCCTCCGTCACGCCCAGCTTGTCGCCCAGCAGGCCTCGCAGCGCGGGCTTGATGTAGAAGACGCCGATGCTGCCCGTCAGCGTGGTGGGTGACGCCCAGACTTCGTCCGCTCCCATGGCGGCGTAGTAGCCGCCCGAGGCCGCCACGTCGCCCATGGAGGCGACGACGGGCTTGTGCTTCCGGGCCTCCAGCACGGCGCGGTACATCAGATCCGATGCGAGCACCTCGCCGCCGGGGGAGTCCACCCGCAGGACGATGGCCACCACGGAGGGATCCCTTTGGGCCCGCTCCAGGGCGAGGATGACCGTCTCCGCGCCCACGGTGAGCTCGCCGCCCAGGGGCGAGCGGCGGCTCTTGCCTCCGACGATGCTGCCGAGCACGGGCACCACCGCGATGCGGCGCCGCGGACTCCACCGCGTGTCCCGCTCGTCGCGCGGCGAGTAGCGGCTGTCGTAGCTCGCCCCGGGCACCAGGGCCCGCAGCTTCGCGTCGAAGTCCTCGGGCAAGAGCACCCCGTCCACCAGGCCCAGCTCCCGGGCCCGGGCGGCGGTGAGGATGCCCGCGCTCCACGCCTCCCGAAGCCGCTCGGGCGTCATCCGCCGTGCCTTCGTCACCGTCTCCACGTCGTAGGCCGTCTGCGTGTCCAGGAAGGCCTCGAGCGTCTCGCGCTCGGCGGGGCTCAGGTCCCGGCGGGTGAGTTGCTCGGGGGCCGTCTTGTACTCACCCACCCGCGCCACGTCCCAGCTCACGCCCAGCTTCTCCATCGTGCCACCCAGGTACATCACGTGCGCCGACAGCCCGTTGACGAGCAGCGACGAGGCGGACAGCGCGTACACCTCGTCCGCGGCCGAGGCCACGAGGTAGGTCCGGTCGTCCACCTGGTGCAGCACCGCCATCACCTTCTTGCCCGCCGCGCGCAACCGCAGCACCGCGTGGTGCAGCTCGTCCGCCTTGGCCCAATCCACGCCGGGCAGCGCCGACAGCTTGAGCACCACGCCCTTGAGCCGCTCGTCCCGCGACGCCTCGTCCAGCCACTGCACCAGCTCCAGGTAGGGATCCGGCCCGGTGAGGCCGAGCAGGCTCGAGCGCAGGCCCCCGCGAGGCACCAGCCGGTCATCCAGGTCCACCAGCGCCAGGGTGCCTCTCCCCAGGCGAGGCGCCGCGTAGCTCTCGCCCGACAGGCGCACCGCCAGCACATGGTCCGCGCCGCCACCCCGGGCGCCGCCCGCCGCGTAGGTGAGGCCGAAGCGCGAGCTGTCCAGCGTGGCGGCCAGTTGCAACGCCAGCGGAGGCCCCGCCGCGCCGACGCCATGTGACAGGCCCGCCCCCAGCCCCACTCCCGGCAGCACCGTGGCGCGCAGCGTGTAGGTGAGCTGCCCGGCCTCCCAGGCCCCCTGGGCGGCGGCGTAGTCGGCGCCCAGCGTCAGGCGCTCGCCGAAGGGCCGCACCCCCAGGGCCACCTGATAGACGCGGGGCAGCGAGAAGGCGCCGCTCGTGGGGGCGTTCACGTCCTTCACCACCGCGCCCAGGGACAGGAAGCGCGCGGGGCGCAGCGTGAGGCCCAGATCGAAGCCCGCAAGCCGCTCGAGGGCCCGGTTCTCCGAGGAGAGGGCGTGGTAGCTCGCGCCGAGCGACAGCGCCCCCGCGCCAATCGCCAGACCGAAGGACGTCTTGCGGTAGTCGGGCAGCCCCTGGCCGCGCAGCCACTCCACGCCGAGGCCCGCGCCCAGGCCCCCTCCGAAGGACGAGCCCAGGAAGAGCGCGTCTCCCACCTGATCGCGCACGAGGTTGCGCTCGTGCAGGTAGAAGAGCTGCCCGGGGCCCACGAGGCGCAGACTGGCGGGGTTGAGGGAGAGCGCCGTGGCCTCGTCCACCAGCGCGGCGGACGTGGGCGGCAGTGTCACCCCTCGGGGGGGCACGGCGGGCTGGGTGATGAGCCCCGTCTGGGCGAGCACGAGGCCGGGACACAGCAGGAGCAGCGGAAGGGCGCGCATGGCCCGCCGACTCTAGGCGCCGCGGGTGGGCATACAAGCGCCTCGGCTCACCAGTCTTCGGTACCGTTCACTCCCTCCAGTGGATCGCCCTTGTTCTTCTTCTCCTTCTGACGCCGCTTGCCGCCCTGATCCTCGGCGTTCCACTCGTCCATGCCGTGGGTGTTTTCCAGTGGATCCGAGGACTTCACCCGCTTCTCCGCGCCGCCCTCGGAGGCGTTGATCAGGTTGTTGACGAGCCGGATGAGCTCCGACTTGAGCTGGCCGAATTCGTCGCCCTGGAGCATCACCCGCTTGACGCCCATGCGCTTGCCGGTGGCCATGTCGTACAGGCCCAGCACCAACTCCGTGGTGCCACTGTCCGGCACATCCCTCACCGTGCCCACCAGCCCCCGCTCCAGCCCGAGCGCCTTGCCCAGCGCGGCCACCGCCTGGTTGTTGCTGCTCTTGTCCGGGCGGAGGACGTCGTTGCTCACCGCGTCCAGCCGGGCGTCATAGGCCTTGTAGTTCTCCGTGGGCTGCAGGACGGTGCTCGACTCGATGTCGTCCGGGCTCACCTCCAGCAGTTGTCCCGCCACCTGGAAGCCCGGCCGCTCCAGGCGCAGCAGGTGCTTGCCCACCGCGAGCGTGGGGACCGTCATGGGCGTGTAGCCCTTGAACTCGTTGTCGATGAAGACGCGCGCCCCGGACGGACGCGACTTCACCGCTGCTCCGCCGCGCAGTGCCGCGTTGATGCCCGTGGCCACCTGGACCCGCAGGGTGATGAATTCACGGGAGTAGCGCTTGGTGTCCAGCTCGTAGGTGGGGTTGAGCGCCATCAGGTCCAACAACGCCAGCTTCGCCTCCTCCACGTCCCCGCGCTGGTGCATCACCGCGGCGTAGAGCGCCGTGGCGTCGCACAGGGGATTGCACGAGGACGTCATCGCCGCGGGGGCCAGCCGCAATTCCTTGAGGGTGGCGCGCAGCTTGCGCTCGGAGTCCTCGTAGTCCTTCTTCAAGAAGGCCTCGAGGCTCTCCACGTAGCCCTGCTGGCCCCGCTTGAGCGAGGCCTCGGCCTCCGAGTCCCGGGGCAGGCCGAGCAGCTCCTCGGGCTTGCGCACGGAGTAGCCCTGGAACTGGGTCAGGGCCTCGTTCATGTAGTTTTCCATCTTGGGCCCGCTCGCCTCGGCCGTGGGGTCCATGGGCACGAGGAGCGAGCCGATGCGCAGCGGGCCCGTCTTCTGGGGGGGCGGCGGAGCGGCCAGCGCGAGGGTGGGCAGGAGCAGGAGCGCAAGGGCTTTCATGTGATGGACCTCGAAGAATGGAGCGCTACCAGCCCGCGCCGAAGTTTCCCAGCCGGGCCCCGAGCGGCCTCGGCCCCTGGGTGGCCAGGAGGATGCCCGCGGTGGTGGCCACGGCCACGCCTCCGACGGCCGCCCAGAACCAGGGCTTCTTCACCGCCGTCGTCAGCGCCACGGGGAAGCGGGACTCCGGCACCAGCTTGCCCGTGGCGAAGTCGTGCACCTGGAGCACGACTCGCCGCCGCTCCTCCGCGTCGTTGGCATCCAGCTTCACGCCCCGCAGACGGTTCTTTCCCGTCACGTCCCAGGCATGGAGCGTGGTGGCGGTCGGCTCGTCGCCACCGCCGCCCACCACGGCGAGCACCACGTAGCGCGCCCCCAGCTTCTCGCCGAGCGTGCGCACCTCGGCGGGCGTCGGACCCGATGCCTCGAGCGTGCGCGAGGTGGACACCTGGGCGGCGAGCGTGCGCACCTCGGCCAGTCCGGGCAGGGGCTCGAGCATGGGGCGCACCTGCTCGCGCCGCGAGGCGGTCACCGTCTGGAAGATGCCCTGGGGCACGTGGCCGGGCAGGGTGAAGGCCAGTTGGTGCGGACCGGGCGGCAGTTGGAGATCCGCGAGCGGCGTGGTGCCCAGGGGCTCGCCCCGCAGCGTCACCTGCGCGCCCGAGGGCTCGGAGTCGAGCGCGAGCGTGCCCTTGGGCTGCGTGGCCAGCGCCTTCTTGGTGGCGGCGAAGGCGTCGTGCACGTCCTGGCCGAAGAGGTCGGAGTCGGGCTTCACGGTGGGGGCCGCGAGCTGGGCCCGGGTGAAGGACGCCCTCGCGCTGTCGGAGTCTCCGTTGAGCAGGTGCGAGGCGCCCAGGAAGATGTAGACGCGCGCGAGCCGCTCGGGCTGCGTGTCCACCGCGTGCTGCTCGTAGAAGGCCGCCGCGGCGATGAACTTCTTCGACGCCGCCTCGGGGTCCAGGTTGTCGTAGAGCTCCTTGCCCTCGTTGAAGAGCGTGTCCCCCGGCCGCAGGGACTCGGGGGGCGGGGAGGGGAAGAGCCATTCGGGGCTCACGAGCTGGAGGTCCGCCTGGGCGCCGAGCGCCTCGCGCAACTGGCGCTCGAGCGTCGTGGCGTGCTCCCGGGCGGCCGGGGTCGCGGGCACGGCCAGCACCACCGTCTTGCCCGCCCAGGGGGTCGCCGGGAGCACCGGGGCGGGAGTGGCGACGACGGACTCCGGGGGAGGCGCGGGAGGCGGCGGCGCGGGCTCGGGGGCCTCTTCCTCGGGTGGAGGCGGCTCGGCCGTCTTCTTCGACTTGCGAGCCGCGGGTGTCGGCGTCGAGGCGCGGCGGGGGGCGGCCTCGGTGTCAGGGGAAACCGCGCCCACCAGCAGCGCGAGCGAAAGGGTGATGGAAGTCTTCAAGCTCACGGGACGCGATGCTAGCCGAGCCGGGGGTCCCGGCACCATGCCCCGCGCGGAACGCGGGGCGGGGGCCCACCTACACGTCGAGTTCCTCGACCTCGGTGGCGCTCTCCATGATGAACTTGAAGCGCGCGCTCACGTCCTTGCCCATCAGATCATTGATGACCTGATCGGTCAGGAGCGGGTTGTCGATGGTCACCTGGAGGCTCTGGCGCTGCTTCGGGTCGAGCGTGGTTTCCTTGAGTTCGTCCGGCGTCATCTCGCCCAGACCCTTGAAGCGCATGACGTTGGGCTTGGCGTTGCCCTTGGCCTTCTCGCGGATGATGCGATCCCGGTGCGCCTCGTCCAGCGCCCAGTACGTCTCCTTGCCGATGTCCACCCGGAACAGGGGCGGCTGGGCCAGGTAGATGTGCCCCTGCTCGATGAGAGGGCGCAGGTGCCGGTAGAAGAAGGTGAGCAGCAGCGTGGCGATGTGGTGCCCGTCGCTGTCGGCGTCCATGAGCAGGAAGACGCGGCCGTAGCGCAGCTTGGTGATGTCGAAGTCGTTGCCGATGCCACAGCCCAGGGCGCTCACGATGTCCGTGAGCTCCTTGTTGCCCACCACCTTGTCGGTGGAGGCCTGCTCGGAGTTGAGCACCTTGCCGCGCAGCGGTAGGACGGCCTGCGTCTTGCGATCCCTCCCCTGTTTGGCGCTCCCACCTGCGGAGTCACCTTCCACGAGGAACAGCTCGCTGTTGCCCGGCTCCGTGGCGGAGCAGTCCGCGAGCTTGCCTGGCAGGTTGAGCCGGTGGCTGACGGCCGTCTTGCGGCTGATGGCCTGTGACGCGGCGCGGCTCGCCTCGCGGGCGCGGGCGGCGAGCACGATGCGCGCCACCACCGACTCGGCGATGCTCTTGTTGTCGTTGAGCCACTTCTCCAGCGCGGGCCGGATGACGCTGTCCACCTGGGCCGACGTCTCCGGGTTGTTGAGCCGCCCCTTCGTCTGGCCCTGGAACTGCGGCTCCACCACGTAGGTGGAGAGGATGACCGTCATGCCCTCGCGGATGTCCTCCGCGGTGAGCGTGACGCCCTTGAAGGTGAGGCCGTGCGTCTCGATGTAGTTGCGCACCGCCTTGACCACCGCGCCGCGCAGACCCGCCTCGTGCGTGCCGCCCAGGGGCGTGGGGATGCCGTTGACGTACGAGCGGATGTGCTCGTCCGTGGCCTCCGTCCACACGAGCGCGGCCTCCAGGCGTACCCCGTCTCCGCGCGCATGGTAGAACTGGGACGTGCTGCCCGCGGGCACCACGGGCTTGCCCCGCTCGGCCACCACCTTGGTGAGGTACTCGGCGATGCCGCCGTCGTGCTTGAACTCCTCCTTCACATGGGGGCTGGCCGTGTCGTCCTTCCAGACGACCGTCATGCCCTTGTGCAGGTAGCTCTTGGCCTCGAGCCGCTCGCGGATGAGCGCCGCGTCGAACTTGAGCTTCTCGCCGAAGATCTCCGGATCCGGCTCGAACGTCGTGGAGGTGCCGCTGCCGCGTGCGGGGCCCTCCACCTTGAGGGCGCTCGTCGGCTTGCCCTTGCTGTACGTCTGGACGTGGCGCTTGCCGTCGCGCTTGATCTCCACCACCAGCTTGCGCGCGAGCGCGTTCACCACGGAGCTGCCCACGCCGTGCAGACCGCCCGAGTGGATGTAGTTGCCCTGCTCGAACTTGCCGCCCGCGTGCAGCGTGGTGAGGATGACCTCCACCGCGGGCTTCTTGTGCTTGGGCATGATGTCCACGGGGATGCCACGCCCGTCGTCCACCACGGTGATGCTCCGGCCATCCTTGTGCAGCGTCACCTCCACGGTGGACGCGTAGCCGTTGATGACCTCGTCCACCGAGTTGTCGAGGATTTCCCACAGCAGGTGGTGATAGCCCGTGCCGTCGGTGCCGCCGATGTACATCGCCGGGCGCTTGCGCACCGGCTCCAGGCCCTCGAGGACCTGGATGTCCGCGCCCGTATAGCTCGTCTTCTTGGTCGTCGCCATGGCTCCTCAGTCCTTCACTTCTGCTCGGGCAGGGGGATGAACAGAGGTGCGCGCTGCACCTCCTTGACCGTGTCCTTGCGCGACATCTCGTGGCCCTTGCCGCCGCGGCCCGTCACTTCGTGTTTGGCCGGGTGCAGCACCAGCGTGCGGCCCTTCTGCGTCTCGAAGGAGAGGCCCGCTTCCTTGTTACCCGGCGGAGACACCAGGAAGTCCAGCACCCGGTCTCCCGCCTCCACTTTGATGACGCTCACGCCCTTGCCGGGGCCGGCCAGCTCGTTGATCTCCGCCACCTTGCACACGAGCGCGCTCGTGCGCTCGGTGAGCACGCCCACCAGATCCTTGTTCTCCACCGCCTGCGCGCCGACGATCTCGTCGCCCTCGCCCGTCTTGGCGAAGCGGCGGCCGGCGCGCGTGGAGACCTCCATGTGGGGCGCGAGTGGGAAGCGCAGGCCCAGGCCCTGGCGGGTGATGGCCAGTAGCTTCTCCGGACGCCACAGGCGCGAGTCGAGCGACACGGCGGACACCACGCGCTCGCCGTCGTCGAACTTGAACAGCTTCTGCACCGGGTCTCCGTAGCCCGTGGAGGCCGGCACGTCGTTGAAGCGCGTGACGTAGGCGGTGCCGAAGTTGGTGAAGAGCACCAGATTGGCCTTGAGGCTGCCGGCGACCACGGTCATCACCGCGTCCCCCTCGCGCAGACGCGTGGAGGAGGGATCCTTCACCTCGCGCAGACGCTTGATCCACCCATCCCGGGTGATGACCACGTGGGCGTCCTCGTCGGCGATGAGCGCCTCGGCGTCGAAGACCATCTCCTCGGCGCCGCTGCGGCTCACCTTGGTGCGGCGCTTGCCCGTGGCGTACGTGGCCTTGAGCTCCGCCAGCTCCGTCTTGATCGTCCCCCACAGACGGGTGTCGCTCTTGAGCAGTGCCTCCAGGCCCTTGATCTGCGCGCGCTTCTCCTTGAGCTCGTTCTGCACCACGAGGATTTCCAGGCGGGCGAGCTTGTAGAGCTTCATCTCCAGGATGGCGTCCGTCTGCGCCTCGTCCAGCTTGAAGCGCGCGATGAGCTTCCTGGCCGCGTCCTGCTTGCCCTCGGACTGGCGGATGATGCGGATCATCTCGTCCAGGGCGTCATAGACCTTCTCGAAGCCCTCGAGCAGGTGCACGCGCTTCTTGAGCTCGTCCAGCTGGTACTGCAGCCGCCGCCGGGTGACCTCCATCCGGAACGTCAGGAAGTACTGGAGGATCTCCTTGAGCCCCAGCCGCCGGGGCATGCCCACGTCCGGGTTCTCCGGGTTGGGCACGAGGCAGGTGAGGTTGACGTTGAAGTTCGTCTGCAGCGGGGTGTTCTTGTAGATGTAGGCCATCACCAGCTCGGGGCTGGCCTCCTTCTTGAGCTCCAGGACAATGCGCACTTCCTTGGTGGACTCGTCGCGCACGTCCACCACGAGCGGCAGCTTGCGCTCGCGGACGATCTCCCCGATCTTCGCCACCAGGGTGGACTTGTTCACCGCGTAGGGGATGGAGGTGAGGATGATCTGCTGGCCCCCGCGCTTGAGGTCCTCCAGCTCGTACTCGCCGCGCAGCCGGACGCTGCCCTGGCCCGTCTCGTAGATGTCCTGCAGTTCCTTTTGGTCGTTGAGGATTTCCCCGCCGGTGGGGAAGTCCGGGCCCTTGACCCACTTGAGCAGCTGCTTGGTGGTGAGGTTGGCGTCATCCACGAGCGCGATGAGCGCGTCGCACAGCTCGCCCAGGTGATGGGGCGGGATGTTGGTGGCCATGCCCACGGCGATGCCCGTGGTGCCGTTCATCAGCAGGTGGGGCACGCGGGCCGGCAGCACGATGGGCTCGGTGCGGGTGCCGTCGTAGTTGGGCCGGAAGTCGACCGTCTTCTGGCTCAGCTCGTCGAGCAGCTCCCCGGACAGCCGCTCCAGGCGGCACTCGGTGTAGCGGTAGGCGGCGGCGGAGTCGCCGTCCAGCGAGCCGAAGTTGCCGTGGCCGTCCACGAGCGGGTAGCGCAGGGAGAAGTCCTGCGCCATGCGCACGAGGGCCTCGTAGATGGAGGCGTCACCGTGGGGGTGGTAGGGGCCCATGATGGCGCCCACGACCTGCGCGCACTTCTTGTACTTGGCGTCGTGCGAGAGGTTGAGGTCGTTCCACATGCCGAACAGGATGCGGCGCTGCACGGGCTTGAGGCCGTCGCGCACGTCTGGCAGGGCGCGTGAGGTGATGACCGACAGGGCGTAGTTGAGGTAGCGGCGGCGCGCCTCCTCGGCGAGCGCGGCGGGCATGGACCCACCGCCTCCGCCGCCCGCGGCCGCGCCGCCTCCATCTCCTCCGCCTCCGGAGGCTCCCTGCTTCTTGCGCGTCTTGTTGTCCGCTTGTGCGAGCGTGCTCATGTGTTCAGGCCAGGACGAGTGGTATCCCTCTGGAACGCGGGGCGCGTCGCGCGCAGTCCGGGTTCCGGGATGAAAGAGAGTGAGCCGGCGGGACTACCACGGCCCACCCTGCAAAGGAATGAAGTGGAGGGGTTGCGGAGCCTCGTGGGCTCAGGTGCTATACGCGCGTTCAGTATCGAGGGCCATGAAATCAACCATGGGAGGGTATTGCACGGTGGGCTGACACGACCCGCCGGGTCCGTTCGCTCGCCAGGACTTCGTGCGGCCGGTGGAGGAGCGGCCTAGCGGGCCTCGGAGCCCAGGCGGCGTCCGCCCTGCTGGGCCTGTCCCCAGCCACCCTTGCGGAAGATCATCACCTTGCCGTTGCTCGCGCTGCCGCTGAGCATGCCGGGAATCTGGGCCTGGATGGCCTTGGCACCCACCGGGTGGTAGACGACGCGCACCTTGCGGCCCGAGGGCAGGCTGTTGCCCGCGTCGATGAGCAGGAAGACCGTGTTGCCCTCGACGTGGATGCGATCCGGATCCCTGCGGTGATCCATCTCGGCGATGAGATCCCCGTCATCCATGTTCCGCGACTCGCTGGTGAGCCGCCGCACCTTCACGCGCAGGTAGTTGTCCGGGGTGTCGCTGGCCAGGTCTCGCGTGCCCTGGATGATGATGGCCAGGTCCGCGCCGTTCTCGGCCTGCTGGCCGGAGAGCTTCAGGCCCGACTGCGTGTTGGCGTCCGTGTCGAGCAGCAGGGTGACGTTGGCGCACCGCATGCCGCACTCCGGACCGAAGGGCGGCTTGCTGAAGCGCAGCCTCAACGCGAAGTCGCTGCTCTGGGGCCCCACCATGGCATCCACCACCACGGGACGCTCCTCGCCCTGGGGCGGGGTGTAGCGGAAGGTCGCGCGGTCCTTGGCCTCGGCTCCCGAGGTCAGCAGGACGAGGGCCAGGGGGAGCAGCGTTCGTCTCAAGGGAAAGCCTCCTCGGGGGGCGGGGGGTCGTTGGGGCTCATTCAACTGCGAAGGCGTGTTGCGTCTCAAGGGCGGCCTTCGTTCCGGCGGCCCGGCGTAGAGTGAGGCCCTCCCCTGAGGGGGCGACTTCACCCGGAGGATACCCATGGAAGCGCTGTACGTGCGCCAGTTGAAGCTGGGGACGATGGATAACTTCGTGTACCTCGTGGGTCCCCGGGACTCCCAGGAGGTCCTGGTGGTGGACGCGGCGTGGGACGTGCCCGCCATCGAGAAGGCCCTGGCGGAGGACGGCAAGCGCCTGGTGGGCGCCTTCGTGTCGCACTGCCACGGTGACCATACCAATGGCCTGCCGGAGCTCCTGTCGCGCCACGACGTGCCGGTGTACGCCCAGCGCGCGGAGGTGGATTTCTCCGCCGACCTGCGCGGCCTGGCTCCGGGCGCCCTGCGCGCGCTGGAGCCCGGCGCCGAGCTCACGGTGGGGGGACGCACCTTCCAGGCCCTGCACACCCCGGGACACACGCCGGGCTCGCACTGCCTGCTGGCGCAGGACGCGCTCGTGTCCGGAGACACCGTCTTCGTCAACGGATGCGGGCGCTGCGACATGAAGGGCGGAGACCCCGAGGCCATGTTCCGCTCGCTGTCCCAGGTGCTGGGCAAGGTGCCGGACAGCACCCGGCTGCTGCCCGGGCACGACTACGCGGACGTGCCGGTGGCGGCCATGGGTGATGTGCGCCAGAAAAATCCCTACTTCGGCTTCGGCGACGTGGCCTCCTTCGTGGCCTACCGCATGCGGCCGCGCCGGTAGGGCGGAGCGGGTTTTCCGCCGCTGACACACCGCGTCCAGGGTAGAACCGATCCGCCCCCGCACCCTCCCTGGAGACCTCACGCATGGCGGATTTCAACCTCGACGTCGACCCGGCAGCGGTCGGCCTGGACGCGCGGCGATTGCGGCGTCTCGACACCCACCTGCGCCGGTACGTCGACGAGGGCAAGCTCGCGGGCTGTCAGGTGATGGTGTCGCGTCAGGGCAAGGTCGCGCACCTCACCTCCCTCGGGCACGCCGACCTGGAGGTGGGCCGCCCGGTCGAGACGGACACCGTCTGGCGCATCTACTCGATGACCAAGCCCGTCACCTCCGTCGCCGCCATGATGTTGTGGGAGGACGGCGCCTTCGAGCTCACGGATCCCGTCAGCAAGTGGCTGCCCGAGTTCGCCTCTCCCCGCGTCTACACCGGAGGCCCGGCGGCCAAGCCCGTGACCGTGCCCGCGACGGAGCCCATCCGGGTGTGGCACCTGCTCACGCACACCGCGGGGTTGACGTACGGCTTCCACAAGGTCCACGTCACCGACGAGATGCACCGGTTGCGCGGCTTCGAACTGGGCGCGCCTCCGGGCCTGGACCTCGCCGGGTGCGTGCGCGCGTGGGCGGAGATTCCGCTGTCGTTCCAACCCGGCGCCGAGTGGAACTACTCGGTGGCGACGGATGTGCTCGGCCGCCTCGTCGAGGTCGTGTCCGGGCAGTCGCTCGACTCGTTCTTCGCCGAGCGCATCTTCGGCCCGCTCGGAATGAGGGACACCGCCTTCTGGTGCCCCGAGGACAAGCAGGGCCGCCTGGCCGCGCTGTATTCGGCGGCCCCCAACGCTTCCCGGCCCGTGCGCATCGACTCGCTCGGCAATGCCGCGAAGCGGCCTCCATCCTGGCTGTCGGGGGGGGGCGGCCTCCTGTCGACCACGCGCGACTACACGCGCTTCACCTGGATGCTCCTGAACGGGGGGGAACTCGAGGGCGTGCGGTTGCTGTCTCCCCGGACCCTCGACTACATGACCCTCAACCACCTGCCCGGTGGGGCGGACCTCGCCTCCTTCGGCCGGCCGCTGTTCGCCGAGACGCGCTTCGACGGCGTGGGGTTCGGGCTCGGCTTCGGCGTGGTGATGGATCCCGTGGCCTACCGGACGCTGACGAGCGTGGGCGAGTACCACTGGGGCGGCATGGCGAGCACCGCCTTCTGGGTGGACCCGGCCGAACAGCTCTCCGTCGTCTTCATGACGCAGTTGCTGCCCTCGAGCGCCTACCCCCTCCGCTCGCAACTGCGTCAACTCGTCTACCAGTCGCTCGTCGACTGAGTCGGGGGCCGTCCGAAACGGTCGCCAGCGGGCGGAGGAAGCGATAGGGAGGTGAGCCATGAAGAAGGCGCTCCTGTTCCTGTCCCTCGTGAGTGCTCCGGCCCTGGCCGGAGAGGGGAAGTGGACCCCCCAACAGGTCCTCGAACTCAACCCGGCGGACCTCAAGAAACAAGGCCTCCAGGTGGCGCCCCAGCGGTTGTGGGACCCCAAGCGGGGCACGGGGCTGCTCGCGGGCACGGTGAACGTGGGCGGGTGCTCGGGGGCCTTCATCTCCGAGTCCGGCCTGGTCATCACCAACCACCACTGCGCCTTCCCCATCATCCAGGAGCACAGCACCCCCGAGCGCGACCTCATCTCCCAGGGCTTCCTGGCCAGGAGCCGCGAGGAGGAACTGCCGGGCAAGGGGGCTCGCATCCAGGTGCCGCGCGCCTTCACGGACGTGACCGGGCAGATGCTGGCGGCGGTGCCCGCCGGGGCGGATGACCTCACGCGCTACAAGGCCCTGGAGCGCAAGGAGAAGGAGCTGATCGCCGAGTGCGAGAAGCGTCCGGCCACGCGCTGCATCGTGTCTCGCTTCGAGGGCGGCCTGCGCTTCACGTTGATCGACTCGGTGGAGCTCACGGACTCGCGGCTGGTGTACGCGCCGCCGCGCTCGGTGGGCGAGTACGGCGGAGAGGTCGACAACTGGATGTGGCCGCGCCACACCGGCGACTTCGCCATCCTGCGCGCCTACGTGGCGCCGGATGGCTCGGCCGCGCCCTACAACGCCCAGAACGTGCCCTACAAGGCGGAGTTCTTCTTCCCGCTGGCCACCCAGGGCGTGAAGCCGGACGACTTCGTGATGGTGCTGGGCTACCCCGGCACCACCTTCCGCGCCCTGCTCGCCGACGAGATGGCCGAACGCCAGACGCGCTACTACCCTCGGGTGATCGACGTGTACGGGGAGCTCATCCGCATCCTGGAGGAGGCGGGGGCGAAGGATCCGGCGGGGAAGATCGCCGTGGCCTCGAACCTCAAGGGCCTGCACAACCGCTACAAGAACTCGGGTGGGCAGATCGCGGGGCTCAAGCGCGGCCACATCGTGGACAAGCAGCGCGCGGCCGAGGAGGCGGTGGTGGCCTGGGCCCGCACGCGCCCGGCCTTCGCGGGAGCGCTCCAGGCTCGCACGGACTTGCTGGCGCTGAGGGAGGAGGGCGTGAAGACCTTCGAGCATGACATGGTGCTCGACACGCTGGCCTTCTCGGCCAAGAGCACGTCCCTGGCGACGCGCCTGGCGCGGCTGTCCCAGGAGCGCGTGAAGCCGGACCTCGAGCGCGAGCCCGAGTTCATGGACCGCGAGCTGCCCCGGCTCAAGGACTGGCTGGAGCGCGAGCAGAAGAACTTCTTCGCGCCCGCGGACAAGCGGGCCCTGCTCTCGCTGGTGCGGCGCGCCCAGTCGCTCGGCGAGGGCGAGCGCATCGCGGCGATCGACCGTTACTTCGGCCCGGTGTACTCGGAGAAGGAGACGGCCGCGAAGGTCGAGGCGCTCTACGCCGGCACGAAGGTGCTGGAGCTGGCCGAGCGACAGAAGATGGCGGGAGAGACGGAAGCGCAGCTGCGCGCGCGCGAGGATCCCCTGCTGGGCCTGGGCTTCGACCTGGCGGCGGAGATGGCGGTGCTCAAGGCGGCCCGGGATCGGCGCGCGGGCGCGAACCTCCGGCTGCGTCCCGAGTGGCGCCGGGCGGTGATCGCGCACGCGGGCAAGCCGGTGGCGCCGGATGCCAACGGCTCGCTGCGGGTGTCCTTCGCCAAGGTGAAGGGGTACGCCCCGCGCGACGGCATCTTCTATACGCCGCAGACGACCCTCGCGGGCGTGCTGGAGAAGAACACGGGCGCGGTGCCCTACGACGTTCCGGAGAAGGTGCTCCGGGCGGCCGAGGCCCAGCGCCATGGGCCGTGGAAGGACGCGCGGCTCCAGGACGTCCCGGTGAACTTCCTGTCGGACGCGGACACCACGGGCGGCAATTCGGGCAGCCCCACGGTCAATGGCAAGGGCCAGCTCGTGGGCGTCAACTTCGACCGGGTCTGGGAGAACGTGGCCAATGACTTCGGCTACAACCCGGACGTGGCGCGCAACGTGAGCGTGGACGTGCGCTACGTGCTGTGGTTGTTGGATCAGGTCGAGGACGCGGATGCCCTGTTGCGCGAGCTGGGCGTGCGCAAGGGGCCTCAGGCCAAGGGGAGCCGCTGACATGGCGGACGGCCCCGGGAGCGTGCCGCCCCCTCCTCCGGTCTTCCAACCGGAGGAGAAGGTCTGCGGCAACTGCAAGCTGTGGGCGGCGCACTCGGTGGATCACCGGGGCTGGGTGGGCGTGTGCCGGTTGCAGCCGGAGCGCGGCTTGTTCCCGCCCTCGGCGCCCCTGTGCAACAAGTTCACGCCGCGAGGCGTGCCCGCGAAGGTGGCGGGAGAGGCGATCCGGCGCGAGCGGACGGTGCGCACCGTGGCGCCGGTGGTGCGGCGGCGGGAGCACTCGCCGGATGAAGTGGTGGACCTGGAAGGCCTGGAGCTGAACATGACGCGCGCGGAATTGATGGAACTCATCCGGGAGGCGGTGGGCGAGGGGGGCGATGCCCCGCTGGCCAACAAGTGGGAGGGCGGCACCCTCCGGCTCGTGCCGGGCAAGGCGGACCTGCAGGGCCGGGACATCCCCATCGACACCTTCTTCCACAAGATCATCATGGTGCGCGACAGGCTCCGGGTGATGGAGCAGAAGCTCAACGCCCACCCGAAGCTGTCGGACGCGGAGAAGGTGGAGATGCAGGCGCAGATCACCCGCATCTACGGCTCGCTGACGAGCTTCAACCTCCTGTTCCGCGACAAGGAGGATCAGTTCATCGGCGCGAAGTCCGAGGACTGACGCGCCCTCGGGGTTCCGGGCGGCCTCACGCCAGCGAGCGCGCGAGGCTGCCCAGGGTGGCCAGCGCCCCTTCCAGCCGGGGTGACCAGGGAAAGCCGCAGCTCAGGCGGATGCAGTTGCCGTAGCGCTTCTGCGCCGAGAAGATGGGACCGGGCGCGATACCGATGCCCGCCTCCAGCGCCCGCGCATGCAGCTCCAGCGCGTCCACCCGACGCGGCATTTCCACCCACAGGAGCATGCCTCCCTCGGGCCGTGTCACGCGCACGCCCTCCGGGAAGTGCTCGCCCACGGAATCCACCACCCGCCGTACCTGGGTCTCGAGTTGCCGCCGCAGCGCGCGCAGGTGCCGGTCATAGCCCCCATTGCGCAGGAAGGCGGCGATGGCGAGCTGCGGCGGCGTGGCCGTGGCCACCGTGTGGGCGTACTTGAGCAGCTCCACCTTCTGCCGGAAGCGGCCCGGGGCCACCCAGCCCACGCGGTAGCCCGGCGCGAGCGTCTTGGAGAAGGAGCCGCACAGCAGCACGCTCCCATCCGGATCATGCGCCTTCGCGGGCCGGGGGCGCAGGGGGCCGAAGTGCAGATCGCCGTAGAGGTCGTCCTCGATGAGGGGGATTCCCCGTGAGGCGAGCAGTTCCACCAGCCGCCGGCGATTCTCCTCCGGCATGCAGCCGCCCAGGGGGTTGCTGAAACTGGAGACCACCAGCACCACGGCCACCTTGCGCCTGCGCAGCGCGGACTCCAACGCGTCCAGCTCCAAGCCATGGCGGGGGTGGGTTGGAATCTCCAGCGCGCGCAGGCCCAGGGTCTCGATGGCCTGCAACGTGCCGTAATAGGCGGGAGACTCGATGGCCACGGTGTCTCCCCGGTGGGCCACCGCTGCCAGGCTCAGGGACACCGCCTCCGCCGCCCCATGGGTGATGATGAAGTCCTCCGGCGACAGCGGGCAGCCCCACTCCAGCGAGCGGCGTGCCACCTGCTGCCTCAGCTCCAGGCTCCCCGGGGGCATGTCGTACCCGATGGCCGTCGCGCTGGCCTCCCGGGTCACGAGGGCCAACTCGCGGTGCAGCCGTTGGGTGGGCAGCAACTCCGGGGAGGGGCACGCCGCGCCCAGGGGGACGATTCGGGGATCATTCGCCGCCCGGTACACCCGCGTCACCAGCGCGCCCACGCTCACGGGCGAGGCCTGGGTCGTGGGCTGGGAGACCTCGGGCTCCGCGGGCAGCGGCCGCTCGCGCCGGCGCACGTAATGGCCGGACTGGGGCCTCGTCTCGATGAGCCCCCGGTCCTCCAGGTGCAGGTAGGCCTGGAGCACCGTGGACACGCTCACCCGCTCGCTCGCGCTGAGTTGCCGCACCGAGGGCATCCGGTCCCCCGCCCTCAACGTGCCCGCGGCGATGGCGTCGCCGAGCCGCTCCGCCACCCGCTCGTACAACCTTGGCTCCTGGGTCTCGCGTGCCTTGTTCATCTGTGCTCCTCGCGGCTCCGGGTTTCCAGGCTGACGAGGAATCCCCCGCGGGGACAGGTACAGCTACCCCCTTCGAGGCCCGGCACAGTTCCCCTCCTGGGGAACTGTACCGGTAACAAACGCGGGCCGCTGAATCTGTTCCCCTCGTGACCGGAGGCGCATGTTGGTGGGGAGGAAGCACGGAGGTGGAAGGACATGGTCACGAGGTGCCTCGTGGGTGGTGGCGAGACGGAGCTGTCGCTCGAGCAGGGGGGGTTGTGGACGCACCCTCTGCGTCTGGAGGGGCTGCGGTTGTCCTGTCGCGAGGGGCTGGTGTGGCTCACCCGGGAGGGAGATCGGGAGGACCATGTGCTGAAACCCGGCGAGGCGCTCCAGGTGGAGGGTCCGGGACGGGTGGTGGTGCAGGCGCTGCGGCCCGCGCACCTGTGCGTCTCGTCCACGCCCGCTTCCGAAGCCTCCCGGCGCCGGGAAGGGCTGCTGTTCGGCGCCCTGGGCGTGTTGGCCTTCAGCCTGACGTTGCCCGCCACGCAGGTCGCGGTCGCCGAGCTGGGGGGCACCCTGGTGGGCCTGGGACGCGGGCTGATCGCGGCCGTGCTCGCGGCGGGCGTGCTGGCCGTGCGCCGCGAGCGCCTTCCCGAACGTCGTCACTGGCCTCGCCTCGCGTGGGTGATCGCGGGCGTGGTGGTGGGGTTTCCCCTGCTGTCCGCGCTGGCGCTGCGGAACATGCCCGCCTCGCACGGCGCGGTGCTGGTGGGCCTGCTGCCCGGGGCCACCGCCGTGGCGGCCGTCTTCCGCGCGCGGGAGCGCCCCTCGTGGGGTTTCTGGCTCTCCGCGCTGGCGGGGCTGGGTGCCGTGCTCGTCTTCGCGGTGGCCCGAGGCGCGGGGCGGCCCACGGAGGCGGATGCGCTGGTGCTGCTCGCCGTGGCCGCGGGTGCCATGGGCTATGCCGAAGGCGGTGTGCTCGCGCGGGAGCTGGGCGGCTGGCGGGTCATCTGCTGGGCGTTGGTTCTCTCCACGCCCCTGCTCGTGCCGGTGGTGGCGCTGTCCGTGGATGTCGGACAGCTCTCCGCCAGCCCGCGTGCATGGCTGGGCCTGGGCTACGTCTCCGTGGTGAGCATGTTCCTCGGCTTCTTCGCCTGGTACCGGGGACTGTCCCTCGGAGGCGTGGCGCGCGTCAGTCAGCTCCAGCTCGCCCAGCCACTGCTGACCCTGCTGTGGTGCGCCCTGCTGCTCGGCGAGCCCGTGAGCCCCGCCACGATCGGCGCGGCCCTGCTCGTCCTCCTGTGCGTGTTCGTGGGAGTGCGCAGCCGCGTGCGGCGCGTGGGGCCCTAGTCGGGCTTCCAGCCGCGGGACTCCAGCTCTTCCTGGGCCCGCTGACGGCCCCGGTGCAGGGCACTCTTCACGGTGCCCTCGGGGATGCGCAACAGGGTGGCGATCTCCGGGTAGCTGTAGCCGCGCATCTCCCGCAGCCACAGCACCTGGCGTTGCTGCTCGCTCACCTGACGCAGGGCCTGCTCGAACTGGCTCTGCATCTCGGCGCCTATCGCCTGGCTCTCCGGCGAGGCGCCTTCCTCGGGCTCATGCTGCAACCGCTCGCGGCGCCGGCGGGCGCGCAGCCAGTTGATGCTGCTGTTGACCATCACCCGGTGCAGCCATGTGCCGGACGAGGCACGGCCATCGAAGCCGCTCGGGCGCAGGGCCAGCCGCGTGAAGACGTCCTGGACGACGTCTTCCGCGTCATCCGCGTCGCCCACGATGCGACGCGCGATGCTGAGGGCCCGGGTACGGTATTGACGGTAAAGCTCGGTGAATGCGGGGAAAGGGAGGACCGCGACATCCATGGTGTTGCCTCCTCGGCCCCCTCATCGGGGTGCCTGCAAGAAGAAACGCATCGGTCGCGAGAAGGATCTAATCGCCTTTTCCGGGACAGCCGGGCCTGTGCCCCTCTTCCAAGAGGACGGTGAAAGTGCCGTCTGGCCGTAATTTCCTAGGACTCCGGTTCTTCCTCTTGTCGGGTCAGCCCCCACTCCTTGAGGCGCTTGAAGAGGGTGGAGCGGGCCACGCCCAGCTCGCGGGCCACGCGCTCGCGGTTGTTGTTGTAGCGGCGCAGGGCGGCCTCGACGATCTGCCGCTCGAGCTTGAGCAGCATCTGCTCCAGCGTCATGCCCGGAGGCAGCTCGGGCACCGCCACCCCGGTCTCGCGATTCACCTCCTGGTCGAAGGTGATGTCGCTGGCCTCGATGCTCGCGCCCTTGCGCAGGAGCAGCGCGCGGTGCACCACGTTGCGCAACTCGCGGATGTTGCCCGGCCAGGCGTGCTGCTGCAGCCGCTCCAGGGCGGCCGTGCTCAGCCGCACCGTCTGGCCCCGGGGCGTGTACATGCGCAGGAAGTTCTCGGCCAGGGCGAGGATGTCACCGCGCCGGCTGCGCAGGGGCGGCAGGTACAGGGGCACCACGCACAGGCGGTAGTACAGATCCTCGCGGAAGCGGCCCTCCCGCGCGGACGACAGCAGGTCCCGGTTGGTGGCGGCCACCACGCGCACGTCCACGTTCATGGGACGGCTGGCGCCCACGCGCTTGATCTCCCCGCTCTCCAGCGCGCGCAGCAGCTTGGCCTGGAGATCCAACGGCAGTTCGCCAATCTCGTCGAGGAAGAGCGTGCCCCCATCGGCCTCCTCGAAGGCGCCCTTGCGCGCGTTGGTGGCGCCGGTGAACGAGCCCTTCTCGTGGCCGAACAGCTCGCTCTCGATGAGCTCCTTGGAGATGGCGGCGCAGTTGACGGGGATGAAGGGCTTGCCGGCGCGCTGGGAGCACTCGTGGAGGGCCCGGGCCACCAACTCCTTGCCCGTGCCGGACTCCCCGAGGATGGCCACCGCCGCGGTGGAGGGCGCCACGCGCTGGATGAGGTCCGCCAACTGACGCACGGACACATCGTTGCCAATGAGTCCATGGAAGGACTGCTCGCGGCGGGCGGTGGTGACGGGCTCGAGGATGAGGTCCGTCTCGCCCACGCGCAGCGTGGTGGGCATGCCCACCTGGACCTCGAAGACGCGCACCGCGCCGAGCCACGTGCCATTGGTGGAGTTCGTGTCCACCACCTGGAAGGAGCCCTCGCGGCGCACCACCTTCAAGTGGCGGCTGGAGATGAACGGATCCTGGACCACCAGGTCACACGAGGGATCCTTCCCCACGGTGAAGCTGTCGGCCTGGAGCTTGTGCACGGTCTCGTTGGCGCCCTGCTTGACGCGCACCTGCGCGGGCTGCCAGCGCGAGGCCGAGTCCTGGGGCTGCAACTCCGTGCGCGAGCCAATCTCCGTGGGCCCCTCGGCCTGCCCGCCGCCATGGAGCCGGAACACGGCGCTCCACTGTCCGAGCGCCACATCCGCCCCGTCCGCGAGCACGCCTCGCGTCATGGCGGTCCCCGCCACCAGGGTGCCCTTACCGGACAGGTCCTCCAGCGTGCACTGCGTACCGTCGAAGGTGAGCGCCACCTGCTTCCGGCTCACCTCGGGATCGGGAATGACGACATCGCTCTTGTCGCCGCGGCCGAGCACCATTCGCTCGACACCCAATCCAACCCTGAGAACCTCCTCGCCCCGACGAAAGAACACCAGCTCTGGCACAGAGCCCTCCCCGCGTGAAATCGCGGGGCTCTCCTAACCCGTGGAGAAGCCGCCTCGCAACTCCTGGAGGTGATTTTTGGGGTAGACCCCGCATGGCCGACCCCTCACGTCACCTCCGATGGGGCTCAGCGCATCTGCTGGCCGCGGGCCGGACCGAAGGTGGGCCGGTTGAAGAAGCCCGACAGGTGCGCCACGCGGAACTTCGGATCCGCCTTGTCCGTGGGAAGGATGGTGAGTCCCGCGCCGAGGATGCCCAACCGCTTCACGAAGTCCGGCTCGGCGTTCAGCTTGAAGTCCATGTCCGGCTGGCTCACGTCCAGCCGCTGGCCCAGCTTCACCGTTCCCGAGCCCTGGATCTCCAGGTCCTCGCTCTTGGTCTGCAGCGCCTCCACGGTCCCCAGGCCCTTCTCGATCTTGATGCGCGCGTCGATGTCCCCGAGCGTGATCTTCGGCAGATCCATGGGCGTGGGCTGGCCGTACATGGGCACGGTGACGTTGCCGCCCTGGATGACGAGACCCCGGGAGTCCAGCGTGAGCTGGCCATTGGCCTGGCTCAGGTCCGGCTGCCCCCGGGTCTTGGGCAGGGTGAGGTCGAGCGAACCATTGAGCTTGCCCGCCATGTCCACGCCGCTAAAGCCCTTGAGGTTGCCACCCGAGGCATCCAGGTTCGCCAGCGACACCGCCACCTTCACGTCGCTCAGCCCGCCCACGTGGCCGCTGATGCTGCCGCCCAGCAGGTTCGCGTGGAACGCCACGCCCGGAGGCAGCAGCGCGGGCCGCACCGCCACCGAGTCGATGTTCAACGGCTCGCCCAGCTCCTCGGGGCCGGGCATCATCGACGCGTTGCTGGCCAGCAGGCCGTGCAGCTCGGGCGAGATTCCATTGGGCGCCTTGCTCAGGCGCACCTGGGTGGCCGTCAGCCCCCGCAGCCCTGGCCGCAGCGAGCCGATGCGCAGCGCGTAGCCCGCGTCCGCCGCCGCCTCCACGGCGCGCAGGCGCAGCGTGTCGTACGGGAAGGTGAGGAAGAAGCACAGCACGAAGGCCACGAGCGAGAACACCCCGTAGCCAAGGACGAGCTTCCAACGAGCGATCCGGTTCTCGGTCGTGGCCATGGTCATTGCTTCATCTTGTAGGTGGCGACGGTCGTCCACGCCGTCAGGGTGTCCGTGGTGGTGTGCGGCTCCAGGCGCAGGCTCTTCACCTTCACCACGCCCGGTCCGCGCTCCACCGACGACAGGAAGTCGTACAGCTTGCGCAGGTCCACGTCGGTGAAGGTCAGCTCCACCGAGCTCTCGACGATCTGCCCGTCACCCAGGTTCACGTCGTTCTTGGGCGTCATGTTGGGCACGCTGAGCCCCGCGAGCGTGGCCTTCTCCTCCACGTAGCTGATGAGGCGCACGTTGCTGCCGGTGAGCTGCTGCTCCATGCCCTGGCGCTCCTGGGTGGCCTCGCGGTAGCTCGCCGCGAGCACCTGCACCTCGCGCAGCTTGCCGAGCTTCTGGTCCGTGCGCTTGCGGTAGCCGCTGGCCGTGTTGGAGAAGGAGAAGAGGATGAGGAAGAGCACGAAGGCGAGCACCGCGCCGCTCGTGGCCAGCACCATGTTCCGCTCGCGGCTCGTCAGCCGCTCGAACCAGGCCTTCGCGTCATTGAGCAGTTCCCGAAGCTTGTCCATGTGCTAGCCCTCCCTCGAGGCCTGGGCCTGCTCGTCGCATTGCACCTGGATGTCCAGGCGGAAGGACACCTTGTTGCCCTCGCGGGTCTTCTCCACCTTGCCCTCCTTCACTTCCTTGAAGCAGCGGTGGCCCCGGATGGCGGAGGCGATGGTGTCGATCTGCTTGGAGCTGTCCGTCACGCCGCGCACGCTGATGCGCTCCAGGTCGATGTCGATGCGGTCGAACGTCACCGGCACGTCCGCGGGCACCCGCTGCGTCATCTCCGCCAGCAGGTTGACGGCGGACAGCTTCGGCAGCGCCGAGGTGGGGCTCTCCACGCCCTTGAGCCGGTTGAGCGCGATGTCGTAGTTCTTCTCGCAGGTGCCGAGGATGCGCTGGGTGACGTCGCACAACACCCGGTCCACCTGGGCCTCGCGCCGCGCGAGCACGGAGTTGCGCACCACGCCGCTGGCGATGAGCAGCAGCAGCAGGGTGGCGGCGAACGAGGCGAGCAGCCCCACCTTGTCCTTGAGGTAGTCGTAGTCGCCCTTGAAGGCGAACTCGCCCCGGCGCAGGTTGAAGCGCGGCGCCTTGGCGCCCGAGGCCTGTCCGCGCAGCGCGAGCGAGTACGCCTGCAGCGCCACCGGCTGCTCCGCCTCTCCGAGGTCCACCCCGCTCCCTCGCGGCAGCGTCAGCACGCGCGTGGGCAGCCCGAGGTCCTTGCTCAACTGCTCGGCGATGCCGGGCATGCGGGCCGTCCCACCGCACAGCAGCACGGCGCTCACCGGACGGCGGGCGCGCGCGGTGTAGGACTTGAAGGACGGACGCAGCTCGCGCAGCACCGGCTGCAGGCCGCGCACGAACGCCGTGGCGGCGCGCTCACCCTCGGGGCCCTGGGCCTGGGCGGCGCTCGCCAGCGCTCCGTGCGCTTCCTTCCAGTGGTGGGCCTCCTGCAGGGGCGTCTGGAACTCGGTGGCCAGCGCGCGGCTGAGATTCAGTCCGCCGCCGGAGAAGGTGCGCGCGAAGTCCACGCCCACGCCGGGCCGGCCAATGGCCAGCGTCGTGCGCTCGTGGCCGATGTCCACGATGGCCACCGCCTCCTCGGAGGGCTCCTCCTGCAAGAGCAGGTTCTGGTACGTGATGCCCGGGTGCGTCACCACGCGCGGGTCCACGCCCAGCTCGTTGAGCAGCGCCATGAGCGTGGCCAGTTCCTGGCGGCGCACCACGCCCACCAGCAACTCACTGCCCTTGTCCTTCACCTGCGAGGCGACCTGGTAGTCGAAGACGGCCTCCTCCAGGTCGAACGGCAATTGGCTGCCCACCTCGAAGGAGATGGTGGCGTCGATCCGCTTGGGATCCGAGAAGGGCAGGGCGAGCTGGTGCGTCACCAGGGACGGGCCGGGCAGCGCCACCACCACGTGGTCGGGGTTGCTCAGCTCGGGACGGCCGAGCAGCTCCCTCAGCGCGTTGCGCAGCGTCTCCTGACGCTCGCCCTCCGCGCGGCGCACCTCGGCCCAGGCCTTCACGGCCGTGCTTCGTGCGTTCGTGTCGATCAGCAGCCCCTTCACCGAGTGGCTGCCCAGGTCCAGACCGAGAATCCGGGCCATTGTTATTCCTCTCTCCAGTACACGAGCTTTCCGAGCCCGTCGTCCAGGCGGATGACGGCGGTGAGGGTCTTCTGCACCGACCCCGCCTCTCCCACGGACTTGATGGTGAATGTCGTACTCTTGTCGCCCAGGAAGCGGTTGCCCGCCACGTTCGCCTTGATGGTCGGGTTGACGGCGATGCCCGCGCCCTCGATGGCGCTCACGAAGTCCGCCACGCCCGTGCCGAAGAAGCTGAAGGCGCGCGCGGCGCGGATGCGGCTGATGAGCTCCTGCACGAAGACGGGATCCCTCAGCCGGGGATCGGGCCGCGCGGGGTCCGCCGCCGACAGGATGGCCATGTACATCATCAACGGATCATCCGTGTTGACGTTGGGCTTGGAGTTCTGGTCCGGATACACGGTGAGCCGGTCCCGGAACGCCGCCATGAAGCGGTCATTCACTCCGTGCACCCGGTACAGCTCGTCGATGCTGTCGAAGCGCGCGTTCTTCGGCTCGTAGCGCGGGTCATATCGGCTGTAGGCCGAGCCCTCGTCGGAGAAGCCATCGACGAACGGGCCCGCCGCGGACACGAGATCCAACGCGGACGCCGTCTTGTTCTCGTCCGTCCAGTCCTTGATGGAGAGGACGACGTCCTGGGGGCTCACGCGCACCTTGTTGGCGTCGTCGCGCGAGAACAGGAACTCGAAGCGCTTGTCGCCCAGCAGGTCCATGAGCCGCATGGCGGTGGGCATCGCGTCGCCCTGGCCCGCGTTGAGCCGCTGCAGGTTGAGCTTCTCCTCCTCGTCGGAGATGGTGGACAGGAAGCAGCCCGTGAAGGAGCCGAAGGAGCGCTTCGCCGGCGCGTCGGCCAGCGCGGCCGAGATGTCCTCGTCCTCGTGGAGCGCGGGCCCCGAAGGACCTTCCTCCTCCGTGCCTTCCTCTCCCCCCGCCGGCACCAGCCCCTTGAGCATGTGGCAGTCCACGCGCGCCAGCTTCCAGAGCTGGATGTTGAGCGAGGACGCGGGCTGCTGCCCTCCGGGCGCCGCCGTGCCCCCGCCGGTGAACTGGCTGATCATGTTGCCGATGTTGGGGATGGGCGTCTGGTCCACCTGCTTCTGGAAGCGCAGCAGCAGCCGGGAGAGCGCCACGCCGGAGCGGGCCATGTAGAGGGCCTGCACCTCGTCGCGCTGGTTGGTGGCCAACTGGAGGTCCACGCGGGTGTTGTACGCGAACTCGGTGGCCACCACCGTGAGCAGGGTGATGGACACCACCGCGATGATGAGCGCCACGCCGCGCTGGCGGCGCTGGGACCGTGGCTTGCGGCGGGGGGAGGCGTTCTTCATCGTCAGTACCTGGGCAGCTCCGTGTTGAGCATCACTCGCGTCTGGGTGGTGTAACGCACTTCCTTGCCGTTCTCGTCCAGGGTGGTGAGGGTGATGCGCACCCGCGTGGGGAGGATGGACTTCTTCTCCGTGCGGCGCGTGTCCCACTCGTCCTCCCATTCCTTGCGCTGACTGTCCCAGTAGGCGAACTCTATCTTCTTGGCTCCCTCGAAGAGCACGTCCGTGCTCCCGCCCCGGTCCATGCGGTCATCCACGTTCGGGTTCTCCCGGCGCATCAAGTCCATGCGGCCGTTGGCCCCCTTCTCCGTGGACGTCTTGAGCGAGTACTCCACCACCGCCTGGTCGGACTCCTTGACGTCCGTGTACAGGCGCTGGTGCGCGAAGGTCGTGAAGGTCAGCTGGTCCGACTCGCCGATGAAGTTGCTGGGCCGGTCGTTCTGGTCGCGGTAGCGCGAGGGGTCGTACCGGTCGCTCACGTACGCGGAGCCAATCTCGCGCGCCATGCGGTTCATGGCCGCGCGCAGCATGCGGTAGTGGTCCGCCTCCTCCTCCACGACTTCCTTGGCGTGAAAGCTCGTCTGGAAGGCCATGCTCACCATCGCGCCCATCAGCGCGGTGATGGCCACGGCGATCATGACCTCCAGCAGCGTGAAGCCCCGACGGCGCGCGAAGCGGTTCATCATCGCCCCCCCCGCTGACGGTCGAAGTCCGGCCGGGGCACCACGGGCTGTCCGGTCGACGGATCCACCATCCGGCCATCCGGGCCCCGGGTGGGGTTGGAGACGACCTGTCCCGTGGACGGGTTCACGTACGCGTCGTTGTACGAGGAGGGCTGGGTGCCGTTGCTGGGCGTGAAGCCGCCGTTGCGATCCGAGCCCGCGCCCAGCGACACCATGTGGGTGACCAGGTCCAGGCTCTCCACCTGGGTGCCTTCCCGCCAGTACACCGTCAGGTGCAGCTCGCGCACGGTCTGGGTGATCTGCTGCACCATCTGCGTGAACATGGGCTGGGCCATGCCCATGGCCGCGCCCGCCATGGGGTTGGCGGTCGTCTGCGAGCCGCCGCTCTTGTCGTCCTTGCCGCCCCCGCCCCCGAACATGGACGCGATGCCGCTCAGGTCTCCGCCCGCGCCGATGGGCAGGTTGAAGATGGCGCCAATGAGCTGCTCGGGCGACACGCCGTCCGTGCGCGGCGCGACGATCTTCGCGCGCCACTTGAAGTTGTCCCAGCCCTCGTCGGAGAAGTCGCCCGACTCCTCCTGGTCATCGTTGGAGAAGCCCTCGTCGTAGAGCTTCTGCTCGATGTCCGTCATCTTCGAGCGGGCCAGGAGCGTGGCCACGGTGAGCTTCTTGGCGTAGGCGTGGTTGGCCACCGCGCCGGAGTTGATGTCGAAGATGGCCATGAGCGCGAGCGCCAGGATGGCGAGCGCCACGACCGTCTCGAGCAGCGTGAAACCGCGCGTGTGTCTCATGACCGGGGAACCTCCAGTGCCTCGCCCACGATGTTGACCTTGCCGGTCAGGGGCGAGAGGACGAGCGTCCAGACGTTCTCGCCCTGGCGCACGTAGACCTGGGCCTTCTCCGTGAAGCCCTGGGGGAAGAAGTACAGGTAGGCCACGCCCTTGTCGGCGGGCTCGCGCTGCTGGCGCGTCCACACGGAGACGCCCACCCCGGAGGGCAACTGCTGGGGTTTGATCTCCTCGGAGGTGAACGCGGAGAAGCGCGCGACGTTGTCCACCCGGCTCTCCTCCTGCGCCATCAGCTCGTCCAGGCCGGGCTCGCCGTCGCTGCCCCGCGTGAAGTTGCGGCGCGGGTCGCTCTTCGTCTTGCCCTTGCGCACGTCCTCGAGGGCGCGATCGTCCTCGCGCAGCAGGGTGTCGCGGTCCCTCGCGGTGGTGACGTTTCCGGCGGCGCACTCGGCGTGGTAGCGCGTGACGCCCTCCTCGCCCTTGGGATCCGCCAGCTCGAACACGAGCCGGCACGTCTTGCCGCTGAGCGCGGCGGTGTCGTACAGCGAGCGGATGGCCCCGGCCAGCTCACTGGCGGAGGCCTTGGCCTTGGCGCCGGTGATGGAGCCCACGGACACGGTCACGGCGGCGAACAGCACCGCGGCGATGCCGAGCGCGATGGACATCTCGATGAGCGTCATGCCCCGCTCGCGGCGCGTCATGGCGTGCCTTCCTTCGCCCGCTCCTGGGGGTCCTCCTCGGTGTTGCTCAGCACGCCGCCGCTGACGAGGTCCGCGGCGTCGCCCTTCCCGCCGCGCACGCCGTCCGAGCCGTAGGTCATGATGTAGCCGTTGCCCCTGTCGCTCATGCGGTACTGGTACGTCCGCCCCCAGGGATCCTGGGGAATTTCCTTGATGAGCCCCACCTGCAAGAGCGGATAGAAGTTCTCCGCCTGCGAGGGGAAGCGCCCGGTGATGCGGTGGAAGGACTTGAAGTAGCCCTCCAGGCCGCGGATCTCCGCGCGCGCCTGGCGCTGCAGCGGAGTGAGCGTCTTGTCGAAGGTGAGCCGGGCGATGCCGAAGGCTCCCGCGGTGGCCGCGAGGATGACGCCCGCCACGATGAGCCGCCCCGTGCGCGTCGGGCGTGTCTCTGGCTCGGTGCGTGGCTGGGTGGGGGCGGCGTGTTCAGCGGTCATGGGTCGTCTTCCTCGTGGGGGGCTGTGCTTGCTACTTCTGGGCCGTGGTGTCGCGCGAGGAGATGTCCGCGTCGGGGCCCTCGCCGCCCTGGGTGCCGTCCGCGCCGTAGGACGAGATGACGGGCTTGCCGCTCTCGTTCATGTAGATGTACTCGTTGCCCCACGGGTCCACGGGGATCTTCTCCAGGTTGTTGGTGTCCACCAGCGCCTTGAGGCCCGTGCCCGTGTCCGGGTACTTGCCCTTCTTGGTGTAGTAGAGCTTCATCGCGTTCTGGATGGTCTTGATGTCCATGCGGGCCGTGTCCTGCTTGGCCTCTTCCAGCTTGGGAATCACGGACACGCCCACCGCGGCCATGATGAGGCCGAGGATGGTGATGACCACCATGATCTCGATGAGGGTCATGCCGCGGCGGCGGCGGCGGAGCTGTTGCTGCTTCGTCTTCTTGTCGCTCATGTGCATCCTCTCGTGACTTTTCGGCACGTCAGCGGGCCGTTAGCGGTGGGTTCCTGTCAAAATGTCCTGGGACGGCATCGTCCGGGGGGCCGGCATCGCTCCCGCCCGGGACGGGGAGGCGTACAGGACCGCCCCCACCGTCAGCAGCGCCGCCGTCAGGGCGAGCAGCGCCGCGAGCGTGACGCGCTGGATCCACCGGTCGAGCGTGTCATTCATCGCGAGAACTCCTTCGTGTTACCGGATGGCCGAGTTCACTTGCAGGATCGGCATCAGGACCGAGAAGGCCACGAATGCAATCATCACGCCCATCACCACGGTCAGCAGCGGCTCGAGCATGGAGGTGAGGGCGCCGATGCGCACGTTCACCTGGTTCTCGTAGCTGTCCGCGACGGACATGAGCATGTCCTCGAGCTGACCGGAGCGCTCGCCAATCGAGATCATGTGGTAGACGAGCGGCGGGAACTCGCCCGAGCGCTTGATGGGCGTGGCGATGCTCTCGCCCTCGCGGATGGCGTCCCGGGCCTTCTCCACCACGTCCGACAGGATGGAGTTGGTCACCACCGCCTTGGTGATGTCCATGGCCGTCAAGAGGGGCACGCCGCTCTTGAGCAGGGTGGCGAGCGTGCGGGCGAAGCGGGAGATGGCGAGCATGCGCAAGAGGCCGCCGAAGATGGGGGCCTTGAGCGCGTAGCGGTCCCACACCGGCTTGCCCTTGGGGCTGCGGAAGTACGACGTCAGGGCGAAGATGATGCCCCCGAGCACCGGGAAGACGATGAACCACCAGTCCTGCAGGAAGGTGCTCGCCCAGATGAGCAGGCGCGTGGTCCAGGGCAGGGTGGCCTTCATGGTGGTGAAGATCTTCGTCACCTTGGGGATGACCACCACCATCAGCAGGGTGAGGATGCCCACGCCCACCAGCACCATGATGGCCGGGTAGGTCATGGTGCCGATGATCTTCTGCTGCAGCTTGGACTGGCTCTCGGTGAAGTCGGCCAGACGCAGGAGCACCGTGTCGAGCGCGCCCGAGTGCTCGCCCGCGCGGATCATGTTGATGTAGAGCGAGCCGAAGACCTTCTGGTGGATGCCGAGCGCGTCCGCGAGGGAAGAGCCCTCGTTCACGCGGCTCTTCACATCCGACAGGATGATCTTCAGGCGCTCCTTCTCCACCTGATCCACGAGCGCGGTGAGCGCTTCCACCAGCGTCACGCCCGCGCCCAGCAGCGTGGCGAGCTGGCGCGTGGTGATGGCGATGTCGTCCGTGGAGATGCGGCCGCGCGCCATCTTGCCGAAGTTCACGTCGCGGCTGGCCGAGGAGCTGGCGCCCTTCGCCTTGCCGCGGCCGCCCTCGGCCTGTCCGATGACCTCGGTGAGGAACTTGTTGTCCTTGCGCAGCTGCGAGCGCAGGGTCTTGGGGGAGTCCGCCTCCAACATCCCCCGGATGGTTTTTCCGGCCGAATCGAGGGCCTTGTACTCGAAGACTGGCATGGCGGGGGATCCTTAGAGGTCTTCCTGGGTGATGCTGATCACCTCGGCGATCGTCGTCTCGCCCATGGCGATCTTCCGCGCGCCGTCGTCCAGGAGCGTGCGCATGCCGTGGCTCACGGCGGCCTTCTTGATGGTGGAGGAGTCCACGTTCTTGAGGGCGAGCTGGCGCACGGTGTCGTCCACGAGCAGGAGCTCGTAGATGCCCGTGCGGCCGCGGTAGCCGTTCTGGCTGCACGAGGGGCAGCCGGTGGCCTTGTAGATCTTGTCCACCCCATGGCGCTCCCGGAGCGTCATCCGGTTGAGGCCGATCTCCTTGAGCTCCTCGTCGGTGGGCGAGTACTGCACGCGGCAGTCCGGGCACACGCGGCGCACGAGGCGCTGGGCGAGGATGCCCGTGAGGGACGAGGCCACGAGGAAGGGCTCCACGCCCATGTCCACCAGACGGGTGATGGCGCTCGCCGCGTCGTTGGTGTGGACCGTGGAGAACACCAGGTGGCCCGTGAGCGACGCCTGGATGGCGATTTCCGCCGTCTCCTTGTCGCGGATTTCGCCCACCATGATGACGTCCGGATCCTGACGCAGGAAGGAGCGCAGCCCCTGTGCGAACGTCAGGCCAATCTTCGGGCTGATGGCCATCTGGCCAATGCCCTTGAGCTGGTACTCCACCGGATCCTCGACGGTGAGGATGTTGAGGTCCGGGGTGTTGATGCGCGAGAGCGCGCCGTAGAGCGTGGTCGTCTTGCCGCTACCGGTGGGGCCCGTCACCAGGACGATGCCGTGCGGACGGCGGATGACGTGCTCCATCTGCTCGAGCATCTGCGACGCCATGCCCAGCTCGGTCAGGTCCAAGAGCGTCGTGTTCTTGTCGAGCAGACGCATGACGATGCGCTCGCCATACGTGGTGGGGATGGTGGACAGACGGATGTCGATGTCGCGGCCGGCCAGCTTGATGCGGATGCGGCCGTCCTGCGGCAGGCGCTTCTCCGCGATGTTCAACTGCCCCATGACCTTCACGCGGCTGATGATGGCGCTCTGGTAGCGCTTGGGCGGCTTGATGATCTCCTGCAGCACGCCGTCCACCCGGAAGCGCACCATGAGCTCGCGCTCCATGGGCTCGATGTGGATATCGCTCGCGCGCTCCTTGGCGGCGCGGAAGAGCACCGAGTTGACGAGCCGGATGATGGGGGCCTCGTCTCCCTCGTCGTCGAGGATGTCCTTGGCCTCGTCGATCTCCTGGGCGATGGAGTCCAGGTTCTGCGCGTGCAGCTCGTCCACCAGCTGCTCGGCCTCGTTCGTGGCGCGGTCATAGACGCTGTTGATGGCGTCCGTGATGGTGGAGCCCAGGGCGATGCGCGGGTGGACATCCTTGCCCACCAGCATCCGCACGTGATCCAACACGGTGGTGTCCAGCGGATCCGCCACCGCGATCACCACGGCGTCCTCCTCCTCGAACAGGGGAAGGATGCGCACCGTCTTGGCGAAGTTGATGGGCACCCGCTTGATGACGTCCGGGTTGACCTCCTCCACGAAGATGCGCGCGAGGTAGGGCAGATCCAGCTGGAGGCCGAGCGCCTTGGCCACGTCCTCCTCGGTGAGGATCTTCTGGGCCACGAGGATTTCCCCGAGCCGGCCGCCCTTCTCGGCCTGGTGCTGCAGCGCCTCCTGGAGCTTGTCCTCCGAGAGGCCACTCGTGTGGCGGAGGATCTCCCCCAGTGGCCGCCCACAGAGGAATGCGGGGCCGTTGGAGACCACCTGGGTGGCGTCCGCGGCGGGCGTGGTGAGAGGGGCGTCTGCGAGCAGGCTCATGGGCTATCTCTGGTCTCCGGTACCCGGCTGGATGCGAAGCTCCTCCGGGTTCTCCGAAGGAGGCGGGGTGTGCGGAGGCGGCACCACAGCGGGCTCCTCCGTGGGAACTGGAGTCATGGAACCCTCCGGGCCCGGCGACACTTCCCCGGCGGGGGCCTCGGACGGGGTCCGAGCGGGCGAGGAGGCGGGTGCGCTACCCGCCGGCCGCAGGATGCGCTCTCCGGCCTGCCCGGGGCCGCCATTCTCCACCTTCTGCTCCTCGGCGGTGAGCACCCGCCGCATGCGGCCCAGGGGCCCGCTCTTGCGGGTGAAGTCCACGGGCACGTCGTAGCCGGCCACCTGGCCGTAGAACTGCTCCACGAACTGCTGCCGCTCGGCCATCTTGCGCTGGAAGATGCGCCGGAAGTCCGACTGCTCCCGGATGATGTAGGGCGTGAGGAACAAGAGCAGGTTCGTCTTCGCCTTGCGCTGGTTGTTCGAGCGGAACAGGTGGCCGAGCAGCGGGATGTCTCCCAGCACCGGCACCTTGGCCACGGACTCGATGGTGCGCTCCTGCATGATGCCGCCGATGACCACCGTCTCCTGATCCTTGGCGACCACCGTCGTCTTGGCGCTGCGCTTGGAGGTGGTGGGGCCGAGCACGGGGTCCGTGGAGGCGATCTCCTCCGTCTGCTCGGTGATGGCCATGCGGATGAAGTCACTCTCGTTGATCTGCGGCTTGATGGTGAGCTTGAGCTCCACGTTCTGGCGGGTGATGGGGGCGTAGAGGCTGCCCAGGCCGCCGAGGGAGCCCAGGAGCGAGCCGACGCCCGACGTCCCCCCCCCGAGCCCGGAGCCCAGGCCCGTACCGGTGCCCAGCGACGTGGGGTTGAAGCCGGACTGGAAGGGCACGTTCTGGCCGACGGTGATCTCCGCCTCCTCGTTGTCGCTGGTGAGCAGGTGGGGCGTGGACAGCACGTTCACGTCCGAGCTCTGCTGGAAGGCGTGCAGCACGAGGCCGAAGGAGGGGATGTCGATGCCCAGCGCCTTGAGCTCCGGGATGACGGGGCCCTGGAGGCCCGCGAGGAAGCCGCCGAAGCTGGCCAGGTTGGCGAGCGAGAAGGACGGGGGCAGGCCCGAGCTGGTGTACTTGGTGCCGAGCAGGCCCGAGCCCGTGCCCAGCGGCGTGGACAGCGAGTAGCCGCTGTGCAGGTTCATCCCGAAGTCGCTGTTGCGATCCAGGTTGACCTCCATGATGACCGCCTCGACGAACACCTGGCGCCGCGGCTTGTCCAACTGGCGGATGACCTTCACGAGGCTGCGGTAGTCGCTCTGGCTCGCGATGATGACGAGCGAGTTGGTGCCCTTGTCCGCGGAGATCTTCACCTCACCGGAGAAGAGCTCGGCGGCGCCCGTGGACCCCCCGGGGCGGGGGACGCCGGGCGCGGTCGGCACGGGGACGGGACGCCGGCCGGGGCCCGAGGTATTGCCCTGGGAGAGCGTCTGCAGGGTGCTCGCGATCTCCTCCGAGTTGGCGTTCTCCAGCGCGTAGACGTTGATCTTCTCCGTGCCCGCGGTGGGGATGTCCAGCTCGCGCACGAGGCTCTGGATGCGCTCGAAGGCGGCGGGGCTGGCCACCACGATGAGCTTGTTGGTGCGCTCGTCGGGGATCATCTGGGAAAACGTCACCGGCCCGCCCGAGCCCTCCGGGCCCGTGTTGCCGACCGTGGGCATGGTCTCGCCCATGGAACCGCCCGGAGGCGTCATCACCGCCGGGGTTCCCCGGGGGCCGCGGCTGACCGCCGCGCCCGGCGCGCCGCCCTTCTGCTCGAAGAGCTTCTGCACCGTGGCGGCGATGTCCTGCGCGGTCGCGTACTGCACCTGGATGATGCGCACCTCGTCACTGGCCGAGCGCGTGTCCAACTGGTTGATGATGCGCTCCAGGCGGCGCACGTTGGAGCCCACGTCGTTGATGATGATGATGTCCGGCGGGTACGGGATGGTGTCGCCGTCCTTGGACACGAGCTGCTGCAGCACGCCGCGCAGCGGCTCCACCTCCACGTTCTTGATGCGGAACAGCTTGGTGATCATCTGCTCGTTGGTCGTGTAGCCCGCCTCATCGTCCAGGAGCGTGGGGATGGGGTTCTGCTTGGCGGCGCGCTTGTCCACGATCTTGAGGAAGCGGCCGTGCTGGTAGACGGACAGGCCGTTGGCGTCGAGCGCCGCGAGGAAGGCGGCGTAGAACTGATCCGCGTCCACCTCCACGCGCCCGTTCTCCGGGCCGAGGATGGAGATCTTCCCGCGGACGTTCTCCGGCAGGATGAAGGTGCGGCACGTCGCGTCCGACACCGTCTGCACCAGCTTCTCGATGTCCACCTTGTCGAAGTAGATGTTGTAGCGGGCGCGGCGGCGCACCTCCTCGCACGAAGGCGTGGGCCGGACCCCGGTACTCCCGGACTCGGGATTGGAGGGGCCCGCCTGCGGGGCGATCTGCCGGTCGGTGGGCACGGCCTCGGGCGTCTGGCCACCGAGGTTGCGGCGCTGGGCGAGCGCGGGCGGCGCCATGGCCAGGAGGCACAGCAGGAGCAAGCTGGACGGAAGCGTCTTCATGGAAGGGTGGGGTACGGCGGGGTTAGCGAATGGTGTAGTTCTTGTGGACGGGCGAGCCGTTGCGCTCCAAATCGATCTCGATCCGCGAGGCTTCCTTCAGCTTGGTGTAGACCTCGAGCGCCTTCTCCGGGCTGTTGAGATCGAAGCCGTTGATGCGCTTGATCACGTCACCGTTCTGCACGCCGATCTTCGAGTAGATGGAGTCGGGGCGGATGGAGAAGAGCTTGAAGCCCTGGGCCTGGCCGTCCTTGAAGGCCGGCACGATGCGCGCCTGCATGGCCACGTCGTTGAGGTTGGCCAGCGTGCGGTCGATCTCCGAGCGCGGCACCTCGTAGTCGTTCTCGCCCACGGAGCGGATGCCGCTGCCGTTGGGTGCCTGCACGGGCGGACCGTTGGGCAGGGGCGGCGGGGTGTAGGCGGCCACGGCGGCGCCGTCCCCGGGCTGGCCGTCGATGAATTCCTTGCGGCCGTTGTTGATGATGATGACGCGCAGGCGCTCGATGTCGATCACCTCGGCGCCCTGGACCCGGTCCCCCACCATGTACGTGGTGGAGCGCTGGTTGTTCATGTCCTGGATGGAGGCCACGCTCCACAGTTTGTCGCTGGCCACCAGCGTGCCGAGCAGCTTCACGCGCAGGCTGCTCTTGACGGGAGCGGCGTTGGGGTCCACGTCGGGCGAGGTGGGCTCGGCCACCACGGGCTCGGGCTCGGGCACCTTGATGCCGGTGACGTCCGACAGGCGCTTGAGATCGAGCGACGCCAGCGTCTCGGTGGGCTGGGCCTTCTGCCGGGCCGCCACCTCGCCCGAGGGAAGGGGTGTCATCGCGGCCTCGACGAACAGGTTCACCGTGCGCGCCGCCAGCAAGGCCACGAGCAGGATGAACACCAGGTTCACGGTCCAGAAGTATTTGCGGAAGAAGAGTTCCATCACGCGTCCAGAAAAGGCCTGCCCGGGATTGAGCAAGTGAAGTGCCATCCGCGAAGGGGAGCGGGCAACCCGAGCCTTACAGCCAAGTCCTTGAAATCATTCCGGAATAAGCCAGCTCGCCGGGAGCGGCGGTCCACGACGCGGCGGCGCGCGACAAAATGTCAACGCACTGGCCGCGAGCCTGACGCGCTGTCACTCCGTGGGGGAGGGCGGGAGGCCGTCCGTGCCGGGCGTCTCGGAGGCCTCCCGTTCGAGCTTGCGGTAGATGGTGCGCGCGGCGATGCCCAGCAGGCGGGCGGCGAGCGTCTTGTCGCCCTTGGTGTGGCGCAGGGTCTCGTGGATCACCCGGCGCTCGACTTCCTCCATGGGGGTGCCAATGGGGATGACGAGTTGTCCGGCGGAGCCGAGGGGACCCTTGCGGACGGTCTCCGGCAGGTCCCCCACCTCCAGCACGTCGCTGCGGGCGAGCACCACGGCGCGCTCCACGGCGTGCTCCAGTTCACGCACGTTGCCGGGCCAGGCGTAGTTCTCCAGGGTGGAGAGGGCGTCCGGGGAGAAGCCACGCAGGGCCTTGGCGTTCTTGGCGGCGAAGCGGCGCAGGAAGGCGTCGGCCAGCAGGGGGATGTCCTCGCGGCGCGAGGCGAGCGCGGGCACGCGCACCTCCACCACGTGCAGGCGGTAGTAGAGGTCCTCGCGGAAGCGCCCCTCGGCCACCTCGCGCACCAGGTCCTTGTTGGTGGCGGCCACGATGCGCACGTCCACCTTGACGGTCTGCGTGCCGCCCAGGCGCTCGAGTTCCCCCTCCTGGAGCACGCGCAGGAGCTTCACCTGGGCGCTCAGGGGCATCTCCCCCACCTCGTCGAGGAAGAGGGTGCCGCCGTGGGCGCGCTCGAAGCGGCCCTCGCGGCGGGACACCGCGCCGGTGAAGGCGCCGCGCTCCACGCCGAAGAGTTCCGCCTCGAGGATGCTCTCGGGAAGGGCGCCGCAGTTGATGGCGACGAAGGCGCCTCGGGCCCGTTGGGATTGCTCGTGCAGGGCGCGCGCGGCCAATTCCTTGCCCGTGCCGGACTCTCCCAGGAGGAGCACGGTGGCGGTGGATGGGGCCGCCTGGCGCAGGGTGTCCATCATCGCCCGGAAGGCGGGGGACTGGCCCACCATGGCGCGCCCGCCCGGGCCGCTCATCTCCGCGATCTTCGCCTTGAGGACGCGGTTCTCCGCCGCCAGGTCATGCTTCTCCAGCGCCTTCTGCACGGCCTTCACCAGGGCATGGCGCTTGAGGGGCTTGGTGATGAAGTCGTAGGCGCCGTCCTTCATGGCCGCCACGGCCGTCTCCACCGTGCCGTAGGCCGTCATCAGCACCACCTCCACGTCCGGGCGGATGGTGCGCGAGGCCTTGAGCAATTCCTGCCCGTCCATGCCGGGCATCATCAAGTCCGTCACCATGACGCTCACCTCGGGCCGGCGCAGCCGCTCCAGGGCCTCGGTGCCGTTGTGGGCGGTGAGTGTCTCCAGCCCCTCGCGCTGGAAGATGCGCGCGACGGAGTCCAGGTTGGCCTGATCGTCATCGACGACCAGGACGGTGGGGGTGGGTGTCGTCATGGGGGGCTGGGACCTGCAATCCCTATTCCGAGTCCTCGGACCCGAGGAGCGGTCCGCTCATCCGGCCCAGGTCCTCGCGGTTGACCTTGTCCAGGTTGAACTTGCGGGCGCTGGAAATCATCTTCGCCACCGTGGGGTCGAAATCGACGGGGCCTTCCTTCTTGAACCGCAGGAAGTTGATGCGCGCCACGACGAAATTCTTGAGGTAGGGGCTCTGCATCCCGCGCTCCTTGAGGGCGTCCACGACGTGGGCCACGGCGTCGTCCAGTTCCAGGAGCCGGTCCGCGCGGGCCTCGCGCACCTGGAGGGCCTCGGCGAGGGGCAGGGACAGGAAGGTCTCGGCGCGCTTGATGAAGGGGTGGTAGGCGCCGCCGGAGAATCGCGGCCGCTTCTCGTACGCGGCCCCGAGCGTGAGGAAGGCGGGCTCCTCGAAGAGGTGGGCGAAGTCCGCCTCGCGTCCGGCGCGCGCGCCCGTGAGGCCGCGGTGCATGCGGATGACCTCGAGCGAGCGCTCCTTGAGGTTGTGCGCCTTCTCCGTGTTGAGGGCGAGGATCTGGTAGGCCACGTCCTCCTCGGGCAGCACCAGGGCCATGATGGCCTTGCCCCCCAGCAGCTTGGCGGCCTGGAGCCGGTGGTTGCCGTTGGGCGTCCAATACCGGCCCTCCTTGCGGATGGCGATGACGGGGTCCAGGAACCGGTCCAGCCGTTCCATCGCCGAGGCGAGCCGCTTGACGTGGGGTTCGGACACGTCGCGCTGGTAGGGGGTGGGCTCCACCTTGTCGATGGGCAGGGCGGCGAACACCACGGTGTGCCCGCCCAGGGGGTCGCGGTACTGGCCGAGCACCTGGCCTCCGTCCTCGAGGATGCCCTGGATGAGCTCGGGGGCGGGGGCGTGGGCCTCGCTCGCGACCTCGGCGGGGGACAGGCCCCGGGAGGCGGGCTCGGCCTTCTTGCGCCGGGGCTTGCGGGGCGCGGCGGGGCTGGCGGTCTTCTTGCGCGGCGTCTTCGCGGCCATGGGACGGCTACCTTTCGGCGGACGGGGTCGGATCCAGGGGCAGGGTGATGTGGAAGGTCGTGCCGCCGCCCGGCGTGTCGGCGACCTCGATGCGGCCCGCGTGCGCCTCCACCACCTCGCGAGCCACCCACAGGCCCAGGCCCAGGCCGCCGTAGTTCCGGGCGGACACCGCCCGCTCGAAGCGCTCGAAGATGCGGGCCTTGTCCTCGGGCTGGATGCCCAGGCCATGGTCCACGAAGTCCAGGTGGACGTGCCGCCCGTCGGGCCTCAGCCGCACCTCGACGGAGCGCCCGGCGCCGAACTTGAGGGCGTTGGACAGCAGGTTGTGGAACACCTGCGAGAGCCGGGGCGCATCGAAGTCGCCCCGGGCCGAGCCCTCCACGTGGACCTCGAGCGCCGTGCCCGCGCGCCGCGCTTCCTCCTCGGCGAGCGGGGTCACCTCGGTGAGCAGCTCGGCCAGGTCCACGCGCGAGCGCACCAGGGTGAGCTGGCCGCTGGTGATTTGAGACACGTCGAGCATCAGGTCCACGAGCGAGGCCAGCCGGCGCACGAAGCGCCGTGCCCGGACGAGCCGCTCGACGGCCTGGTGCTGCTGGGTCTCGCGCAGGCCGCGCTCGGCGATGTCCAGGTGGAGCTGGAAGGTGGCCAGGGGGGTGCGCAGCTCGTGGGAGGCCACGGACAGGAAGTCGTCGCGGGCCTGGATCGCCTCGGCGAGGCTTTCCGTGTGGGCGCGCTCGCGCGTCACCTCGCGGCGCATGCGTACCAGCTCCAGGTTCGAGCGCACCCGGGCGAGCAGTTCCTGGGCGGAGAAGGGCTTGACGAGGTAGTCGTCCGCCCCCGACTCCAGGGCCTCGAGCATCGACTGCTCGCTGGCTTGCGCGGACAACAGGAGGATGGGCAGGTGCCGGGTGTGGGGCGCGGCCCGGAGCGCCCGGAGCAGCCCGACACCATCCAGGCGCGGCATCATCACATCGGTGAGCACCAGGTCCGGGGGGTGCGCGAGGGCCGACTCCAGCGCGGCCTGTCCGTCCTCCACGCTCTCCACCTCGAACTCCGGGGCGAGCACCCGGCGCACGTAGTCGCGCATGTCCTCGTTGTCGTCGGCGAGCAGGAGCCGCGCGCGGGGTCGAGGAAGCCGGGGCACGGGGGCGGGCGTGGGGGCGGGGCGTGCCTCCGCGGACGGGAGCGGAGGCGCGTCGGTCCGCCAGCTCCGGGCCTCCTCCAGCTGGGATTCGGCCGTGGGAAAGGGTCGCGAGCGCGGGGCGGCCGGCGTGAGGCGTTCGCGCGGCAGGTGGGCCGTGCCCAGGGGGATTTCCACCGTGAAGGTGCTGCCCTGTCCCTCGACGCTGGTCACCCGGACGGTGCCGCCGTGCAGCCGCGTCAGTTCCTGCACGAGCGCGAGCCCGATGCCCATGCCCTCCTGGGTGCGAGTCCGGGCGCCCCGCACGCGGTGGAAGCGCTCGAAGAGGTGGGGCACATCCGAGGGGGGAATGCCCGTGCCCGTGTCCGCGACGTCCAGCACCGCGCGACCGCCTCGCTCGCGCAGCCGCACGGTGATGCCTCCCTCGAAGGTGAACTTGTAGGCGTTGGAGACGAGGTTGAGGATGATCTTCTCCCACCGCTGCCGGTCCACGTGGACGGGCTGGGACAGCGGCGGGCAGTCCACCGTCAGCGTCAGCCCGGCGCGCTCCACCACCGGGCGGAAGCCCTGGGCCAGCTCCTCGGTGGCGGCGGCGAGCTCCAGGGGCTCGAAGCTCGCCTCGTCATGTCCCGACTCCAGGCGGGAGAAGTCGACCAGGGCGTTGACGAGCCGGGGCAGGCGCGCGGCGTGGCGCCGCGGGCGCCCCCCGCCCTTTCCCGCCCCCCCCCCCCCCCCCCCCCCCCCCCCCCCCCCCCCCCCCCCCCCCCCCCCCCCCCCCCCCCCGCCCCCGC
>Ga0081606_1000080_pt1 | contig 74977 bp, 72 predicted proteins | sample EareggfetidaYelm_FD_71127 | JGI IMG/M metagenome (GOLD analysis project Ga0081606, IMG submission 71127) | Earthworm egg capsule microbial community from the University of Washington, USA - E. fetida Yelm (SPADES assembly) (version 2) | ecosystem: Host-associated > Annelida > Reproductive system...
AATAGCACTGTTGCCCAATCTTTGGGTTCCATCATTCGCGGCTGGAGTATGTGCTCTGTCATGGCTGCAAAATTAGTATTTTTTTGTGGCATTTCTGATACCGTTATTTTGTTTTTCGATAGAAGATTTGTCAATGTTTTTATGAATATGCAGAAAATTATTAAACAAAGTTTTTTATTATAATTTTATTGTGACGCAACTGCACTAAAAAGTTTATTTTTGCGCTAAAATCGGACGATTAGTATGAGCGACGGCATTGTTATAATTCCAACCTATAACGAAATTGAAAACATAGAAAGCATCATCAGGGCAGTGTTTTCGCTGCACAAGCCTTTTGACTTGCTCATCATTGACGACAATTCCCCTGATAAAACCGCTGCTAAAGTGGTTCAGCTGCAACAGGAATTTCCGAACAGGCTTTTTCTTGAAAAAAGAGAAAAAAAATCTGGCCTGGGAACGGCTTATGTACACGGCTTCAAGTGGGCTTTGTCGCATCAATATGGATTCATTTTTGAAATGGATGCCGATTTTTCCCACAATCCGCAAGATCTCGAAAAATTATACAACGCTTGTCATTTTGGCAATGCTGACCTTGCGATCGGGTCGCGTTATGTAACCGGAGTCAATGTCGTTAACTGGCCTTTAAGCCGTGTTTTGATGTCGTATTTTGCATCGGTTTACGTTAAAATGATTACCGGAATGCAGATTCACGATGCCACCGCAGGGTTTATCTGTTACAAACGCGAAGTGCTGGAAACAATTAATCTCGACAAAATCAAATTCATTGGTTATGCCTTCCAGATTGAAATGAAATACCGCGCTTACGCTAAAAATTTCAGGATTTCAGAAGTGCCGATTATTTTTACAGATAGGACCAAAGGCCAATCGAAAATGAGCAATGCCATTATAAAAGAAGCGGTTTTCGGAGTGATTTCCTTAAGAATCAGAAAGTTTTTTAACAGGTTATAAGAGAAAAGATACATGAACAGGGTTTTAATAAAGAATGCCAAAATCGTAAACGAAGGAACTATTTTCGAAGGCGATCTTTTAATAGAAAATGATCTGATTGTTGAAATCGGGGAGAACATCAGCGTCAAATCATCTGCCACCAAGATAATTGATGCTGAAGGCAATTACCTGATTCCGGGTGCCATCGATGACCAGGTGCATTTTCGCGAACCCGGATTAACGCATAAAGGCGATATCGCTTCAGAATCCAAAGCTGCGGTTGCCGGTGGCGTCACTTCGTTCATCGAACAGCCCAATACAGTTCCGAATGCAGTAACTCAGGAAATCCTCGAACAAAAATATGAGATTGCAGCTGCCAACTCCTATGCGAATTATTCGTTTATGATGGGCGCCACCAATGACAATCTTGAAGAAGTACTCAAAACAAATCCCAAAAACGTAGCCGGAATCAAGATTTTCCTGGGTTCGTCAACCGGAAATATGCTCGTTGACAATGAAGCGGTGCTCGAAAAAATTTTCTCAAGTACGCCGATGCTGATTGCCGTGCATTGTGAAGATGAGCAAACCATCAAAGACAACCTGTCAAAATATACTGCCGAATATGGTGATGATGTTCCGGTGAAGTTCCATCATTTAATAAGAAGCGAAGAAGCCTGTTATATTTCATCTTCAAAAGCGGTGGCATTGGCAAAAAAAACCGGTGCGCGATTGCATGTTTTTCACCTGTCAACGGCAAAGGAAATGGATTTGTTTACGAATAAAATTCCGTTAGAAGAAAAGAAAATTACGGCTGAGGTTTGTGTGCATCATTTGTGGTTTACCAATGAAGATTACGATACCAAAGGCAACCTGATCAAATGGAATCCGGCGGTGAAAACCGCTAACGACCGAAAAGTATTGTGGGAGGCATTGCTCGACGACCGCATTGATGTCATTGCCACCGATCATGCGCCGCATACTTTAGAAGAAAAACAGCAGTCTTATTTAAAAGCGCCTTCGGGCGGACCGCTCGTGCAACATTCGGTTGTTGCAATGTTTGAAACGTTTCACCAGGGAAAAATTTCTGTAGAAAAAATCGTGGAAAAAATGGCGCACAATCCTGCGAAAATCTTCAAGATTGAAAAACGCGGATTCATCAAAGAAGGTTATTTTGCCGATCTGGTCATTGTTAATCCGGGTTTGCCGTGGAATGTTAAAAAAGAAAACATACTCTATAAATGTGGCTGGTCGCCGTTTGAAGGCTACAATTTTAAATCACGGATTATGTTTACTTTTGTGAACGGCCAGTTGGTGTATTCCAATTCGAAAGTGAAAGACCTTCGTTGTGGCCAGCGTTTATTGTTTGACCGATAAAATGAGATCCATGAAAAAGCCGCTTTTGTTTTTTAGCCTGTTGGTTTTGTTCACAGCCTGTGACGAAAAAGCTGTCAAAACACCTGAAAAGTTGATTGATAAAGATCAAATGGCAGAAATTATATATGATGTCGCTATCCTTGATGCCATGCGTTCCAGAAATCCCGGCACCATGCAAAGTACTTCAAACCTCGACTACATTTATAAAAAATACAAGATCGACAGCTTGCAGTTTGCGCAAAACAATACTTTTTACGCGTCTGATATTAAAGAGTATAAAAAAATCTACGAAAAGGTAAACGAACGCCTCGAGCGCGAGAAAAAAGTGGCCGACTCACTCGCTGCAAAATCAAAAACCGGAACGCCTTCAGATTCAGACCAATCGAAAAAAGCTTTACTGGATTCACCCCAAATTCAATAAAAATTATTTGTTGTAAAAAGCAGCGACAGCCGGAATGACAGTATTCATATCTTCAAATTGATAGCCGGTTGCTTTCAAAATCTTCTCATTGGATATGAAATCGGAACTGTGCAATGTACGCGCCATCATTTTACTCATGGTTCGTTTCTGGAAAAAAAGCACGGATAAAATCCAGTCAAAACGCCAACTGGCTGCAGTCATCCATTTTTTAGCTTCCCAAAAAGGCAATTTGACTTTTAAAGCGGCAGCGGTTTTTTTAAGCAATGTTTCAAATGATATGTTTTCAGAAACGACGATGAATCGTTCGCCGTTCACATCACTATCCATTAGTAAAACCATGATTTTAACCACATCTGAAACGCTGACAAAACCGGTAGTGCCCTTTGTATAAAAAGGCAAACCGTTCGCCACGCGGTTAAAAATGTCGCCACTTCCGGTTTTCCAACTTTCCCTATCACCGTAAGCGCCAAGAATCACGCCCGGATTTACAATCACGACCGTTAAACCTTCCTGAAACCCACGCCAGATTTCCATTTCGGCACCAAATTTTGAGATTGCATAATCGCTGTGTTGTTTTTCGGGATTCCATTCGGTCGTTTCGGTCACAATCGTTTCATGTTCTTTGAGATCGCCAAGAGTGGCAATAGAACTCACATGACACAGTTTCCTGACCCCAAAAGCAAGGCAGAAATTGACAATATTTGCCGTTCCTTCAATATTCGTCTTGCGTAATTTTTCCTCATCGGCAGGATCAAAAGAAATGTGTGCGGCACAATGGTAGACTACCGTAACATTTTGAAAAGCAATTTCAAGTGACGGAACATCGGTGATATCGGCCTTAATCCATTCAATTTGTACAAATAAATGGGCTTTGCCGTAAAGCGAAAATAAGGATTGAATGCGTGCAATAGAAGAATCTTTTCTATAAATCGCACGTAATTTTTGACTTCCGGAATCAGAAGATTCCAGCAAATGCAATATTAAATGCGACCCGACTAAACCTGTTGCTCCAGTGATTAAAATCATGTTGTAAAGATAGTCACTGAGTGGCTGAGTTGCAAGTGCCTGAGTCATTTGCTAATGTTTAAATCCTTTTGTTTTTGAAAAGGCGAGGCAGCAACTTGCAACTCAGGCACTCAGTAACTATATTTGCGCAAAGAATTTCAAAAATGAAAAATTTAGTTGAAGAATTAAAATGGCGCGGCCTGTACCACGACAGCATGCCCGGAACGGAAGAACAATTGCTGAAAGAAGTTACGACGGCTTATATCGGTTTTGATCCGACGGCTGATTCCTTGCATATCGGAAGCATGGTCCAGATTATTTTATTGGTGCATCTGAAAAATTCCGGGCATAAACCGATCGCATTGGTTGGCGGTGCGACCGGAATGATTGGTGATCCATCCGGGAAATCGGACGAGCGTAATTTGCTGAATGAAGAAACACTGGCAAAAAACGTCGCCGGAATTAAAAGTGTACTGTCACGTTTCCTCGATTTTAATGCAACTGGTGCGACTGCCCCGGTTATGGTCAACAATTACGATTGGATGAAAACTTTTAGCTTCATTGACTTTGCGCGTGAAGTGGGCAAACGAATCACCGTCAATTATATGATGGCGAAAGATTCTGTCAAAAAACGCCTTACCGGTGAAGCGGGCGATGGCATGTCTTTTACAGAATTCACGTACCAATTGATACAGGGTTACGACTTTTACCACCTGCATAAAAACTACAATTGCGTGTTGCAAATGGGTGGTTCCGACCAATGGGGGAATATCACGACCGGAACGGAACTGGTCAGGAGAATGAATGCCGACGGCAGTTCTGAATCTGCGAAAGCATTTGCATTGACGACGCCATTGATCACCAAAGCCGACGGTTCGAAATTCGGGAAATCCGAGGGTGGAAATATCTGGCTTGACGCCGATAAAACGTCGGTGTATAAATTTTACCAGTTCTGGCTCAATACGACTGATGCGGATGCGGAAAAATATATTAAAATCTTTACGTTTTTAGATCAGGAAAAGATTGCCGGCTTGATTGCAGAACACCAGGAAGCACCGCATTTGCGTATTCTTCAAAGAAAACTGGCTGAAGAAGTAACGACATTTGTACATTCCCCGGAAGCGTTGCAGAAAGCAATCCAGGCATCAAATATTTTATTTGGAAATTCGACGTCAAGCGAACTCAAAACGTTAGACAGCCAAACGTTCCTCGAAATTTTTGAAGGCGTTCCGCAGGCGGAAATTTCAAAACAGGATATTATTGACGGTGTTGATATTGTTTCGGTGTTGAATGAAAAAACAGGATTTTTAAAGTCGAATGGAGAAGCCAGACGTGCTTTGGCAGAAAATTCGATTGCGGTCAATAAAGAAAAAGTGACTGAGGAATTTAAATTTTCAACCGGAGACCTGATCAATGAACAGTTCGTTTTGCTGCAACGCGGAAAGAAAAATTATTTTGTTTTGAAAGTTACCGAAGCGTAATTTGAAAATAGCGTTCTGATTAAAATCCGGTGTTTAAAACATCGGATTTTTTTTTGCAGTTGATGATATTTGATTGCCCTCGACTGCGCTCGGGCTGACAACTGCAATGGATCTGCAAACTTTCTTCCTGGATGGATGATATGTCCAAAAAACTTAATGTCATCCCGGGCGCAGTCGAGGGAATTACATCACCATTAAATTGCAGCCGCGGATGTCGCTGTTGTCAAACCGTCCCAGCACTTCAAAAGTATTGTTGTTATATTTTTTCCCGAGATCCTGCGTGGCGATGAACGCGCACGAATTGATATTGGCCAGATCGATGACATTGATGCCACCGGTTTTACCATTGTCGATATACGTGAGTGCATCTTCTGTATCGCGGATCAGGACCTGCATCCAGTTTGGGCATTCAAAAATACCATCGCCGAGCGAATAGGCCTGTGAAAGCAACTCGGTCATTCCGTACTCTGAATGAATCGAAGAAACGCCGAAACCTTCGCAAAGCACCGCATGCAATTCTTCGCGGATCATCTCTTTTCGTTTGCCTTTCATGCCGCCGGTTTCCATGATGATGGTGTTTTTGAGGCTGAAATTTCTTTTTTCGATGAGGTCTAAAAGTGCATAAGTGACACCAATCAGGATGCTGTTTTGCCCCGAATCGTCGAGCTTGACCAGTTTGTTGATGAGTGTTTCGTGGTTGTGCAGGTAAAAGCCGCTGTTTTCATTGTTGGTCAGCTGCATCAGGTCTTCGACCATGTAGATCAGTGAGGAACCTTCACGTTCGAGGTACGATGGCAGCAACGCCAAAATCGCATAATCTTCGATGTGTCCGTAAAATTGCGAAAACGCCTGGCGGTAACTTTGTTCGTACCAGGTAACATCGGTAATCAGGTGTTTGCTTGTAACCATTCCGGTAGTGCCGCTGCTGGTGAAAGTGGTTTGCACCGGATTTTCATTGGAAACCACATTATGGCTTTTGAAAAACTGTATCGGCAGGAACGGAATCTGTTGTACTGATTTTACCTTTTGGACATTGGTATGCAGGAAATCGCAAAAATCCCTGTAAACTGTATTGTTTTCATACTGGAAACGAAACACCTTCAGCGCGATTTTCTCAAATTGCTTTTGGGACGAAATAGAAAAGATGTCGGTTGCTGAAATCAATTTTTTTTTGCAAAAGTAAGAAAATAAATGTTTTTGTACCGGAATAATGTACCCCGGTAGCAGTTTTACCGGAGGTTTTCCTGTTGCGCTTCAATAGTCCACGTTATCCATATTTTTTACGACTATAGTACTACAAACGCATTGAAATTTTTTTGTGGCACTTTTTTCATTTGAAAAAAGTTGCCACAAAAAGTGTGGCATTTTTTTCATTTCGATTTTTTTGCCACAAAAAGTGTGGCAACTTTTTTCAAATGAAAAAAGTGCCACAGATTTAAAACAGCAAGAAAATAAAAAAGCCCCAACAATGTTGAGGCTTTGGAATTAGTTCTTAATGATTTTACTGGTATAATGATTTTCTCCCGATCTAAGGTGAACGATATAAATGCCCTTGGGTTTTTCACGGATGTTTACCTCCAATGCTTTTTCATTTTTAAATGCCGATTCGTAAACGATCGTTCCATACAAATCGGTGATTGCAATTTTTCCTTCTGCCAGGCCGGAGAGGCCAACGCTGAACATGCCGTTGCTCGGATTGGGTAAAATTGCAATTTCATTGCTTTTGGCGTTGATTTTTTCAAGGGCTATGGTATCAAAGCCGGGTGAGGTTTCCTTTACAGTCGAATCCGAAGTTTTTTCCTGATACGTGCTGGAGCATCCCTGGGCATATGCGCGTAATTTCGAACCTGCCACAGCTGCAAAAGGCCGCGATAAAATAACTGTTTCTGAATGGTAAAGCCCTATTCCTCCATTATTTATGATGTTTTTTGCGGTTAGTGTAATTTTTGCCTGCCTCTTATGCACGACATTGTTGTTAACGGTTTCGGTTACAATGTGGTGGTTTGGGCAGCAACTGTCACAGGTATTGCATTCAGATATAAAAGAGCTGACGCTGGTTGTGTTGCTGTAACAAATGTTAGTACTATCGAAAAAAGCAGCATAGTAATAATATTCAGGAGCCTGTGCTGAGGCTTGTACCGTTGTAAGCTTGTTGCCATTTGTTGCCGGCGTTCCGGTGTGCCAGGTCATATAAACGCCTGAAGCAGCAGGTGTGTTTGTTGCTGTTATTGTATTTAGGTTAACCGTCGTGGCAGGGCAGTCATTGGTAATAGTGGTTGCGGTTAATGCAGGGGAATTTGTGCCAGCGTTGCATACATCTACACTGCTTGAGCAAATTGATAAAAGCGATCCGGCACTTCCTCCTGGACCGGAAATAGTTAACGAGCTATAAAAAGTCGGGGCAGTAATTGTAAATATTCCGCCGCCGCCGCTAAATGCAGCACCACTTCCACTTGTAATGACATTGCCTGATACGCTCGTAAAACATGATATTGTCGTGCCAATAGTAGGATTGCCTGCAGAAGTAGTAAATGTAAATACTTCATCGCTCTCTTGTCCTGTTGCGGTTAATGCAATAACTAAATCATTTACTGGCGGGTTAAAATACATGGTGTAGGTAAAAGCGCCAAACTCTCCTAGTTTTTTGCAAAGGCGGGAGTTGTTACCGTGCCGCATGAAGTATACGGACTTGGGCGTACTGAAACACTTCCGGTAGCACTCTCGGTTATAACCACGCCATTAGAGGTTGTTGGCGGTACTACAGAGGTTGTGCAGGTGGCATCTGTGACAGACTTGTTGAGGTTTACCGGAGGAGGAAGGCTTGTTTGTACTTCGCGATATACATCAACCGGAGGTGCAAAACTGTTTAGGAAATCCTTTGCTTCAGGATGCTGCTCAAAATAAAGTTTTTGCAACTCGGCTTTTTTGGCATCTTCTAATATTTGACTAAGGTCATCATGGATTGTTTGATCCTGATAAAATGCTTTAACTTCTTTAGTCTTTTCATCGGTGAGTTTGTACGCGTTTAAGTTTTTGGAAACATATGCCTTTATGGCCTGCCTGGTCCGGCTTAATGCTTCAAGCCTCTCTTTTTCGCTTTGCAGGTCCTGTGTGTGCTGGGCGAATAGCGGAAGACTAAAGAAAACCGCCATCATTAAAGTTATTTTTTTCATGGCACTGCGGTTATTGTTGGTTCGCCAGCTTTGTTACCAATAAGGTCAGTGCCTCGATTTTCCTGTCCTGTGCTTCGAGCTGCTTGTTTTGCAGTTCGTTTGTTTTATTTTGTTCGATAATATATAAGGTAAGCTCTTCAATTTTTTCCTGCTGTATCTTTGAGATGTTGCCCAGTTCGATACCGTCAGCTGCTACTTGTTTGGCAGAAGGTACATTTGGCAGATGCCCGTTTGCCTTGATGAAATGTTCTACGTCCTGTAACGGCAACAATTGGTAGTCTTTGGCAAAAACATAATCCGCCCAGCCGGATTACAGTTCTACACGGACTTCCTCCGTAAGGATGCCACCTTTTACAAAAAGGTTGTAGGCGGAAACGTTTGCAGTGCCTACGGTGGTGGGGTAGTTGCCGAAATTGTAACCGATGCCTACTTTGGCGTTGAATTTGAGTTGGTCTAAGGCAAAGTCGCCTCAAATGAGTTTGTCGTCTTCGCCATTGCCGATTACTAATTTGTTGCTGGCGCACTCTGTAAATCCGGCTTGATAGCCAATAAAAATGGATCCTGAAACACCAACACCATCTTCACAGCCTGCGCCATTTCCAAGATATATATTATTGTCTCCTTCGTTGTACCGACCTGTATTGGGTCCAAGAAATATGTTTCCACTACCAGTAGAGTTAGTTGATCCTGCATTGAATCCTATAAAAGTATTTAATGATCCTGAATTTAGACTAGTCGCGCTTGAGCCTCTGCCTGCAGATTGACCAATATAAGTGTTGGATCCGATTCCAGATGAAAATCGTCCAGCGTTAATACCTAAAGAAATACTATTAGGCATACTATTAGCATTTACCCCAAAAGCAGTACTTGTAGTTGATAGCAATCCCGCCGCAACCGCCTGCCTTTTAAAAACCACATCAATATTGTTTGATGTCCCGAGGTAGCTGGTTGCTGTAATCGCGTTAACTGCCTGTGTGGCTTGTGCGCTTGCAGCCAGGCTGCACAATCCAAAAATTCCTGCTAAAATAAATGTTGTTTTTTTCATAATTTAAAAATGAATTGGTTCAATCCTAAAAATAGTAAAAAGCACATTGAGCATATAGTCGTATGCGTTATTTTATTAACAACTTTGGCCGAAACAAAAAGGCATAAAAAAAGCCCCAACAATGTTGAGGCTTTCTAAAATATATTTGAAACTAATTATTCGATAACTAATTTTCTTGTAGCTGTTTTACCGGCTTCAGTGATTTTAACGATGTACACACCAGCGTTTAAGTTAGAAACGTTGATTGGATTGTTAGAAACAGTAGTGTTGATTACTTGTTTCCCCAATACGTCAAATACTACAACTGCTTTAGAAGCATTGTTGTCTGAAGTGATGTAAAGGTTACCGTTTTTAACTGGGTTTGGAGCCATTTTTAGACCTGCGATAGTATTTTCTTTAACTGCAAGAGCGCCTGTAGATCCTGTGAACACAACGTCATCAATACTGAAGTTTCCACCGTCACCTTCTGCATTGAAGCCGTAGAATCTAAAAGTTACAGGAGCGTTAAGTCCTGTGAAAGGAGCACCGCCTAAAGTAATTGTTTGACCATTTGATCCTTGAGTAAAACTGTCAAGCATCCAAAAGAAAACATTATTAGCTTGTACATTTACATTTTCTAAAGCTGGAGCAACAGGAGGAGCAACAGAAGCTGACAAGTTAGCAGCAAATCCGTCAACGCTAGATCTAACAGCGAATGTTCTTACTCCAGTTCCTGATCTTTGCGCTCTAAATGTGATCGAAGACAAGTTTAGGGCTTGTGAAGGTGTTAGAACAACTTCATAATATACTGCAGGGTTAAGACTTCCTGTTAAAGAAGCATACGTGTCAACGGCATTTGTAGCACCTAAAGGTTGCATAGCAAAAGAGAAACGACCAGCTCCAGAAGAACCAGTAGGAGGAGTAGCAAAATTTGGATTTACAACATGGAAACTTCCAAAAGTAACGCCTGCTGCCGTTGGAACAGGAGTTGGATCAGTAAGACCTTGTGTTGAAGATGCTGTGATTGCAGCAAAGTCATAAGTAGCTGTAAAAGCCTGTCCAAAAGACACAGATGCAACCGCTACGAATAATAAAGTGTAAAGTTTTTTCATTTTTAAGTTTTTTATTTATTTAGACGACAAATATAGGAAGTATTTTTTCAGAGCAAAAAAATACAATGTAAAAAAAAGATTAATTAACGGAAAGTGCGTTTTTTTTAACTATTTGACTATCAGTTTCCTTGTGGCAGTGGTCTCGCCTTCGCGTATTTTGATAATGTAAACTCCGGGAGAAAGGCTTGCAATAGACAGTTCTTTTGCGGCTACGGTAGCCTGGAGTACTTTTTTTCCGAGTACGTCAAAGATGGAGATTTCCTTTTCGAGTGCTGATTTCGAGCTGATGTAAATTTTACCATTGCTCGCAGGGTTCGGGTAAAAGTTCAGGCCTTCTATTGAAGTGTCCTGGCTTTTTGACTGTGCAGACACTGTTGCTGAAAACAGTGAGAAAAGCAGTATGATTAAATAAAAGTATTGTTTTTTCATCAGTTGGGGATTTTGCGGTAAATATATAAAATCTATTTCAATTATTAAGCCAAAGTTACACGTTCTTAGCAAATTGTGTTTTATGGGTTTATGCGATTGTTTTATATGATTTCCGTTTTTAGGTTTTAATGGTCAAATAATCTTTTTCAAATAGAAAAGCACCTCTTTTCAGAAGTGCTTTTCAGTATTTTTTATTGTATCAGGATTACAATCCCATCCAGGCCATCCAGGTTGGTTTTGCAGCACCAGCACCAGCACCTGTTGCAGTGGTTGTAGCGTTGTATCCTACGTTTGCAGCTAAGTTTGTATTGGCAGTTACATTAGTGATCGTTACGTTGCTTAACGGATTTGCAGTAAAGAAAGCCGTAGACTCCGCACCGTCAAAGTTGATTCCGAAACCAGAACCTGTAGCCGTACTTTTAAAGTTAGCCACATAAGCATTTGTAATCGTCGCTTTTGTTCCTCTTCTCAACCAGATTCCACCTTCTTTAGGCACATCGGCTAAATTTCTTCCGATCAAAGTGATGTTGCTGATGGTAGGGTTTGAGATTGGAGCCAAAACCGCGTTCCCTTGGTTGTTGTCCGCTTCAACTCCACGGCTGTCAGCAGAAAGACCTGTTGCAGACGATTGGTCAGAGTATAAGTTAGAAACCGTTCCGTTCCATCCTTCCGTCCAGTCAAAGGAATCATCCTGGCAACCGATAGCAGCAAGGTTTGTAGCGTTTACAGAACCTCCGAACCATTCGAAACCATCATCAGATCCCTGGTAAACCAAGATGTTGTTTACAGTAGTCCCTGAACCCACAGCGTAAAAAGTTACGCCGTTAAATTCTGCATCGTCATTGATTTTGTTTCCTGAATATTCTACGATAATATGAGAATAGATTCCAGAGTTGTCAGCAGGATTTGTTCCGCCATAAGTTAATCCGGTAACTTCAGCCTGGGCATTTCCAAGTGTTGGTGCCAGGTTTGTGATCGCGTTACCGCAGATTACCAATCCGCCCCAGTCAGCAGCTTCAGGAGTTGCGCTGTTAGAAGTAAAAATAATAGGATCTGCTTCTGTTCCCTGTGCGATCATTTTCGCTCCTTTTTCAATAGCTAAGAAAGCTACTTTTTCAAAAGCGGCATCGGCTTCGATCAAAGTTCCGGCAGGGATGGTAAGGGTAACGCCCGGTTTTACATAAGTAGCGCCGCGTAAAGTATAAACTGTTCCTGCGTTAAGCGTCATGTCTGAAGAGATGTCGCCGGTAAGGATACCCGTTGCAGGAACCACTGGTCCTGTTGGAGTGTTGTCGTCATCGCTTGAACAAGCTGTGAAAATACTGCCTAAGATTGCAAGGCTAAATACTAATTTTTTCATTTTAATGGTAGTTTTGTTGTTTAAATTTCTACCGCAAAGATTGGCATTCGGCCTGCAAAAATCGTTAAGTCGTTATTATCGAATCTTTATCAAAAACCACCTTAATTGTAAATTTAATGTTACTGTTTTTACAATTTCTTTAAATGGAAAATGGTGTTGGGCGTTTGGTTTTTACCACGGATGCCGCGATTTATTTGCGTGGAATTTGTAGCTGGCCGCAAATGAAAAGCAGCCGGGAGAAACTTTCCGGATTTAAAAACAACAGCCGCTCTGGTTTTTTTATTCGTATTCAAATTCTGAAACTACCCCGTACCACTAAGAAAAGTGTGGCACTTTTTTTAAAATGAAAAAAGTGCCACAAATCTGTGACAAAAAAAATTTTGAAAAAAAAATTGTCACAGATCTGTGACAAAATGAAAATCAAAAAAAAATTGTCACAAAGTCCGGTAAGATTTTTAATTTGAAAAGTGCAGCGCAGGAAAATTAAAAAAGCAGCCCGAAAGCTGCTTTTTTTACTAATTCAATTTTATTTTAGAACAAACTGTATTTCAATCCAAGGCTGAAATCAAGTCCGGTTTTATAAGAATAAATGGTTGCATCGCCATCGGTATTTTCCTGGAACCTTTCGATTTTGCTGTCCAGCAGGTTTTTGATGTGGAAAGTGGCCGTTAGTCTTTTTCCAATCGCCGCACTGGAGATGAAGTTTAATGTTGGGATGCCTTTTTCAACTACATTTCCCCCGTTCTGGATATTCCCCAAAGCGTAAATCCTGTCATGGAAATAATTTCCAACCAATGAAACCGTCGGGCGGAAAGACCCGCTTTCGATCCTGTAGGTAATATCGGCATTCGCCAAAAACGGCGACGCGCCCTGCAAAGCATCCTTGGTACCGTTAAAACTTACGCTGAGCGTATGGTTGGTTTCGGTATCTACTTTTTCAGAATCCAGCTTTTGTTCTGAATACATATAGGTAAAGTTGGCACCAAATGATAACGCGCTTTTGTCTTCGACTGCCCAGATGTTTTTCCTGATTTCGAGTTCGGCTCCTGCAACGAAAGCATTGTCGCCGGCATTTACGAAAGTATTGTCATTTAATAAAGAAGAATTCAATCGCGTCTTACTGATCGGATCGATTAAATATTTTCCGAAAGCCGTTACCGAAAACAGTTCCTCCTCGCCCGGGAACATTTCCCATTTGATGTCTAAGTTATAGTTTTCAGAAGGTTTCAAAAACGCATTTCCAACGGTGCTTTCGCCAATCACTTCAAAACGGAACGGTGCTTTTTCGATAAACTGCGGCAAAGTATAGGTTTTGCTTGCTGCCACACGCAGGTTTTGTTTGTCGTTGAGGCTGTATTTCAAAGTTGCCACCGGAAGCAGGTAGAATTTATCAATTTTCGCATCGTCAAAATTTACGTTTGGAAGATCAATATTAGTGTTCCATTCCATTTCCTGCAATACTTTATCAGCTCTTAAACCAAGGGTGAACGTGATTTTTTCAGACGGAACATATTCAAAATTCGCCAAACCCGAATGCACGCTCAAATCGGCATTGTAGGTAAAAGGATTCAGGCTTCCTGCATTCCTCGCCGTTAAAATTGTAAAAGTGTTGGCCGTATTTCCTGCTGCTTGGTTTGTTGGATTTAAGAAATCATCGATAGCATCCGGAGTCGTTGTAACCGTTCCGTTTACCCTGAAGTTGATCTGCGTGGCTTCAAAATCGCGGCTTTTAATTTTTGCATTGTAGCCCACGGTCAGTTTTCCTTTGTAATCAGTGCCTTCACCTTTAAAAAGTTTGACGTTAAAAAGGGCTTTCGCCGAAGTTTCATTTTCTTCCAAATTCTGGAAGTAACGGTTGTTCATCGATTGGGAGTTGGTGTTGAATACCAATCCGCTGGCGCCTTCCACCAAAACGTTCGTCAGCCTGTCCGGCATATCCGATGTTACAGTACCGAAAGATGCGCCCCAGTTAAAGTCGATCCTGTCAGTGATTTTATTGGTGCCTAACAATTGATTGACAAACAATTTGTTTTGCTCGGTGATGGTTTGCCTGGTAAAACTTGGCGAACCGTTGTCATTTGTAAAGTCGTATTCGTTCACATCGCTTTTGGAAGAATTCACGAAAACACTGTTGAATTTCACATTGTGGTTGGCGTTGATTTTATACGCCAGGTTCAGCATCGCAGTTGTTTTTGTACCGTATTCAAATTTGTTGACCTTATAAAAATCCTGGATCACATTGTCGTTTGTGTTTCCGATGATGCGCTGCGAACCCGTTTTTAACGAATAGCCGTTTTCAAAAGAGGCCGTTGCAAAAACGCTTAATTTGCTGCTTTCGCCAATGTTGAATGCCGTTCCGCCTGAAAGCCCGAAATTCATGTCAACGGGCTGGCTTTCATAATTCGGGACCCATTTCGTTTGAAACGGATAATTATTTAATGTCGTTGGTTTTGAAACGTTGTAAAAACCAGATTTTTCGATGCCGTCAGCGACCCTGAAATTGGCTGCAAAAGCATTGTTGTTGAGTCCGCTTCCTATTTCAATGTTGAGTTTGCCTTTTCCGGTGTGTTCTTTAGATACAATGTTGATATTGGCACCGCCTACATCGCCATTCATATCCGTATAATAGGTTTTGCTTACGCCAATGGATTGGATCACATCGGTCGAAAATAAATCCAAAGCGACGTTTTTATTCGTGGGTTCATTCGACGGCAAAGGCAATCCGTTTAAAGTCGTGCTGTTGTAACGGTCTCCGAGTCCGCGAACGAAAATCCCGCTGCTGCCTTCCTGTTTTGAAATCCCGGTTACTTTAGTAACTGCCGCCGCTGCATCGCTCACGCCTTTTCTGGTCATTTCCTGTGCGCCGATGCTTTGTTTGATTTCGACAGCATTTTTCTGGTCCAGTAATAAAGCTGCTTCTTTTTCACGGTTTTTCACGGCTGCCTGAACGGTTACGTCATTTAAGGTATAACTTCCCGAACCCAATGCTTTATTAATTGTGGCGGTTTCCCCGGCTGCGACTGTAAAGTTCTGCTCTACATTTTCATATCCCAAAAAGCTAAAAACGATCGTGTAACTTCCGGCGTCTACTTTTAAGGTATATTTTCCGTTTTCGTCTGTGGTGGTCCCTATGCTGGTGCCTTTGATCATGGCATTGGCAAACGGCAAAGTCGCATTGTTGGCTTCCTTATCGGTCAAAACACCTGAAACGGTTGCTTTGTTTTGCGCCATCGCAAACGAACAAATAAATAATGTTATTAATAAGAGTCTTAATTTCATCGTTGTGTGTGTTAATTTTGCTGCAAAGTAACCGTCACACCGTAAAGTTCGTGTTAGCTTCGCGTTACTAATTGGTTGGGGAATTATTACCAAATGGTTAACATATTAAATTACGGTTAACCGGTTTTATCAGGATTGTTTTATCTTTACATTTACACCTGCAAAAGACAATTTTTGTTATTATGAAAAAAAAAGACATCAGGATTTTATTGGTAGATGACGAAGCAGACATACTCGAGATCGTCGGTTATAATTTGTCACAGGAAGGCTACCAGATTTCAACGGCTGCCAATGGTAAAGAGGCTGTAGCCAAAGCCAAAAAGGAATTGCCACACCTTATTATTATGGATGTGATGATGCCCGAAATGGACGGAATGGAAGCTACCGAAGCCATTAGGAAAATCCCCGAACTCAGCCACACGATCATTACTTTTTTAACCGCAAGAAGCGAAGATTATTCCCAGGTGGCAGGTTTTGATGCCGGTGCAGATGATTACATCACCAAGCCGATCAAGCCGAAATTGCTCGTCAGTAAAGTCAAAGCGTTGTTGAGACGATTGAAAGAAGCTGAAGGACAAAATTCCGAAACCTTAAATGTAGGCGGTATCGAGATCAACCGTGAAGAATACAAGATCATCAAGGACGAAGCTGAGATCATTTTGCCGAGAAAAGAATTCGAATTGTTTTATTTACTGGCATCCAAACCAGGAAAAGTATTTAAAAGAGAAGAAATTTTGGATAAAGTCTGGGGCAATGAAGTTATTGTAGGCGGCAGGACAATTGATGTTCACATCCGTAAATTGCGTGAGAAAATTGGCGACGATTTTTTCAAAACCATCAAAGGCGTGGGTTATAAGTTTGAAGTATAAATGGCGGTAAGCTTTAAAAAAACATACAAATTTGCTGTAAAATCGGCACTTTACATTACGCTGTTTTCTACAGGGCTGGTGGTTTTTTTAATGCATTTTTTTCTTGAATTTTCATTGGCGTTTACGGTTTGCTTTGCAATTGCCGTGGGCGCTTTTTCTTTTTTCGTGCTCCAATACCGTGTCGAGCATTTCATTTACCGGCGCGTTAAAAAAATCTACGACGATGTGTCGTTGCTCGAATCTTCCACATTCCGCAACCAGCCAATCACGACCGATATGGCCACGCTCACACGCGAAGTCCAGAAATTTGCCACTGATAAGAAACTTGAAATCGAAATGCTCAAAGTGCGCGAAGAATACCGCCGCGAATTCTTGGGTAACGTGTCACACGAATTAAAAACGCCGTTGTTTACCGTCCAGGGTTATTTATCGACTTTGCTCGATGGCGCGATGAATGACAAAAGCATCCGCAAAAAATACCTCGAACGTGCCGAAAAAGGCGTCGAGCGTTTGATTTACATCGTTCAGGATCTCGACATGATCACCAAGCTCGAAGTAGGCGACCTGAACCTCGAAATCACCAAATTCGACATCATCAAACTGATCCAGAATGTTTTCGACCTGCTCGAAATGGAAGCTTCCAAAAAAGATATCCTGTTAATGTTCGATATGAAATACAACAAGCCGGTTTTGGTTTTTGGCGACCGTGAAAAGATCGAACAGGTTGTGATTAACCTTGTTGTAAATTCCATCAAATACGGGAAAGACAAAGGCTCAACCGAAGTCAGCATCGAAAGTTTAACCGATAATAAAGTCATCATCCGTATTACCGATAACGGCGAAGGCATCGAAAAACAAAACATTTCACGCTTGTTCGAACGGTTTTACAGGGTCGATAAAAGTGGGTCGCGTGATGCCGGCGGTTCTGGCCTTGGACTTGCAATCGTTAAACACATCATTGAGGCACACGACGAAAAGATTTATGTGGAAAGCCAGTTTGGTATTGGCTCCGAATTCTCATTTACGCTCGAAAAGGCAAAATAAATGTTTCCAGTGGATGTCGTTTTCCATCTTTGGCAACCCTCTGAAAATGTCGATCTGCAGCAAATTCTCTACATGAAATTCTTCCTGTTTAATGTACGGAACCAAACCTTCACGTTTGAGTTTCTTCGCTAAATATTCCTGTTCGTATTGTCCCGGTGTCGGAATGAAAAAAGCTTTTTTCTCGAGTTTCGCCAAATCCATTATCGTCGTATAACCGGAACGGCACAATACATTCGTACTTTCATTAAAAGTTTGTTCCAATTGGTCGCTGGTCATGAAATTGTAAAAAGTAATATTTCCGATTTGTTCGGATTGTTGTTCGGCTTCGATTTTTCCTTTGATAAAAACAATTTGTCCGTCGAACGCTGGCAAAGTTTCTTTTAAATGGTCTTCCAGGTAGGTGCGTTGCGGCTCAGGCCCGGATAAAATGACCATCAGGGCGTATTTTTCGGGAAGCTTTTTTTTGGTAAAACGGCTCAGCGGCCCAATGTAACGGATCATCGTATCGGGGTTGTCCAAATGCCCGAGTTTGCCCGAAAGATTCGGTTTGTCTTTAAAATCCGGAACCCAGCATTCATCAAATTTCTTAATGACGCGCTGGTGCAGTTTACTCGAAATCCAGGTCGTATTTCCGGTCATCACATTCAATTGGTGCGTGATAAAAACCGATTGGATTTTTTTGCTGAAAACACCCAGCCGGTTGTCTGAAATAATCCCGATGAGGTTGTATTCTTTCACCCATTCCTTCACCCGCTTTTTTTCATCGAGTACCGCTTCGATCATCGTGGGCATATTTTTCAGCATTTTCCATTTAAAATGGGATGCTTTTTTAGAATATTCAATTTCGTAAGACGGCAATTCCAGAGCAGTTAAATGCGGAAATTCCTTTTTGAGCATGTCAAGCGCAATGCCATCCGAAGCCAGGATCGGCGTAAAGCCATTTTCTTCCAAAGCACGAATAATCGGAATGCAGCGCGTGGCGTGGCCCAAGCCCCAGTTTAATGGCGCAACGAGGATGTTTTTTTCGGAATTTTCCAAAGTCATTTGTAATGGGAAGGTTAAGTTTTTAAACGGCAAGATAAAAACATTTCGCGTCTTATATATTTCCGTAATTTTGCCAAAACATTAATTTAAGTCGTGGGAAGTAAAAATAAGTTAAAAAGATTTAAGGAAAACGAAACATTTTCAAACGTTTTTCAGCCAACAAGGGAAGAAGTCGTTTCAGGGAATTTTCCGCTCAAAGGCAAATGGAACACCGATTTTTTCAAGAATGACAATCCGTTGGTTTTAGAACTCGGTTGTGGCAAAGGCGAATATTCAGTCGGACTCGCTGAAGAATATCCAAACAAGAATTTTATAGGTATCGATATCAAAGGCGCACGGTTCTGGCGCGGGGCGAAAACGGCTGTGGAAGACGGTTTGAACAATGTCGCGTTCATCCGCACGCAAATCGAACTGATCGACCATATTTTTGCCGAAAACGAAGTCGACGAGATCTGGATCACTTTCCCAGATCCGCAGATCAAATACAAACGCACCAAACACCGCATGACCAATACCGAGTTTCTACAGTTGTACAAAAAAATCCTCAAAACAGACGGAACCGTCAACCTTAAAACCGACAGCGAATTCATGCACGGTTACACTTTAGGATTGCTGCACGGTGAAGGCCACGAAGTTTTATATGCGAATCATAACGTGTATAAAAACGAAGGCGCGCCGAAGGAAGTCATTGGAATTCAGACGTTTTACGAAAAACAATATTTGGAAATTAACAAAGCGATTACGTACATTCGTTTCAAAATAAAATAATATGGGCTTTGCCTTGCCGCTGATTTTGGGTTTTTTTACATCAACTCTGGGAATTATTCCGCCGGGGTTGATCAATATGACAGCGGCAAAAGTGAGTTTGAAAGAAGGCCGCACGCGCGCGTTGGTTTTTGCCTCCGGAGCATCGATTGTTGTGCTGTTGCAAACATTGATCGCTGTACTTTTTGCCCATTTCATCGACCAGAATCCTGAAATTGTCATTTTGCTGCGCGAAGTGGGACTTGCGATTTTCATCGCGTTGACCATTTACTTTTTTATCGCGGCCAAAAAGGTCAAACCCAAGAAAAAGGAAGTTAAAATGCACAGCAAGCGCAGCCGTTTTTTTATGGGTATGTTGCTGTCGGCTCTGAATTTTTTCCCGATCCCGTTTTACGTTTTCGTCAGTATTACATTGGCTTCGTACCAATATTTTATATTTGAAAAACCGTTCATTTACACTTTTGTGCTCGGTTCCGGAATCGGATCGTTTTTCGCCTTTTACTGCTACATCGCCTTTTTCAAAAAGATGGAAGACAAAACGGCTTTCATACTTAAAAACATGAACTACATTATCGGGTCGGTTACCGGGCTGGTTTCAATTTTAACATTGATCAACATCATCCAATTTTACTGGAATAATGGCCGATAACGACAATTTTTTTGAACGCGTGTATGAAATCGCGAGACAAATTCCGTACGGAAAAGTCACATCGTATGGCGCGATCGCTAAAGTCTTGGGCAGCGCAAGATCTGCACGAATGGTTGGCTGGGCGATGAATTCGTCAGGCAAACACGAAGACGTTCCCGCGCATCGTGTCGTAAACCGCAAAGGCTTATTAACCGGAAAACACCATTTTGACGGAACCAATTTAATGCAGCAATTGCTAGAAAATGAAGGTGTTCAAGTCGTCAACAACCAGATTGTCGATTTTGACAAACACTTTTGGGAACCGGAATTTGAAGATTAATTGAATTCATTTGGGCGTTGCCTGCGGCCGGGCTGTTCGTTGCAATCTTTTAAAGTTCCTTCCATTGCATTTCAGGAAACTTTTAAAAGGATTTCCACTGCCATCCCTAACGCAAATCAAACCAACAGTGCAATCACAAACTGCGTTTTCCCTGCTTCCGAAGCACAACTCAAATAGCCGCCGTGCGCTTCAATGATGTTTTTAGACAACGTCAATCCGATGCCTGCGCCGTCTTTTCGTGTCGTAAAAAAAGGCAGGAAAATCTTGTCGCGGATTTCGTTTTCAATGCCCGTTCCGGTGTCAGAAATCGTAATGAAAACCCGGTTGTTTTCGATTGAGGAAGTCAGGAAAATATGACGATCTTCTTTTTCTTTGAGCGCATAAATGCTATTCGTGATCAAGTTGATGATCACTTGCTCCATTTGTTTTTTATCGACGTTCAAAAGTATCGGAAGATTGATGGCATTGCTGATTTCGATGTGTTCCTGTTTCAATAAAGGCGCCATCACAGCCAAACATTCCTTGATCAGCTGATTGCCGTTTGTGCGCTGTTTTTCCGGTGTCGGCAACATCGTCAGTTTGCGGTAATTTTCTACGAAAAACTGCAAGTGATCGCTGCGGTTTACAATCGTTGACAGGCTTTCGCGAATGTCGTTCAAATCGTCGGCGTCAATTTGGTCCTGGCTCACGATGTCGTGCAAACTCTGAGACAGCGACCGGATTGGCGTGAGCGAATTCATCAATTCGTGCGAAATCACTTTCATCAGGTTGATCCACGCCTGTTTTTCTTTTTTCTCAATGACTTTCTGGATGCTGTCGAGCAAAATAACATAGTAATCCTGACCGAAAGACTGCGTTTTTGAAGTTTGTATCGAATACGTCTGCAGTTCCTGATTGTCTATCCTGATGTCAACCGACGTTTTGATTTCGTCAAAATTACCGTTTTCAATTTCGGCGCAAAAAGCAGGCAGTTTGTCTTTTAAATGTTGCCAATGCCTGAATTTAGGGACATTAAAAAGGAAGGAAAAATAATCATTCATCAGGAAAATGTCCCAGCTCGACTGCTCTTTTTTGAGAATGATGATGGCTGTATCAATGTTGTTAAGGATCGAAGTATACACCTGTTCGCGCGACGCCTGCTCAAATTGTTTGGCTTTCAATGAATCGTACAACAGGAACAAATTGTGGTAATTTCCGGTGCGCAATTGCTGCGGAAAATTAGATGAAAAATCATTGTGTAAAATGGATAAAATCGTTTTGTCGTAAAACAACATGCGGTTCCGGACGAAAAAATAAAACTCCACGCAAAATAAGACCACAAGCAAAAAAACCAGCGAAGCGCTGTAAGGAAGTGATTGTACAAATAGGAAAATTCCACCCGAAATTAACGAGAGCAGAACAAAAAACCTGAAAAATAATGCGTTGTGAAAAGCCATCAGTTTTTGTCTTTAAGAGCGTATTTTTCCATTCGGCGGTACAATGCGGCGCGTGACAAACCGAGTTCTTCAGCCGTTTTGCTGATGTTTCCGCCAAATTTGGCAAGTGATTTTTCGATGGCGGTTTTTTCCATTTCAGATAACGGATTGTCTTCGGAAACCGGGTTTTCAATCGGTTGGTAATCAAAAATAGCAAGCTGAGAAACAGCTATTTTCGAATTGTCTGACAAAATAACCGCGCGCTCAATTTTGTTTTCCATCTCGCGGATGTTTCCGGGCCACGGATATTTTTCGAGCCATTCGATATTGTGGTTGTCGAATTCCAATTTCGGGTTGTTGTATTTTTCCCCGGTTTGCGCCAGAAGGAATTCGGCCATTTTTAAAATATCGGAAGTGCGTTCGCGCAGCGGCGGAATCAAAATTTCCATGGTGTTGATTCTGTAAAATAAATCTTCACGGAAATTTTTCTTTTTGACTTCGCCCTGGATATCGATATTCGTAGCAGTAATTATCCTGACATCGAGTGGCCGGGGTTTGCTTTCGCCCAATCGCGTGACAGTTTTCGTCTGCAAAACGTGCAGCAGCTTCGATTGCAAATGCAGTGGGATATTCCCGATTTCGTCAAGAAAAATGGTGCCGCCGGAAGCGGTTTCAAAACGTCCCGGCGTATCAGTTTTGGCATCGGTAAAGGCACCTTTGGCATAACCGAACAATTCGCTTTCGAATAAATTTTCGCTCAGCGAGCCCAGGTCAACATGTACAAACGGTTTGTCTTTACGCGGGGAATTTTTGTGGATGTGCTGTGCAAACACGAATTTTCCGGTTCCGTTTTCACCCAGGATTAAAACATTTGCATCGGTTTTGGCCACTTTTTCTGCAATTGAATAGGCTTGCTTTATTTTTGGAGAATGGCCGATGAAATAGTGTTTTTCGGATGAAAAGGCAATCGGTTTTTTTTGCCTTCTGCGGCTTTCGGCCAATGCATTTTCGACGGTTTGGAGCAGTTTTTCATTTTCCCACGGTTTCAAAACATAATCAAAAGCACCTACTTTGATGCCTTCAACCGCGGTTTCTATTTTGCCGAAAGCGGTCATTAAAATTATAGCGGTATTTGGCGAATGCTGAACAATTTCCTTGAGCCAGTGAATGCCTTCGCGGCCGTCTTCAAACCCGATGCGGTAATTCATGTCGAGCATGACTACGTCAACTGTGTTTTCAGACAAAAACGCGTATATTTTTTTTGGATTGCTTGTGGTTAAAATGGTTTCGAAATGTTTTTTCAGCACCATTTTGGCCGAAAATAAGATTTCTTCCTGGTCGTCAACCACTACAATGCAAGCCTGTTTTTTTCTCATGTTGTAAAACTGTCCGATTGCGGACAATAAGTGTTCGTTTATGGACAGTCGTGATTTTTATTTAAAAATTAAACAACTGAGATTAAGCCATTTATAAATTTTATTTTTTGTGGCACAATATTCCTAAATGTGCATTCGAAAATCGTTATTAATCATGGATACTGTCATCAAAAGTAAAAGTAAAAAAATTAAATATGTTACCCTAGCCGCGGTTGTTTTTTTGGCATTTGGCACGATGGCTTATTTTTCTTTTTCGAAAAAGAAAAGCCTCAACGTGAATGAAAAAGAGCTTTTGGTAAAAACCGTTGCTACAGAATATTTTGAAGATTTTATGGTATTCCAGGCGCGCGTCGAACCGTTGAATGCCATGTTTGTCAATATTACCGAGGGCGGATCTGTGCAGGAAATTTTTGCCGAAAACGGGACATTCGTCGAAAAAGGGCAGGCGTTGGCAAAAATGTATAATCCGAATTCTGAACTGAATTACATGACGCAGGAAACCGCCATCATCGAACAAATGAACAACCTGAACAGCGGCAAGCTCAACATCCGCAACCAGGAACTGAATTTAACACAGGATTTACTGAGTATCGAACACGATTATAATGATGCGAAACGGTTGTTCGATATGAATAAAAGATTGTATGAAAAGGAAATCATTTCGAAAAATGAATGGCATACGATTCAAGAGAACCTGCGGTTTCAACAAGAGCGCAAAAACATCATTCAACTCAGCATCCAAAAAGAAAAACAAACCAACCAAATCCAGATTTCGCAAATCAACCGTTCGATACAAACCATGGAAAAAAGCCTTGGGATTTTGCGCAACAACAAGAAAAATTTCCTGATTACGGCGCCGGCTTCGGGCAACCTGACCTCATTTGAACCGATCTTGGGAAAAACCTACCAAGGCGGCGAAAGCATCGGGAAAATTGACGTGATGAAAGGCTATAAACTCGTCGCCGATGTAGATGAATTTTACCTCGAAAAAGTGGCAGTCGGACAAAAAGGAAGCGTCGATTACAAAGGAGAAATACTGGAAGTTTCGGTGATTAAAATTCTTCCGGAAGTCAGAGGCGGCCGTTTTCAAGTCGAATTGGCTTTTACCGGAAAAGAGCAATTGGTATTGCAGCAAGGTTTGAGTTTTGGCGTCAAATTAACCTTATCTGAAAAAAATAAAGTCCTTGTAATGCCAAAAGGACAATTTTACAGCGACACTTCGGGCAAATGGATTTTTGTCGTGAAAAGTAATGAAGCGGTTAGGAAATCAATAAAATTAGGCCGTGAAAACCCGGATTATTATGAAGTGTTGAGTGGATTGAAATCTGGTGATCAAGTCATTACATCTTCGTACGCGGATTTTAAAGACGTGGAAGTTTTGAATTTGGAGTAGAAAAGGCAAAAGGCAAAAAATTATAGACAAACAGGTAATTATTAATTAAAACAAAGTTTCAATCATTTAATCAAAATATCATGATCACAATCAAAAATCTTACAAAAGTTTTCCGGACGGAAGAAGTCGAAACCGCAGCTTTAAACGGGATCAATTTACAAATCAACCAAGGTGATTTCCTCTCGATTATGGGACCTTCGGGCTGTGGGAAATCGACTTTGTTGAATATTATCGGATTGCTCGACAGCGCTTCGGATGGCAACTACGAACTCATCAACAAAGAAATGATCGGGCTTAAAGAAAAAGACCGCGCCAGTGTTCGTAAGGAAAAAATCGGGTTCATCTTCCAGAATTTTAATTTGATTGACGAATTGTCGGTGTTTGACAATATCGAATTGCCGCTGATTTACAACAACGTCAAATCATCTGACAGAAAACAAAAAGTAGAAGCCATTGCTGAAAAACTCGGAATCGCACACCGTTTGAAACATTTTCCACAACAACTTTCGGGTGGCCAGCAGCAAAGGGTTGCGGTCGCCCGCGCATTGGTCAACGATCCGAAAATTATCCTCGCCGATGAGCCAACGGGAAACCTCGACAGTAAAAACGGTAACGAAGTCATGGAATTGTTAACCGATTTGCATGCGAAAGGCGCGACGATTTTGATGGTCACGCATTCCGATTATGACGCGTCGTTTTCGCAACGCACGATCCAAATGAAAGACGGAATCATCTTTTCTGAAAAGAAAAACCAGCGCAATGTGGATGTTTTTATGGAAGCTAAAAATTAAAAGGATCATGACAAAAGTAGTATTCAAAATCACCGCTGCACTGGCATCTTTGCTAGTCCAGGTTTACGATGCCGACACAAAAATTGCAATCGACAGCAGCAAAATAGAAATGTCACGCCCGGTTTTAGATTCGGTTTCTGTAAAACACGAATTTAAATCGGTCCTTTCCATCAACAGAAAAAACCAGCCGTCATGATCTTAAACTGGATAAAAATATTTGTGTACCAATTGAAGCAGAATTTACTGTTTTCCATTTTGAATGTTTTGGGATTGGCCATCGGGATTGCCGGAATCATTTTCGCGATTTTATATTGGAATGAAGAACATGCGTATAACGACTGGAATCCTGATAAAGAAAGGATTTTTCAATCGATAAACCGAGTCAGTCCAACCGATTATTGGGCCAGTAATGTTGCGCCGTTGGAAGCGCATCTTAAAACGGAATTTGACGAAATCGAATCGTATTGTTACATGGACAATTGGTATTTTGAAGACGTCGTCAAATACAAAAACAAAAAAGAAGTATTCAAGATTACCGATGCGCAGCAAACATTTTTCGAAATGTTTCCATTTCATTTTATAAAAGGAAACGCCAAAACGGCTTTAAAAGACCATACGAGCATCGCCCTTTCACAAGATGCCGCGATGAAGTTGTTTGGAAATGAAGATCCAATGGGAAAAATCGTTACCCATTCAGATAAAAAACTGGTAGTCAGAGGCGTTTATACCTTTCCGGGAAAATCATCGATGCAGCCACAAGCGGTGATTAATTTAATTGACAACAGGCTGAAAGACGATTCGAGCTGGGGGAATTTCAGTTACGGACTCATGTTAAAACTCAAAAATCCGAATGACAAAGATAAGGTCATTGCCAAAATCCAGCATTTAATGTTTCAAAACCGGGTCGTCAAATGGGCGAAAGACGAAGGCATTACAGTGGATCAATGGCTCAAGAAAAATGGTGGCGATGATTTAAAAGTCATACTCGAACCTTTAAAAGATGTCCGCTTGCATTCTATTGCAGACGGTTTTGCAGAAGGCAAAGGGAATTACCAGTTCCTGCTGATTATGGTCGGTTTGTCTGTATTGATTTTGATTTTATCGATTGTGAATTATGTCAATCTGGCTACCGCCAATGCGATCAAAAGAGCCAAAGAAGTCGGTGTGCGAAAGATCATCGGCGCTTCAAAAAACAATATCGTCAAACAGTTTTTATTCGAAACCACTATAATGACGACGTTTGCAATCTTATTGGCATTGGCGATTGTAGAATTGTCATTGCCGTATTACAATGAGTTCCTGAACAAAAAACTGCTCATTCACGGCGAACAATTTTACGGGCAACTCGTGGCTATTTTTGCTTTTACTATTGCAGTAGCCGGAATTTTTCCTGCAGTTTATGTGTCCAATTTTGAAATTTTAAAAGTTCTAAAAGGCAACTTCGGGCGGAGCAAAAGCGGGATTTGGCTGCGCAACGGCATGTTGATCCTGCAATTTTCGATTGCTACTTTTTTCATCACCGGATCTTATATTGTGTATGAACAAATTCAATACATATCCAATAAAGACCTAGGGTTTAAAGGCAGTCAGGTGCTTTCGATCACTTACAAAAACAAGTACGATTGGAAGGAAAAAGATTACAAACAAAAAATCTTCGGCAAATACTATATGATAAAATCCGAAATTTCTAAAATTAAGGGCGTAGAACAAGTGGCCACGGGCGCTTTTAGTTTTGGTAGCGGAGATGGTTCCATCTCTGGGTTTACCTATAAAAATGGCAACCACATCCAAGGTCGCAACATGGGTGTCGATTTCGGTATGCTCGAAATGATGCAGATCAAAATTAAAGAAGGGCGCAGTTTGTCAGAAAAATTCGCTTCGGATACCATTTCTTCGATGTTGATTAATGAAACAGCCGCAAAAGAAATGAACGAGCCAAATCCGCTCGGAAAAGAAATAAGATGGAACGACAAAAATCTAAAAATAATAGGTGTCGTAAAAGATTTCAATTTATACGGACCACAGGAAAAAGTACCGCCAATGGTGTTTTTCCACTTTAAAACCATCGATTGGATGCTGCAAAATGCAAATAAGATCCATGTTAAAATCGGATCAGAAAACATCGAACAAACCATCGCCGATATCGAGAAATTCTGGATTAAAAATGTCAATGGCGATTATCCGTTTCAATATGATTTTGTGGACAAGCAATATGCGCGGACTTATGAAACCTATGTAAAGCAGAAAAATTTATTCTCACTGCTCAATTTTATCGTGATCCTGATTGCGCTTTTCGGATTGTTTGCCTTGGCTTCGTTTTCGATCCAACGCCGGATGAAAGAAATTGCAATCCGCAAAACCCTCGGCGCAGAAACCAGCTCGCTGTTGCGTGAATTGTCCAAACAATACCTGCTGTTTTGCATCATCGGATTTGTAGTTGCTTTTGTTCCAACCTGGTATGTTTTAAACAAATGGCTTGAAAATTTCGCTTACAGAATCGACATTTCAGCTACGCCGTTTTTTATCGGATTTGTCGTACTGAGTTTGTTAACGATTGTAATCGTACTGACCAAAGCGTTCCAAGCCACACGAATAGATGTTTTAAAATACCTCAAATACGAATAAACAAAGTTTCAATTTTCAATCAGCAATCAGCAGTGCATTTTGTGCTGCTGATTTTGTTTTTACAACGCTTAAAAAACAAATCCAACCATCAATAAATTCAATCCTTTAACTTTACTTTCTGAACTTTTCCTGCTATCTTTGCAATCTAAAATCAGTCTTAATTAAGACAGCAATTTATTATGAAATTAGACAGAAAAGAAATCCTCAAAGCACTCGAATCCATTTCGATAGCAGGAGAGGGAAAAAATATGGTTGAAAGCGGCGCCGTAACAAACGTAGTCACTTTCGGGGAAGAAGCAATCGTAGATTTGACGTTGCACACGCCAGCGATGCACATAAAAAAAAGAGCAGAAGACGACATTCGCAAACTCATCCATGAAAAATTCTCGCCAGACGCCAAAGTCAAAGTCAACATCAAAGTGGAAGCACCTGAAAAAGCCAACGAGATCAAAGGAAAAGCCATTCCCGGAATCAAAAATATCATCGCCGTAGCTTCAGGAAAAGGCGGCGTTGGAAAGTCTACCGTAACGGCAAATTTAGCCGTAACTTTAGCCAAAATGGGCTTTGCAGTCGGAATCCTGGATGCCGATATTTACGGACCATCCATGCCAATCATGTTCGACGTCGAAAACGAAAAACCAATTTCAGTGACCGTCGACGGAAAATCAAAAATGAAACCCGTAGAAAGCTACGAAATCAAAATATTATCAATCGGATTTTTTACCGCACCAAGCCAGGCAGTCATTTGGCGTGGACCAATGGCTTCCAAAGCATTAAACCAAATGATCTTTGACGCCGACTGGGGCGAACTCGATTTCATGCTGATCGACCTGCCGCCAGGAACCGGAGACATCCATTTGTCAATCATGCAATCGCTCCCAATCACTGGAGCCGTGGTCGTTAGCACACCGCAAGCCGTCGCATTGGCCGATGCGAAAAAAGGCGTTTCGATGTTTTTATCGGACAGCATCAATGTTCCCGTTTTGGGAATCATCGAAAATATGGCCTATTTCACACCCGAAGAATTGCCGGAAAACAAATATTACATCTTCGGGAAAGAAGGCGCACAAAATCTTGCCGAAGATCTAGGCGTACCGTTTCTCGGCGAAGTGCCACTCGTACAATCCATCCGCGAAGCCGGCGATTACGGCCGCCCCGCAGCATTACAAACCGCATCGGTCATCGAAGGCGTATTCGAGGAAATCACGCGAAACGTCGTTCAGGAAACCGTCAACAGAAATGAAAGTTTACCGCCAAGCGAAGCGATCAAAATCACAACCATGGCCGGCTGTTCGGCTGTAAAGAAAAATTAAATGATTTAAAAATTGAAAGATTTAAGCAATCGGCCTCCGAATTTTTAAATCTTTCAATCTTTCAATTTTGAAATAAAAGAAAATGGATACACAAGAATTAACCAGTAATGTCGAAAGAGCGCTCGAAGAAATCCGCCCGTTCCTGAAATCCGACGGTGGCGACATCACCCTGATCTCGATCGAAGACGACAAGCACGTTACCGTTCGCCTCGAAGGTGCCTGCATTTCGTGCAGTGTGAATCAAATGACGCTCAAAGCCGGAGTCGAGACAACAATTAAAAAGTTTGCCCCGCAAATCGAAACGGTGGTCAACATCGCATAAATAATTTGTTGGGCGTTGCCTGCGGCCGGGCTTTCGGCTATATCTTTTTATTTTCGCCTTGCAGGCTCAATAAAAAGGATGCCGCCTCAATCCCTAACGCAACCGTTAATGTCGAAAGTCAAATGTCCACCGATGCCCGCATCCGGATATAGATTATTCGTTCGACATTCGACGTTCGACATTAGACATTAAACCAAAATGATTGAAACAGATATCTTAATTATAGGCGCCGGCCCAACCGGATTATTCGCCGTTTTTGAAGCCGGATTACTCAAGTTAAAATGCCACATCATCGACGCTTTGCCGCAACCCGGCGGGCAATTGGCAGAACTATATCCCAAAAAACCAATCTTCGACATTCCCGGTTTCCCCGAAGTTTTAGCGGGTGATTTGGTGACCAATTTAATGGAACAAATCAAGCAATTCCAACCCGGATTTACACTTGGCGAACGCGCAGAAACCATCGAAAAACTCGAAGACGGAACGTTTATCGTCACAACGGATCAAGGCACAAAACACCACGCCAATTCCGTTGCCATTGCCGGCGGACTCGGCAGTTTCGAACCACGCAAACCGCTGATTGAAGACATCGAATTCTACGAAGACAAAGGCGTGAAGTATTTTGTAAAAAACCCGGAGGAATTCCGCAACAAACGCGTGGTCATTGCAGGCGGCGGTGATTCAGCTTTGGACTGGAGCGTATTCCTTGCCGATGTCGCTTCGGAAGTGACTTTAATCCATAGGAGAAATGAATTCCGTGGCGCACTCGATTCAGTAGATAAAGTCCAGGAGCTTAAAAACGAAGGCAAAATCAAACTGATTACGCCGGCTGAAGTCGTAGGATTAAACGGTTCCGAAAATCTCGAATCGATCGACATCGAAGAAAACGGCGCGCATCGCAAAATCGAAACCGATTATTTTATTCCGCTTTTCGGCTTGTCGCCAAAATTGGGCCCAATCGCAAACTGGGGACTTGAAATTGAAAAAAATGCAATCAAAGTAGACAACGCATTGGATTATCAAACCAATATTCCCGGAATTTACGCCATTGGTGATGTCAACATTTATCCAGGCAAATTAAAACTGATCCTTTGTGGGTTCCATGAAGCGACTTTAATGTGCCAAAGCGTGTATCAAAGAATGAATCCCGGTAAAAAATATGTAATGAAATATACTACTGTTGCAGGTGTTGACGGTTTCGACGGAACCAGAAAAGAAGCCGAAAAAGCAGTTGTAAAAGCAATAGAATAGTATTCAATACTCACATCTCAATACTGTAAATGGACGTAAATATCAAAATCACAGACCGCGAAGGCATCATTCACGACATTCAGGCGCCAACCGACATGGCTATGACGCTGATGGAAGTGTGCCGCGCCTATGAACTCGCCCCCGAAGGAACGATTGGTGTTTGTGGTGGTATGGCAATGTGTGCTTCATGCCAGTGCTACATTCTAAACGATTTCGATTTGCCCGAAATGGGCGATGAAGAAGAAGCGATGTTGTCTGAGGCATTTTATGTCAAACCCAACAGCCGCCTGGGTTGCCAGATTCCTATTACGGAAGATCTGGAAGGTTTGGAAGTTGAATTGGCACCGGAGTATTGAGTAGAAAGTATAGCATAAAAAAAAAGCGGGACAATTGCCCCGCTTTTTTAATGTTTGTAAGTCCGCAATTTAGTTTTTCACGAATTGCAATGTTTTTACAGCACTGTCTTTTGTTAATTTGATAAAATAAACGCCATTGTTGTATGCTGATGTATTGATGGATAAATCTGAAACAGCTGTAACTTTTGCAGAAGCGATCAATTGTCCAATGCTGTTGTAAACGGCATATGCATCAGGCAAGTTTGAACTTGTAGCATTAATGTTTACTACAGCACTTGCAGGGTTTGGATACAAATGGATTGTTGACAATTTGTCAAGCGAAGCCGTTCCCAACGTTTGCCCAACTGTTGAAGTTGTTAAAGTAGCCCTCCTTGGTGAATTTTGCAAAACAGCCATCATACGCCCTTTTTGATCAAGTGTAAAAATATTCATGCAGACATCATTAGTATAGTCCATGTAATTTTCTACCATATCATTGCCGGCTGCAGCAGTACAAGTGTTGTAAGTTCTTAAGCAATCGTAGTGTTCTTCACGTGCTGCAGGAGTATCTGGGCAAAAATCCTGTCCACTGTCAGTTGCATTTACGGTACAAGAAGAATTATCTCCCCAAATGTGTCTTAGGCCAAAGCAGTGTGCAATTTCATGCGTTAATGTTCTTCCTTTGTCATAATCCTCGAAATAATTCGTAGAAGGTGCAATAGTAGAAGTGCCAAAACATCTGTAGTCTACGATAACGCCATCGGTATTGGCTTCACCTTCGTTTATTTCAAGCCCGCCCAAACCGGAGCTGCTTGGAAACTGTGCATAACCTAAAGTACCGTACATTTCAGCATTTTCGTTGTCGCTGAACGCGCAAACCCAAATGTTGAAATATTGTGTTGGATCCCAGCTGGTTGTTGCTTTTAATTGATTTTCAACCGAGGATTCCGATGCCCAGCTGGCCCTGCTCATTTGAACACGGTCAATCCCGTTGGTGGCAGTTCCGTCTGGTTTCCTTTTTGCCATAACGAATTCGATTTCCATATCAGCTCCAACCGGATTGGTATTGTATCCCGGAGTACCTGACATTTTCCTGAAATCCTGATTGAGGACCGTGATCTGAGACAATACGCGGGCATCAGAGATATTTTCATCAGTGCCAACAGCATCTCCATTATGGATTACATGGACAACAACGGGAATAGTGGTTACGGCTGCCGCGCTTTTATTATTTTGGAAGCCTTGTTTCACAGCAGCAGTTTTTGGGGCAAGCCAGTTTTCAAAAGCTTCTGCGTTGGCTCTGTTTGGATTTTTTTGCAATAATGCTTGTTCGTATTCCGTGGTAAGACATCTGATCAATCCATTTTTTGGATTCACGCTTTGAACCGTCTGTCCAAAAACAGTACGGTTGGTTTTATTGGATTGGGCAATCGAAAACAACGGAAGCATCATAAACAGTAAGGCTGCCATTGAAGTAAAATTAAATTTCATATGTTATCTTTTGATTAAATTTTAAAGAGCGGGCGAATATATGCCATTTATGTGATTTATTTTTCATCAGAATAAAAAAATGAGGTGAAATGTTTTTTTTAAGAGGTCAAATCTGACTAAATTCCTTTTTTGTAATAACAAATCGCAAGATTTTTCTGAACAGGAAACATCATGGTTTCCAATCCGTTGTTGCTTTCAAAATCGATAGAAACCAAATAACAATTATTGATAACTTCTATCAATTGCAGTTCCGGAGAGTAAAAAGTAATGCCTATTTTGTGTCTGGAACGGTCATTAATATCAGTATTGACAATGTCGAGCCGGTAATTGTTGAAAGGTAAATATTGGTTCCCTAAAACATCAGGAACACGGTACAATTTCCCTTTTAACTGCTGGATGTAATTGCTTGCGGCAATTCCGGTAAGATAATGAAGCTGTTCCGCTTTTTCATTTTCTGCCAGTAATTCCCTGAAAGTTGGTTTCGGGTCTTCTTTTGAATTAAACAATTGCTGTTGCATTTTATATTCCCTGAAAGTGTCTTCAAACACATATTTGTCCCAAACCAGAGCAGATGATTGGTCAATAATAATGCGGTAAGCCAAGCGAATCTTAACCATGATTTTTAAAAATTTCTTTCAGAATAATTTGTAATCCGATCAATTGCATTTCATTTCACAGTCTCCGGAGTTGTAAGCTGTCATTTTGAGGTAAGGGATTGTTGGCCTTTTCTCAAATTTTTTTTAGGAAATTCTGTGACAATTTTATCTTTGATTTTCATTTTGTCACAAATCTGTGACAATTTTTTTTTTCATTTTCATTTTGTCACAGATCTGTGACAATTTTATTTTCAAAATTTTTTTTGTCACAGATTTGTGGCACTTTTTTCATTTTAAAAAAAGTGCCACAGATTTAATCCGGCTAACAAACCCTTTAAACCATTTGTTCCTATGCTTCAGGAAGTCAATATTGTAAGGCAATTCATTTTCAAAAATCAAAAATGAGCGTATGTATGCCGCTCTTTTTAACAACCAATCAACCAATAAAAACAATAATTATTCAACTAACATTTTTTTATGTTGTTCAAAAATACCGTCGGCATTTTCTATTTTGACTTTGTAAATGTAATATCCGGAAGCAAGTTTCAGTGCTGCTTTTTCCAATACAATAGAATGGTTTCCTTGTGAAAATTGCTGGTTTAGCGCTTTTCCGATCATTCGCCCATTGAGGTCATAAACCTGTAAAGTTACTCTCGAAGCCAAAAGCAACTGTAACGGAATTGTAGTTTTATCTGCAAACGGATTCGGATAATTCTGTCCCAGTTGCGATAAAACGGCAGTCGTATCATTCACGCTTAGCGTTGGTCCGGCTGCAAATAGGGTATGTGCCAATGTGAATCCGTCTGCCACCGTTCCGCTAACAACCGACATTTCATTGGCCACGCCATCAGAAAAAACATTGTCAGAAGCATTATACGTGTAACCATTCATGCCTTTGGTGTAGCCATTTGCAGTTGAAGCATTCACCAGGGTCACGGCACTTCCGGTTCCTTCGGGAAAAGCAATTTGCGTGACCAGTAACGAATTGCCCGAAGCATTGTAAATGTGAACGTGAATATGTGTGGCGCGTCCGTTGTACCAACCCGGAAAAATCGATGTGAAACTCACCTGGCCGCCGGCATTTGTAGTTTGTCGCCCGCGCAAAAAATGCAGGTTTGTATAATTCGCCGGCTGCATTCCGGTACCGCCATATTCTGAATAATTGCCGTCTTTGTCGCAATGCCAGATGTCAACAATAGCACCTTCAAAGGCAGCACAACCGGCATTGGCATTGTTAATGGTCAGATTGATCGTCAACGGAATCCCGTTGCGGTCGCTCACAATGTTGGTATTGACCAAAGCAGATGGCGTATGTGTTGGAAACGGGCCTGCGGTTTCACTATTGGTCGATCCGCAGTCCGATGCAGCTTTATTGTCCTGCATTGTTTTTGATCGCAACAAGGCCGGAGCAGTAACGACCATGCCTAAAAACCCCAAACCGTTTTTGATAAAATCTTTTCTTTCCATAGCTGAAGGTTTTAAATATTTTTCAAACCTACCAAGACTGAAAAGGGTAAAAAAATATATGAGGTAAACACGAATTTTTGTGCGGTAAATATCAGCGTAGCGGCACTTCCAAAATCAATACAATAGCATTTTCAGACAAAGCTTCAAAAGTCACTTCGGAAACGCCGGCCAGGGAAAGTCCGTCCCGGTTTTCAATCAGTCGGTCTTCAAATTCAAAAGCGCCATGAATGACAAATACAAACAAGCCGTTTTCTGTTTTTTTTAAGGTGTAACCTCCCTGCTGGCGTCCGTCAAATATTCCGATAAAACCCAATGCGCCTGTATTGGTTTTCAAAAAAGCATCATCGGAAATGTACCCTTCAAATAAGGGAACAAGTGCATTTCTTTTCAGATTAAAATCTTTTTGATTCGATTGTGATGCAGAGAACGGCTTGTTCGGCCGCAACCAGATCTGTAAATAATTGACCAATTCCTCTTCATACAGATTGATGATCTCATAGGACATTCCTTTAGTAGCGGAAAAAACACGGAGTTGTCCCGTGCCGATAATATCGTGATTGCCAAGGCTGTCTTTGTAGGCAATTCCGCCCACGAGCGGCAGAAAAAGAATGTCTGTATTTGCATCAATATGCCGGATGATTTTATTTCCGGCGGCAAGCGTTTCATCGTTAACAGCCTGCAAACTTCCAAAACCATTTCTGGAAATGGCACGGTAATCATCAAAATTAAAAATGCAGAAACGCCTGAAAATATCTGATTCGACGTAGCCGCGCTGTTCCGATTTGTAGATCTGAATTTGTTGTTCCAAAACCAAAATTATTTTTTAAGTCCGGAATAAAAATAGAAAGCATCAGGCGGTCGGGAAAATTTTTGAGGTCAATGGCCAATTTTATGAGGCGGGCAGTTTAGGATCGAAAAAAAAGAGCAAAATGCAGAACTATAGTTTGTTGATGATTTCGTGAAAAGCTGATTCATAACTCGCGCTCAGCGGAATTTCTTCCTGTCGGATAAAAATGATTTTATTGCGCACTTTCTCAATTTTAGATACCGGAACGATAAACGAACGGTGTACGCGTACGAATTCATTTGACGGAAGCTTTTCTAAAATCGCTTTCATGGTCATCCTGGCAACAATTGTTTTTTGGTTGTTTATGTGGATTTTTAGGTAATCGTCCAGGCCTTCAATATATAGAATATCCGAAATCAGGATTTTGTTCAGGCTGTAATCGGCGCGGATAAAAAGATACAACTGTTCATTATTCGGCAGCTGGTTTCTGTTTTCATAAAGGACTTTGACTTTTTCCGCTGCCTGAGAAAAACGGTCAAATGAAAACGGTTTCAGCAAATAATCTGTCGCATTGACATTAAAACCTTCGACAGCATATTCGCTGTAAGCGGTCGTAAAAATGACCAAAACATTTTGCTCTATTTCAGCGTAAAATTCCATACCGTTTTGCATCGGCATCTGAATGTCTAAAAAAATCAGGTCAACCGGCTGCTTGCGCAAATATTTGTGTGCTTCGGCCGTTTTCGTAAATGCTTTTTCAAGTTGGATGTAACCGATGCGGCTGCAAAAACTTTCAATGACTTTTAATGCCAGAGGTTCGTCATCCAATGCAATGGCCCTGATCATGACAATTTGATTTTAAGATGCACATGAAAATTTTCTTTGTTGTCATTGATTTGCAGTTCATGTTCGCCCGGATAAATGAATTCGAGCCTTTTAGCGGTGTTTTCAATACCTTGTTCGCTGGCTTCGTCTTCGGGAATACTTACATTGACCTGATTGTTGAGGACATTGAGTTCAAAATCCGTTTCCGTAATGTTGATCCTGATGTCGACATGCCAGTTTTCCTCACCGTTGATACCGTATTTAAAGGCATTTTCGATAAACGGAATGATCACCAACGGCGCAATGCGCTTGCCTTTCGTAATGCCGCTGATCGAAAATTCGAGGTTGGTTTCATCCGAAATCCGCAACCGTTGCAAATCGACATAATCTTTAATGTAATTGATTTCTTTTTCTAAAGGTACGAAATCGTTGGTGCTTTCGGTCACCACATAACGCATCATGTTTGATAATTTAAGTACCGCATCTGGCGCCTGGTCTGATTTTTCAATTGTTAACGCATACAAACTGTTGAGCGTATTGAACAAAAAGTGCGGATTGATTTGTGCTTTTAAATACGAAACTTCCGCTTTTAATTTTTCGCTGTTGATTTCCGTCAGCTGGCTGTTGATCTTTAAAATGAATGACAGCGCCAACACCAATAAAAACTGGAATAGCGAGCCGCCCTGAGGTACAAAAAACATTTCGTTTGGCGGCATCGGATGATTGCCCATATCAGGCGGCGGCATCATGTTGTGGTGCATTCCGGACGGAAATAAAAAATCGGTAATGCCTACAATCAGTGCATACGAAATAAAAATCAGTGCAAAATACAGGAAGGTTTTTTTGGGGAAATAAAATCTCGGAATGAAATAATAAAAGTTGGCGTAAAAGAAAAGCAGCAATAAAAAATACCGCAGAAAATCTTTTCGGAATTCAGAGACCATCAGCATATCGCGGTTGCTGTTAAAATCCGGTGAAGTAAAAACCGGAATGCTCAGGAAAGCTAAAATTCCGAGAATGTGCAGGATTATGGAGCGAGATTTTGTAGGCATCATTTTTAAAATTACCCAAAGCTACTGATAAAACGACAACGCCTGAAAAATTTGCGACAAACATCCCTTTTTATGAGGTGAATTTTATTCAGAAAGAATTTGTTTGGCGATTGGCAGCAGCCTTTCTACGAATTTTGCATAGGCCGATTCTGACGGATGCAAGCCGTCATTCGCCACCAGTTCCGGTTGGTTTAGCCCGTTGCGCGAAATGTCGGTAATATCGACAAAAGTGATGTTGTGTTGCAAACAATAATTCTTAGCGAAGTTGTTGTACCGGTCAATTTCGCCCGAAATGCTGCTGCTGCCATGACCGTAAGGTGTAAAAGCATAATCGGGAATGGAAACAACTATGACGCGGTTCGGATCGCCTTTCACCAGAGTGATTGATTTGGAAACCAACTCCGAAAATTCCTGTTCGTACAGCGAAAACGGTTTGTTTTGGTATTGGTTGTTGACGCCGATTAAAAGGGTCACCAAATCCTGGTCGTTTGAAGGATTCTCAGTTTCGATTGCCGATTTTAAGTTGGTCGTTGTCCAACCGGTTCGGGCAATAATTTTCAGATGGATTACAGTATTGGGAATGTTTGCCGATAATTGCATTTTGAGCTGTTCCGGGAAATTACAACTTTCACACACACTTTCTCCAATCGTGTAACTGTCGCCCAAAGCCAGGAATTTTAAGGATTTGGGATTTTCAGGAAGCGGTTTGTTTTGAACCGGATTTTCATCTGCATCTGAACAAAAGCTAAAAAACAAACTGCAAAATATAACGGATAGCATCGGAATCATTTTCATCGTAAGATTATTTAAAAAAGGTACGATGAAAATCGGCTTAGGGTTTACACCAATTCAGTTTTCATCATGATTTTCTCTTCAATGGCGTTCCACAAACCGATGCGTTTTTCCAAAGCTTGAATCGAAATTTGCTGCACTTCGTTCCATTTTTGCAGATCATTTTCACACAATCCCTCAATCATTTGCATCGCCATCGGGCCGTGTTCGTCTGCGTCGAGTTCGATATGGCGTTCAAAATAATAAATCAGTTCCGACAAATCGGTTTCAGGGAAATTGTTCTGGAAATTTTTGAGGATTTCGGTAAACATCGCCGGAATCAAGTCTTCCCTTCCAAACGTAAAAGCAGCAGCGATCTGGTGTGGTTTTCCCTCTTCGATCACCCGGAAAGTAAAATCCAAAAAGGCTTTGATTTCAGGATGCAAATTGCTGCGTTTAATCGCTACGAAAATATTCTGCAACGATTGCACTTCATTGATGAATTGGTTGATTTCAGTAGTATCGGCGGCACAGGATTCCATCGCATTCAAATACATTTCAAAATGGCTCAGCCGTTTGCCGTCCAATGTCAAATCAGTTTCTTCAGCGAGCACAATTTCATTGATCAGATAACGGGTTTCGGGATTTTTGGTCGCAAACCAAGGCGTAGTCGTACAGGTTAATTTTTGCTGCAACGCTTTCAACAATGACATGAAATCCCAAACGGCATACACATGGCATTCGAGAAATGTATGCAGGTCTTCGATGGTTTTGACTTTTTCATATAAAGAGTGCTGCAGCAATTGGTCTTTTAACGGTTGTAGGTTTTCGTTAATTGTAATGGTATTCATGGCGTGGTATTTTTTGTAAAAATAAAAAAGCTTCCCGGTTAAAGGAAGCTTTTAAGAACTTTATAACTATTTTATAATCTATCTGATTATTTGAAAGCTGCTAAACCAGTGATGTCCATTCCGGTAATCAACAAGTGAATGTCGTGCGTGCCTTCGTAAGTAATGACTGATTCTAAATTCATCATGTGGCGCATGATCGAATATTCGCCGGTAATTCCCATGCCGCCAAGGATTTGTCTGGCTTCACGTGCAATTTCAATCGCCATGTTGACGTTGTTTCTCTTCGCCATCGAAATCTGAGCTGAAGTCGCTTTGCCTTCATTTCTCAAAACACCCAATCTCCAGGTCAACAATTGTGCTTTGGTGATTTCAGTGATCATTTCAGCCAGTTTTTTCTGCTGCAATTGCGTTCCGGCAATCGGTTTGTCAAACTGGATGCGTTCTTTCGCGTAACGCAAAGCGGTGTCATAACAATCCATCGCAGCGCCAATCGCGCCCCAGGCTATACCGTAACGCGCCGAGTCTAAGCAGCCCAGCGGCGCACCCAAACCAGATTTGTTCGGCAATAAATTTTCTTTAGGAACCTTTACATTGTCAAAAATCAATTCGCCGGTGGCAGATGCACGAAGCGACCATTTGTTGTGCGTTTCAGGAGTGGTAAAGCCTTCCATGCCGCGCTCTACGATCAATCCGTGAATGCGTCCGCTTTCGTCTTTTGCCCAAACTACGGCAATGTCGGCAAACGGAGCGTTCGAAATCCACATTTTTGCGCCATTCAATAAATAATGGTCGCCCATATCTTTAAAATTGGTGATCATACTTCCCGGATCCGAACCGTGATCTGGTTCTGTCAATCCGAAACAACCGATGAATTCGCCGGTTGCGAGTTTTGGCAAATATTTCATACGTTGCTCTTCGTTCCCGTATTTCCAAATCGGATACATCACAAGCGAAGATTGCACAGACGAAGTCGAACGCACGCCCGAATCGCCTCTTTCAATTTCCTGCATGATCAGTCCGTAAGAAATCTGGTCGAGTCCGGCGCCGCCATATTCCACTGGGATGTACGGACCAAAACCGCCAATTTCGCCCAAACCTTTGATGATTTGTTTCGGAAATTCAGCCTTTTGGGCATATTCTTCAATGATCGGCGATACTTCGCGTTTCACCCACGCACGCGCAGAATCGCGTACCAATTTATGTTCTTCTGTCAGCAAATCGTCCAACAGGTAATAATCAGGAGCTTGGAATAAATCTGGTTTCATTGTGAAAAGTTTTTAAAACTCCGCAAAAATAGGCAAACAAATATGAGAAATCAAAAATAAACGAAACCGATTTCGCTGTGAAGCGTAAAATAGAAGAAAGAAGCAAGAGGCAAGACTTCAATTCGTTGTGGGAGTTTTTGTTTTTGGGCAATCCGCAAGCGGCCGGGCTATTCGCTGCAATCTTTTTGTTCTGCTGCGCGCCACAAAAAGGATTTTCGCTGCTATCCCTATTGCGGCTACATCTTGAGGTAGAAATCTCTTGTTAAAGCGATGTATTCCGGAGTATATTCGTGTCTGGCAATTTCAATAACCAATTCATCAACCGGAAAGTTTTCGGTCACATTTCGGCTAAAAGCGAGTAAACTTCTTTTGATTTCAGTCGTCGGTGTTCCTTTGACCCGTGTGATTTTTTTTGGAAACAAATCAAAATCATTGGCCAAAGCTATCAGTTTTTCTTCTTCTTTATAAGGAACGATAATTGCAAAAATACCATTTTCAGACAACAATAAGTCGGCGGCTTCCACCAGATCTTCAAAGGGCAAAGATTCTGTAAACCGCGCCTGGTCCCGTTGTTCATCTCCAGAAAAATAATTCTCGGTATAGAACGGCGGATTCGAAACGATCAGATCGTATTCGTCTTCCGGCTCTTCCATAAATTCGTCCAATCCCGCGTGGTAGCAAAACAAACGGTCGCTCCAAGGTGAATTTTCAAAATTTTCTACGGCTTGTTCGTAAGCATTTTCATCAATTTCCAAAGCATCGATCTGATCCGCATCCGAACGTTGCGCCAGCATCAAGGCAATGATTCCGGTGCCGCTGCCAATATCCAAAATCGAAAAAGTATGCTCGTGAATCGGAGCCCAGGCGCCAAGCAAAACACCATCAGTCCCGATTTTCATCGCAGTTTTGTCTTGTCCGACAGAGAATTGTTTGAATTGGAACATGGGAATAATGGATAATTTAAAATGGAAAATGGATATTAAAAGAGGAATTGATAAGTCACAATGGATAATTGATAATTCACAAAGGATATTGGAAGAAGAATTGACAATTTAAAGATGGTAATTAATAGCGATAACGTTTGTTTATGCGCAAACAAACTCATTGTCAATTATCCATTGTTCATTGTCAATTAACTAAAGGTACATCTCAATCAAACCTTCCGGTAAATCCATCTTCACTTTTTTATTTTTGCGGTCGATTTCTACAAGGAAATGATCAATCATCGGGATCAAAATTTCTACACCGCCTTTTAAAACTTCAAAAAGTGGCTGAGCAGAAGAGTCATTGATCGATTGGATTACGCCAACTACGCCCAAACGTTTGTCTTCAACTTCAAATCCGATGACTTCGTGGAAGTAAAATTTGTTGCCGCTAAGTTTCGGCAACATTTTTAATGGAAGATATACCGCGCTTCCGAGCAATTCGTCGGCTTCGGCTTCGGTTTTGACATCTTCAAAGCGCACGCGCAAAAAATCATTTTTGTGTAGCGTACTGTATTCAATAAAAAATGGAACCAGATTTTTGCCGCATTCGACAAAAACTGATTCCATATTTTCATATAACTCGGGCTCGTCCGTATCTAAATAAATCAGGACTTCACCTTTAAAACTGAATTTTTTTGCGATTTTACCTAAATAGAAACAATCTTCTTTACGCATTATCGCAGGGCCAATTAAGCTTCTTTTTCTTCGTTATTGTCTTCAGCAGCCGGAGCTTCAGTAGCTTCTTCTGTTGAAGTTTCAACTTCTGCTGCCACTTCTTCTTCAGCAACTTCTTCTTCTACAGCAGGAGCTGCAGCAGCAATTGCATCAGCTTCAGCTTGTTTAGCAGCAGCGATACGGCCTTCGTTTACTTTTTTCTCAGCTTCAAGCGCTTTCGCTTTTGCATCTGCTTTAGAAGTAGAAAGTCCGTCTTTTTTAGCATCCACTTTTCCAGCTTTCTCGTCCAACCATTTGGTTAGTTTCTCGTCCGCTTGCTCTTGTGTCAAAGCGCCTTTACGAACGCCTCCATCAAGGTGGTGTTTCAATAAAGCACCTTTGTAAGAAAGGATTGCTCTTGCAGTATCTGTTGGTTGCGCACCATTGTGAAGCCACTGTACAGCGCTTTCAAGGTTCAAATCGATAGTTGCAGGGTTTGTGTTTGGATTGTAAGTACCGATTTTTTCAAGGTATTTACCATCTCTTTTTGAGCGTGCATCAGCAGCTACAACCCAGTAAAAAGGTTTTCCTTTTTTACCGTGTCTTTGTAATCTAATTTTTACAGACATAATCTTGTGATTAAATTTTGAGGTTCTCGACCCCGATTAATTAAGGGTGCAAAGATACTATTTATTTTTAAAAATGCTAATCCAAAATATATAATTTACAGATATTCACGCCCTTTGTCGATTTTATGATTTTTTATTAATGGTTTTTGACATAAAAAACTATTTTTGTTTCAAAATTTAAAAATCTATGAAAAAAATATTTTCTGTCCTTATAATAATGGTAATGCTGGTTTCATGCGGAGAAGATGTTCAGTTCAATAATGAGTCTGTACTTCAAGGCGTTAGAAACAACGAATTTTGGCAAGGAACGGGTGCCCAGGCATTGGCTACGCCATCACTTTTGATTCTTTCGGCGATGAACGGAACAGAAACCATTACGTTGCGTGTGCCGCTTCCGGGCAGAACCATTGATCCGAAAAAAGAGAGTACTTTTATGACGTTTATATTGGGTGAAGCTGCCAATAGGAAAGCAACATTTACAGTAGAAGATGCCGATGGTGAATTAATCTATGAAACAAGGCTTGGTGAAGAAGATGGCGAAGTGGTCATTTCTGAATTTGACGGCAATGTGGTTTCAGGAACATTCAGGTTTAATGCTTACAACATAGACGAAGATGCCGACGAGGACGATCTTATAAACCTGCAGGATGGCGTATTTTATAAAGTTGCGGTCATTCCGTCACTATAAAAAATAAATTAAAATACTAAAAACCTGCCGTATTGGCGGGTTTTTTATTGCTCAAAAAGACATGGTTCACTGCGTTTGTGTTATTCGAAGTGCTTGAAAATCAAATATTTTAAATTTACAATTTAATTATGTCAATCAATAGCAGAATCCAATAATTAAAACTATATTTGTTGGAATTATTATAAATTAGTACATATGAATATTTTTGTTGGAAGCCTTCCGTTCAGTATTGAGGAAGCAGATTTAAGAGAGTCTTTCGAGGCTTATGGTGCAGTTGATTCTGTGAAAATTATTACTGATAAATTTACCGGAAGAAGTAAAGGATTTGGTTTTGTTGAAATGCCAAATGATGAAGAGGCGCAGAAAGCAATTGATGAATTGAACGGTGCAACTGTTCAAGGACGTGCTATCGTTGTAAACAAATCTGAGCCAAAACCAGAAGGCGAAAGAAGAAGTTTTAACAACAACAGCCGTGGTGGAGATTCACGCGGTGGTTACGGTGGTGGAAACAGTCGCGGCGGAAGCGGTGGCGGTTACGGCGGCGGAAACCGTGGTGGTTATTAATTAACTACCCTAAAAAATGAAGCAAAAGATGCATTGATAATGTATCATTTTCGATACCATTTATAAAACCATTCTCTCGGGAATGGTTTTTTTTTGTTGATAACTTGGATGTTGTTTTTGCTCAAAAAAATCCTATTTTTGACAATCATATTTTTGTAATTCAGTCGAATTCCAAGATCCTCAAATTCAGCTATGTACTTAATTTTCGATACCGAAACTACCGGATTGCCGAAGCGTTGGGACGCACCGATTACCGATACAAACAACTGGCCGCGCTGCATCCAAATCGCTTGGCAATTACACGACGAGAACGGGAAACTGCTCGAGCATCAGGATTACCTGGTCAAGCCCGAAGGGTTTAATATTCCGTATGATGCCGAACGCATCCACGGCATTTCTACAGAACTCGCCGAAGCCGAAGGGATTTTGCTGTCAGAAGTACTCGAAAAATTCAATATCGCTTTATCAAAATCTAAATTTATCGTTGGCCAAAATGTAGGTTTCGACGTTAATATCATGGGTTGCGAATTCCACCGTTTCGGGATTAATTCGCCAATGGCTTCGATGCCGGTTCTCGATACCTGTACCGAAGTTACCGCCTCATTGTTGCAACTTCCCGGCGGCCGCGGTGGAAAATTCAAGCTGCCTACGCTGACGGAATTGCACCAATATTTGTTCAATGTTCCATTTGCAGAAGCGCATAATGCCACCGCCGACGTCGAAGCGACGACGCGCTGTTTCCTCGAACTTATCCGCCGCCGCATTTTTACGAAAGAAGAACTCGACGTACCGACCGATTATTTCGAAGATTTCCAGAATAAAAATCCACGTGAAATCCAGCTCATCGGTTTAAGACATATCAATCTTAAAGCCGCTTCGGATCAAATTCGCGAGCAATTCAAACAAACCCAGCAAAGTCCGGCTGTTGCCAAAGAAAACCAGATTTCCACAGAGCAATTGGCTGCAGTCGATTTCGTTCATCTGCACAACCATACGCAGTTTTCGGTATTGCAATCCACGATTAGCGTCGCGTCGCTTGTAAAAGCTACGGTAGCCAATAAAATGCCAGCGGTTGCAATGACCGATCATGCGAATTTGATGGGCGCGTTCCATTTTGTCCGCGATATTTTAAACCACAACAAATCGGCGGAAGCCAAAAATAAAACAGCTGTCGAAAACGGCGAAGAACCTACCGAAGTTCCAATCAAACCTATTGTCGGCTGCGAATTTTTCGTCTGCGAAGACCACAAAGACAAAACCCGAAAAGACAACGGTTACCAAATTGTATTGTTGGCCAAGAACAAAAACGGCTACCACAATCTTGCTAAAATGTCTTCAATCGCGTATACCGAAGGGTTTTATTATGTGCCGCGGATCGACAAAAATGTCATCGAACAATACAAAGAAGACATCATTGTTTTGTCGGGAAATCTTTACGGAGAAGTCCCGAATAAGATTTTAAATATTGGAGAAAACCAGGCCGAAGAAGCTTTGATCTGGTGGAAACAGCAATTTGGCGCCGATTTCTACATCGAAGTCATGCGCCACAATCAGGAAGATGAAAACCGCGTGAATACGGGTTTGATTTCATTGGCACGCAAACACGAAGTGAAATTGATTGCGACGAACAACACGTTTTACATCAACAAAGACAACGCGAATGCGCACGATATTTTGCTTTGCGTACGCGATGGTGAAAAACAGGGAACGCCCATAGGTCGTGGCCGTGGCTATCGTTACGGCATGCCGAACCAGGAATATTATTTCAAATCGGGTGACGAAATGAAAACGCTGTTCCGCGATTTGCCCGAAGCGATCGTAAACGTTTCTGAAATCGTCGACAAGATCGAAATTTTCAGCCTCGCCCGCGAAGTTTTGCTTCCAAAATTTGACATTCCGACAGAGTTTGTGGTCGAAGAAGATACAGCCGATGGTGGCAAACGCGGTGAAAATAAATTCCTGCATTACCTAACGTATGAAGGTGCAAAAAGACGTTATCCGGAACTTTTATCGGAACCAAGTGATAGCGAACGCATCAAAGAAATCCAGGAACGTATTGACTTCGAATTGTTAACAATCCAAAATTCCGGTTATCCCGGATACTTTTTAATTGTACAGGATTTCATCGCCGAAGCACGGAAAATGGGCGTCTCTGTTGGTCCGGGCCGTGGATCTGCTGCGGGTTCGGTGGTCGCGTATTGCCTCGGCATTACGAATATCGATCCGTTAAAATACAACCTGCTTTTTGAGCGTTTCCTAAATCCCGATCGTGTGTCATTACCCGATATTGATATCGATTTCGATGACGAAGGCCGAAGCAGTGTCATGGATTATGTGATCCGGAAATATGGTTCGAAACAGGTCGCGCAAATCATTACTTATGGAACGATGGCGGCCAAATCGGCGATTCGCGATACCGCAAGGGTTTTGGATTTGCCGTTATTTGAAGCTGATAAAATCGCGAAATTGATTCCGTTCAACTTAAATCTCGCTAAAATTTTCTCGATGGACGATGCCAAGTTAAAAGCGGCTTTGCGTCCTGAAGATTTTGATAAAGTCAAAGAGTTGATTGCACTCGCCAAAGAAGCCGATCTCGGGGGGCAAACCTTGCAACAGGCGCAAATCCTCGAAGGAAATCTGCGGAATACCGGAATCCATGCGTGTGGTGTGATCATCACGCCCGACGATATTACGAAATTCGTTCCGGTCGCTACGGCCAAAGATTCGGATTTGTATGTGACGCAATTTGACAACTCGGTCGTTGAAAGTGCCGGTTTGTTAAAAATGGACTTTTTGGGTTTGAAAACCCTGACTTTAATCAAAGATACAGTCAAATTGGTCAAATACAGAACCGGGAAAGACATCGATCCAGACCAGTTTCCGATTGACGATTTAAAGACATATGAACTCTTTCAGCGAGGTGAAACCGTTGGGATTTTCCAATATGAGAGCGCCGGAATGCAGAAATATATGAAAGAACTCAAACCGACGGTTTTTGGCGATTTGATTGCGATGAACGCCCTGTATCGTCCGGGCCCGATTGCTTATATTCCGAGTTTCATTAAACGAAAAAATGGCGAGGAGGAAATTACGTATGACATTGATGCCTGTGAAGAATTGCTCAAAGAAACCTACGGTATTACGGTTTACCAGGAGCAAGTCATGCTTTTGTCCCAAAAACTCGCCGATTTCTCAAAAGGTGACGCCGACGTGTTGCGTAAGGCGATGGGAAAAAAACAGCGCGATGTACTCGATAAAATGAAACCAAAATTCGTAAACCAAGCTGTTGCGAAAGGCCACGATGCGGTCAAACTCGAAAAGATCTGGAAAGACTGGGAAGCATTTGCCGAATATGCTTTTAACAAATCGCACTCGACTTGTTATGCGTGGATTGCTTACCAAACGGCTTATTTGAAATCGAATTATCCGGCAGAATACATGGCCGCGGTGCTTTCAAACAACATGAGCGATATCAAACAAGTATCGTTTTTCATGGAAGAATGCAAACGCATGGGCTTGGAAGTACTTGGTCCGGATGTGAATGAGTCATTTTATAAATTTACTGTAAATGAAAATTATGCCGTTCGTTTCGGAATCGGAGCGGTAAAAGGTGTCGGAATGGGCGCCGTAAAAACGATTGTTGACAGCAGAAAAGACTCTAAATACAAATCGATTTTTGATTTGGCCAAACGTGTCGATCTGCGTGCTGCGAATAAAAAAGCTTTTGAAAATTTAGCGCTCGCCGGCGGATTTGATTCGTTTATTGGAACCACACGTGCGCAATATTTCCACGATGAAGGCGATGGTATTACCTTTTTGGAAAAAGCCGTTCGTTATGGCGCGAAATTTCAGGAAAATGAAAATTCTTCACAGGTGAGTTTATTTGGCGAAGCAAGTGAAGTACAAATTGCCGAACCGGTTGTTCCGCCCTGTGAAGACTGGAGTACGATGGAAAAACTTGCGAAGGAAAAAGAAGTCGTCGGGATTTACATTTCGGGGCATCCGCTTGACGATTATAAATTTGAGATGCAGTATTTCTGTACGCACAAGCTCGAAGCACTTAAAAACCTCGAAGCGCATGTCAATAAAAATCTGTCCTTTGGCGGCATTATTACAAACGTGCAACACCGGACGGCGAAAAATGGAAAAGGCTGGGCGTCGTTTATGCTAGAAGGTTATGATGAAAGTTATGAATTCCGGATTTTTGGTGAAGAATACTTAAAATTCAGGCACTTTTTAATCCAGAACAATTTTACGTTTATGCGCGTTTTGGTCAAAGAAGGCTGGGCCGATAAGGAAACCGGGAAAAAAGGCGAGCCGCGATTGCAGTTTGCGCTCGTACAATATTTACAGGATGTGTTGCCGACGTTTGCCAAAAAACTAATCATTCATTTTAATATTAAGGAATTGCAGACGGAAACGATTACGCGACTCAGTGAGTTGTTCCAATTGAATAGGGGCGACCATCAGGTACAGTTTGAGGTTTTGGAAATTGAAAAGATCAAACGAATGGTAGAAATGGACGCAGTGCTTTCGAATGCAGCAAGTGTAGTTTCTGAGGATTCCGATGCAGAAACCGATCCGAGTCTCGAAATGGCAGAGCAAACCGAAGATGTTCAGGTTGCGACCGAAGTGGAAGAAACCAAAATTATCACACGTTTGTCAATGCCAAGCCGGAAATTAAAGATCCAGATTTCGAATGAATTGTTGGTGGAATTGGAGAAATTGCAGATCAATTTTAAGTTGAATTAATGGACAAAAAACCACTGCTGGAATTTTTAAAACGTCATTCGCCTGCAAGTCCGAACATCATCGCTTATATCGCGGAAGATTTTAAAGAAAAAATTATCACTAAAAACTGCTTTTTCTTAAAAGAACAAACCGTTAGCGACGATTATTTCTTTTTAACTGAAGGTGTTTTACGAGCGTTCACATTGGACACTAACGGCAATGAAGTTACAACTTACTTTTACACTAAAAACAGAGTCGTTTTTGAAGCAGCGTCATTTTTTATGCGAAGCAAATCTTCCGAAAATATCCAAGCATTAACAGATTGTGAAGGATTTGTCATCTCTTTTGAAAAATTAAACATGCTTTTTCATTCGGTGCCCGAGTTCCGGGAATTTGGTCGCGCAATGCTCGTAAAGGAATTCGTGGCTTTCAAACAACGAACATTGTCAATGATCAATACAACGGCTGAAATGCGCTACTCAAATTTAATGGCATCAGATCCTGAGGTATTTCAATATGCCCAACTCAAATATATTGCGTCTTATCTTGGTGTTACCGATACTTCTTTAAGCCGTATCCGAAAAGAGTTTGCGAAAAAAGCGTAATCTATTCATTACTTGCCATTTGGTAAGTATCATTCGTTTTTAGAAGTATTCCTTTGTATCATAAACATTTGATATATGGAAAATTTACCTTTTTACATCAGTTTGGTTTTTGGATTGACCGTTTTGGCTGCCGTTTTTATTTTTTACAGCGCAGCAAACCATTCGAAAACATTTCTTTTAATTATAACACTTTGGATTATCGTGCAGTCTATAGTTGGATTGTCGGGTTTTTATAGGGATGAAAGCACGATTCCGCCGCGATTTTCATTATTGGTTTTTCCACCGTTGGTAATGATATTTTTACTTTTTATTACAAAAAAGGGAAAAATATTTATTGACAGTCTTTCCATGAAATGGCTTGCGTTTTTTCATATCGTCAGGATTCCGGTTGAGTTGGTTTTATTCTGGCTTTTCCTGAATAAAATGGTTCCTGGACTGATGACTTTTGAGGGCCGGAATTTTGATGTGCTTTCCGGAATCTCGGCGCCAATGATTTATTATTTTGTTTTTGTCAAGAAAATAATAGGCCCGAAACTATTGCTGGTTTGGAATTTTATTTGCCTGGGTTTATTGTTGAATGTGGTGTCAATTGCAGTATTGTCGTTGCCAACTCCATTTCAGCAATTTGCTTTTGAACAGCCAAATGTGGCGCTTTTGGAATTTCCGTTTGTATTGCTGCCGTCGGTTTTGGTACCTTTGGTTTTGTTTGCGCATTTGACAGCAATCAGGCGGCTACTCCAAAAACCGACTGATATTGTTACTATACAAATGCCCTAGCCCTGATCGCGCCGGTATCCTTGGAGCGCAGCGGAAAGATAAAGGCAAGAGCAGGAATGGCTTCAAATCGTTTATCAAAATACATTCATAGTCAAAACCAATTTTCAATTAACAAAAGTTTTAACTTTTTATCCGTAAATTTGTACATTAAAATCAAATTAAAAGAAATATAACTATGGCACAAGCAATAACCGATGCTACTTTTGAAGAAGTGGTATTGAAATCAGACAAACCCGTAATGGTAGATTTTTGGGCAGCATGGTGCGGACCTTGCCGTATGGTAGGGCCAATCATCGACCAAATTAGCGAAGAATATGCCGGAAAAGCGGTCATCGGGAAAGTAGATGTAGATGCAAACCAGGAATTCGCAGCGAAATACGGTGTGAGAAATATCCCAACGGTTTTGGTTTTCAAAAACGGGGAAGTTGTCGGAAGACAAGTAGGTGTGGCTCCAAAACAGACTTACGCTGATTCATTGGATGCACTTTTGTAATCTTTGATTGCATTATATAGAGAAAGGTTTGACGAAAGTCAGGCCTTTTTTTATTAAAATGACAGTGTAAAAGTGGTTCCGGATTCCTGATCGGTATCCACCGAAATTCGGCAGTTAATGGCTTTTGCCAAATCACGGATCAGATGCAGTCCCAGGCCGGTTTTAATACCTACGACTTCATTTTCATCATACAATGCCCGGAATTTTTCCTTTGTTCCTCCGGTTCCGTTATCTGAAACAGTAAGAATAACTTTTCCGTTCTTAGAAAATGCTTTTACAAAAACTGCCGCGTTTGCTGTTTTTTCCAGTGATTTGATCGCGTTGGCAATCATATTCCGCAGAATGGTTTTTAAGTAGTTTTCGTCAGTAAGCAATAATAAATTTTCGCTGTTTTCAAAAGTGATTTTCGCCTGGCCAACATTCGAAAAATGTTTGTTTAAATCTTCAAAAATTATTGAAACCGCAATGTTTTTGGGATGCGGCTTAAAATTTTCCATTTGCCCTTTGCTCCACAACAAAATATCTTCCATCGATTCGAGCAGGTTTTCTGCAGACGAAATGGTTTTGTCTTCCATGCGTTTTTTGCTTTCTTCGGTCAGCAATTCGGGGCTGTCTTTTTGCAGGTGCAGGAATTGGATCAAACTCGAAACCGGGCTTCGCAAATCGTGGTTTAAAATACTGAAAAACCGGGCTTTGACTTTATTCGCCTGGTTGAGTTCGGTATTTAAAAGCTGTAGCTTTTCGTTCGATTTTTTGCGGTTCTTGCTTTGGTAAAATAATAAAATCCCAATAATTCCAAGTAAAAGTATTCCGAAAATATAAAACCATTTTTGCCTTTCTTTCGATTCTAAAGTAACTTTATTAAGCTGGATTTGTTTGTCGCGAAGCTCGATGGTCCGTTTGTCTTCAAGGTTTTTGATCGTTTCCTTATTGTCTGCATTAAAAACAGAATCCTTATAAGCCATCCCTTTTCGGAACAATTCGTAGGCTTCTTTATAATTGCCCAAGAGTGCTTCAGTGTTGCCCAATTGCTGATAGTCTGTTGAAACATCTTTGAGGCTGCTGAGCTTGATGTCGAGCGGCAGCGATTGGTGTAAATTTTCTTTCGCTTTTAGCAATAATTCACGTCTGATATTGCTGTTTTCCGGCAATTTAGACTGTTCGAGATAAATTTCACCCAATACGCCATACGCATGAGCGATGTTGCGGTCGTCGTTGATCTCAAGGCTCAGGCGTAGCGATTCATTGGTGTATTGCAATGCGTCGGTGTATTTTTTTGAAGCCAGGTACAAATCGGCCATTGCACCGATATTGATCGCTTTGTTCGCAATGTCGCCAAGCTTGTCATTAATGACAATGGCTTTTTTGTAGAAAGCAATTGCCTTTTCGCTTTGTTTCAGCGCAGAATAGGAATTTGCCAGGTTTCCCAGGTTGCTCGCGAGATAAGACATATTGCCCATCTCTTCATTGATTTTCCGTGCTTTATCGTAATATTCGATAGCTTTTGAAAAATTGTGCAGGTCAAAATAAACGATGCCGATATTTGATAAAACCGCTGCAACACCTTTTTTATCGCCTACTTCCTCGCTCATTTTTAACGCGCGCATGTCATAATCCATAGCGTTTTTGTAATCGCTTTGATAGGTATAAATCAGCCCGATGCTTCGCAAAACTTTACTGAGGATTTTTTTATTGGAAGTTGCTTTGAGCGCTTTTCCATAATAAAACAAGGACTTTTCAAAATCGGAATCAACCGAATAATTGATGCCAATGTTTCGATAGGAATCGGCGATACCATCATTCCAGTTGATTTTAAGAGCAGTTTTTAGCGCTTGCTGGCCGTATTTTTGGCCTGAAGCCGGATTCATATACTGGTAACTGAAAGAAAGGTCGTTCAGGGTTTTGACTTTAAGCGAATCTTCTTTCATTTTTGGAAGCACCACCAGCAGGGAATCAATACGTTCCTGTCCTTCTTTTTGTCCGAAAGAAAGCAGCGGAAGCATTAAAAAAAGCAAATAAAAGGACTTCATATAAGGTTGCTGAGGTTGTCTTTATAACTGCGTCCAACGGGTATCAGTACATCGTTGTTGAGCTGTATTTCATTGGTCAGGATGCGTTTGATGTATTGTTTTTGAACGGCATAACTGCGGTGAACCCTGACAAAGGAGCTGAAATTTTCTTCTTTTAAAAGCGTTCCGATATTTGACAATACACAATGCCGTTTGCCCGAAGTTACGATTTTTGTGTAGTCTTTCAGGGCTTCGAGATACAAAATATCATGCAGTTTCACTTTGGTCTGCTCATGGCCTTCTTTGATGTAAATTACATCGCCGCCGATACTCGATTCAAAAAGGGACGCTTTGAGGCGGAGTTCCATATAATCATTGATCCGGACCATGGTTTGTGTGAAGCGGTCAAGTTTTACAGGTTTGACGATAAAATCGAGTGTGTCAAGCTGAAAACTCTCGACAGCATGTTCCGGGTGTGCGGTAATAAAGATGCAAATCGGGACATGCGATGCTATTTTCCTAAATTCCAGGCCACTTAATTCGGGCATGTCGATGTCGAGAAAAAGAATGTCTATAGGCTCTTTGTTCAATAAAGGAATGGCAGCTTCGGCACAATCAAAAACACCCAGAATATGAAGTTCGGGAAATTTTTTTGCAAAGGAAACCACGGTAAGCCTGTCGATCTCGTCGTCGTCAATAATAATGCATTGAATTTTTTTCATTTCGTAACTGGCTTTGACCAAATATACAAATTTAACATTTACTGCTGTTGTCTGTCTATTTAAAATGTTGTTGGTCTATTTGGTCTTTAATTATCCGGATTTGAGCCGCACATTTGTACAGAGCATTAGTAAAGCTTTTTCAGATAAATTAAATTATTGCTGTATACGAGATAGATAATCTGGCAGATGAAAGTGGTATTTCCGAAAGGATTTTTGGCGACAGTAATAAATAAAGCCCGGTTTTCGCCGGGCTTTTTGATTGTTTAAACTCAAACTTTCGTCTATTTAAAATGCCGCTGGTATATTGATCGTTTTTTTTGAAAACTTTATGATCCAACTTTGTTTAATTAACCCTAAAACCATGGATATGAAAAGGATAGTGTTTTTTGTTTTTGCATTGATTTCAATCACCGGATGCAAAGAAGATGTTGTAAATGAGCGCATTGATCAGATTGCCTCAGAAACTTCGGCAACCGCCGCTAATGGCAATGGTAAAATCCGGCTAAGTTCAGGTTCTCAAATGCTCAGTGTTGAAGGTGATTGTGGCGGCGTAACCACGATGGGCGAACTCATTATTGCGGTAAAGGATAAAATTGTTCCGTCGCGCGTTTTTACAATCAGTTTTAATACAGACCAGTTTCCCGAAAACGGCAAAGTATACACGCTTAAAAAAAGCGATTACATGACTGAAGGAAAAAAATCTGAATCTGATGTATATGTCGGTTTTTCTGAAGTTTCCCAAAGCACTCAGATGGATTGGAGTTCAGACGATCACTCCGGCACTATCAAATTCGAAGTGAACGGCAATGAAATCAAATGTACTTTTAAAGACATCAAATTACAGCCGAGTGAAGTCTATAATAAAGGGGAACTGAACCAAACCGGCACTGTTTCAGGAGAATTAAACCTGTATAAAAATTAAAAACGTTTTCGTAGCAAATTACGGCATGTTCCTATATCCAAAAGCGCTCTGGGTTTGCTTCTTTATTTTGATGCTGGGCTTTGCAGTAAAGATTGAGTAATTCTTCGTCATAGCTTTTAGATGAAATGCTCAGTGGAATTTCAAGATGAAACAACTGCCGGTTGCGTTGCTGTAGGCCAATTCTACGCTGCAATTGATTGCTTTTGCAAGGTCTCGGATCAAATGCAAACCAAGACCTGATTGAATGCCTCCAACTTCCTTATCATCATATAAAGCGTTGAATTTCTCGCTGCTCACGCCGTTTCCGTTGTCTGTGATTGTCAAAATTATTTTTCCGTTGCCTGTTGTTGCGTGCCAGAAAATTTTTGGATTTTGAACATTTTCAAGTGCTTTTATGGCGTTTCCGGTAAGATTCCGCAAGATGGTTTTTACATAATCCTCATCGGTAATCAGCTGAAGGTTTTCCTGATTTTCAAATGACAGGCTGATGTGGTCGAAAGCCGCAAAATGCTGTTGCATATCTTCAAATAACAATGCAATCGAAATTTTCTTTGGCTGCGGCCTGAAGTGTTCCATTTGCCCTTTGCTCCAAAGTAAAATGTCTTCCATCGAATGCAGTAAATTTTCGGCAGAAGCCAGCGTTTTATCTTCAATCCTTTTTTTAGAAATGGCGTCAAGCACTTCCGGATGGTCTTTCTGCAAATGCAAAAAATCGATCAGATTTGACACCGGGCTACGCAAATCATGATTTAAAATGCTGAAAAACCTGACTTTAATTTTGTTCGCCTGATCGAGTTCATCATTCATTTTAGAGAGTTTCCTGTTCAGTTTTTTCTTGTGCTGATTTTGGTAAAAAAGCAAAAGCCCGATCGTCGCCAGCAAACCCAATCCTAGAAATAAATACCATTTAACGGTTTCATTGTGGCTGATTTGTAATTTTTTGACGGCAATTTCTCTATCCTTTTCAAAGATTTTCTGCTTGCTTTCAAGCGCAGCGATGCGGTTTTTATTCTCCTGCGAAAAAATCGATTCGTGAATCTGGAAATTCAGGTTGGTGTATTGCAATGCACTTTTAAAATCCAGTTGCATTTTTTTGACTTCTGCGAGTTGGCCATATGCAAACATCAGGTTTTGCTGTACATTTGATTGTTTGGAATATAAAACGGCTTGATTCAGATAATTTTCAGCCTCAGCCAGCAATTGTTTTTTATTTACTTTCGGATCAAAACCATAACGAAGTTTATCATCCGAAGCCAATGCGATATTGACTTCAGCCAAACCCATCAAATTAGAAACCGCCATCAGATAACCCGGATTTTCACTGTCCCAGATTTTTTTAGACTGCAGGTAATAGTTTTTTTTGCTTTGGTAATCTTTTGAAAGATCGCCTAAATGCATCAAAATTGTTGCTTCTTTGGGTCGTATCCTGAGTTTTTGATACGATTCCAGACTTTTGAAGTAATATTTTTTTGCTGTGACCGTATCTTTTTTTGCGGCTTCGACCAATGCAAAAGTCAGCAAACAATCGGCAATCGTTTCCTTCAAATCATTTTTAAGGGCTATTTGAACCGCTTCATTTGTATATTGCACCGCCATCGGAAAATTATTCTCCTTATGATAAACCTGCCCGGCATTTTGCAAAGCCATAGCGCGCAAACCCGGAAAATCTTTTGAATAGTCTAAAGATTTCAGATAGTATCCGAGTGCCGTCGAATGTTTTCCCTGATCGTGGTAATTGTTCCCAACGTCGTTATAATAGGCTGCAAAACCTTTTTTCCAGTGGAGTTTTTTAATGATTTTCAGAGCGTCATTCGCATACAGCAAAGCTTTTTTAGGATCGAACGGCCGGATATTATTTTCGAGTTGCAACAGCAAACGTACTTTAGTTGAATCGTTTTTTGTGTTTGAAAAAGCGGACAATAAAGAATCGACGGTTTTGTTTTGTGTATTTCCAATGAAGAAGCAACAACAGCACATTATAAGATACAGCCGTTTCATAGAATTTCTGCCAGATTATCTTTATAACTGTTTCCGATAGGGATATGGATATTGTTGTTCAATGTCAGTTGCTGCGCCCCGATTTTGTGTACAAACTGTTTCTGCACCGCAAAACTTCGGTGAACACGAACAAACGATTTAAAATGGTTTTCCTTTAGCAAATTCCCGATTCCGGAAAATACGCAATGCCGTTTGGTTGAAGTCACCAAAAGCGTATAATCTTTCAATGCCTCGAGATACAGAATGTCGTGCAGCCGCAGCCGCGTTTGCTCATAACCTTCTTTGATATAAATCGTATCATCGCCAAAACTCGTTTCAAACAACTGCGCTTTGCGTTTGATGTTCATAAATTCTTCGATACGCAAAACCGTTTGCGCAAAGCGTTCCGGACGCAAAGGTTTTACGATAAAATCGAGTGTTTCCAGTTCAAAACTCTCTACAGCAAATTCAGGGTGCGACGTGATAAAAATGCAGGCGGGGATTTCCATGAATTTTTTTCTGAAATCAATCCCGGTGGTTTTCGGCATATCGATATCTAGGAAAACGACATCAACGGTATTTTTTTCGATAAATGGCAACGCGCTTTCTGCCGACGAAAAAATGCCGAGAATATTCAATGGCGGATGGCTTTTGGCCAATGCAAAAACCTTGAGTCGCGCGACTTCATCATCGTCAATAATAATGCAGTTGAATTTTTCCATGTTTTTTCGTGTCATTCAAATATAATAAAAATTCTGCCTCGGCCTATTCGTCGAGTATTTGCCGCATTCGTCTATTTTTTTACTTTGGCTTGTGCCAATATTAGAATTTTGCTTTAAAACATTAGCAATGAAAACAACCATACACTCTTTAGTTCTTGCGGCATTTTTGGTTTCTGCCGCTGTTTTTTCGCAAAACCTTACATTGGTCAAAGACATCAATCCCGGTAGTGCCAACGCGTTCCCAAATGGGCTGACGGAATTAAACGGTAAAATGTATTTTTTTGCCCTCACAGGAACGTCGTACAAGCTTTTCATTTCAGATGGGACAGCAGCAGGAACAAAATCAATCGGGCCAATAGCAAACGGAAATATCTATTACCTGACGAAGTTCAACGGGAAACTGTTTTTTACTTTTGACGATGGCGTCAACGGACTCGAACTTTGGACAAGCGATGGGACAGCATCAGGAACTGTTATTTTTAAAGACATCTGGCCTGGAAATTTAGGCTCGCTGCCGCGGTATTTTACGGAATGCAACGGTTTATTGTATTTTCAGGCTTCAACTGCTGCGCGTGGACAAGGACTTTGGGTAACCGATGGAACTTTAGCCGGTACGCGCCAACTCGGAAATCAGTATTCCAATCCGTTTTCAGAAACCGAACGGTTTTTGGTTTTTAACAACGAAATTTACTTTCAGGGCAATCCCGGAAACGGTTATGGCATGTGGAAAAGCAACGGCACTGAAGCTGGAACGCAACTCGTTAAATCGGGAATTATTGGCACTGCCGGAACAAGTTACGCGGTTTTAAACAATACATTCTATTTTACGAACGGCGACAATATAATAGGCAACGAACTTTGGACAAGTGACGGAACGGCTACCGGAACGGTTTTAATAAAAGATATTCAAGCAGGCATTCAAAGCTCGACTCCATTGCAATTCCTGGCGTTTAACGGCAAAGTCTATTTTACCGCAGATAATGGCGTGAATGGCCGTGAAATCTGGGTTTCAGACGGAACTGACGCCGGAACGCAATTGCTGATGGATGTAAACCCCGGAAATGCGGGTTCAGATCCTGAACAATTGCGGGTTTTCAACGGAAAGGTTTACTTTTTTGCTTACAACGGAACTTCCGGAAATCTGTATCAAACCAATGGTACGGTCGCCGGAACTGCATTAGTACAAACCTTGCCCATGACGAGAAGTGTTTCGTATTCGTACGAATTTCGCAATAAAATTTATTTTGTTTCTGAAGCTTCAATCGGCGCAGGTGGCGGTTTCATTGGGCGAACCGATGGTAGTGTAGCAGGAACTTTTTTGATTGAGCCGTTTGTATCGACACTATCATATACAGACATGAAATTTTTAAATTTTGAGAACGAGTTGTATTTGCCGGCAAATTTTGATGGGAGCGGACTCGAACTGTGTAAGCTTGATGCGACTTTAGCTTTACGAAATGCAGCGTCTGAGAAGTTTTCGATCTATCCGAATCCTTCGGAAAATGGCCTTTTTTCTGTTCACGGCGGAAACACAATCAGCGAAATTAAGGTTTATGATTTGTTGGGAAAATCAATTCTGTTGGAAACCATTGGCATAAATCAATTTCGGATTGTTGCCGCAACAGGCGTGTATCAATTGCAGATCTCAACTAAAGAAAGCGAGCGACAATTTATTAAGCTTGTTATAAAATAAGATTTCAAGGTTGGTCAACGATTGGTATCCGGCATTCAATATTTATTTTTTAATCGGTCAATCTTTCAATATCTTTGGACATATGAAGATTGAATCACAAATAGAAAAAATTTCCGGTTTTGCACACCTCGAATTGCTTGCCGGACAAATTGTCGAAGGTTTTATTTCGGGCATGCACAAAAGTCCGTTTCATGGTTTTTCTGCCGAATTTGCAGAGCATAAAGTATATAATTCAGGTGAAAGCACCAAACATATCGACTGGAAATTGTTTGCTAAAACCGACCGTTTGTTTACGAAACGTTATGAAGAAGAAACCAACCTGCGTTGTCATTTAATCATCGATAATTCGTCGTCGATGCATTATCCGAAACTTCAAAACGACGAACCGTTTTTTTATAATAAAATCGGATTTTCGGTATTGGCTTCAGCCGTTTTGATGAACCTTTTGAAAAAACAGCGGGATGCTGCCGGTTTGAGTGTTTATTCGGACACTTATGAATATTATGCGCCAGAAAAGGGTAGCGACCGCCACCACCGCATGTTGCTGAACAAATTGGAAAGCCTGCTCGACAATCCGAAACAATCCAAGACGACCGATACCATTACATTCCTGCACCAGATTGCCGAGAAAATGCACCGCCGCTCGATGATTGTATTGTTTACAGATATGTTTCAATCTGAGAACGAGGAAGCGCTTTTTAACGCCTTACAGCATTTAAAACACAACAAACACAAAGTAGTTTTGTTTCATGTCGTCGACAATAAAACGGAACTCAATTTTGATTTTGACAACGCACCACGCAAATTCATCGATGTGGAAACCGGTGATGAGGTCAATATTTTTGCCGACAACATTAAGGAAGCGTATGAAAAACAAGTGGCAGCTTACTTTAAAAAACTGGCATTGACGTGTGCGCAGAACAAAATCAAGTATGTTCCGGTAAGTGTAGGCGAGAACTTTGAAAAAATTATCACCACATATTTGGTTGAAAAACAATCCTTTGGATAGCAGGCAAAAAAAATAGCAAATATTTTTACCATAAAGGTTTGCAGATGTCAAAATCTGTAGTATATTTGCAACCGCAATAAAGCAGAGGTTTGGTAGTTCAGTTGGTTAGAATACATGCCTGTCACGCATGGGGTCGCGGGTTCGAGTCCCGTCCAGACCGCTAAATTGGGAGAAGGTTTTCAGAGATGGAAACCTTTTTTGCCCAATAAAAGTATCCTCTGATGCAGTTCTCTTTTAAAGGGAAAAGCATTCAAAATAGTTGTGTTGTTTCGAGGCGAAAGCCTCAGGTTTAGTAGTTAGACCAATGAAAAGCTTTCCACTTTTGTGGATAGCTTTTTTGTTTTTAGGACGGTTTGCATGTTATTTAGGATTAAAAAAGGCATAGATATTATTGGAAATAGTATATTGCAATGGCTAAGATTCAGTTAGTTATAACCAATATCTCAACAATGATTAAAAAACTACTCCTTGCATTCATGTTTCTTGCTTTTCAGTTTTACTCGGCCCAACCACTATGTGATCCTCCGGTGAATATCGTTATCACTACTATTGGAGCCAATACTGCTACGGTATCTTGGACGAATCTTGAGCCAATTTCATCATTGTGGGAAATTTACATTGCCCCAGCCGGATCACCAGCGCCGGCAAATTTTTCGATGCCAATGTTTCAGTCCAATAGCATGTCCTTTACTATAACTGGACTTCAATGTAGTATGGCTTACAATGTTTACATCAGAAATGCATGCGGCTCAATAGGTGTTACGGGAGCGTGGAGTTCAGCGGTTACTTTTTCTACCATGGACTGTTCCGGCACTATTCGGGTACCTAATTTAAACGTGTGTCCTGAAAATGGGCTGGCCTGCTTCGACCTGACCCAAAACGAGCCGGCGATAGTTAACGGACTCACACCTGGATCCTACAACCTTACGTATTTCGAAAGCTTTCAGGACGCAGCAAACAGTAATTTTGGAAACAGGATTGTTACGCCTGTTAACTATTGCATCACTTCAGGCAATCAGCCGATTTATGTTTTATTGGAATATTCAAACGGTGATCCGTCAACCATTTATTTATTTAGTGCCATCAGAAACTTGCAATCCTGTGCCGGTTTGATCTTAGATGCTTTCTTTGATGCGAACAACAATGGCCTGCACGATTCCGGAGAAATTACTTTTCCTTTGGGGCAGTACCGATATGAAATCAACAATGACGGAAATATCCACAATGTTACCGCGACATCCAATATTTACTACTTATATGACAGTAATATTTCCAACAGTTATGACCTCCAATTTATTATAGATCCAGACTATGCTTCGCTATACCAAACCGGCATTCCTCAGATACAAAACGTGAATCCATCTGTTGGAATGGTGGCTTATGGCTTTCCGATAACAGCGGCACAACCGCTCCATGATGTATCGGTAACATTAAGTCCTTTAAGTCTGCCAAGACCCGGTTTTTCACAATATTATGCGATATTGTACAGCAATTTAGGCAACCAGACGATCACTTCGGGAACCATCACTTTTACTAAAGACGATGCGCTCTCATTTTATACTTTACCCGATTTGGCTGTAGCTACTCCTACAGGATTCAGCTATCAGTTTACGAATTTGGCTCCTTTTGAAAAAAGAGTTTTATATGTGCATACCACACTTGGATTGATTCCCGATGTAAATCTCGGACAGTTGATCAACAATACTGTTGCGATTGCGCCGATTGACGGGGAAACGCAACTCACAGATAACACAGCAACGATCACGGAAGCTGTCGTTGGGTCGTATGATCCGAATGATATAATGGAAGCCCATGGCGAAAAAATTATTGCAACCGAATTTGCTGCAAATGACTATCTGACCTATACCATCCGTTTTGAAAATACCGGAACGGCAAATGCTGAAAATGTACGCATTACGGATGTTTTGGATGACCAACTTGACGCAACATCCGTAAAAATGCTCAGTGCCAGCAACAATTACACGTTAGATCGTGTAAACAACAGCCTGACCTGGAGATTTGCCAATATCCAACTGTCGCCTGCCGAAGCCAATCCCGAAGCCGCTCAAGGGTATGTCACTTTTAAAGTAAAACCAAAATCGGGATTTACAACAGGAACCGTCATTCCGAATACGGCTGAGATTTTCTTCGATTTTAACCCGGCGATTGTAACCAATACATTTGAAACCAGATTTGTTGATATGCTTAACATTACCACTGTCGGAAACAATATTTTTGAAATATATCCAAATCCGGCAACAGACAAAATCACTGCCAGCGTTTCTTCAGGAAGTATTCAAAATATTGTCGTGTATGATATTTTAGGAAAGAAAATAATAGAGGAAAAAGTTAAAGCCAAAACGGTTCACCTGAATTTTAGTGCTATTTCCGGCGGACTTTATCTCATTGAGATAACCTCTGCTACCGGACAAAAAAGCATTAAAAAATTACTCGTAAAATAAATCAAAAAAAGCCGGTTCAAAGCCGGTTTTTTATTTTCAGATTTTAAAACAACACCGATTTATAATCCCACACAATCCACACAAACAATCCTAAAAAAACCATACAAACCACAAATTTCATAAAACTAGAAGCTAAAAATCCGATAAACGAACCTGTAGCAGCTTTTAAAGCGCGTTTGTGATCAGTCGAATTGTAAATCAGTTCACCCACAAAAGCGCCCACAAAAGGACCAATGATAAACCCAAACGGAATCGGTGCAAAAATCCCTACAATCAACCCGATATTGGTTCCCCAAACACCATAGGAACTGCCGCCAAAACGCTTCGTTCCCTGCGCCGGAATCACATAATCCAATACAGTAATTACAATCGTAACCAATAATGTAATACCCAAAACCCAGTAATTCTTCGGGATTACAGTGGTGAAATACAAAAGCAAAATGCCAAGCCAGCTCAATCCAGGTCCGGGCAAAACCGGCAAAAAACTCCCCAAAATTCCAAGAATCATACAAACAAACCCAATAATCAGCAATGCGGTGTCCATAAAAGTATTTTTTACTATTTTTGACAATTAAAATTGTATTTTAGGCACGCTAAAAACGTGTGTTCCCTACTACGAATATGAGAAAAAAAATCCTGATACTGCTTCTTTTGCCGTTACTTTTCGGCTCCTGCCAATATTTTACGCAGGTGCCATCGCAGGAAGTATTGCTCGAAAAAGAACTCAAAGCCATCAACTGGAACGAAGTAGACGAATTTCCTTCGGTGGTTTCGTGTGATGGCATCCACGATAAGGAACAAAAAAAACAGTGTTTTTTCGAGTATTTAACGCAGCTCATCCAGCAAAAACTCAACATTGACACGCTCGCCGTTTTATATCCGAAACTCGACACCATCGACGTCAAAGTAACCGTTTTGCCAAACGCGACAATGGAATTTGAAACCCAGCTCAACGATTCGCTTTCATACAACCACAAAGCCATCGACAGCATCCTCAAAACGCGCCTCGTCGACTTCCCAGACATTCATCCGGCACTCAAACGCGGCATTCCGGTCAAAACACAATTCGTGCTTCCGGTGATTTTGGATGTTCAGGTTAAGTAGTTTTTTAAAAGTTTTACGCCATATTTTTTTATCAGGAGCTATTTCCGGCTGTTCGCTATATCTTTTCCGGCTCCGCTGCGCTTCGCCGTAAAAGGATGCCGCTTCCATCCGGGCTAGGGCTTTTTGTTTCAAAAGAAATTTACGATCTGATTTTCAAGTATTCAAATCTAATCTTAATTCTTAAACTTTCTTCCTTTCCATTCATAACTTCCCACCATCGCATACAAAGCCACAGCCACACTAAAAAACGGATAAACCAAACTGCCAAAAACCAAATAATGCAGTCGGTTTCCCATCAAAAACCGATTTGTTTTAAGCAGTAAAATCGCGTCAATCGTAAACTTAATCAAGAATACAAGCCCAAATTGCAACCATGTCATTTGTTTGAAAAGAGATAAAGCAAAAGAGATAAGGCAAAAGGCATTTGCGGTAAAAACAATTAATGCCAGATCTTTCCCGAAAACACTTTGGTACGATCCGGTTTTTGAAGCCCAGCGGACCCTTTGGTGAAATAAAACTTTCCAAGAATTCAGAGGTTTTGTCAACACAATATTTTTGACAGATTTGAGATAATGCACTTCTTTTGGGACTTTCGCGACCGCTTTCTGCAATAAAAAAACGTCATCGCCACTGGCTATTTTATTGTTGCCGCCAAATCCGCCGAGTTCTTGAAAAAGGGATTTTTTGTAGGCAAAATTCGCGCCGTTGCACATAAATCCGAGCTCCATTCCGAAACTGCCAATCGTCGCCCCCTGCAAACTAGTCAGGTCCAATTGCTGGAAATGATGCAAAAACGAACGGCAATTCGCATACGAAACCGAACCAGCGATCATCGAAACCTCATTGTTTTGGATGTAATGATCAAGCGTCTGCAGCCAATTTTCATTTACACGACAATCGGCGTCAGTGGTAATGATCCAATCTTTTTTAACAATGGGAACTGCGCGCGAAATCGCATCTTTTTTGGGTGAACCTGAAATTTTGATATTTTCCAACAGCGTGACCTGAAAACTGCCGTTTGCCATCCGCCAATCGTAAATCATTTTTACGGAAGCATCAGTCGAAAAATCGTCGATCAAAATCAGTTCGAACAAATCAATCGGGTAATTGAGTTTTCTTAAACTTTCCAGAAGTTCAGGTAAATTTTGAGCTTCATTCCGAAACGGAATCACAATTGAAAAAAAAGTTTCGGGCTTTGAATCTGTGGCAACGAAATCCGTGATTTTGTCAAAACCAATAATCAGTTGTGCGATGGTAACCGCATAAATCAAAACCGCAATCAAACAAATCAGGAAAATCATACGGTGTTTTTTGGTTTAAATTTCAACACATAATAACTGCCGATCGCAACCGGGATCACGACATTCAGGAACCACATCAGCGTACTGATAAAAATAACGATCCATTCGTTTACGCCCAATTTTCCAAAGAAAAAAACAGCCACGCTTCCTTTGACAGCAAAATCCAGAAATTGAAAAGTGGGCAACGACGAGGCTAAAAAATACACCGCAGCAATGGCTGAAATTAGTAACAAATACGGCAAATCCACATCAAATGCCATAAACAAAAAATAATACTGGTGCGAAAAAAATAAATACCGGTAAAGCCCTAAAAAGATATTTTTTCTGTGGACTTTTTTTGGAATCTGGTTGATTTTATGGACGAGTTTTTCGAGCGAATATCCTTTAATTGTAAAAGATTTTAAGAAGAAAGAAGCAAGAAGAAAGACAATGAAAATGGCGAATAGTATGGCAACTGTTTTTGGCGTGATGATTTCATAATTCGCATTAAAGTACAGCAGTCCGAAAATTCCGAAAACAATACTCAGAATCATTTGGATGCCATTGTTGATGAGGTTCAGGAAAATGATTTTTTTAGTTTCCGATTTGTCAAAATACAATGCTTTTCCGGCATATTCACCAATGCCGTTTGGTGTAAAAATCGAAGCGGTCAACGCGGCGAGTACATGTTTTGTCGCTTCGCCTATTGATATCGGGCGAATGGACGAAACCAAATTCTGCCATTTTAAAATCTCAAAAAAGCGGTTCAAAACGCTCAATGACAACAAAAATAAAATACCGAGAACCGACCAGTTTTTGTCGAATTTTTCAGCAAAACGTTCCCAGTCGAGCCGGTCGTTATTCGCCAGCTGGTTGTAAATAAAATAAAATGCGCCGCCTACGACCAAAAGTTTGACCGCCGCAATCAGGAATTGTTTAGCTTTGTTGGGAATTCGAAACATCACGCAAAATAACAAATTAAATTGGCAAACGAGCGCATCATATTGGGAATCGATCCGGGAACGACGATTATGGGTTTCGGGCTGATCAAAGTGGTCAACAAAAACATGCAGTTTTTACAATTGAACGAACTGATCTTGTCTAAATACGACGACCATTACACCAAACTCAAAGTCATTTTTGAACGCACGATCGAACTCATCGAAACGCACCATCCCGACGAAATTGCGATTGAAGCGCCATTTTTCGGAAAGAACGTGCAATCGATGCTCAAACTCGGACGCGCACAGGGAGTAGCGATGGCCGCAGGTTTGTCGCGCCAGATCCCGATCACCGAATACGAACCCAAAAAAATCAAAATGGCGATCACCGGAAACGGAAACGCCAGCAAAGAACAAGTGGCTAAAATGCTCCAGCAATTGCTCGGTTTAAAAGAATTGCCTAAAAACCTTGACAGCACCGATGGGTTGGCTGCTGCCGTTTGCCATTTTTTCAACTCCGGGAAAGTCGTTGGCAGTAAAAGTTATTCGGGTTGGGACGCATTTGTGAAACAGAATGAAGAACGTGTTAAAAAATAATGAGACAATTAGAAAATCTTGTGATCGCGCAATTCCACTATCTAATTTCTAATTAGCACATATTCTAATTAAACCCATAAATCGCCTTTTTTAAAACAGATGTAACCTAAAAATGTTACATTTCTTACAAAATAACCGATATTTTTTAAGTAAGATTGTTGTGTCGACAAACATTCTTATTATGAAAAAATTCTTCATTCTTTTTTTGATCTTTCCGTTTATGGTTTTTGCGCAGGAAAAGAAAATCGATTCGTTGCAAAAAATCATCAATTCTAAAATCAAGTCGGTTGATAAATTAGAAGCTTATTCAAAACTCATTGAGATCGAGATAAACAATTCGCCTGAAAAATCTAAAGATCTGATCCGAAAATTGGCCCGGCTTAATGCAGATGGCAGCTGTGAAAAATGTGAAATCAAAGCGTCTTATTATGATGGTGTTTGGTATAATAGTAAAGGCGATTATAAAAAATCGGCAGAAATCCTTGAAAAATCTGCAAAACAATCTTTAGTAATCAAAGATTTTCAGCAGTATCAAGCTGCAAAAGCCCATAAAATTCAGGCACTTTTAAACGATAGTCAGTTACATGTAGCCGAAAAAGAACTGGCGGTTTATTTCAACAATGCCAAAAGTAAAGAAAGCAAAATCGGGATCGAAGACATGTATTTTCTCGCCGGAATTTTAAATTACAGAAAAGGCTTTTTAAACAGCTCCATAGAAAATTACATCAAAGCCAATCAGGCCATAGTTGAAAGCCAGGTTGATAAACCCAAACGCAGCATGGGCATCAACAACAACATCGCCCAGGTGTATCGCGAATTAAAAAATTACCCAAAAACGATTGAATATCTAGAATTAGCACATTCGCTAGCGATAAAAGTAAAAGATTCCTTTCAATTGATGAACATCGTTTTACACAAAGGAATCATCGAAACCGACTTTGGAAACTATAAAAAAGCGCTGCCGTTTTTGCATCAGGGTTTGGAATTCTTCCGGAAAAAGAACGGTATGGAATATTATGCTTCCTCTGAACTTTACCTCGGAATTGCCTATTACAGACTAAAAAATTATTCCAATTCGCTAACGCATCTCAACACCGGTAAAGCCATTTATTTTGGCAACGACGACCACAGTTATGCTCAATGTTTGTCTTTTATTGCGTTAAATGAAGTCGCTTTAAATAAAATTTCCGAAGCCAAAAAACACATTGCCGAAGCCAAAGCGATCTTAAAAAACGACCATTCATCGCCGGTTTATTTGGAATTGTTAAGGACAGATGTAGAATTATACAAACAGTCAAAAGAATTTCCACAATATATACAGGCCATAAAAATGAAAGATTCGTTTTCGACTCTATTGGATCAAAAAATGAATGAAAACCGGCTGAATGAACTCGAAGTCCAGTTTAAAACCCAACAGCACAAACAGCAAATCAAACTGCTTTCAGCCCAAAACGAAATCGCAGCCAAGCAAAAATACATCTACATCGGATTGATCGGATTGCTGGCACTTATTGGTACAAGTTTGTTTTACAGTTACCGGAATAAAATCCGTACGGTACAAAAACTCAATGAACTCAATGTATTAAAGTCGCGTTTTTTTGCAAACATTTCTCACGAATTCCGAACACCTTTAACGCTGATTAAAAGTCCAGTGCAAAGTTTGCAAACCGAAATTTCCGACCAAAATCAACAAAATAAATTGGCGTTGATCGAAACAAATTCCGACAGAATGTTGGCCTTAGTCGACCAATTGCTCGAGCTTTCCAAAATTGACAGCGGTCATTTAAAACTCCTTTTAAAAGAAGGAAATATCAGTTCATTTTTAACCGCTACAATCGAACCGTTTGTTTTTCAGGCCAAAGAAAATGGAATAAAATTTTCTCCGTCGATTCAGAAAACAACAGAAAACCATTCGTTCGACAAAGATATTATCGAAAAAATAACAACCAATTTGGTTACCAATGCTTTTAAATATACGCCGAAGGGCGAATCGATAACATTGACTTCAGAAATCATAAATTCTAATATAAAACTCAAAGTTTCAAACTCGGGCAGCGATGTCAAAAAGGAAGATTTGCCCAAGCTTTTCGAACGTTTTTACCAGAAAAAAGAAAACCAGGAAGGCGCCGGAATCGGTTTGGCACTGGTAAAAGAACTCGTCGATTTATACAAAGGAACCATCGAAACAACAGTCGAAAATAAAGAATTGTCGTTTATCATTCATTTGCCTTTGGCTGCTGCCAATGAAAATGCGGTGGTGATTCTGCCTAAAAATACCACAGACATTGTAACAAATGAATCCCAGAAAGTTACCGAACTTCCTGTTTTACTGATTGTTGATGACAATACCGAAATCAGAAATATCCTAAAAGATCTTTTCAAAAACGACTATCAGGTTTTAGAAGCGGCAAATGGAGAAGTCGCTTTAAAATTGGCACAAAAGGAAATTCCGGATTGCATTATTTCAGATGTGATGATGCCGGAACTCGACGGATTTGAATTTACCAAGAAAATAAAAAACAACGAACTGACTTCTTTCATTCCGGTGGTTTTGTTAACCGCAAAAGCCTCGAATGAAGCGCATCTCGAAGCATTAAAAAGTACCGCCGATGCTTTTTTAACCAAGCCGTTCCATAATGAAATTGTAAAAGCAACAGTAAGCCAACTGATCGGCGAACGCAAAAAACTGCACGAACGCTACAGCCACGAATTGGTATTGCGTCCGGTTGATATCGTAATCAATTCGCAGGAAGAAAAATTTATCGAAAAACTACAGGCCATTTTGGATAAAGAAATGGGCAATGCCGAGTTTTCAGCAGAAAATTTTGCCGAGGCCATCGGAATGAGCCGGATGCAGCTGCATCGAAAATTAAAATCGTTGCTTGGTGTTTCCGCAACCGAATTTCTACGAACCGAACGTTTAAAAGTCGCCGCGGAGTTGTTAAAAAAAGGCAACGGAAATGTTTCAGATGTCGCTTACGCCGTAGGTTTTAACGATGTGTCGTATTTTTCAAAATGCTTTAAAGAAGCATACCAATGTACGCCAAGCGAGATGGCAGAATCATCGAAAAAGCATTGAAAAATTTAAGATCGAAAGCGTTAAAAAAAATGTCAAAATCCAAAATTTTGATATTTTTTTGTGCTCAACTGTTGATTTCATTGCGCTTTAACAATATGTTACAATAGTTACAACAGTTGTTACAATGCTCATAAGGAATGTTTGCTGTTCTGTGCAATTTTGTTTTGCTAAACACTTAAAACAATTCTTTATGAAAACAAATTTTACACACTTTACCAATCAGTTGTCCGTTGCGGTTGTAATGCTGCTTTTTGGATTCTCCACCATTTCCTGTAGCAAAGATGATGATGCAGCAATACCTTCGGAACCGATTCCGGTTTCTGATATTTTCGCGGTCGGGCAGAATAATGCATCGCCTTCACAGGAATTTTTCTATAAAAATAATGTAAAAACGATGCTGTCGGTCGCATCAAATGAAAGTGCCGCACCAAGGGCGATGTTTGTCGACGGTGACGATGTGTACATAGCTGGCCATGTGTATGTTTATCCCGAAGGCGGCGATTCGTATTTCCAGCCGTGTTATTGGAAAAACAACGTCAAAGTGGATTTGCCTTTCAATACTGCCATTTTTGGATATGCCGATGCCGAAGCGATTACGGTAGTTGATGGCGATGTTTATGTAACCGGAGTGCTTTCGGAATCATTCGGTGGTGGCGGCATTGTCTTATGGAAAAATGGCGTGCTCAATTACATTACCGGTTATTCTGATACATTTACTTACCGGCCTTATGACATTTGCGTGTATAATAATGACATCTACATCAGCGGATTGGCACACAACGGTACGTCGATATTTGCAAAATATTGGAAGAATGGAATAGAAACCAGCTTGTCGTCAAATCCTTCTGTGAGTCCGTCGATTGTGGCAAACCAAACCGGCGTTCATGTATTGTTTGCCGAATATTCCGGATGTTGTGCGATTACCGCTTTAAAGTATTCAAAAGACGGCGTGGTCAAAACCATCAGCACGCAGCAACCCGAATTTGGAAAAATGACTGTTAAAGGCAACGATGTTTACATTACCGGATCGGAACGCGAAACCGGAAGTACCGTCAACAAAGCCTGTTATTGGAAAAACGGTGTAAAAACCGAATTGCCCGGAGGGAATACACTTGTGGCCACCGATGTAAAAGTAGGTGCAAATGGCGATGTTTTCGTGGCCTCAAGGCTTTCCGGCGGCGGTTATTCTGTTTTAACCTATTGGAAAAACAACGTTCCGGCAACACTAGGAAGCAGCAGCGACAATTTCAGCGCATTTGACATCAACAACAAATAAAAGAGATGAAAACAATTGCAAAAACTGCGCTGATTTTGATGATCATCCTTTTATCTATGTCGTGCAGCAATGATGATGGTCAAGCCAATAAGAATCCGGAATCTGCAAAAGTTACGGTTTATACTGCCGGATGCGAATACAACGGCGCCGGGAAAATGGTCGCGAAATATTGGAAAGATGGCGTAGCCACAAATGTTACGAACGGCAGCCAACACGCAGCCGCAACGAGTATCGTTGTTGCTTATGACACTATTTATGTCGCCGGTTTTGAAAACAATGGAACAAAAGATGGAGCGACATTGTGGAAAAATGGCGTTGCTGAGATTTTGCCAAACCCAAGTTCTTCAGCTGCTCACGCGAACGATGTTGTTGTTATTGGAAACGATGTATTTGCCTGCGGCGATTGGACGGATTTTAATGGCGCCGCCGAAATTCATAAAGCCTGTTATTGGAAAAACGGAATTTTCACGACATTGACAACAGGTGTTTTAAACGCTTTCGCAACCAGTTTTGCAGTGGTTGGAAGCGACATTTATATTGGTGGTTATCAGAAAAATGCCGCCGGAAAAAATGTCGCCAAATACTGGAAAAATGGTGTGGATGTCATGTTGTCAAACGGAACTGCTGACGCCACGGTAAACGATATTTTGATAAACGGAACCGACATTTATGCCGCCGGTAGTGAATGGAACGGAACCGTTACTGTCGCTAAATACTGGAAAAATGGCTTTCCGGTCAATCTTACCGACGGAACCAAAAGCGCTTGGGCAACAAACATAAAAATCATTGGTGATGACATTTATGTCAGCGGAACTGAAATGAACACAAAATTTCAAGCCAAATATTGGAAAAACGGCGTACCTACAAATCTTACAGACGGTTCTAAAGAAGCTGCGGCAACAGCGATCGAAGTTTCAGGAACTACAGTTTATGCTGCCGGTTATGAAGACCTGTTAACATCCGGCGGTTTTACAAAAGCAACTTGTTGGATAAACGGTTTGCCAAATATCTTAAATGATGGCAATTATGTCGCACGCGTTTATTCGATATGCATCACCACAAATTAAAAGGGGAAAAGCATCCAAAAACAAATTCATTAAACAATAAAATTTTAATATCATGAAAACATTTAAAAACACCTTGGTTATTTTAGCGGTAATATTTTTTACCATTTCTTGCAGCAGTGACAGCGATGCAAATGAAAACAATCCGGTTCCACAGGCGACAAATTATTTTTTAAAAGCAAAAATTGACGGCGTACTCTATGAAAGTTCCACGGCACTTGGCGTTTTAGCAGGCCGATCGGGCGACAGGATTACGATTGCTTCCGCGTCATCAGACAACAGGAGTTTTAATATTGTCCTGAGTTATGCACCAACAAATGCAGTCGGGACTTACACAATTCCGGTTTCTGAAGGGGCTGATTATCTTTTAAAAATGGAACATGGCGACGGAACTACAGCTATTTTTTCAGCCGGAGCGTGTTCAGGTTTAAGCGGTACGCTAAAAATCACGTCGGTTTCTGCGACTGTTATTGAAGGCACTTTTTCGTTCACTGCCAAACGATCATCGGGTTGCGCACAAGAAGCCAAAGTAATCACAGAAGGTTCGTTTAAATCGCCATACATCAACGAATAATTTAATTTCGCGAAGGTAAATGTTCCTGTCATGGCTCAGAAAAAAATCAAATATGAATCAAAAATTGAAACTTTGCCTTCTAATAAAATATTTATCAACGTAAATAAAATGGAAAAAGGCGATTACGAACTCCATATCATCAATCAGAATAAACTGATAAAAAGAACAACTTTTAAAAAAAAATAACCTGTTGATGATTCTTTAAATAATCAGTTGTCTGATGCCAATTACAAAAAAAATCCTATAATTTTACCGAATGGAATAATAAGCGAAAAGCGGATTCGCACATTGCAAATCCGCTTGTTCGGTTATTACAAAATCCGCCAATCAATAAAAGTGTCCGGAATCTACATCCACATCCCGTTTTGCAAGCAAGCCTGCCATTATTGCGACTTCCATTTTTCGACTTCGATGAAAAATAAAGAGGCGATGGTTTTGGCTTTGGCCAGTGAAATGCGGCTGCGAAAAAGCGAATCGGATGAAAAAGTCGAAACCATTTATTTCGGCGGCGGAACGCCAAGTGTTTTGACAAATGATGAAATACAATTTCTGATTGATGCGGTTTATGAAAATTTTACCGTAGCTGAAAATCCGGAAATCACATTAGAAGCGAATCCCGATGATTTATCCGATCAGCGAATTATTGAATTGGCAAATTCCCCGATAAACCGTTTAAGCATCGGCATACAATCGTTTTTTGAAGACGATTTAAAAATGATGAACCGCGCGCACAATGCTGAAGAAGCCAAACAATCATTAGCCACAGCCACAAAATATTTCGATAACATTTCTATCGATTTGATTTATGGCATTCCCGGAATGGATAATCAAAAATGGCAGCACAATATCGAAACAGCTTTAAGTTTCAGCATGCCGCACATTTCAAGTTATGCATTAACGGTTGAACCCAAAACGGCATTGAAAAAACTGATCCAAACCGGAAAAATCGCCGAACCCAAAGACGACATCGCTGAACAGCACTTCCAGATTTTAGTTGACACCTTACAACAAAACGGATTTATCCACTACGAACTGTCCAATTTCGGAAAGGAAAATTATTTTTCGAAAAATAATTCGGCGTATTGGCTTGGCAAAAAATACATCGGAATCGGGCCGTCGGCACACAGCTATAACGGCATTTCGAGAAGCTGGAATGTCGCCAATAATTCAAATTACCTCAAAAATTTAGCAGAAAATAAATTGCCTTCTGAAACAGAAATACTTTCGGTAAACGACCGTTACAACGAATACATCATGACCGGATTGCGTACGGTTTGGGGCGTTTCGTTGCTTAGGATTCAAACAGAATTCGGTCAGAAATACTTCGACTATTTATTGGAACAATCTAAAAAATTCATTTTAGATGGATTATTGTCAATCGAAAATGACATTCTCACAACCACAAAAAAAGGAAAGTTTCTCGCTGACGGAATTGCAAGTGATTTGTTTTTGGTAAATTTGGATTAAAATCTGAAAGCTTGAAAGCAACCATCAACCATAACCATCAAACTTTTACTGTTGACTTGTCGAAACCACTCGATATTTCCATTCCACTCACCAATTCCGACGACAATCCGATTGCTTGGTATATTGAAAAACCGGTGATTGAACCTGTGGTTTTTGGCGACTGGATCGGGAAAGTTTCGAAAGGCAGTTCGTCAACAAATTTCAACAATATTCAGTTTAATCCGCACGGCCATGGTACGCATACCGAGTGTCTGGGCCACATTACAAAAGAGTTTTACAGCATCAATCAAAGTTTAAAAACATTTTTCTTTGTAGCTGAATTGGTGACGTTACGGCCATACATTAAAGGTGACGATCAAGTGATTACCAAAATTCAAATCCAGGCGGCGCTTGCGGGAAAAACACCTGAAGCAATTGTGATCAGGACGTTGCCAAATGAAAAAGAGAAACGATCAAGAAAATATTCCAATACGAATCCGCCCTATCTCGATGAAAGTGCGGCGCGTTTCATTCGCGAAAGCGGTATCAAGCATTTACTGATCGATTTGCCAAGTGTCGATAAAGAACACGACGAAGGGAAATTGCTCGCGCACAAAGCGTTTTGGAATGTCACTGATGTAAATGTTCTGAATTCCGATGCCCGGATTGATGCCACGATTACCGAAATGATTTTCGTGCCCGATGACATTCCAGACGGCAGTTATTTGTTAAACCTTCAGATCGCATCATTTGAAAATGACGCGAGTCCGAGCAAACCTGTTTTATATCAAATATGATTACTGTTTCCACTGATAAAACCCGACTTGATGTACCGTTTATCCAAAATTTCCTAAAAGACATTTACTGGGCGGCCGGACGAACGATGGAAGAGGTGCAAACTACAATTGATCATTCGTTTTGTTTCGGAATCTACCTAAACGGCCAGCAAATTGGCTTTGCAAGAGTCATTACAGACTATGTCGTCTTTGCCTATCTGATGGACGTTTTTATAACCGAAGAACACCGCGGCAAAGGATATTCGTCAATTTTAATCAAAACCATGATGGAAGAACCGCAATTGCAGCAAGTCAAAATCTGGCGATTGGCAACGTCTGACGCACATTTTTTATATGAAAAATTCAGTTTTAAAACTTTAGCGCATCCTGAAAAAATGATGGAACTTGTTAAATTGCAATAAGAGTTCAAATAAAATCGTTTATCCGCGTTAGGGATTGCAGCGAAAATCCTTTAATAGATGGAGCGCAGCGGAGGCGATTAAAGATTGTAGCGGAAAGCCCGACCCGCAGGGAAACGCCCATAAAAAAACCTCAATATTAAAATGAACATACAACAATATTTCGAATACTGTCTTTCTAAAAAAGCCGTGACCGAACATTTTCCGTTTGATGAAGATACTTTGGTGTTTAAAATAGGCGGAAAAATGTTTGCCCTTTCTTCATTAAGCCAATGGGAATCGGGTAATCCGGGTGTCAATTTAAAATGCGATCCCGAATATGCCGAAGAGCTTCGCACACAATACGACGATATCAAGCCCGGTTACCATCAAAGTAAAATTCATTGGAATACGATTTCGATTAACCGTGATGTTCCTGATGCAATGATCCGAAAACTGATCGATCATTCGTATGATTTGGTTTTTAAAAGCCTGACCAAGAAAATTCAGAGCGAAATAAACGGGCAATAGCTGCGTTTTTTATTAAATTTGGATACTATTAAAAATAACATGAAAG